>JACXTT010000306.1_pt1 | contig 81104 bp, 70 predicted proteins | sample 9270951 | NCBI WGS metagenome assembly JACXTT01 (sample SAMN15532306, study PRJNA645909) | rock metagenome | isolation source: weathered quartz diorite | place: Puerto Rico | collected 2017-06-21
AGATAAAGAAACATTTAGAGCTAAGTCTTTATCTCTACATCGCAAAGAAGAATGAATACAGATTCATTTGATTGGGGATAATTGCAAAATTTGGTGAAGAGTTAAGCTTTTACTGATCGAAGTTCGGCCTCTGTCGGCGCCACGACGGCGCGAACCGAGCGAAGCTCGGCGACAGTTGAGCCTGGATGGCGTGCCGAACGAAGAATCAGTAAAAGTTCAACTCTTTACCAAATCCCCGCATTTAGCACCATACTAATGGCGCAGTTTTAAGTTATTATTTTACTGGGATAGAGACATGAAGAGTCACTTCATCTTCAACTCCAACTCCCATGTAGCTAATGTCTTTCATATCGAAATCGGCAATGTTGAGTTTGAAATCAGCTTTCAACACTTTGCCTTCGATTTTATAAGTGCCTTCGATATCTTTTTCGATGCCTCTGATTTTAATCTTACCTTTACCTTTGCCACCTTTACCAGTCGCAGAGATCAACACAGCTTCAGGAAATTTCTCTGTTTCAAGATGTTTTTGTGTATGTTTGTCACGCAACTCAACACCAGTTTTCAGACTCTTCATGTTAACCACGATATTTTGAGCTGATACTTCGTCACCCTTAACGACAGCCTCACCTTTAACGTCCGAAGTCTTGGCCTTGAAATCCCCCATGGGATTCAAAGTGATATCCACAGTCACTTGCTGAGCAAATGCAGAGCTAGTCATTCCCAATGTTAAAATCAACGATGCAATCAGTAGTTTCATTTACTTTCCCCCGTCTTCATGCGGTTTTTTAGAATTGTATGCTTATTTAATACTAGAAATCCAGTCAGCAATTGCTTTAACTTCTGCTGCTGAAAGCGATGAGTTTTGCGGCATGCCTCTAGCTTGTGACGGACAAACTGCAAAGCCACTGAGCGAACCCGTCAAGCAATCATAAAGTGTCGATTGATATGGGTTCCCTGGCACAACCCAGCCACCCGCCACAGCCTTTGCTGCTGTTAAGTTTGCAAAGACGCCTTTGCTGCTTCCAGATCCATGGCAATCTAAACATTTTGCATCAATGACGGCCTTTGCAGCTACATACAAAGGATCGGCAACAATAGTTCCGCCACTTCCCCCATCAGTGATGGCCATAAGAGCTGGATCGTAAATCACATTAGGAATTAAGTTTTCGCCAGCAATATAACGAGACATGACATTCAATTGTCCACTGTTCAGTGTGTCCCCACCATCTGGAGCCGCATGCACAAAAGCTTCCAGCACCGCTGGTGAAGTAGAACCAATGTTTTTTTGAACCCAAGAAAAAACGCCCGGAACACCCGTCTTTACAACACTGGTGTTTTGGATGATCCCATTCACCAACAAAGTGATCTGAGTCGGATCCGTACCAAAGCTTGCTGCGATCAACATCTTACTCCCAACCGATGGGACAGCGCCCTCGACATAGGAATAATTATTAGTATCCGTGACATGCGTGGCTCTGATTTTGCCATTTACAATCGATATACGACCTTCTTCTGACTCAGTTCCCGAGTTAAATGAAAACAAAGTGCCACTTGCAGTTGCTTTGTCGACTGCAATCACCACACTCCACTGTTCTGCGTAGAGGTTATTTCCTAAAGAAACAAAATTGACGTTACTTGGTTTGGACCAATAGGCGATGCGATTTGAAGACAATATGACGGGAAGATTTTTTTGATCGAGATCTTTTTGATATTCAGCCAAACTTGATTGATAAATAACGTTATCTTGCACGACCATGTCGCTGCAATTTTGAAAACACAAAATCAAAATACCGGCACCTAGTAAGCCGATAATTTTAAACAGCTGTCGCTTCATCAATATCAATCCCCCGTCCTTTTCTTATCGGAACATGTGAGGAATTGCGAAGAGTTCCGTCTTTTATTTCACCATTTTATTGGATTATTGTGCTCCGCGATCCCGGATGCTTTATTAGAACTGTCTCATTTTGAAATTTGCCTGCGGAACCAGACCTAACTACTTAAGTTGAGTCAATAAATGACGATACAGACAATGATGAAAACACTTATTGCAGCACTGACATTCTTCTTTGTTTCGCTTCAGGCCCAAGCCATTAAAATCACTGTGGTAAAAAACGGGAAAGCTCTTATCGATCTTGAAGGTGAAAAAGTTAAAGTCGGCGACCAATTTTTGGCCGTCAATGAAGAAGGAAAAAAGAAAGCCCTTTTGACTATTCGGCAAGTCAAAGGCAACAAAGCCATTGCTGGAATTGATAAAGGTAAGCCGCTCGAGGGTTTTACTTTAGAAGCCTATGAAGGTCGCGGCGGCGGTCACCGTTCTAAAGAGAAATCTGCAGGTGGTTTGTCATTCGGTTATGCCATGAACAACATGACCGTGAAACCTGCAAACGGATCCGTCACACTTAAAGGTACAAGTTTTAATCTTTTAGGTTTCTATCAAATGGAACTTGATAAAAATATCAGCGTTAAATTCCTTGGTGGCTATCAAACTCTAGTGGCCAATGGAACGGCGGACTCTGCAATTTGCAATGGCTCCACTGATTGTAAAGTAGACCTTAGTTATTTAGGCGTGGATGCATTGATTCGTTATTCTTTCTATAGAAATAAGACTTGGGATATTTGGGCTGGTGGTGGTTTGGGCTTCTTATTTGCGATTAGCAAAACAAGTAACGTCTTGGATACCAGCAAAGTTACGACCAACCAAACAATCATTGGATCCCTCGGAGCGGATTATTCTTTAAGCAAAGACAATTTCATTCCGCTTCAATTCGATTACTCTTTGTTCCCAAACAATAGTACTTCGTCCGCCAATCAAATGATCTTCTCTGTGGGATATGGTTGGGCCTTCTAAGATCGACCTGATTCCATCAGACTGCGCAACACCTTGAAATTTTAAAAGAGCCTTCGAATAACTTCGAAGGCTCTTTTCTTTAGAACAGAAGTCGAGCTCAACTACTGAATCGACTCATGCTTACAATTAAGGAACCACTGTAATTGTTCGCGTAGCCTGCGGAATCCCATTCACTTTATACTTCATCGTCCAAGTGCCCAATGTCGATAAGTAGAAATTCCCCCACCAATGAGACATTGGATAGAATGTGCTCGTTGTTTGAGAATATGAAAATCCTTGCAAGGTATTGCTTGGATCATAGAACTCCACAGTCAAAGAATCGCCCACTTTGAAATGAGAAACGGTCATCGCCACACTGAAGTTCACACCCGCACTCACCGTTGTTGGTTCTGTCGTTCCAGGATCTTGAAGTTGTGAAATCGAAGTAACCACTGGTTGTCTGATATAAGTGTCCATGATCGTCGTTGGCGCAGATTTAGTGTACGTCGGAGGTGAACTGAACATGCCTTCTTTTAGTGGTTCAATCACATTGCCATTACAGTCAATAGTTTCCAAATGAAGATGTGGATACGTACTGCAACCAGAACTTCCCACCACACCCAGCTTCTGTCCTTTGACCACATTTTGCCCCACAGAAACAACCACGGAGTTTTTCTTCATATGACCATATGTCGTCGTAAAACCATTGCCGTGAGTCAGCGTCACGTGATTCCACTGATCTGTCGAACAAGTTAGATTTCTATCGTAAGAACTTTGATAAATCTCTGTCACTGTTCCATCCGCTGACGCATTCACTGGAAAATTATTATCCATATAACGGAAGCTTGGCACATCGATATCAAGACCACGGTGACCATCATAGGTTTGAGCGTTCGCACCCGTACGGTTTGTGTAGTCCTTAAGTCCTGTTGTTGGATCAAGATCGACATAGTTCATAACCATCCAATCTTTGTAAGCTGTTCCACCTAATGGCCATCCCAAAGTCAAACCACTTGGAGGACATACACCTTTATTTTTTGAAGGATCTTGTGCATGGGAAACCTCATCTATTTCAGAGCTCAATCGTTGTTGATTGAGCTTCTTATTGGCTTCGTGCTGTTCTTTGCTAAGTTGTGCATTCGTGCCTGCAGCAGATGCGATCATAGGAAGTGAGGCGATAAAAAGCGATACCCTCAGTATCTGTTTCATGAATTCCCTTTCATTGTTTTAGATGGTCATCCTGACCACTGATAGATCCTAAAAGTTCATTGCATAAAAGCAGCTTACAACTATTTCACCTTTGGTAATTCGTTTTAAAAACAAGTCTGTGTTGAAATATCAATTCACCGCGAAAGGACCTATGTCCAGCATACAGACGTCATGGCTGTCGCCACCGATTGTCACCTGTCTCAAGGTTAGACACTTTATTTTTGGCTGTCTCAAAATGAAGCCCATTAGAAGTCGGTAATTTCTGGAATCTGGCTTGCACAAGGAACGCTTGGATCAGAGTCCCAACGGGAGAGGTATAATGGCACGTCGTCTTCAACGATCGAAAATCTTAGTTCCCCTTTTGCTTACCTTGCAAGGGATGAGAGCTTTTGCGGGTGATGCAAATCCGCAGATTTCGGATCCCCATATTTTATCAAAAGCCGTTCAACTGCAGATCACTCCTCGCGGAATGAAATACTTTGATCAAAATCTAAGTAATATCCTTGGCAATATGGGCGTGAAGCTGGATGAGGGCTATTTCCCAGCGATGAACTATAAGATGGATAAACCCATCAATCCTGATGACTATGCGAAGGACAATCCAGAAATCGTAGCGACTTATAAGCAAATGAAAGACCTCTTAAGCACGTGGCTTATCGGTTTCTCACTAAATCCTCATCTGCCGACGGTTCAAATCGGTGAATCTGGTTATGTTGCGCAGTTTTCTCGTTTCGGCCTTGTCACTGACGAAACGCTGATGCGGGCCTTGGGTAAACGCGATGGCGCCGTTTTAGCAATTGAACTTGAGGTTAAAAAATTCACCCTTTCTACAGCTTCGATTCTTGCATGGGATTTGAACAACGAGTTCTTAGGCAAAGCTGGCTTAGAGAATGTCACGATTTCTATTGGAGACAACAACACGCCTTTAAAAATGCGTTTGCCATTCTATATTCGTATGAACGCAAGTGGGAAATTAGAGTTTGAAGCTCTTAAGCTTGAAAACAATTTAGATAAGACGGCCATCGCTTTCCAATATCAAAAATTGATTATTCCTACATTTGCCGTGGAAGTAAACGGCAAGAAATTCTATTTGAACAATCAAGAGGTTGATAAGCTTCTGACCAAGGAAGCTCCATTGTTGATTGAAAAAGTACGCTCGAATTTGGGCGAACTCACTCGCAAAACTTTGCCAGATATGTTGAATCAAAAGGCGAAGGAATTCTTGGCAGGAAATCTGGAGCAAATTCAAGATATGTCCCCGCCAGGAAAAGAAGCTGATGATAAAAGACCGGACTTCAAATGGGGTTTGCGATTACAAAGCATTAACCTTAACAAGTCTTTGAATGTCGATGTCTCGGCCTATGTGGAAGACACTCTTAATTCAAGAAGTGCCCCGCGAGCGATTGATAAATCCCGTGGTGATGTTGCTTTGAACGTCCTCCCGCTCGAGAATTATGACATTGCTTTAAGCCTTGATAGATCCGTGATCAACCGTGTGCTTCAGCTGTCTTTTGAAAGAAAGAACTTCGAAAAGATCGAAAATGGCGGCGACACCATGAAGTTGGTCTCTATGCCGACAATTGACTATGTAAAACCTTTAACTGACGTGGCTTTGAAGCAACAAGAAACATTCGTAAAACTTCATGTTTCCATCGAAAATAAGCCGGACTCTACTTTCCTGAAGGACACCATCGTCTTAGATTTCGATATCGTTGCAAAATTGGCGCAAATGAAGGATAAGGACGGCCTACAGCTCATCCTGTACAAAATCGACGAAACAACTATGACCATGGATGAAAAGTATCTCTCGACGGCCGGAAAACTTTTGAACGGCATCTGGAGAGGCAAAGTTTACTCTGGTATCAGAGAAGAACTGAAAAAGAAATGTACGACCTGGGCAACAACTCAAACCAACATCCCTGGCTCTTTGCCACTGCCACCGGAAGTTTTGGGCATGAAGCTCGACATCAACCGTTTATTGATGGATCAATCAGGTCACTTAGTGATGTATTTGAATTACGCGAAAACTGGAGTTAAATAATGAGATCCCTCAAACTCATCGTCATCAATGCCTTAACCCTCATCATCGGCCTGGGCCTTATGAGTGGATCGGTTTCACAAAGAAACGCCGAAGCTGCGCGTTTTGAAACCATTCCTTCTTTACAAATCAATCGTCTTGGAAACTTGCGTGGCCAATACCTTACAGTTCTTTATGCTGTGGGTTCACGTCCATTTATTTCTACGGATGCTTCGCAAATCAATATCTCGCAAGTGAAAGAGTCTCGCACGGTTTACATCACTTCTGATGCTGTGACTTTGCCGGCTGTACAAGTTGAAAAAGAAGGTTTCCGTCCTTCTTACAACATCGTGGTCTTTGTGGTTTCGTCTCAAGCAAACTACAGCTGGATCAATGCTGATGGCACTGTTCCTCAAGGAATATCTGCAACAGACAATCACATGAGTTCAGTGATCAGCTCTGTGAATAAAACAGACGTTGATAATTTCGTGACTGCTTCTGGTGCTGACTCGACTTTGAGTGTGAATTTGAACTAGATGTTACAAGCTGCCCTAGCTTGGTGATTCTAAAATAAAAAAAGGTGCCTTTTCAGAGGCACCTTTTTTTTGATCATATCTGATCCATCTTTAAATTGAAACTGTCGCCGCCGCCTGAAGACCACTTTCGATGGCTCCGTGCAAAGTCCCGGCGAATCGCAAGCTAGTATGTTCCCCTGCGAATTGAAAACGTCCGCTATATTCGGCTTCTCCGGCGACGCCCTTGAAACGCATATACTGACCTTTTTTGAAATATGCCATTGAACCCAAGACCCAAGGCTTTTGACTCCAATTGACGACTTGAGAGCTTAAAAGTTCTTTCGAACCCATATCCGTATAGAAAAGTCCCAGATCCACCACGGCCACTTGTGCGGCATTGCCGCCTGTCTGCGCACCCGATTTTCCCCCACGCTGGAAGGTCATCAAACCTTGAGTTCCATCTTGCCCGCGAGTGGAGTCCCAAAATTTTTGCGTGACAAAATCTCCGGTGAAATTGCCGACATTACCTGGCGTTTTACCAGATTTTTTTCGCCAAAACGGATCCGCATAGCCCAGCACGCCTTTGCTGTGGGTCGCGTAGGCTTGAGTCAAAATCGCGTCCTTCTTCAAGGAAGAAAAACCAATTTCCTGCAGGCCTTTGACTTCGCGAAGTTTTGAAAATGGAATCGTGCAAATCACATTTTTTGTTGTATAGGTTTCAGTTCCATTGGGAGTTTGAAACACGAGAGTGAAAATATCTTTTTTCTCTGACATCTCAACCAACGCATTGCTGGTCTTAATGACATAGTCAGGAATCACTCCAGCAATACGTCCATGCAAGGTCGACATCAAATTCGTCAAACCACCTTCCATACGGAAAGTGCTGCGTCCTGAAAGCAAAGAACTGCCTTCTGCATCCAAAGTTTCCAAAAAATGTAACGACGATTGAGATTCCGCATCCACCCCGAAACGGGCTACGGCCTGGGCTTCGATCAGATCTAAAATCAACGGATCCACTTCACTTTTCCAACTATCTAACAAATCCCTTAAAGACAGGCTGTCATAGTAACTGGAACGTTCAAACTGCAAAGAATTTTTATAGGTCAGAGTGACTTCTTGCTGACGATATAAATCATTGCGCACACGACGCAAGGGTCCCTGCAGGGTTTTCATTTTTGGAGCGATATCTTTTACGCGATAGATCTGTCCGTTGAAAGAAAACATGTGAGCTTCTAAACCCGTCAACGACTTCACTTCACGAATTGTTAGACTGAGGTCTTTTGCAAGATTGAAAATACTTTGATGGGACTCTTCGAAAAACTCGGCTCCCATTTCTGCAACGGGTCCGTTACCGGGAAACAAAGAGATGGACTGAACTCTTCCGCCAATACGTGAAGAGGCCTCAAAAATGCGAAACGGGATCTTTTTCTTTTTTAAAGAATAAGCAGCCGCAAGGCCTGCAGCCCCTGCTCCTACGATAACCACCTCATTCGTCAGATCACGTTTGTCGCCAGTAAATAAACGATCCAAACTTGCACAGCCTCCCAAAGCAAAAGCGGAAGAACTCAGTGCAGAAACTTTTAAAAACTCGCGACGAGTGAAAGAACTTTTTGCCATCAATGCCTCACCAGCATAGGATGGCAACACTTTGGAACAGAAGCAAATCAATCTCACAGCTTTAGAGGTCATGTTAGAAGAATTAGCTCAGAAAAACTGGGCCACTTCGAAGCTTCCGACGTCAACTCATCCAAAAAGTAACGCTGTTTTTTCAGCAGAATTCTGCCGAGACCTTGCCCAAGAGTGTCAAAATCTTGCGACTGCGGGACATTTAAGCAAAGCCTCGATTGGCAAAGGTGCTGGTAAAACAGTGCAAACCGAAATTCGTGGTGACTTCATTCAATGGCTCGATGACTCCCACCCATTTCAACAAAATCTGGAACAGATTCGTAAAGCTCTGAATGAATATTTCTTTTTAGGACTGAAACGTGTTGAAGCTCACTATGCCTTTTATCCTCCGGGTGCAGGCTATGAAAAGCATATCGACAATCACCGCTCAAACTCTGGCATTGCCGGAGGTGGGCCTAACCATCGCAAGATTACTTTTGTGCTTTATCTCAATGAGAATTGGCAAAAGAGTCACGGCGGAGAACTCAGCCTTTATAATCCCGAAAAGGATTCCGAATTGCTTGAGCAAGTGGAGCCGACCTTAGGCACCTTGATACTTTTCCGTAGCGAACTTTTTCCGCATCAAGTGGAAAAAAGCACTGCCAACCGCTTGAGCCTGACGGGTTGGTTTAGGGACGATGCATTATGAAGTCACTCTTAAGCGAAGTAGTTTTCACCCGCCTTCATGCCAGAATCACAATTCTGCTTTGTTCCTTGGCGGCGGCTGTTTTTGGATTGATGGGACCTTTCTTTCAAAAAGAGTTCATTGATCAACTGACCGGAGTAAAAACCAACCTTCATATTTTCGAAGTCAGCAGTCCCTTGTGGTTTGTGGTCGGTGCTTTTATCGCGGTCCTTGGAGCCCAGGCCTTTTCGCAGCTAACGAATTATCTGAGCGCCAAAGAAGCCCTATTCATGCAAAGAGTGTTTGCAGAACGCCTTTATAGCAAAACTTTGAATTTGCGCGTGGATACAATGAGCCATCGCCCCGTGGGTGAAATCGTTTCTTTGTATGCCACAGATGTTCAAGGAGCGACGGTATTCCTAGATCAGACCTTGCCAGCAGGGGCTTCAACCCTGTTTCCTTTGTTGCTCGCACCTTTTGCCATCTCAGTTTTATTTAAGATTCCACTTTGGCCCACGATTTTTGTCATGACTGGAATCACAATTTTAAATACTTTTATGGGACTTCGTCAGTCGAAATTCTTTTTCAGATTTAAAACCCTAGCAGCAGAGCGCATCGGTCTTGTGAATGAGTGGATTCAAAACATTCGCACGATTCGCATCTTGGGATGGACTCGTTTCTTTGAAACACATATTTTTGAAAAACGTGAAATTGAAACTCAGAACCGTGTGATGATGGTTACCAATGGCCAAGTGATGAATGCGATCTCATCTTCCATCACCTTCGTTCTAAATGTTATCGTCTTGGGGACTTTGGTGTTTCATTCGAAGCAGCACCTTACCGGCGGCGAAATTTTGGCTCTGTTGTGGATCGTCGGGATCTTCCTGACTCGTCCGTTCCGCCAAATGCCGTGGTTCTTCACGTTCGCTTTTGACTCTTGGACTTCTTTGAAACGTTTGGAAGATTTCTTCGCTATCAAAAACAATCAGACGGAAGAAGTGAACGATCGCGCAGAACTTAGTAAAATGCGCCAACGCGATGAAACCTATGCCTTGCAGGCGCGTGGCTTAGAATTGCGCATTGGAGCCCGTCACATTCTTAAAGACATCAACCTTGATGTTGTTCACGGCGAATTCATTGCGGTGGTCGGAGAAGTCGGTTCCGGAAAATCCATGTTACTGCTTTCGCTCTTAAAAGAGACCGGCGCACAATTTGATTTCTATCATATTGGCGACAAAAACGCCCTCGAGATTTCCGCCGACGAAGTGCGCGGGCAATATGCCTATGTCCCACAAGAAGGATTTATCATGAGCGCCAGCTTGCGCGAAAACGTGGCCTTCCTGTATGACATCGAGCCCGACCGCGACCCCATGGTGGAAGAGTCCTTGAAACTTGCGCAGTTTGATCTTAGCACCGAGCGCGTTGAAAAAGGTCTTAATACCGAAATCGGCGAACGTGGTGTGAATCTTTCAGGGGGCCAACGCCAAAGAGTCAGCTTAGCCCGGGTTCATTTTCATCAAGCGCCTATTTTACTTTTGGATGACTGCCTCAGTGCGGTCGATGTCGATACGGAACAAAAACTTTTCGATCAATTGCTTTTGGGAGCCTGGGACAATCGCACACGTTTATTGGTCACTCACCGTTTGAGTGCCTTGCACAAAGTGGATCGCATTTTATTTATGGAAGAAGGTCGTATTATTGACCAAGGAACTTTTGAAGAGCTTTTGGCACGCAATGAAAAATTCCGTGAATACACCACCACCGTTGCCAAAGAGGCCACTGCGGCTCAGGAGGTGACTCGTGGCTAGTCGCAAAACTCACAGCACCAATCCTCTTCGTCCTAAATATTTGTCCGATGGCGAAATCAAACGCGAAGGTGGCTACAACCAAACCATCTATCAGACTTTGCACATGGCTTATAAACCTTTCTTGGGTCGCATTGGCCTGTGCATCGCCTTAGGAATTATTGGTCGTGGTCTTCTGCTTGCAAACACCAATGTCATCGGCTACTGGGTCGACACTTTAGTTGGAAAGCCTTCCCCTCTGACTGGAATGGACTCGAAGCAAATTATCGCTTTGTTGATGATAATGGCACTCACGGGCTTTGTGATGACTTTGATTTTCCGAGTTGGATTTTCCCGTTTATCGGCGAAGGCCATTTCCAGTTTTTATGATGAAGTGACTTTAAGAACTTCCCGTTTGCCGATGAGCTTCTTCGATAATACTCCAGCGGGACGAATCATCACCAGATTCTCAAGCGACTATGGCAACATCTTCCGTTTATTCGGAGGTCCCCTCGCCGAATTCCTAGCCATCATTTTTGATTTGATCATGATGGTAGTTCTGATCACGTTGGCAAATCCCTTGTTCTTGATCTTTGTCGCCTTTATTGCGGCAATGAATTTTTTAATCTACAAGCTCAATCAGGTTCATCTACGCCAAGCACGTCGCGAACTTTCGGCAAGTAGATCCCCAAGCATTGCGCACTTTGCAGAAACCACACAGGGTGCAAGCACCATTCGCTCTTTCCGTCGCCAAGCTTCGTTCACTGAGCGTTTTGAAAACTTGGATCGCTATTATCTTTCGCAACGACTGTATACGACCAAGCAGATTTTAAGTTTTTCATTCCAAATGAACAGTCTGAGTGCTTTTTTACTTTTGATCACCGGCGTGTCTTCTTATTTTATGGTGGAAAAGGGTTGGGCCAGCATTGGCTCCGTGGGGGTCGCGTTCACGTTCATCGCGCTCTCTGGAAATACCGTGCAAATGTTCTTTGAATGGCTCACGCAATTTGAAGAGGCGATGATCGGGGTTGAGCGTCTTGATCTGTACATGCGCATGGAATTAGAGAAAGGCAGTCTTCTGCCCGCTTCCGCGCAGTTTGCCACGGGACATGCGACTTACACTCCAACCTTGGAAAAATATTTAACCCATCGCCGTTTGACCGAAAACCGTTGTGCTTCGGTGGAAATAAAAGATCTTTGGTTTAGATACCGCGAAGATCTTCCTTGGGTTTTAAAAAACTTAAATCTCGAAGTGAAAGCCGGAGAACGTCTGGGTATTGTCGGTCGCACAGGATCTGGAAAATCCAGTTTGATTCAGGCTTTGTTTTATCTCTATCCGATTGATAAAGGTCATATTGCCATCAATGGCCATCTGCCCAAACTTGAAGAAACCGTCCAGGGCGTGGATCTGAATCTTTATCGCAAATCCATCGCCTTCATTTCGCAAGAACCTATTTTGTTCCAAGGAACCATGCGTTCGAACTTGGACATCGACAACTCTTTGCCTGAAGAAAAACTCACTGCAGTTCTTCGCCAGGTCGGACTTCTTGATTGGGTCCTGGCGCAGCCTCAAGGTCTCGATATGAGAATCGAGGAACGCGGCAAGAACCTGTCACTCGGAGAAAGACAATTGCTATGCATGGCTCGCTGCCTTTTGCAGCAATCTCCAATTGTGATCATGGACGAGGCAACAAGTTCCGTGGATCCACAATCTGAGGAAATTCTAGTCCGCGCCACTGAAGAGTTCTTTTCAGATCGAACTCAGATCATTATTGCCCACCGTCTTTCCACTTTAGCAAAATGTGATCGGATCTTATGGTTACAGAATGGCGAAGTGGTTGCCTTAGGTCCCACCTCTGAAGTTCTGCCACGCTTTAAAAAAGCAGAACTGGTCTAATTAAAAGTTTGCGGGTGCCGATGAAAAGGGGTATTTCTTCGGCACACAAAAGTTAATGGCTTACACTTCAATTTATTTGGAGTTGGCACTTTCAGCACGGGCGGTGGGATGGACAGCAACAACCAAATCCTCGACGAGAAACAAGATCAAGACACAGTCCTTACTTTATTGGACGCTTGGTCTTCAATGACTCCAGATGAACGACGCGAAAAGTTCAAAGAGCTGCCCCGTACGGATGCTGAGGAACTTTTCCTGAGTTTAAAAACCCACGATCAAGCAGAACTGATTGCAGAGGCGTCTCATCTTGAGAAACGCTCTTGGGTTCGTCTTTTGGCTCCGGATGACGTGGCCGATCTTATCCAAGAAATTGGTCCTGAATCCAAAGAGGACTTACTTGCTCTTTTGGACCCGCAAACCAAACGTGAAGTGATCGCCCTTCTAGCGTATGCAGAAGATGCGGCCGGTGGTTTGATGAGCACCCGTTTCGTGCGCCTTCGCCCCGACATGACCGTCGATGAAGCTATTAGTTACTTGCGCATTCAAGCAAAGACCCACGTTGAATCTATTTATTACGCTTACGTGCTGGATTCGGATCAAAAACTTCAAGGTGTTATTTCCTTCCGCGAAATTTTCTCTGCGGCCCAAGGAACTAAGATCGTGGACATCATGCACACGGATATTCTGAAGCTTCCTCCAGAGATGGACCAAGAACAAATTGGTCGTATCTTTTCTCAGCATGAATTGATGGCCATTCCTGTCGTGGATGAGCATGGTATCATGCGCGGGATTGTAACCTTCGATGATATCGCCCATGCGATTCAAGAAGAGGCCACTGAAGATATCCATAAACTCGGGGGGGTTGAAAGTCTTGATGCCCCTTATATGAAAATCTCAATGCTTGAGATGATCAAAAAGCGTGCGGGTTGGCTTCTTGTCCTTTTCTTAGGCGAGATGTTCACAGCTACGGCCATGGGTTATTTCCAAACAGAGATCGAACGCGCCGTCGTTTTGGCTTTGTTTATTCCATTGATTATCAGCTCGGGCGGCAACTCCGGCTCCCAGGCCTCAACATTGATCATTCGTGCTATGGCCCTGGGCGAGGTTCGCCTTCGTGACTGGTGGCGTGTACTAGGTCGTGAACTGATGGCCGGACTTTGCTTAGGTGTGACCCTCGGCTTGGTAGGACTTTGCCGTATTTTGATTTGGCCAACACGTGAAGCTCTTTATGGACCTCACTATGTTCTTGTCGCGGTGACAGTGATGTTGAGTTTGATTGGTATCGTCCTTTGGGGAACGATCTCTGGTTCAATGCTTCCTTTCTTACTCAAGAAAGTGGGCTTTGACCCTGCCAGCGCCTCTGCTCCTGCCGTTGCCACATTGGTGGACGTCACAGGATTGATCATTTACTTCTCTGTTGCCAGCGTGGTTCTACACGGAGTTCTTCTCTAGAACATACAGGCTAAGCTTAGCAAAAAAGTCTTATCTGTTGGCTCCACTGCGGTGGAGCCATTAGATTTTGAATATTCGAAGCCGGCACCAAGTCTCCATGTTTCACCGAGATCCACATACACCGTGCCCTTGTCATAGCTCGATTCACTTTGATCCGAAATCACCGTCGAAGCGGAGTGTTCTAAGTCCAACTCCCAGTCTTCTAGAATATAGAACGACAGACTTACCGTTTTAGTATCGCTATAAAATCCCGCCAAAGCATCTTCCATTCCTGCGGACACGTGCCCGATGGCATGAACATCTAAATACTGCAGGAACTCATTAACGTCTTTGTTGTAGGAATACTTTGTATAGCTTGCACGAGCTGAAACCCAACTCCAAGGATGCACTTTCAAAGATAGCTCGCCAGATTTTTTATTGATCTCATTGGAACCTGTCACTGGACGCGCGACACCATTCGCTTTACGTCGTGCTGTCTTTCCGAAAGTTTGAACGTAATTATCATAACCTATTGTCAACTCAGCACCGACAGAGGGCTTAAAATCCTCCTCATCGTCGTTATCATTATCGTCTTTTTGGGAATTCTTCTTTTTGAAAGTTTTTTTCTTTCCGAATTCATAGGTATACCCGAAAACCATACTAGGCCCATAGCTTTGCAAATTTTCTTCAGGAGTTTTTGAATAATTCAGATCTGTATTGAATGAAAACCTACTCGGGGTTTCTAGGCCCGCCCCCACAGTCACGCTATGACTGTTATCAGTTATCACTCCTCCAGTCTGCTGTTTTACCTGAATAGTAGAGTGAGTATAGGACAAATCCCAAAGATAGGAATTCTCTTCCTTCTCTCTTTTCTTCTTCTTCGAATCTGAAGAGCCAAATTGGCCGTCCGCTGAAAGTTCTTGTGACTTGGTCTCAGAACCCTGCGACAACTCCAGCTCAATGTTTGTCGCATGAGCTGGAACCGTTACTAAAATCTGCATCAACAGTGCAAAAATGGATATGCGCACTTGCTATTTATCCATGCTTATCAGCGCGTTTTCTTTTTTTGTCTGCATGTCTTTTTTGACGATCTTCGCGTCTTTCCGACTTATCTGACTTAAGCTCTTTCTTATCCGCGTTGACTTCTTTTTGTTCCTGATTGCGCGCTTTTCTATCTGTATTCAAAGCTTGCTTGTCCTGATTCATCTGGTCTTGGCTTGCACCTGAAGTTTTATCAGCTTGCATCTTCTGTCTGTCGGCATTTACTTTCTGTTGGTCGGCATTGCGGTCACTACGATCTTGCTTAAGACGAGCACGATCTTCATGAACAGCTTGATTGTCTGCCTTGATCTTTTGGTTATCTGTCTTAATCGCTTGGTTGTCTTGATTGACATCGGAAGACTGAGCCATCGCTCCACTGACTAACAGGGACAAGGCTATTGTTGTTATCACTGACTTTTTCATCGGAACCTCCTTCAAGGTTTTGGTTGTTTTTAATGGAATCCCATCGCCCGATGGCTCTGGACTTCAATCTTAAGTAATAATTTTTAAAGATTTTTTTGGATCTCCCCAATGAGGAAATACCTTTGCAAGATCTTTGATACCCATATGGGAACTCAAAATTTCTGAAAAAACTTGGCGAAAATCCGTCGTTACTGGCACGTCTCGTTCTTCGTACAAATTCGCCTTTTTTAAATCAGTCCATTGGCCTAAAACTTTTCCTCCGCGCACGCTACCTCCGGCAACCATCATCACCGAGCCATGTCCATGATCTGTCCCCTGAGTTCCATTCTCTGCGACGGTTCGACCAAACTCTGTCGTTGTAGCTAAAACAACTCGGGACCACTCGGGGCCCAAGGCTGTCTTAAAAGCGGCGATGCCTTCGCTCAATTCACGAATTCGATCGGCCAATTTTCCTGTTCCGGCCCCCTGATAGACGTGGGTGTCCCAGCCGCCAATGTCCGTCACGGCGATTTGTAGGCCCATTCCAGATTTAATCATCCAAGCAATTTCACCCAATCGCCGTCCCGTTGTATTTTTAGGAAAGAGCTTTAAAAATTCATTAAAATCTTTATTCGCGGTTTTGCTTTGCAGACTTTGCATCGAATGAAAGGCCGAGATGCCAGTTTCGCGCAGCACCTTGCTAGCCGCCGACTGATACATCGCTTCGAAGTTTTCCATAGCATGTTCTGGTTTTTCAAAAGAACCACGTAAGGAGTAGTCCTTCAAACTGTTCATTGAAATCGCCAAAGCATTTCCTTGAAGCACTTTGGGCATTGAGGGCTGCAAAGCAATTGCGCTTAAAGGACCTGCGTGGGGCAAGTTGCCTAAGGCTCTGCTAAGAAAACCATCTGTCACTGTCTTTGTTCCTGGCGCACCACTTTCTAAAAAATCTTGGGCATCAAAGTGACTGCGCGTGCTGTCTGGCGATCCTGCTTGAACAACAAAAGACAGCGATCCATCGCTCCACAAAGGCTGAAGTGCAGAGGCCCCGGGATGCAAAGCAAAGTGAGATTCAATGCCAAAATGTTCTTTCGTACCTAAAGTTTTTATTGCGATATTGGGTCTTAGCTTAAAATATTCGGGATCACCAACGGGTGCTAACAAAGACAGCCCATCCATGGCTCCTCGCTGAATAATAAAAACAAAAATAGCGTCCTTCTTCGTTGAAGCGGCTTGAACATCCGCAGCAGCCCAAACCCAGCGGGGCACCAATGTTGAGCTTAACAGCAACGAACCTGACTTAAGAAAAAGACGTCTGTCCATAAATTACCTTTTCTGAAACTCTGGGGAACCCAGAATTAGGGCCGTTGCTTTTGCTAAACTGATAGGTCTTAAATCTCCATTTGCAAAAGTGCGTGACTCATCGGAAAGCTCCTGGACCACAACAGCTTCACTGCCCTTTGAAAGCGGATGACCTAATAATTTCTTCGCGACATCTCCAACCAAAATTTTCAAATTTTCTGTGGCCTTCACCCCTTGAGGCAAAGAAACAAAAACTCCATCCATTCTATTTGCTGCTAACTTCAGACTGAAATCCAAGCGAGAGACCAAAGCCCCCGGATTAACCCAGCTATTCGCGTCGTCCTTATATCCTGTGGGCGGAGAACATTTATAAGGCTCCTCGCCCAGATCCGCTAAAATTTTTGGAAGAGGCGTTTTTAGATCCAACTCTCCTCCCAGGGCTCTTATACTAGAGGCCACAAATTGCAGAGGTCTTTTTACCTTCACCATATAATTGGTCCGCGACCAAAACTCGGGACTGGCAAATAGAGACCGATAAACTTCTGTCAAATCACCGTGAGTCTTCAGAAAAACTTTTTGCATGCGATTTATCACCGCTGGTGCTGGCTCATCGGAAAGAAAATAGCGCGCTAGTTTTAAGCTTATAAATTTTGCTGTCGCAGGACTGATTGCTAGCATCTTCAAGGCTTCTTCGCCTTCGTCCATAGCCTTGCCTGCTGGGAATTCTCGATTTAAAAATTGCTTAGGTTCTTGGTCATGGTTTTTTTCTTTAAAAGCAAAGACAGGATCTTCATTGGTATTTTCAACACTCCAGCCAGTCAGAATGCGTGCCAGTTCTGTGACATCTTTTTGAGTGTATCCACCGTCCACACCAAGAGTGTGTAGCTCCATCAATTCCCGCGCATAGTTTTCATTCAGACCGCCATTGGGCTTCTTGCCATTTTTCCCCGGCTGCGAAGAACGACTGACATGGTTATCAAGATAAACCAGCATGGCAGGATGATGAGCGGTGGCACGAAGCAATTCTAAGAAAGAGCCGAACATGTGCTTACGAATCGCTTCTTTTTCATAACTCGGAGCCATCCATCGAACGGGACCTTTAGACCAATCCACATTGAAGTGATTCCACCAGAAATCAAAAAGAACCTCTTCCAACTGACGGCGACTTTCCACTGCGCGAATCAATCGCTGCGACTGCATTTCATCGAGAATTCTGGGAACTAGGTGGTCCTCGTATTTTTTCCTAAGATCTTTTTGCTCGTCCTCGCTTAAAGATTTCTTAGATACGCCCATGTCTTTCTCTATGAACTTATTGAGATCCTGATACTGAGAAATCAATTGCAAAGTGTCCAAGCCCGTAATCGGCAAGCGCGATAATTTACTATCTAAACTGCGATCATCAATTTTATCGGGATGAAGTTGTTCTTCAATCCAGGCATTGATTGCCTTGGGCCCCTGCTGTGCAAGGTGATGAACTTCCTGAGGACGAGGACCATAGCTAAGGCGATTTAAAAGTTGCAAAGCTTTCTCTTCATTAGACAGAGGAGCAGCCTGCGCCAACGACATCAAAAAGCTCATCAACAGTGCGAGCATAGCGACCTCACCAAAGGAATTAACATTTGGTAATTCTATGGCCAGGTAAGAAATTTAGAAAATTATTTGCGGAGTCACAGACTTTTGCTAGCTCATCGTCTAACAAACTTAGGATAATCTTTCAGTTGAAGCTGTCCCCACTTGAAGACAGCAATTTTAACGACGCCTCTACAATGACGGGGTTCTTCCGCCATCAACAGGAACATTAATTCCATTAATATAAGAGGCAGCTGGACTTACTAAAAATGCAATGGCCTCTGCAACCTCCAACGGGTCGCCAATTCTTTTCATCGGCACAGTCTGGCGATATTGTTCTTCAATTTCATCGGCAGCAACATTCTGCCTTTGCGCGCTGGACTCCATCAAACTTTCCAAGCGGCCCGTTTTTATATAGCCAGGCAAAATATTATTCACAGTGATGTTATGCACAGCTAGCTCACCTGCCAAGGTTTTCGCCCAACTAGCCATGGCTCCCCTGACAGTATTAGAAACTCCCAAACCAGGAATAGGATTTTTAACCGAGGTAGAAATAATATTAACAATGCGCCCATAACCCGCAGCCTTCATCGAAGGAACACAAGTCTGCACCAGTAAATGTGCCGCCATCAAATGCGCACGCAAAGGATTTTCAAAATCAGAAATATCAGCATCCAGTAAAGCCCCACCCTTAGGCCCCCCAGAATTATTAATCAAAATATGCGGAGAAGTCTCTGAAATCGCAGGCAATATTTTTCGCAACTCTTCAAGATCAGAAAGATCCACAACAAAAAACAAATGCCCTAGCCCAGGCAAGCTTTGAACAAGTTCTTTAAGTTTTTCCTGATTTCGAGCAAGAGCCACGATGCGAGCACCGCGAGCAGCAAGAAGCCTTAAAGCAGCCTCACCAATTCCTTGAGAAGACCCACAAACAACAGCAGTCATCCCCGACAAATCCCAAGAATGCAGAATTAAATCAGAACGCATCTTAAACCCCCGCAAAAACAGTACGCTGATAAATGGGTTTAATCGAGGCGCAAGGAGAAGGCCGTAGCACCAGTACGGCTCTTGTTACGACTTTGGCGCAGCAACGAAGAGTAAACCCATTTAGCAGCATACCCTCGAGCTTAAGACTTAACCAGATTTTGTGTCCATTGTTGTATCATGGCTATTGTTCCTTGGCGTGCATTGGCAAATTGGACACCGTAGGCTTGGTTCTTTTCGTTCCATACGACTTGTCCTTGCACCTCGATGACTTCGTGGCCATCGGGGCTTGCAATGCGCATTGTAACAATACCGCCTTTTTCCAGGGCTTGATCGGTGTTGAAAGACAAACCACCTTGGGAAATCGTATTCACAGATCCCACAAGTTCGCGGTCTCCAACCATCACACGAATCTCTGAACTCATGCGGAAACGCTCATGACGACGTTGATGTTTTGGATCACGACTGCGTAAACTCATCCACACAATCAAAGGCAATAACAACAAGCCGCAGACAACTCCACCCATGGGGCCCGAACCACTGCCGCCGCCACCAGGACCACCAGATACCGCGGAGCTGACAAGTCCACAACCACCGCCGCCACCTGATCCATCACCGGCAACGTTACGAAGTTGGGCTTTGTATACAGGTTGATAACTTGAAAGAGTCCCCACCGAACTTTTTGCTGAAGTGATTAAGGCGCTCGCATTAATGAGGGAACCAGAAGAGATGTAGCCGCTGAACAATGGCTTCGCAGTCGCACTGCTCAAGATCATTTGCTTCAACTGATAACCTGTCAAAACGCGGTCTTCACGCAAAGCCAAGGCCGCCATCCCCGCAACAAACGGAGCCGCCATACTCGTTCCGTCCATCGAAGCAAATTTAGTTCCCGCGACAGTACTTAGAATGTCTTCACCGGGACTTGCAACATGAACTAAGTTAGGACCGTAATTTGAAAACCCTGAAAGAGAAGGATTGAAATTATAATTTGTCGAAGAAGCCACCGCGATATTGCTTGGCACATCGTAGTTTGCTGGATAGATAGGGTTTGAATCATTGTTGCTGCCCAAATTGCCCGCCGCAGAAACAATCAAGACTTGATGATCATAGGCATAGCTTAAAGCTTCATGCAAAGCGCGCGAATAGCTGCTACCACCCCAAGAGTTGTTAATGATATCTGCACCATTATTAACCGCATAATAAATAGCATTGATGGCTGCTGTCGTTGTTCCAGAACCCGTTGCGCCTAAGAACTTTAACGGCATGACTAAAACTTTGGATTCAGCCAAGGGATTGTCGAAAATATTTTGTCCCGCCCCCAAGATAATTCCCGAAACGTGGGTTCCATGATTGTCGTCATCAGCATAATTCGGGGTATTCGTAATGAAATTCCAACCATTGATATCGTCAACGAAACCATTCGAGTCGTCATCAACGCCAGTGACTCCGCTGGCTTCGCGGGTGTTCACCCACAAAGCATTCGCACCACCATTAGCCAGTGGCTGAAACAAGTTGTGAGTCGAATCCAAACCCGTATCCACAACCGCCACCACAACTTTGTGCTCATTAACAGCCAAAGGAGAAAGCTTTGTCCAAGCAGATTGAACTCCCGTATCTAAAGTCGCCTGATGAAAAAGACCATCCGGCTTTGCTCGGGTTTCTACAATCACCTCATTATAAGTATATGAACTTTGATAGACCGTGGCTGACGAAGAGGGATCTCCACTTTTGTCCCAAATATAATTGGGCTCAACATAGTCCACGTCTGGATCGGCTTTAATAGTCTCTAGGTTTGCAGATTCTCCCGCTCCGACCTTCATCGAAATGTGATACATACCCATGGCTGGAAAGGCTTTTTGCATATTCGCTTTTGCCGACAGTTTTGTGCGCACGTTGCTCACACTCAAATTAGAGGACTTGTATTTGACGATATATTCACCAGGGACGGCTTGAATGCTCTGCGCAAGCGCAGGCGCTGAAATAACTAACGATGACATGAGCCCTGTTAGAATCCGTTTCACGGGTTCTCCTTTGGTGACCCTCTCTTTTCGGTCACAAGTCCAGGCGGGTTTAGGGAAAAAAGTGTCTCAATTCAGGATGGCGTAAGGCCTTGATGGAGGGAGGCTAAACTGTTATTTATTCTAGCTAATACTTTGCCGATAAGTTGGCTGAACAGGACATCTAAGTATGAAACATCTTCAGAAAATCTTCTTGCAAGGTCTTGTGACCTTTTTGCCCGTGGCACTGACGATCTATATCGTTTATGCGGGTATTTCAATTGTGGACAGCCTTCTTGGAGATGCTCTTCGCCAAGTCATGCCAGTTTATATCCCAGGCTTGGGTTTCTTGCTGACGATCCTTATTATTTTCTTGCTGGGTTTCCTACTCAATAACCTGATCGCAGCTGGCGCCTTTCATAAGTTGGAACATCAACTTATGAAAGTTCCTTTTATCAAAGCCATTTACAGTCCCCTGCGCGACCTTATGAATTTGTTTTCAAAAGGTGGCGGCCCCGGTGGATTGCAAACTGTGGTTCTTGTCGACATGGGTGAAACAGGTGTGCGCGCCTTAGGCCTTGTGACACGAGAAAACTTCAAAGATATTCCGGCCATTGATCAAAATGCTGGCGACCGTTTGGCTGTCTATATTCCCATGAGTTACGGCCTGGGCGGATTTACTTTGATGGTTCCCCGTTCTAAAATTACTCCACTAGATATGCCAATTGAAAAAGCCATGAGCCTTGCCATCACAGGTTGGGTTAAAGCTGACAAGAACGACGAGGTTTAAGAGATGCCAAAAGAAACACCTAACGAGACTTGCAACACTGATACAACACTAGGTAAAGCTCTTCGCATCAATCAGGATCTTTCTCGTTATGGCGCCTTCGCTGAAATCGGTGCTGGCCAAGAAGTGGCTCGTCATTTCTTCCAAGCCGGAAAAGCTTCTCAAACAATCGCGAAAACAATTTCAGCCTACGACATGATCGTGAGTGATGACATCTACGGTCGTGAGGCCAATGGTCGCTATGTCTGCGAGTCACGTCTTCTGAAAATGCTCACCCACGAATACAGACTTCTTATTGAGCGTTTGAGTTCACATCGTGGTCCACAATCACGCTTTTTCTCTTTCGCCAATACGGTGGCAACAGCTTCGACCAGCACTTCCAAACAATCCCATGGCTGGATGGGAGTTCGTTTCCAAAAGGAACCGGGCGCTCCTCATAACGATATTATCTTGCATGTAAGAATGTTGGATCGTCACCGTTTGCAACAACAAGAGGCCCTGGGCATCTTGGGTGTGAATCTTTTGAATTGCGCTTTCTATCACACAAATAAAGTTGAAGGCTTCATTGATCAATTGGTCGACAATCTTCGCGAAGGCCAAGTTGTTATTGATGTGATTAAATTCAACGGCCCCGATCTGAAATGCTTCGATGATCGTCTGATGAATTTAGAATTGGTTCATCGTGGTTTGGCGGATGCGATCCTGTTCTCTCCTAAAAATGAAATCCTCAATGTGTCCGATGCGGTTTATGGAAAGTCTTTACTTATCCAACGCGGCACCTTCCGTCCTGTGACAGCGACCCACATTGATGTCCTTCAAAAAGGACTTGTGCAAAGTCGCGAGGACATCTTGGCAAGCGAAGGCAAAGAAATCGAAGTTCTGCCGATGATGGAACTGACCATGCACAATCTGCAAGCCGATGGGCATCTGAACGAAAAAGACTTCATAGAGCGTGTCGAGATTTTGACTGCTCTGGGATTCCACGTTCTGATCTCAAACTTCTTCTTGTTCTATGGTTTGAAACGTTTCCTTCGCCGTTACAACTCACACTTCCTGGCTTTGGTGGTGGGAGCTAGTTCTTTGGAAAAACTTTTCGAAGAAGAGTATTATAATGATCTCGAAGGCGGCCTTCTGGAAGGTCTTGGAAAATTGCTCGAACAAAAAACCAAGCTCTATGTTTACCCTCACAAAACCGCTCAGCTGTGCATGACCACAAAGAGTTTCTTCCCGGCTCCTCACCTGCGCCATATTTATTCTTACTTTACAGAGAATAAACAAATCGTAGACATCTCAGGCTGCGATGAAACGGCAGAGTACATTCACTCTCAAGACGTTATGAACCTGCTTGAAAAAGGTGATTCCCGTTGGGAAGAGTGCGTGCCTGCAAAAGTGCGTGATCTTATTAAGAGCAAAAAGCTTTTTGGCTTAAAATAGCAAGGAGCCAAGAAATGCCTTTATTAGCTCGCTCTGTTTCCTATGTTTTGCGTGTGACCCTTCTTGGCTTGTTCATTCGTGCCGTGGTTGCGATCTACTTGAACTATTGGAACTTTCAATCCATCTCTTCAATCAAAGACACCCTACAACCTTTTTTGTATGGCTGGCATTTTGATTTAGCCATGGCTGGATTTGCTTGGTTCTTGCTCTTTGGCTCCCAGCAAATTTTCAACTGGAGCAAAGGAAGTCTGCGCTTTTTAAATTGGGTTCTGATGTTGATCTACGTGGTCTTTGCGACCACCGATGCCTTGTATGCAAAAGAATCCGGACGTCATATTTCTTACGAGGTTTACAACCTCTTTACTATTGAAGCGACTTTGCCAGCATTGCTCGCACGCTTTTGGTTGCCTGGCTTGTTCGGCCTTTGCGCTGCCAGCTTTGCAAGTTGGTGGACTCGCCCTTCTCATCGGGAATCCCGCGGCTTTTTCTCGCGTATTTTTTCTTTCCTTTTTATTACGGCATTGAGCTTGGTCTTTGTTCGCGGTTTTGAAGGAATTCCGCAGGATCCTTCTTGGGCTTACCGCGCCGGAGGCGAAAGCACCGGCGCCATTCTGGCATTGAACGGAGCTTACGGTATTACTTGGGCTTCCTTTGCTGGAAAAAAATCCAGCAAAGAAAACATCGTCGTCCCAGCATCAGTTCCCAGCGCCGATATTTTCAAAGAGTGGCGCGCTAAACGGGGCATCCAAAAAGCAGTTGGAAATTTTGACGGCAATATCGTCATGGTCTTCCTTGAAGGTTGGTCTGGAGTGACCATCAACCAAAAGCAAAACAATATTGAAATTTTGCCCTTCTTTAATTCTCTTCGCAAAGAATCCATGCATCCCGAGTTGATGCTGGCCGGTGGACATCGCACGACGGAAGGACTTTTTGCAAGTCTTTGCAGTCTGCCAAATCCTCCGGGCAAAAGTATTATGTTCACAGAGATTGAAAATAAGAACTTCACTTGCCTGCCACAGCTATTGACAAAAAAAGGATACAGCTCGGCTTTTTTCCAAGGTTCTGACCAATTCACTAGCGGTGTGGGCTTATTGGTTTTAAAAACAGGTTTCCTCGAGTCCTATGGAAAACGTGAAATTCCTAATTGGGAAAAATTAAATCTCAATGCCTGGGGCGTTTACGATACCGATCTGTATAAGTTCATGCTGACCAAGATGGACACGATGACTGAACCCATGCTTATCGGTGTGAATACCAACACCACCCATGACACTGTTCTTCCACCGGGAATCACCACGGATTTGGGCATTAATAATTTGCACTACGCGGATTCAGAACTGCGCGTCTTTTATGACAATCTTAAAAAACGTAAATGGAAAAAAGACTGGCTTCTGGTTTTAGTCGCGGATCACACCAGCTATTCTCCGAATGGGATCTTCGAAAATTATGCAATCCCGTTCTTGATGAAGTATCATTCTGTGGGTGGCTCAAAGAAGAATCCTTTGTTTAAGGATGAAGAGATCAAAGGAGCCTTCCATCAAAATGATGTGGCGGCAACACTGGCTGATCTTACTGGCGTGGCAGCTACTGAATTCCTAGGTCGCTCTATGCTTCGTCCTCAGGATTTTTCAGACGGAGCAAGTATTTTCCACTTAGGTGAATCCGCGTGGTTCCAAGGTCCTTGGTCCATCGTCTTCAATATTCGCAAGTATCCAGAGTATAAATGTTTTGATTGGCGCAAAGACATGTCTTTCAAAAAACCACTCACCTGCCCTGCGAACGGCGAAAAGATGTACTTAGAAGGATTGAGTTACATCAAAGAATCCCAAGAACTTCTGTTCAAATAAAACTGCACCACTAACGTGGTGCTAGTGTAAAGATCTCAAAGCGTAATTCGGACCGCTCTCTTAGTCTTGTTAGCTTTAGAATACCATCACAATGAATTCAATCTTGCTGAGACTTCGTTCCGGATGTCTCAGCTCTCTATAAAACACTACCAAGGCCCCAATTGTGGAGAAAAGTCCTTCTCCAAACGAGGCCACTTAACGACTCACCAGAAGAAGTTCGCGCACGACTAAGATAAAACAACATCTAGATCTAAGAACTTTATCCCTACATAGCAAAGAAGAATGAATACAGATTCATTTGATTGGGGATAATTGCAAAATTTGGTGAAGAGTTAAGATTTTGCTGATCGAAGTTCGGCCTCTGCTGGCGCCACGACGGCGCGAACCGAGCGAAGCTCGGCAGCAGTTGAGCCTGGATGGCGTGCCGAACGAAGCATCAGTAAAATCTTAACTCTTCACCAAATCCCCGCATTTAGCACCACACTAATGGCGCAGTTTATTCTGAAATTACGGCAGGCTTTTTTAGGGCCTGCCCTGTACTTTTGAACTTATTGAAAAACACCCTCGCAGCGAAGGACAACTGGATGTGGTGCCGGTGCGGTGAAGCGATCTGAATAAATCGGCGCATCACCTGATTTACCTCTAACCGGAGCACCCCAGTCCTTGGCTTTGGGATGCACGCGGTCAGCATAGCTGAACCAGTTTTCATAGAACTTGCTCTGGATGAATTTCTTGTTGATCACTAGTTTATTCATCACGTAAGGCATATAGTCTTCAACATTGAGATTCAACTGCTTCACCATTTTATTCAAAGCTGTATAGGCTTGATTCGGATCGCGAGTGTAACCTTCGTAATCCACAAATTGTGCTCTGTCCGTCAGTGGAGCGGTATCGTTAATGGCCAAGTTCAGCATGGCGCGAACCACCTTGATTTGCAAAGCAGCTTCCAATGGATCTTTGGGCGCATCGAACAAACGCATTTCTAATTTTTTGTACTTCGTCACACGGAACTGCTGAGTCCAACCGTCCCCACCGGTGAATCGTGCCTTAACCACGTCAAAGTCCGGCATCACATATTTCTCTGGAATCACATTCCCCATAAAGTTAGAGACATCAATTTGCGTGTAGCGGGTTTTACGATTCTTTCTTTGATTGAAATATTTTTCTGAATACAACAACGCTGCGAGATCTTCTTTGTTTCCTTTAAAGTCACGCAGTTGTTTGTCCAAGTTTTCACTGATCTCAACCGGTTCAGCACTTCTTAGACGGTTCATGTGTTGGAACATGTAAGCAATGATGCCGCGGTTTTGATGGAAGATCGTCAGAAACCTCGCCATAGCTTTGGGGTTCTGTTCAAACAGCTCGTAATCGATATTGATGTGCGAGCCACCCATTCTATAGTCCGGAATCACACCCTCTTTTTCCATAGCCGCATACACGCCTTGGATTTCCGCCATGGTTGGATTGTATTTGGGAGATACGATTTCAATGTGACCACCGCGAGCGGACTCGGTCACGATGTTGCCGTCAGAGTCATAGTTACGGGTAACACCGTCCCACTCAACCCTCCATGTGCGATCTTTGGCATCTTTGAATTCGTAAGCGATGCTCAAAGAATGTCCGTGCGACCCCTGCTGCAAAGGAGTCACCCCCGTGCGATCACCCGTGAACATCTCTTTAATGCTTTCGGCGACGGATTTGATTTTCGCTTGGCGGGATTCCGGCGTCATATCATAGATCGTGGAAGTCCAAACACCATTCGCATCATATTCAGCTTTGAGTTTCAATGGCATGCGTGCAGTGAATTCACTACCCAAATCAATCTTGTTCACATCCACACCGTCTGCTTTTACTTTTACTTCCAGAGGAGAAGTCACATGATCAATGGCTTTTTTCGGTGTCAGGTATTTTTCGATATCACGAGTAAGATCCGAAGCCACCGCCCAATCATGCAAGAGCTGATTGATCTGGGCGTACGAAGGTTTTTCCAAAGCCGCCAACTTAATGATAAACTCTCGAGAAATGCGGTTGATTTCCGCAGTTTTACCTTTTAAGAACGGAGCCTCATCCCAATTCCACATCGGCATCAGATAGGCGGCGTGCAAGTTGAGGCCTGCGCGTTTTTCAACAGACGTGAAATTGCCTACAGCCTTCATAATTTCCTCAAAGGGCAAATCAAAACGAACAGACAGTTTTTTAAGTTGCTCGGTAATAGGTTGCATTTTTTTGAGAATCCATTGGTTGTTGGGTTCTTCACGAAGAATGATCGCGTAATCGAAATACTGACCAAGATTTTCAAAGACCGGCGGCACCAAAGAATAGCTGGATACGGTTGCCAGATCTTTCATTTCATTCGTCGACAGACGTGATGCAAAAATGGCCTGCACAAATCTTCTGACAACCTCATCCTTCATCCCTACACGAAACTCAACACCAATGGAGTTTGGATAAAAACGATTTTTCTCTAAACGCAACGGACCACGGCCCGAACTCATATCCAACCAGTCATCGTCCATAGCAATCATCTTATGTTTTGCACCCAAAAGACCGGTATTCCCCTGAATCCCACGCAGTACAACATAGGATTGCAGCATTCTCGCCACTTCGCCGACGTGACCTTCGTACATTTTTGTTTGTTCAGGCAAAAGATTTGTGATTAAAGGCATAACAACACGCTGATGCCCTGGGGCTTCGAACAACTGACCACTGCTGCCCATCAGAGTTCTGAACCACGTCTGCATGTTTTCGAAATCAGCGTAGGTTGTTTGAGGTTTGAAAATAATCTCCCAACCTTGATTAAGCTCTTTATGTCCTTTAAAGATGTATTTTTCAGACTCACCAATAAGTGGTTCCCAATAGTCATATTCCAAAATCTCTGCATCGTAATTGTAACTTTTAAGGGCCCATGAAATATTGCTTCTTTGAGCTTCACGGCCTTTATCATAAATAACCTTCACCGTCTTTTTATCGAAGAATGAGAAAGGACTTCTTGGAAAAATTCCTGCAAAAGCCGTCGCTGCCTCTTTAAGTTCATCTGGTCCGGCATTCTGCCAGTCGAATGTTAACAACTCGGGCGGTATTGCATTCAAAGTAATAACTTTTCCTTCAGAATCAATGACAGGCTTCTTATTGCGGTGTTGACCCACCAAGAATTCCTGTATGAGCGGGACCCAAAATTCTCTGGAACCCTTCACAATGGCCTGCACTAGCAAAGTATTACTGGGGGACATGACTCTCAAAATTTTAGAAGAAGAACCCTCTTTTTCTGCACCGAAGGTGACTGGAGGCTTGATGTCGCGATTCATACCCAGAACCGGGATCTCCATGGCCTTCAGATTGATGCCCTGTTCATACATATTCATAAAGATGTCGTGAGCGGTATAATCAAGACCCGGTGCTTTCTGCGCGTAAACCGCGTTGGAAAAAAAAGTCACTGACAATGCAAGCGGCAGGATCTGTTTTAAGATGTTACTCGTGTAAGTCTTCATAAATAAGTCTCCTGGGAGCTAACCCTACTAGACTTATTACAATCTCTGTGCCTCCTAACTTTCCGTCTCAAAATAAGACCAATAAGAGTTTAAATAAAAATAATTTGAAATAGGAACTAGATACCTCAGAATGAAACACCTTAAGCGCGAATAATAATTAACAGTCGCTTACCATTTGTGGCACTCGACATCGGAGTTTTTACGTCGCAAAAAATTGATTACCGTCGATTAGTTGTAATTGCAATTTAGTGAAGACATAGAACTTTGCTGATCACAGAGAGACCTTCACCGGTGCAGGATGCGAGCCGGGCAAAGCCCGGCGATGACGAGGCAGGATGCTGTGCCAAACGGAGAATCAGCAAAGTTCTGTGTCTTCACCAAATCCCCGCTTTACCACCAATCTCATGGAGAAGTTGTTGTTCAAATAAAACTGCCAATCTCATGGTGCAGTTGTTATTCAAGTCAAAAAAGGGAGCTTCCTCTAAGCTCCCTTTTTATTTAAATTTATAATTTCAAAATTTTCTTATTAAATTCAATCAGCTCAACTAGTAAGCTTCACAGCGAACATCTGCTCGGCAGTAGGATCCATGAACACTTTCAGAGCAACTTTTACGGGCTTGGAATTCAGCTTCAACATAGGTCTTCGCATCTCCTTTGTAAGTTCTAGAAATCAAAGTGTCCTGCAACACGCACATCACGCCTTGGCGAACTTGCGCATCACGTTCATCTGTACATTTAACAGCCGCTTGGCAGTAGCTCGAGTGAACACTGCTGGCACAGGCTTGACGAGCATTTGCTTCGGCCTCAAGTCTTGTGCGCCCTTTTCCCAAAGAGGCTTTGTAAACTAAAGTGTCGACGACCATACAGGCCATCTCCTGAGGTTGAGTTGGGTAAGGTTGAGGTCTTTGTGAAGACTCTAACATCGTCAGTCTTTGATTGATTTGATAAAGAGATGATTCCAATTGTCCAACGCGGGATTCAAGAATGCGCACTCTTTCACTATCGTTACCTGGGCGTACTTGCGCACTGGCCGTGGAAGCTCCCATCAAAAGTACGAATGAAAAAACTAATACCAAAGAATTTCTTATGAATGCCATCATCGTTGCCCCCAGCGGTTTTTACCTTCTCCCCTAATGAAGAAGATGAAAAATACTAAAGCAAAACAGAGGCCAGCTCATTTAGAGTCAACATGACACCACATCAATACAGACGTTTTTTCAATCGCATTAGGTACGGACACACTTTTGGTAACGCACCTGCGCTACCAAAAGTGTGTCCGTACCTAATGCGCACGATATTTCGAAGTAGCTTTCCCCAAAACTTACCCGAAGCCACTGGGTTGACTTCCCTACTCCGGCGGAGCCGGAGTGTAAACCAGCTCGGCGAAGCCGGAGTGCAACTAAACCCGCGCGTTCAAAAACTCAATCAAACACTGAACAGGCTGTCCATTACCACCACTTGCCGACAAAGCTCCTTGAGCCTTATCCGTCCAAGCATAGACGTCCAAGTGAGCCCATTTTTTACCGCCGACAAACTTTTGCAGAAACAACGCCGCTGTGATGGCGCCGCCGAATCCCCCACCAGAGTTTTTAAAATCAGCAAATGGAGAAGACATTTCGCCCCAGTATTTTTCAAACAAAGGCATGCGCCAGTTCAAGTCCCCAGCGCGCTGACCTGCTTTCGTCAATTCATGGGCCAATTCATCGTCATTCGAGAATAGACCGGCAATTTCAGCACCCAATCCCACTTTAATTGCGCCAGTCAAAGTGGCTACGTCGATCACAACTTCAGGCTCATCCGAACCTTTTTGCGTGCAAGCCACATCCAACACATCGGCTAGAACCAAACGACCTTCTGCATCTGTGTTGTCGATTTCAACTTTCAAACCATTGCGAGCGATGAGCACATCCCCGGGGCGCATTGATTTTGCATCCACGGAATTTTCTGCCAAGGCCAAATAGAAATCCAAAGGACCTGGGTATTGAGATTCCGAAGCCCACTGTGCCATTGCCAAAACGCTGGCAGCACCACCCATATCTTTTTTCATCAAGCGCATTGCCGAAGAAGGTTTAATGTCTAAACCTCCCGTATCAAAAGTGATCCCTTTGCCAACGAAAGCCACGGGTTTCAATTTTGATTTTTTAGCTGGGCGGTATTTAATATGAACCATGCGTGAATCATTTTCAGCCCCTTGACCCACACCCGCATGCAGACCCATGCCTTCTTGAATCAGCTTTTTAGAATCCCAAATCATCACTTTTGTAGATGCAGAGAACGCCAATTTCTTACTAGCGATTTCCGCAAAGGTTTTCGGATTCAAATCATTCGGAGGAAGACTAACAAGGTGACGAGCCAGGCTCACCGCACGGGCTCTGGCCACAGCATCCTTCAAAGTCGTTTTTTCCAAGGCGCCCAAAGTTTTACGCAATGAAACCTTAGGAAGATCTGCCAATTGTTTTCCGTCAACAAACTGGCGGAAATTGTAAGGCGCCATGTCTAAGCCGACCAAGGCACCAAGATCTTGCGCTTCTTCAGTTCCATGGAGTTCGATTTGAACCGCCTTCAACTGATGCGCTTTCAACTGACTTACCAAAGATCCAAATTGATCCCGCGCCCATGTGTACTGAGCTTCATCAATGAGTCCATCGTGTCCAGCGGTTGCTTTGGTACGAGGTTTAAGAATCCATACAGGGCCTTGTTGACCAACGAAATAAAGAAACTCACGTTCATTCTTTTGCAATGAGTCCGCTTGCCATGGCAATGAGTGCTCTTGAATCAAGCTTTTAACTTTATTAGAGTCATCCACTCCTAAAAAGTAAACGAAACCAGTCAGTTCGTTCTTAACTTTAACTTCCTTACTAATTTCGAAAGTTTCAACCCATGATTGAAAGTGAAGTTTAGCAGACGATTTTGTTGCGCTCGATGTCGCGCGTTTTGCAGTATTTGCCGTCTTTGTCTTCTTTGCCATGATTTCCTCATTTTTTAGTTTGAGCTTCGGGTATAAAAATCCATAAAATCATAATATGACGTGGACAGCGACCACAAATTTAAAATGTTGCTTACTCAATGCAGAGAACTTGTTTCTTATGTTTGATACGCAGCCCACCAAGGAGCTTTTGAAACTGAGTGAAACTCAGTGGCAAAGGACCAGCACTTCTGTTTACGAGAATAAGTCTTTAAAAAAATGTCATGATATTGCGAAAAGCCTGATCGACATCAACGCTGACATCATTATGCTCTGCGAAGTTGGCGGATTGGAGTCTTTAAAAAACTTCAACCAACTCTTTATGAATGATGCTTATTCACCAGTATTGGTTGAAGGAAATTCCGATCGCAATATCGACGTGGGCTTTTTAATTCGTAGAGACGCCCCTTATTACTTCGACCTTCTTTCCAATAAAAGTCGTCCGATTAATTACCTCTATCCCCACGAACGACTGAGCTTGGCCCATGGCTACCCGGTTAAGGGCGGCAAGATCACAACCAGCCATAAATTTTCTCGGGATGTAGCAGAGCTGCGCCTTTTTACGAAAGACAAAGAGAAACCATTCCTGATCGTTTTGCTTACTCATTTAAAATCCCGCTTAGATCCGGAACGCATTGATCCCAATGGCTTTGAACGTCGCCAGGCAGAGCTTCGCACTCTGTTGGAAATCTATAAAGAGCTTGAAACCGTTCATCCTCAAGTGCCGATTATGATCGCCGGTGACTTCAATGGAAATGCTGCCAACGCAGGCACCGATGAAGAATTCAAAGATATTTACGACACCACAAAACTTCTAGATGTTTTTGAGGTTGCACAACTAAGTGCAGAGAAACGCGCGACTTTTTATCAAGTGAAGAGCGGCAGTCGCACCGATGGTCGACAAATTGATTTCACTTTCATGTCGCCCCTTTTACAGCAACATCTCAAAGCAAATAGCGCCTTGGCCTATCGCTACAAAGATGAATTCGGAATAGAAATCGGCATGCCTACAAATATGGAAGCCAAACTTCGCCTGCCCTCTGATCACTACCCCATTGTTTTCGAAATCGAAAACATTCCCCTTCGTTAATTTCAATCTCCCTTTACGCGCTGAGCCTCAAAAAGGTACGGCGTACCTTTTCCGCCTTTTCCGCTCAATTCAAGGCGTTGGCGGCAAGTTAATGTGAGAAGGTTTTGGCACTCTTTTGCAAATCTTGATTCGGCCAGATCTTCAGAGTAGGATTTCGCAATGGCAACCCAAAAGACTGTTTTTCCTGACTTCCAAATTAGTGCGAAAGTGGTGTACGTACCTTCAGAGTCTCGCCCTGAACAAGGTTACCATTTCTTTGCCTACAAAATTTCCATCAAAAACATTGGAAGCTCTTCTGCGCAATTGATGAGTCGCCACTGGGTGATCACTGATGCCCTTGGAACAAAAGAGGAAGTTCGCGGACCGGGAGTGATTGGTATTCAGCCAAAAATTCAACCGGGCCAAATTTTCGAGTATGATTCTGCCTGCCCTCTTCACACATCCACGGGCTCCATGAAAGGCCGCTATTTCATGACCGCAGAAGGTGGAGAAACTTTCTCTGTCGATATTCCTGAGTTTTACCTCATCGCCCCCATGGCAATTCACTAAAAACATCATTTGTTCGCCTACTTTAATTTCACGCATAGCGGCAGCTTTCAAGGTCTAGTTTTGAAAGATGGGGGTGGTGTTTTTTTACGGGTGTGGTATTTCCTTCGGCGCGCTGCTGATGGAGGTTTTTTGTGACTTTGTTCAAGAATCTTAGAGAGCTTTTGGGTGTTAAGAAAACGGCTTCGGACATGTGCCTGTGCATGGTGGTTTCAGAGCAAGAAGGCGCTGAGATTTGGGTGCAAGGAAGTCGCACGAATTATGTAACTCCAAAACTGGTCGCGATTCCGAAAGATCAGCCTGTTGAAGTTGAAGTTCGCTTGGTGGGCCATGAAAATCACAAGGCTGTTGTGCGCAGCTCTCATAATTTGACTTATTATTATTGCAACCTGAAGCGCATTCCCTTCAAATTGATTTCTGGAGGAGTTTCAACCCATGAAAACCGCGCATCTGCCTATCTTTAAAAAAACCAAGCGCCTTATCATTCGCCCCCTGGAGCTTCATGACTATGAAAACTGGGCGCAGTCTTATTCTTCCATGCGTGCTCCGCAAAATGAGTGGGATGAAACAAACTGGGTTGAATCCGAACTCACTCTTAAAAAATTCAAAGATCACTTAAAAAAAAATCAACAATGGCGTGCCCGAGACTACTTCTATGAATTCGGCATCTTTCGAAAAGACGATGGCGTGTTTCTAGGCGTCGTGACCTTAATGGATATTTCCAGACAGATCTTTCAGAATGCTTACTTAGGTTATCGCGTTTTCAACAATCACTGGGATCAAGGTTATGCCACCGAGGCCTGCAAGGCGGCTGTAGAAATCGCCTTCAAAGATTTAAAACTTCATCGCATCGAAGCGGGTATCGCTCCCGCCAACAAAGCTTCCGTCAAGGTTGCCAAGAACATCGGCCTTCGCAAAGAAAGCCTTTCCCCGCGCCGACTCTTTGTCCATGGCAAATGGACTGACATGTTGTTGTACGCTGGGACCAGTGAAGACTTTGGATTTAAGTTTAGATTCTCGAAGGCCAAAGCTGCCAAATAACATTCGCAAAAAAATATTTCCGTGAACCATGACAACTTCCGAAAAGTTCTCTGGAGAATGACGCTGGGTATCTTCCACAATGGTGATAACGCTTTCACCAACAAGGAGGATCCTATGGCTGACTCTTCAAGAGAACTAGTGAATGATATCAAGTCCACTGGCAAACAGGCTTTGGACACTGGGAAAAACATCTACAGCGATGCTAAATCAGAAATCAAATCTCAAGTTCACGATGCGAAGTCTGATTTTAGATCTCAGTGGAGCGATCGCTACGACATGATTAAACACAAAGCTCAAGATGCCGTAACCACATCTGAAGATTTTGTTAAAGAACATCCAATAGCAACAGTTCTTGGCGCTTGTGCTGTGGGATTTGTGGCTGGGCTCATCGCTCGTCGCACTCGCCACTAGCATCACTTCGCCCGAAGAACGAAGGTCACTCCATCTCCCCCAATGAGGGCCTTCGTTCTTCCCTTGAATCAACTCCTTACAAAGGAATTCAAAATGATGAAATGGGTCTCCATTATTTTAGGACTGTTGTTCGGATCAAAACCAACCAAAGGTTTAAACTTTAAAGAAATGGCCTTGGAAGTCCTCGATGAGGCCATGGCCCGAGGACGCAAACCCGTCGCGCTGATTCTTTTAGGCTGCGCTTCGATTGTTTTTATCTGTGGAGGAATTTTTATCAGTATCATTGATGCCACCAGACAGTGGGATCTTAAAGGGGTGATCTTTTACGGAGCAACTTTCTGGGCCGGATTAATATTAGCTGCGGTTTTTTTAGCTGGGTATGTTTATGTCTTCGCGCATGCTTGGCCTGGAGTGAAGCACATGAAAGCGAAAGCAAAAGCCCATGAACATGAGCAAGAACTTCGCAGAGAAAAAGGTGCGCCGGGATTGGATGAGGCATTGTCGTTATTAATCATGGATCATATTGAATCTAGAAAAATCAGTCGCGCAAAAAAACAGGAGTCTCGATCACAGTCTCATACGGATCGAAAAAAAGAACCGCCCCAACCACCGACTGGATTTGCGTAAATAAAAGAATAATGGCGATTAAGAATATTCAGGATGAAAACGCCAGGGGTTTCTCAGCTTTTTTCTATATGATAAGGCTAAGAGCTTCTCATCAGTTTTGGGCGTGATAAGCCTAGAGGCCTCTCATCCGTTTCTAGCATGATAAGCCTAAGGGCTTCTCATGAATGTCGTCCAACCATTTTCAGTGAGTTGATAGATGTAGCGTTCGTGGAGGCGGCCGGTTAGGCCGAACCAAAATTCGATTTCAGTGGGAACCACAAGCCAACCTCCCCAGTGTGGAGGACGTGGGACTTCTTGGCCTTCGAACTGCTTTTCGTATTCTTGCACGCGACGTGCGAGATAGTCGTAACTTGGAATTTCTTCGCTTTGATTAGAGGCCCAAGCACCAATTTGGCTTAAGCGAGCGCGAGTGCGGAAATACGCATTGCTCTCTTCGGAATTCAACTTCACGGCCATACCGGTGATGCGAATCTGTTGCCACAAAACAGGCCAATGAAAATTCAAACAGATATTGGGATTTTCTTCGAGATCAAGACCTTTATGGCTGTGATAGTTGCCATAAAAAACAAAACCCTCCGAAGACACGTCTTTCAAATAAACGATTCTCACGGAGGGCACACCTTCCGGACTCACAGTTGCGACTGACATTGCATTCGCTTCTGGAACCTGCTTTTCGACCGCCTCTTTCATCAGGCGATCGAAATGCTCAAAAGGACTTTTACTTAAATCCAGCGTCAATTATTTGTGACCTTTTGCTGGAGCCGCAGCTTTTTTAGCATCAGCTTTAACGATATCCATCAATTCAACTTCGAAAACCAAAACTGAATTAGGTGGGATGCCTGGGCGACCAGATGGGCCGTAAGCAAGTTCAGGTGGAATGAAAAGTTTAGCTTTGCCGCCAACTTTCATCAATTGAAGAGCTTCAGTCCAACCAGGGATAACGCCACCAACTGGGAATTCAGCTGGTTGACCACGGTCGTATGAAGAATCGAATTGCTCACCGTTAGTCAAAGTACCTTTGTAGTGAACTTTAACTACGTCTTCTTTTTTAGGAGACGGGCCAGTGCCTTCTTTTTCAACGATGTATTGAAGACCAGATGCAGTTGTTTTCACACCAGCAGCTGATTTATTTTTTTCCAAGAACTCTTTACCAGTTTTAGCGTTGCCTTCAGCTTGTTCTTGCTGTTTTTTCATCGCCATTTCTTGAAGTTTCATCATTGCTGCTTGCATGTCTTCTTTAGACATTTCGTTTTTACCAGCAGCTGCATCTTTCAATGCTTGGTTCAAAGCATCAGCATCGAAGTCGATATTTTGTTGCTTCAAGTTGCCACCGATTTGCTGGCCAATAGCATAGCTAGCTTTTTTAACGTCAGTGTCCAATTTTACTTTTCTGTTACAAGCAGTTGAGAAAGCCATTGCTAATACAAGGCCTCCAAGTACCAACTTATTCATCGTTGTCGTCTCCCCTTAAGGTTGTTAATTTCTTCAGCCCCATCATCTTGGACTGGTTTCTTGAAATTTCAAATAGATGATGCAGGACGACATTAACTCAATAATCTCTGTGTCCACTCAATATTCAAAAAAGGACCTAGTTTGCGGGGTCATTTTCCGAAATTTGCAGCGCGAAGTCTTCCACTAAAGCCGAACGAAGATTTGCAAAGTTCAACGGCTTCACAAAAAAACGCAAGGCTCCCTTGTCCTCCGTGTTCTTACGAAAGAACGGAGTATCAAAGGCCGTACAGATATAAACTTTCACATGGGGGTGACGCTTTTGAATAATACGAAGAAGAGCCAGGCCGTCCATTTCTGGCATGGTGATATCAGAAACCACCAATATTCCTGCCGCGGACTCTTTCTTCTGATCTAAAAAATCCAAACACTGTTGCGCCGAGGAAGCCAATGAAACAGAAACCGACTGTCCGTCCATTTCCTTTTCAAATTTAGTTTTTGCAAGTTGCAGCAAGTCCAACTCGTCATCCACAAAAAGCACTTCAATCATGCACCCGTCCAAGTAATTCAAATAGACGACCCCAGTTGGACCGTAGCATCAATGCTGGCAGTTTGATCAGTAAACAGCAAGCTTCTACATTAAAATCTGAACCTCAAGCCCCCCCAACCACCGCACAGATCTTCAACTTTAAAGTGATACTTGTTTATCGCTGCTAAAAATCACGCTCTGAAGCAAACTCTCTTCTTTACTGCCCCTCCTCTAAGAATTTGGTAGTCTTTAGCCATGACAAGCAAATGGAATCCTACTCAATACGAAAAGTTTAAAGAGGAACGATCGCAGCCATTTTTTGATCTTATGAACTTGATAGAGCCCACGCCGAATGCAAATGTCATCGACCTGGGCTGTGGAAGTGGCGAGCTGACGGCGACTCTTCATAAACATCTCGACGCCAAGAAAACTACGGGCCTTGATTCCTCTTCGGAAATGCTTCAGAAAGCCCAGACCTTCGCCAGCCCTGATATCACTTTTAAAAATGCAAATATCACCGCGTGGTCCGAGACCAACGAATACGACGTGATTCTTTCCAACGCCGCTCTTCAGTGGTGCCCTGATCACCCGCAGTTATTTGCGAACATGCACAAGGCCCTAAAGACCCAGGGTCAACTCGCCATTCAAATGCCGATGAATCATGACTACCCAACGCACACTCTGGCGCAAAAAATGAGTCACGAAAAACGTTGGAATGATCTCTTGAAGGGCGAAGCCTACGACAAGTTCGATTCCATACTAAGCATGGAGCAATATGCTCAATTACTTTTCAAGCTAGGCTTTAAGAAGCAAATCGTTTTCACGAAAGTCTATGGCCACGTGCTTGAATCGCGCGAGGGCGTTGTGGAATGGGTCAAAGGCAGTATGCTGACTTATTTCCAAGGACGTCTTAGCCCTGAGAACTATGAGGCCTTCTTGGCAGAGTTCTCGCATAGGCTGTTTCAGGAAATTCCTGATGAGCGTCCTTACTTTTATCCGTTCAAAAGAATTCTGATGTGGGCTCGTTTATAGCTGGCATAATCTTTCACGAAGGACCGATAAATATGCGAGTCACAGCGGGAGGATGTAGGTCCCTGTCATGACTCGTCCCAAGCCCCCCCCAATGAAAATCGGAAGGGCTTTTAATAAAACTAGAATCTATAGAGAGCTGTTACCTGGAAGCGATCATTATAAGAGGACTGACCATCAGAGAAATAGTGTGTCTGAACTTTATCATATTCCATGCCGGCACGAATCTGCTTTGTAAAATCATGAATGAAGTTTACAAAATACATTGAAGACCTGTCATAAATGTCAGATGCCGATGTGGCACTAGCTGAAAAGTCACCTACATTATTCGAGTAGATGGACGCATATCCCAATGTCGCAAAAGATTTCAAATTACTTGGTAACATATACTGAAGAGATAAATTCATTGTCTGCAAGTTAACTAAGTCAAAGTTTCCATTGCTGTCAAAACCACCAAATCCCGCATCAAGATTTGTATTTGCGGCAACTGTCCCAGCTCCTTGAGGAAATCCATTCAGTCCCCCACTCCAATTCGGCAAAGCATCAGCATAGCCACTGCCTGATGTAAACTCAAAGTTCAACATTAAAGAATTCCCAGGCTCATTGGCATCTGAAACCGGCATTAAAGGAATTAATCCATCAATAGCAATCGCCGAGGAGTTCTTATGACTTTGAGAGGTCGTATCTGTCGCAGATATTGGAGTTTCAAATTGCCTAAAGCTTCCTGAAAGCCCAACACTTAATGCTTCTGTTTTGATATCTCCATAGGTTGAAGCATATCCAGCGCGATAGCTCTCCAGAGAATAACGAACCCCCGCGTTTAGATTAGGCATGGCCGAATCTCTTTGTGAAGGCTTCTCGAATGAAATTGCCGTTTGAATTTTTGAACTCTCGCCGAAACTTATCGTCTTCATAGACATGGCTTGCAAGTCCCTCTGGAACAGCTCGCCTGGCGCTGGCGCTACAGTTAAAATTGTAGGGAAGTAATAAGGCTGCCAGCCAAATAAAGTCCACGTCTGTCCCGATAGAAACTGCCACCCATCTTTTTCGACACTGAGGTATGCATGACGCATTCTTAAAGTCGGATTTTGATAAAAAGAAGCCTCTGAATTTTTTGTTCCCGAAGTGCTCGGCACCGGATCATATCCAAAGAAATCGAATTCAAAGACTCCTTTAGCTTTCCAACCATCTTGTTCGGGAGCATAAACAGAAAACCCAAGTCGGCTGTTCCGTCCTGAAAACTGCATTCTTCCATTATCGCCCGCAAAAGTGCCCGAACGGGCCACTGGAGTATTGCCGATGATTTCTCCAAGACTTCGAGTCGAGTCTTTCGAGAAGTCACTGTCAATAAATCCGTTGAGAGTGACTTTCCAATCACTATTGTCCAACAAGGTCACTGCAGCTGTGGCGGGTTCTACACTCAAACACACCAACATCGCCGCAGCGGCTAACATTTTTTTCTTCATACATCCTCCTTAAGTGAAGAAAAGTGACTCATTCAAAAACTAATTTGGCACTACCACAAACCCATTGAATAAAGACTTTTCACCTTGAGCAAAAAGTAAATCTCTCAGTGCTTGGTCTGCTTCAAGAACAATGCGATTCACGTTCTTTGTGGATTCACGCAAATCATTCATGCTACCTTGAAGGTCTTCATATCTTTTGTTGGCCAGATTAAAAACTTTTTTGGCATGGGTTCTTTCAGTGTCTAAAAATTGCAAACGCACTTGCAAGGAACGTATTCGTTCGTCATAGGAAGAGTTTGCAGCACTCACACTTTGTTGTGTTGCTTCGACAGAGGATTGCTCTGCCATCAACTCGGCCTCTTGTTTTCCAATTTCGGAGTCAACTAAGAAACCGCTAAAGAGAGGAAGAGAGATTCCTATGCCTGCCGCGTAATGATTGCGATCCTTAAGATGATCGTTATCAAAGCTGCCGGCTAGGGCCATACCGAATATTTTAGGACGACTTTCAGATTTCGCCTCTGCCAACTTGGACTCGGCAATCTGTGAGTGAATTTCTTGAATATCTATTAGGGGATTCTTTGCTACGACATTCTCCATCCAATTGATATCTCTTTGAACCTGCTCAAGTCCTTCACAACTGACCTTTTCCCCTGCGGGTCGGGACATCAAAATTCCTAGACGCTCTTCCGTAGTTCGCAATCGCTCGGTAAACTCAGCGACTCTCGTCTCTGCGGACTTCTCTTCCGTATCGACTAAATATCGTTCGATAATTGATTTCTGTCCTGATCGGACAAAACGATCCGTTTCTGCATCTAAAGACTTAGCTTGGTCTACAATAAACTTTGAATTCTGAAGTTGCGTCTGTAAAAAAGCGCAGTCCAGATAAGTTGCTAAGACCTCTCTGGCAATTTGAGAGTTAAGAAAGACTCCTTCTTTTTTGTTCAATTGATTTGCTAATTCTGCAGAACGAACTGCATTTGAAGTTCTTCCGAAGTCCCAGATATCCTGTTTTAGAATCAGAGAGGCCCCAAACCCCACACGTTGAGATGAACTTAAATTGCTGTCTACATCGAGCATCGAAAACGACCCGGGATCCCCAGTGCTGGCAACTGCAGCAACGCTAATCTCCGGATAATATTTCGACTTTTTAATTCCAATGTTTTCTGTGGCAGCGGCCTCTAAATAGCGCTTGCTTTTAAGACGAGGACTGTTCTTTTCCGCTTCCTGCAAGACCATAAGCAGAGAGCTGCCCTTAGCTTTCGATTCTCCACCAGCCGTAGCCATCTTAGAATAAAAACACATGCAGACTAAAATCACATAGGGCCATTTCATAAATCTGCTCCCACCGCTTTAGCCGGTACATTATGCTCCGCAGATTTTCTTCGATCCTTCGAAAGCATTTGAAATAAACAAGGCACTAAAAATAGAGTCAATACGGTCGACAGCAATTGGCCGCCAATAACCGCTCTGCCTAAGGGAATATTAGCTTCAGATCCATGTCCAAAACCAATCGCCATTGGCACCAAACCCAAAATTGAAGCCAGTGATGTCATCATGATCGGGCGGAGCCTAATCCTTGATGCATCAATAATAGCCGCCTCTAAAGAATTTGGATTTTGACTGTCCTGTTCAAGCACTCGATGAATGATGAACTCAATTAACAAAACACCGTTGGCGACTGCAATGCCAATCATAAAGATTCCACCGATGGCCGCTTGAATGCTGAAGTATGTTTTTGTCAAAACCAACATGATAATAATACCAACCATGCCGATTGGAACTGTTGCCATCACAATGGCAGGGGTCTTAAAGGACTTAAATTGAATGACCAAAATCAAATAAACCAAAATTGCCGCAAGTAGGAAGCCACCTTCTAATGATTTCACAGTTGAATTCATATCGTTGATTTCACCGCGAATATAACCTCGATATCCCGTGGGCCATGATTGCTGATCTAATAACTTTTGAATGTCTTTAGAGAGACTTCCCACATCTCGATCTTGTGCATCCAAGTAAATATCGACAACAGGAACTAAGTTCACATGATTGATTTCGCTCGAGCCTTTTTGCTCGGAAATGTCAGCAACCTTAGAAAGTGGAACACCTCGATCCTGATGAGGACCGGTCAGTGGAACCTCCTTTAATTGATCTAAAGAAGTCACTTGTTCTTCTGGCATCTGAACACCAAACATGAAGTCCAATCCTGTTTTAGGATCCACCCAAATAGCTGGCGAAAACGAACTGCTTCCGCTGACTGTACTCACCACGCTCTTCATCACGCTATCGATAGAAAGCCCCATTCTGTCAGCCTTCGTGCGATCCACCTTCAAATATAATTGAGGTGAATCAACTTTTTGCTGAAGGCGCGCATCAACTACGCCTTTTAGATTTTTAATTTTTGCTAAGAGATTCTCAGCCAATTTATGGGATTTTATTAAATCAGAACCTTCGATCTGCACATCAATTGGCGCTGGAAGCCCTCCGTTAAGTGCGCTGGATAACAACCCTCCAAGTTCAATTCCCATATCAATATTCGGATATTCCTTACCCATTTTTTCGCGGAGGATTTTCGCATAGTACTGCGATGTATGCTTACGTTCAGGACTTAACTCCACATTAAAAAACATGTCCTGCACGCCAGTATTCGGAGTAAAGGCTGCGGCAAAACCATAAAGAATGCCCGCATTCGTGACGATCATCGATAGGTCTGAAGGCTCAATCCACTGCCGAAGTTTAACATTGAGTTCCGATGCTATTTTTTTTGTTTCTTCAATTCGGCTCCCTGGCGCAAGACGAACCTTTAGAACAAAATTTCCCGCATCTGCGCGAGGAAAAAGCTCAGTTCCCAGCTTTGGAGCAAGCACAAAGCCAACAACAAGAATAGCTGCTATCGCTGCAAAAAAAGTCTTTTTATGATGTAGTACTTTGAGCAAAGCACGGCCGTACAGCTGAGTGAGACCGGCCATCACTTTCTGAGTTTTTCTTAAGGGCGCCCAGAGATTCTCAACATGTATGGGGCGATCTGGTAGAAATCTAATCGTGAAAAGAGGAATGACCGTCATCGCAGTTAAGTAGGATCCGATCATTGCGAAAGTTACAGACAGCGCCAATGCCGAGAATAGAACTTTTGAGATTCCGGTAAGAAAGACAATTGGAAATAAAACGACAAGTGTACATAAAGTCGAAGCCAAGACCGGCATTGCAACTTCAGAAGCACCTTCAATCGCAGCACGCAATCCAGGTAAGCCATTTTCGCGCTTCTTTGATATGTTTTCTAAAACAACGATGGAGTTATCTACCAAAACACCAATAGAAAGAGCCAACCCTCCTAAAGTCATCGCATTGATTGTTTGCCCCATAGCCTTTAATCCTAACATGGCACACAAAAGCGAAAGAGGAATTGAAAGTAAAATACCCAAAGTTGCCGTTGGATTTCCTAGAAAGAAAAGCACCATGATCGCCGCAAGACCACCACCAATAATAGTTTCATCGGTAATACTCTCAATCGCATGGCGAATAAAAGTCGACTGATCCGCAACAACAGTGAGCTTGATTCCGTTAAGACGCTCTTCAAGTTTTTTTACCTGTTCTTTAACTTCGTCGATCACTCTGACAGAGTTAGCTCCCGGCTGACGATAGACGGGAACATACACCTGAGGCTTGCCATCAATCATGACAACATTAGTTTGGATTTTATTGGCATCTGTCGCGATTCCAACATCCTTGAGTTTGACTTCGACACCATTCTCGCTTCGCAAAGGATAGTCATTCATATCTTCGATACGATCAGCCAAACCATTGCTCAGGATTTGATAATCCAGTTTTCCAAGCTTTACATTTCCGCTTGGAATAAAGGAATTCAGCTCCGTCACTTTCTTTAGAACATCCAAAGGAGAAAAATTATACTGTGCGAGTTTTTTTTCATTCAAATATACAATGACCTGACGCTCAACCCCGCCCATCAAAGTGGGAGCCATGGCCCCATTCACTGCCTGAACACTATTGCGAACTTGATAGCGTGCAACCTCTACCAACTTCTTCTCTGGAATATCTCCGCTGACGGCCACCAATGCTAATGGCATCGCTGCCATGGGATCAAAGGGTAAAATCAAAGGTGGTTGCGTTCCAGGAGGTAATTTACGCAAAACAGAAAGCACCAAGGAGGTTGTCTGAGCAATTGCCGTATTTAAATCTGCACTCGAATTGAAGAAATTTCGAACAATGCTGACGCCAGCCAGAGACTTCGAATCTTGCTTTTCCATTCCTATGGCTTGCCCTGTGTACCTTTCAAATCTTGACGTCAAACTGGTGGCTACATTCTCTACGGGCATGCCTGGATAAAACGAAAGGATCTGCACCGCAGGCTGATTTGCGGCAGGCAAAAGATCTTTAGGTAATTGATTTAAAGACATCAGACCAAGAATCATAATCATCAAACAGCCAACGATAATAAAATATGGATATTTGATTGCGAAAAGAACCAGCCCATTGGAGCCTGCACCATTCTGATGCTCATGCTTATTACTCATAAAAGAACCAAAGCCTTACCGATAAAAGATAGCAAACAAGCTGGCTTTCAATAAAAAAGCCAGCAAAGTACCAAAGATTGAATTTTTAAAGATTATTCATGAACGGACAGAGTAATTTTAATGCCTGGTAATTTCTTAACGACGAATCCATTGTCCTGACTGACTATTGTTTTACTTAGAGTAATATTGCATTTTCCCGTCTCGCGATAGTTAGCTTGAAAAATTCCAGTCGCGACGTTGTCTGCGCAAACAACGCTTGAACCATCTGCTTTCTTATAAATGATCTGCTTGGTGCTTGCGACATAACTTAGCCCCGGCACCATGATGTCACTTGATGCGGGAATCGGCCCATCTGCATCCATCAATATCGGTTGATCATAATATGCGAAAAGCCAAGCTCTTCCTAATTCTGGATTTTCGGTATTAGCCTTAAACTCAACTTTGAGAGCTCGTCCTGTACTGGATTGATCAGGAACTTCTTTTTCAAAAGTCGCTCCCTGAGCACCTGCTAAACTCATTTGAAAGAATATTGAAGCTGCTACCAAAAAATTGAACTGTTTAACCATTGTCCACTCCTAGTGATTAATTTGTTAAAAAAATCTTAGACAATGAAGGTAACGATTCAATGAACCGAAAATGACAATTTGATAAACTTAAGATGACGATTTCTTAATCTTCAGCAAGAAATATAAGATAAAACGTTGTTCCACTACCCACATGGCTTTCAACCGCCATTTTACCACCATGGATCTCAACGATGCTCTTAACGATGGAAAGTCCTAATCCATTTCCGCCTGAAGTCTGAGATCGTGATTCCTCAGCTCGAAAAAATCTTTCACCAACAAATGGCAACAGATCGGCTGGTATACCAGGCCCAGAATCTTCGACCGAAATAACAACGCTTTTATTTTCTTCTTTTGCATTCACAATAATTTCAGAACCCTCTGGGGCAAGACGAATTGCATTCGACAAAAGATTCCCAATCGCTCTTTGCAAAAGAGTTCTTTCAGCATGAATTGCAATTCTTTGTTCAGAATTGAGTTTAATAGATATCGATCTTCTTTCTGCGGAGACTTCGTAAAAAGAGATAATCGCACTTAACTCTTCGACAAGATCAAAAGTTTGCTTTTGAATTTCCTTTATAGGCTGTTGAGCCCTCGCGATAAAAAGAAGAGAATCGATAATTCGTTTGAGACGGCCACACTCTTCAATATTAGATGCCAAAAGCATCTGATACTCCTCATTACTCCTCTCCTTTGAAAGAGACACCTCAAGAGATCCCAAGAGGTTATTCAAAGGTGTACGTAACTCATGGGCCATATCGGCTGAAAATCTACTGAGACGTTCGAAGCTCTCTTCCAGGCGTTCGAGCATATCATTAAGAGTATTCACAAAGTCGACAAACTCCATGGGAAGATCTGATGGATTGACTCTTTCTTTCAAGCCACCTGAGCTCACTTTTTGCGCAGTTTCAGCAATCTTACGAATTGATTTTAGTGCCTTAATAACTACGAATCTGCCGCTAAGAAGACTTCCAACAAAACCAAACGCTAATAAATATATCAGCGCACTTCGCAACGTCGATAAGAGAACTTCCTCACTTGTCCTTTCGAGAGCCATCTGCACTAGCACTCGGTCCTCACCCCATGAGGTTCGCACGGGAACAATGAAACTCCCTACACCAAATATCCGACCATCCACTTTTGCATTGCTCAGTTTATTTATCTTTCCAATATTTTCGGCATGTTTTGGAAGTATTTCTAGAATGTGCTCATACTTTTCGTCGAGCCCTGGAGTTTCTGTAATAAGAGTTCCATTGGGATCAGAAACTCGGACATAAATATGCTCAAATGATTTTTTGGGCCATTCTTGCTCAACTCTTCGAGTGAGTCGAACTGGCTGATTAGGTTCCAGATTAAGCAGATTTTGAATTGTCTCCAGACGATCGCTGACGGTTTCTTGATCCTTGAAGAAAAGCTCCCTCTCAACCGAAAGGTACAGCAGTCCCCAGCACCCCAAAAGCAAAAGATAGGTTAACAGGCAAGAATATAAGGTCAGTCGAAATGAGAGTGACCTGAAAATCACCTTTTATTCCTCGTCTCGCAAGGCATAGCCGAGGCCCCGCACAGTTTGGATTAGTTTTTTTTCAAAGGGGCCATCAATCTTTGAACGCAGGCGAGCGATATGAACGTCAACAACATTAGTTTCACTATCGAAATTCATATTCCAAACCTGATCAGCAATGATCGTTCTTGAAATGACATCCCCAGAGCGTCTTCCAAGAAGTGCCAGCAACGCAAACTCTTTGGGTGTTAGATCCAATCGCTTGCCGCCACGAAAAGCAACATGCTTTAAGAGATCAATTTCAAGATCGGCAACTTTAATACTTTCAACTACACGATGAGATGAGCGTCGCAAAAGGGTTTTTACGTGCGCCAAAAATTCAGTGAAGGCAAATGGCTTGACAAGGTAGGCATCTGCACCCGCTTCCAGTCCTCTAACTCGGTCTGACAAGGAGTCCCTCGCTGTTAGAAACAGCGCAAGAGTTTGACATCCGGAAGACCTCAATTTTTCTATGAGAGTCCAGCCGTCCACTTTGGGCATCATGACATCAATGACCAGAAGATCATAAGATTGGCTTTGAGCAAAGAGGAAGCCCTCTTCTCCATTGACTGCCACATCGACAACATATCCATGTTCAATAAGGCCCTTCTTGATGAAGGCTGCTGTCTTGCTTTCATCTTCGACCACTAGAACTTTCATGAAATACCTCTAACAAGAGCTATTAACAATTGTTGGTAAACTGAAGCAATTAAAAAATAAAGTCAATGGGCCATCTTATCCGAAAGTTAAGCCATGTAGTTTAACCTTACTTGCGTTGCATCACGAACAAGCAGTTTGCGCCGTTTATAATCAGCGGGGTTATAAAGGATTTGGTGGTCCGAGTTACCACGGTAGTGGTGCAGTTTTATAGAGTTATTTAGACTTACAAAATTGCAGACAATCCCCATACGGCCCCTTGAATAAAATTCGCGCTTGGCGTTTTTCTAAACTGCCTTGATACAAGGGATCGTAGTACCAGCTCATCAGTTTTTCGATCCACAGCTTGTTCACTGACAACTCTTGTGAATTCAAAAATTGTATTTCACAAAAATCCAAATCCGCCAAAACTTCCTGAGCACGCAACCCACCCAGCTTACGACTGATCGCTCTGACTGCATTTTTATAGCGAGCAAAAAGCTGCAACGCCTGATTTTTCAAAATTTGATCTTCTTCCGCGCAACGTGGACTCGAGCTGACAGCCAAACCGATGGCGCTGTTCGCGATATAATCCGCAAAAATATTATCAACACGTGCTTCTAAAGACTCATCAATCCAAATCACTCCCGAACTGCGCAAGGTCTCGAAAAAAGATTCCGGCACATAACAAGAGCCGATCAGTCGGCTTTCATCTTCAACCAAGGGCTGAAAGTCCCGGGCCTGGGTCGCCTCCAGCTTTAATAATTCCAAAGAAAGCTGATTTTCAAAATCAATCTGTGTCGGCTGAGCATCGCCGGTGGATCCAAAAGCTGAACCCCGATGTCTGGCAATTTTCTCTAAATTCACAAGGCCCACAGAGCCCTTAAGCTCCTCCAGCAAACGCGTCTTGCCACTGCCGGTGGCTCCTGTCAGCACGCGGAAGGAATGACTTTGTGAATAGGAATCTAATTCTGAAATCAGAAATCCGCGAACAGCTTTGTAACCACCTTCAATGATCGGTCTTTCGATGCCAACATCCTGCAACCACTGCTGAGTGATCTGTGATCTCTTACCGCCACGATAACAATAAATCACCGCTTGAGGGTTCGCTTGAATAGCCCTCAGCCACAGCTGCACTCGAGATTCTTTAACTTCACCTGAAATCAACTCATAGCCCAACTTCACTGCGGCATCTTGACCTTTTTCCTTGTAAGTCGTGCCAATCAAGGCGCGCTCTTCATCGTTCAAGATCGGCAAATTCATAGCATTTGGTAGGGAACCTTGGCGAAACTCTACAGGAGCACGCACATCAATCAGCGGCGTATTAGCCACTAGAAGATCACGAAACGCTTCGGGCTTAATTCGTTTATTCAAAGATCACCGCTTTATCTGCACGAGGTCTGACTTCGCCGACGACTTCTGCAAACGAAAACTTTTGGCGCAGATTTTTCACTAGGTCCGCGCTTTGTGAAGCAGACACGCTCAAAAGCAATCCCCCACTGGTTTGTGGATCATGAATAAGCAGCCTATGAAGCGAGTCCAACTCTGAGGTCTCTACATCATTTTCCGTATATTGAGCATTACTGCGATGGGCTTTAGTTAAAAAGCCTTTTTCTAGAAAATGTAAAGCCTTGGTAAATTTTGGCAAAGCTCGCGCACGGAATTTCAACGTCACCTGACTTGCCTTTGCAAGTTGCATCGAATGCCCCGACAGACCAAAGCCGGTAATGTCTGTGGCAGCATGAACAGATTTCTTTTGTTCTTCGCTCATAAAATCCACGGCATTGTTTACCATTGCCATGCTTTCCAGGGCCTCCATGATATCTGCCTCGCCGACCTCTTGACGCTTCAATGCTGCCGTCATCGTTCCTGTCCCTAAAGCTTTTGTCAGAATCAGATGATCTCCAACTTGCGCCCCCGCATTGGACCAAACTTCAGAAGGGTTCACGAAGCCCGTCACTGATAAGCCGAATTTCAACGTGTCATCATCAATCGAATGACCACCAACAAAATTTGCTCCGGCTTCAGCGACTTTTTCACTGGCCCCCTGCAAGACATCAACGATCACATCATCGCTCATAGTTGCAATGGGAAAAGCCAGAATACCCATGGCGGTTTTGGGTTTCCCGCCCATGGCATAGACATCGCTCAATGCATTTGCTGCGGCAATCGCGCCAAAAAGTTTTGGGGTATCGACAATCGGAGTAAAAAAATCAAGAGTCTGAACCATGGCGATCTCATCCGTCACTTTGTAAATCGCAGCATCGTCAAACAGACGACCATCAATCATCAGAGCCGGATGTGCTTCGGGAAATTGAACCCGCTGAAGAATCTTGCGAAGTTCACTGGCCGCAACCTTTGCCGCGCAACCACCTTTTTGTACAGTCTGGGTCAGAGCTACTTTTTCCGAACTCATTTGGTTAAACCTTTCAGCCTCTTAAAGGCTTCGTTTGACCCCAGCATTGCCAGAGTAAAATCGGCCTTCTGTCTCAATATTAGAAAACTAGCACAGCTCCTATTGCACAGCAACAAAAGCACCTGCACAATATTGAGGTGTGTCTGCACTACATCATAGGTGCAAACGCTCAATCTCTTAGAGGTGCAATCCATGAGTACTTTCATCAAGACCTGCTTCGTAGCCGCTCTATCCGTGGGCGTTCTGGCACAAACCCCGGCCCATGCCGAGGACAAACCCTTGAACCCCCTTGAAATCACAGAAAAAGCCGCCGCCGGAGGGGACAAAAAATCAGCGCGACCAAAATCGCAATACAATAGCAACCTGTATGAACAGGAAGAAGCCAAGGATGACTCCAAGTCATTTACGGGCAAAGTTCGCGTTGTTCGAGACATCTCTGATGATATCGAAGTTCTTTTTGAAGGAGACGAAATCAAAGGAATCTATTCTCTTTCCCGCCGAAGAGCCAATTTTGCCGCAATGCTTAAGGCCCTCGAAGCCAGCAAGAAGTCCGGTGGCCCTGCTGTTTCAATCACCGCCGATTCAGATAAAAATATCAAATCAGTAGAGCTAAATAAAGGCGGAGGTGGCTTTGTTCCTCCGACAGATCCGAATAAAAAATGGGACTTCGGAAAAGTTCCAGATTGAGTGCCGGAATCATCTTGCGTCTGAGCTTGGGAAGTGAGATTTTCGCGTCCTAGATGGAAAAATCCCGAGCTCGCTGGCTGAACGCATTTTGGCTTTATCTCAAACGCATCCTCATCGTAAATGCTGTATTTATAGGCATTGGCTTTTTGTGGCGCTGGGCTTTCCTTTCCTTCTATGGAAGCTCGCAAGACTTTCACCTTTATAAATCCGATATCATCCATGCTTTCATCCTCGGCGCACGCTTTGACAGCACGATTTTATTTTATATCAATGCCATCCCCCTGCTGATTCTATTTTTACTCAGCTTTCTATCTGGCTTTCGATTCTGCGAAAAAATTCTGGAAACTGTTTACGGACGTTTCGCAAAATTTTTAATCCCTTACTACACCGTGTTTTTATTCCTGGTCACTTTCATCAGCGCCGTGGATTTTGGTTTCTATAGCTTCTATCAAGATCGCATCAATGTTTTGATTTTCGGTTTCTTCGAGGATGACACTACGGCTTTAATTAAAACTATCTGGAGAAACTACCCGGTCATTTGGATTTTCCTAGGTCTTGGAGTTTTCACTTGGTTGTTGTGGAAAGGTCTTAAGCTGAACTTCACTCAAGGCAAAGAGTGGCTGCCTCTGCGTGCCGAAAAGATTTCTTACCCGGTCTTTATTCTTTTTGCTTTAGCGATCTTCTTCGTCAATGGCGTAGGCGCCAGGGGCTCTGTCAGTCTTTTCCCACTGAGCGAAATGGACACCGGGATTTCAAAAAATATCTTTATCAATCATCTGTGCTTCAATGGAACCCGTTCCTTCACCCGTGCCATTGAATTGAAATCACAAAGTAATAGCCGTTGGGATAGCAATCTACAGCACTATGGTTACGGTGATAATTACCGCAAAGCTTTTTCTGATTTCTATCAAGTCCCTGAATCTCAAGTTCCAGCAGATCCTTTGGAGCTTCTTAAACACACAACTCAAAAAAACGAATGGGCTGAAAAAACCAAGCCCCATGTGTTGGTGTTAGTGATGGAATCACTGGGCGGTTACTGGCTTCAATACGACAAGCCACCGTTTGATCTTGTTGGAGATTTGAAAAAGCACTTCAACGAAGACACTTACATCACGAACTTTCTTTCTAGCACCAATGCCACCATTGGTAGCTTGAGTTGCTTGATGGTCGGTTCTCCGCAAAGACCCATCAGTGAATTTTTAACTGAGAGTGGCTACTTACAGGTCCCTTTCCGCTCAAGCCCAGCGCGCACATTTAAAAACTCTGGCTACAAGGCTCGTTTTGTTTACGGTGGCAATCCTGGATGGCGCGAAGTGAATAAATTCGCTCTTCGCCAAGACTTTGACTCTGTAGAGGGTGAAACTGAAATCAGCGATGGCATCGGCGGCGTCAAAGAACGTCATGACTGGGGCATTTACGATGAGGATCTTTTCAGCTATCTCTTCAAAACTTTGACGGAAGCCAAAACCCCTGAATTTATTTTGACGATGACGACCACCAATCATCCTCCTTATCAACTTCCTTCGACTTATCACTCTCCGGATTTTAAAGTTCCCGCAGAGCTCGAGTCTCGTCTTATCGCTGACAAAACTTTGGCTCAAAATCGCTTCCGCACCTACCGCTACTCAACTCAAAAGTTGGCGCAGTTCTTAGATCGTGTGAAGAACTCTCCCCTCAAAGACAAATTGATCGTTGCCGTGACCGGAGATCATACGTTCTGGATTGTTAACTTTGGCGAAGATGAGATGTTGCAAAAAGGCTCCGTGCCTTTGTATCTCTACATGCCCCAGGCCATTCGCAAAAAGTTGCCAGCGGACTCTTTTGGTTCGCATGCGGATATTCTTCCAACACTTTACAACTTGGCCCTTTCTGAAAAACCTTATTACAGCGTAGCACGAGACTTGTTTGCAAAGACGCCAGACTATGCAGTCAATGCCTCGAACTTGATTGCCAATCAAGAGGGTGCCGTCTTAGTTGCAGCCCAAAGCAAAGACGATCATGGACTCAAGTGGGAAGGTCATTTTGACCGTTTGGCCCCTTCAGATATCACCGAAAATCAAAAACAGCTCTCTGTGAAGTATAAATCCTTGATGGGAATCCTGGATTACTATTTTATGAAAGAGAAGCAAGATCAAAGAAAGGAACATTAAGCCATGCGCATCCTCGTAGTAGAAGACCAGGCTAAAATGGCAAACTTCCTTAAAAAAGGACTGAATGAAGTGGGCTACGCCGTGGACATCGCGGAAAGTGGAACCTCTGCAGAGTCTTATATGGCCCAAGGCGATTACGATCTTGTGATTCTGGACGTGATGTTGCCAGACCAAAACGGCATCGATACGGCTCGCCACATTCGTCGCGATGGTTATGACGGACCGATCTTGATGGTGACTGCTCTTTCCACAACGAAAGACAAAGTTCACGGACTGGATGCCGGTGCCGATGATTATTTGACCAAGCCTTACTCTTTCGATGAACTGCATGCCCGGGTACGCGCTTTGCTTCGCCGCAAATCTCCGAATGGAACTGCGGTCAGCAGCACTTTGAAATACTCAGACCTTGAGTTGGATTTGATTCAACGTAAAGCACGTCGTGCGGGCCAAGAGATCTCTTTAACCACCAAAGAGTTCGCTCTGCTAGAGTACTTCTTAAGAAATCCAGAGCGCCCTTTGGGCCGCGTTTCCATTGCCGAACATGTTTGGGACATTCACTTTGATTCCGAAAGCAACGTGATCGATGTTTACATCAATCTGTTGCGCAAAAAGATCGATGCACCTTTCCCTAAGAGGTTGATCCACACAGTTGTAGGCACGGGATATGTTCTTAAAGAAAATATATAGTTTCTTTTCAGGCTTCAGTATTCGTCTTCGCCTTTCGCTGATCTTCGTCGCGATCTTCGGCGTGACCACGATCCTGTTTAACATGTTCGTTTTCAAAATGATGATCGACAATCTTCAACAAGATTTCGATGATGCGCTTTTCAATTATGCCGTGGATGTTTCCGAAGGTGTCGAGATCGGTGTTAAGGGCGACCTGAACTTTCCACCACTTCGCCTGGATCACGGTAAAATCTTACCTTTCCCATTGGGAACGGCGTTGATTCAAGTGCGCCACAGCTCTGGAACAGTCCTCGCTCGCGTGGGAAATTTCGGTCAATTCAATCCTCCTTATAAAAAAGATTTTGATCGCATCTGGGCCGGTGAAGAAGCCACCTATCGTACAATTGAACACATCAGCAACATTCCATCGGCGGAGGCTGACTCTTATCGACTGATCTCTTTCCCGTTGGATAATGCCGCCAAACCGCAGTTGCTGCTACAGATCGCCGTGCCCATGACTTTACTGGAAACGCAAATTTCCAAGCGCTTAACTCTTTTGGAGTTGGGTATTCCGTTTGTTCTTTTCATCGCCACTCTGGGTGGATTGTTTTTGTCAGCGCGGGCCCTAGCTCCGGTGAAGCGCATGATTGATATCACCGAGAATATCAAAGCAGGCGAGCTTTCTTCTCGAGTCCCCGTTCCCAACGCCAAAGATGAAATTAAGAAATTAGCACTCACTTTGAACGCTATGCTCGACCGCATTCAACAAGCTTTCCAAAGTCAGGAGCGTTTCATCGCGGATGCCTCCCATCAGTTGCTGACACCGTTGACGATCATGCGCCAGGAATTAGAACAGCTGCAAAAAACCGAAGAGCAAGATAACAAAAGCACCACTGGCGTGCATCTCGAGTTCATTCGCAGCTCTTTGCAAGAGGTCGACAATCTTGCTGGCATCGTGCAGGAAATGCTTCTGCTCGCTCGTGCCGATGCGGGAACTGGTGCTTTGAATTTACAAGAATTGTCTTTGGATGAGTTGGTCTTCGATGCGCTCACTCGCTGTGAAAAGATCGCCAATGCAAAATCAATCAAACTAAAGTTGAACATCCTCAACGAGTCGAATGAAGATCGTAAAATGGTCATGGGTGATAATGATCTTCTTGAGAATTTGATCTTCAACATTGTTGAAAATGCGATCAAATATTCTCCGAATAATGAAGTCGTCTCTATCAAACTCACGTACAAAAATGAAACGAGCGAGTTGGTAGTGGAAGATCATGGTCCCGGCATTCCCGAAGACCAGTTGCCGTTCATATTCGAGCGATTCTCGCGTGGATCGAACATGGAAGCCAAAATTAAAGGCTTTGGATTGGGTCTGGCAATTGCTCAAAAGATAGCCATCCTTCACAACGCAAAGCTAAGTGCTCAAAATAACTCAGGAAATGGCGCTCGCTTCATCTTTGAGATTAAAAACATTTAATATGCTTTTAATCACAGTTTTAACCTGGTTTGCTAGTCTAACCAAGTTCCCGATAACGGGCTTTTAACCAAACCTTTGGAGGTTTTATGAAATTCGCATCTCTTTTGATGACTGTTGTATTTGCTGGTGTTGTTGCTCACGCTAACGAAACTGCTCCTGCTGCTGCTACTGCTGCTCCAGCTGCTGCTGTTGCTGCTCCAGCTAAAGAAGAAGTTAAAGCTGAGAAAAAAGCTGCTAAAAAGCACGGCAAAAAAGCTGCTAAAACTGAAGAGAAAAAAGAAGAAGCTGCTCACTAGTTTGAGTACTTCGAGCTTTGCTCTAAGTTAAAAAGGGAACCTTCGGGTTCCCTTTTTTTTTGCCCAAAATAATCACTCGAAGGTACCTGCTTCCTATTCGGTCGAAAAAGTACCTTTCTATCTTCGCCTCTTCCACTTTCCTATTAGTATGTACTTTTTTGAACCAATAGGAAGCAGGTACCTTTTAGCGTCTGTGTGAATTAATAAATGAGCCGAATGCTTCCCAGTATTGGCTTACAAACTTCTTTGTACTTTCGTCTTTTAGGTGTCCTTTTTCATCGAATGATTTTCCTGCGTTGAAATAGAATTCGGGTTGTCCCATGACTTCCATATTCAGATACGCCAAAACCTGTCGTAGGTGGTGTTGTGCTCCGAAGGTTCCGATGGCGCCGATGGAGGCGCCCATCACTGCTCCCACTTTTTTATCCCACAGACTTTGTCCATAAGGCCGAGAAGCCCAGTCGATAGCATTTTTTAGAACGCCCGGAAAGGAACGATTGTATTCGGGAGTGATAAATAAAATCGCGTCGGCTTCCTTCACTCGCTTTTTAAATTCTTGAACTTCTTTAGGAGGATCATACTCCTCGTCCTGGGTAAAGAACGATAGTTTTGAAATATCAAATTTATCTAAGGTCACTCCGGTTGGAGCTGTCTCTTGCATCATATGAAAAGTTTTTTGATTGATGGACTCTTTGCTGATACCGCCCACTAAGGCCAAGATTTTTAGGTTTGCCATATTAGCTACCTCCTTAAACCCTTAGTCTACGTTGGCGTATACAACCCCGCACTTGAGACTGCGTTCTTTTGCAGTAAAACAATTTCTGACCGAAAATCCGATCAACTGATGGCCACTTTAGACAATCCAGAAAATCACAACAGCCAGACAGAACACGGCTTCAAAAAGAAAAAGGAGCTTTAACAGCTCCTTTTCTTTTTCTCATTTTACATTTTCAATTAAACTAAACTTTCCTCAATCTCTTCGACCGAGATTTCATTGGGATGGCGAATAGACTTCACTGTGCCTGCGGAGATCTCGACGATCTGATCACAATCTGCGATCGTTCCCAAACGATGCGCAATGATCAACATCGTAACTCCGGCAAAGGCTTCACGAATCACTTTCTGCAAGATCGCATCGGTTTGAACGTCCACACTGGCTGTGGCTTCGTCCATCACAATCACTCGAGCTTTGGTCAGCAAGGCGCGAGCAAGACACAGCAACTGTCTTTGACCTTGGCTCAGATTTAAACCACCTTCTGTCACTGGTGAATTCAATCCCTGAGGCAAAGACTCAACGTGCTCCCACATCGAAGCATGGTTCAAAGCACCAATTACTTGCTCATCACTGTACTCATTGTAGCGATCTAAGTTATTGCGAATCGTCCCCATGAATAAGGTCGGATCCTGGGGAATGATCGCCAAACTTCGGCGCAGTCTTTCCAAAGAAATTCCCGCAACATCCACTCCGTCGATCACAATGCTTCCCTCTTCGGCTTCAATAAAGCGGAACAAAGATTGGAAGAAGGTACTTTTCCCAGATCCCGTGCGACCGATTATGCCCACACGAGTTCCCGCATCTATACTGACCGTGATTCCCTTAAGAACCAAAGGCAAATGAGACGCATAACGAACTTGCAGATTATTGACCTTGATGGCACCGAACTCTGGCCATGTTGGGCGCAAAGGTTCTGGTAAAGTGGTCAGAGTGTCTTTTTCCGCAGGTAAATTCGCAAAGTATTTCAAGCGCTCAATCGAAGTCATGCGTGATTCAATGTCGGCGAAAATACGCACACCCCAATTGAGGTAAGCCCAGAAAGACAATGAATACATTGTCACCAAGCCCGCTGTTCCCGCCGTCATAATGCCGAAGTAAGCTGACAAACTGACACCCACCGCTGTTCCGATGGAAATCAATCCACCGACCACAGGAATGCGCGAAGAGAACCAACGGTTCAACATATAGTGCGAGAAGAACATTCTTTGACTGTGTGCCAACTTGTCATAGAAGTTCTGCAAGAACCAATCTGACTTGCTGAAACCACGAATCACCACCAAGCCCTGTAAGCTCTCTTTGAAGTGAGCATAACGAGGCGATCGCGCAATACTGTCCAAGCGTTTCGCTTCGCGAGCCGGTCTGCGATAGTCACGTTGCAAGAAATAATAAAGCAACATCACTGGACCAATCACAAACACCATGTAAGGCATCAAACCCAGGATCAACACTAAAGAGGCAATGACTTGCAAAGCACAATTCACAGCAGAACTAAAACTCCACTGTAAATAGACGTCCACGGATTCCACATCCCGCGAGAATCTTTGTAAGATACGTCCCACCGGTGTTGAGTCAAAGAATCTAACTGGCGCTTTCAAAACACTTTTCAACATTTTGTCATGCATGTCCTTGCCTGCTTGAATTCCGCGACTGAGCCAGAACAAATTATCCACCAAGCTTCCCACTAGCACCGCGATACCAATTGCACCGTAAATACCGATGGCTGTTAAAGCATTCCACTGATTTTGATGTGTGGAATAAAATGACAACCATGACTTTTGCGCCAATGGTAAAACCGTGACAGCGATCGCACCTAGCAATAGCGCCACCAAGATCAAAGGCTTCGTGTATTTACCATCGCCTCCTAAAGAACTGATATAGTCCCAGTAGACAGAACCCTTCACCGCTCCAACTTCACGATCTTCATCTTCCGTCACGCGGGATTCAGGAATCTCAGGCACCGTGGTGTCTGCCGTCGTGGCCACAACTTCTTGAGTTGTTGAAGCCTTGTGCTCTCCTTGGGTTTTCCCATGTTCTGAATAAAATTCGACGAACTCTGGACAAGTCACTTTCAATTCTGCGAAAGAGCCAAGCCCTTTGACTTCACCGTCTTCAATGTAAAGGACCTGATCAAACATCGCCAAATGCTGAAGACGATGAGTCACAACGATACGAGTTTTTTCTTTCCATACGCCAAAAATCAGACGCTGCACTAAAAGATTTTCTGTATCCGCATCCACCGCTGACAAAGGATCATCCAGCAACACGACCTGGGGACGAGATAAGTATGCTCGAGCCAAGGCCACACGTTGTTTTTGTCCGCCAGAAAGATTCACACCCTTTTCGCCGATTTCAGTGCGCAGACCGGCTTTCCACTCTTTCAAGTCTTTATCCAAGCAAGCGTTGTGTAAAGATCTGCGCAGCTCTTCTCCGCTAACGTCTTCGCCGAATTTTAAATTCTCCAGCAAAGAGGCGTTTACGATATAGGCCTCCTGCGGAACATAGGCAATGCGTGGGCGTAGATCGTCAGCATCCAAGCCGGTAAAATCAATGACTCCCGCAGATGTTGGAATTTCTCCCAACAAAGTATAGATCAAAGAACTTTTTCCAGATCCCACGGGGCCGACTACCGCCAAAGATTTTCCGGGAGCCACAGCGAAAGAAATATTTTTAAGCACTGCAGAGGCCGCGTCTTTATATGACACCGTCAAAGATTCAACATGAACCCCGGCTGCTTTTCCTGATTCATCCAATCGCCCCGTCTTTTCTTGAACCTCTTCTTGCGAAAGGAAATTCAAAATACGACGTGCGCCCACCAAAGCTTGGGTGTAGCGAGAAATCAAACGCGACAGCTCTCCGAAGGGTCCTTCCAAAAGACCAAACAAAGAAATACACGTAAAGATCAAAGCCGCATCCAACTTTTCACCTCGCCAAGCATGGACCGCCAAGGCAACAAAAAGTACGAATGTCGAAACACCTAAATACCCAAGGGATGAGAATGTTTCCGCGCGGGCCAAGTGACGACGGGCTGCCAATTCTTTGGCGCGGACATCATTCACTTCCTGCGCCACACTTTTTTCCCAGGCAAAATACTTCACAACTCGGATCGCATTGAGGGCTTGAGTCATCAAAGTCACGCGGTGATCCCGGTGAGTCATCATCTCATCGTCAAGTTTTGTGAAAGTTTTGCTGATGAACTTGGTCAATGGCGCCAATGTCAAAAGAACCGCAATCGCCGCCAGGGTCGACCATCCTATATAATAGAAGAGCATTCCCACGATGGCGAAAATCATAATCACAGCATAGGCCAAGTCCGCCAAAATCAAAGCGAAGTCAGAGACCGAATCGCTGTCACTCCCCATATAATTGACAATGTCGCCCAATTGATTTTTTTGACGGGCTTGCAAACTTAACTTCAAACTGTGGCGGAAGATTTTTTCATTCAGCAAATTGCTTAAAAGCTGATATGAGCGCAAGGTTCGCACAAAATAATGCTGAATACAGAATCCCGACAAGAATCCGCAGAACCCCAACAAGGTCCCGATCAAAATAGTTTCGTTCAGAGTCTCTTTCGTGACCCCGTCTGAAATTAAACCCACAAAACGATGCACCAACACCGGTGAAAACAGCGAGAACACCGCACTGGCGATATACCAAGAATAACCAGGCACGAGATATTTTTTTAGCGAACGAATCAAAGAGAACAAATGCGCATGGGGCGTTGTCCATTCCACTTTGTCGACATCGATGGAAACCACTCGAGGATCGATATCCGCAGGCAAAGGCAAAAGATCACTTTCTTGAATGATCTGGGTCTTCGCTTTTTGTACCAAAGGTGAAACTTCGGTGAAGAACAAACGTCTGAAAAAATTCATATGAATCCAATTCAAAGGAGATATTTTTTTACTCCGCGACTGAGTCGAAAAACTTCGAAACACATCGCAGCGGCTATTTCAACTCCGACCTCGTCGAAGTTTCTATTTTTTTATGAAAGCGCAGAAAAGTTCTGATTTCTTAAGACTGTAACCTAAAAGGCTGAAAGAGAGAGGTCCATCATCTTAATAATTCCAGTCATTGCGCCAAGCGATTTTAGCGAATTGATTAAAATCATAAATGTCCTCCTCTCAAAAAGATGAAAGTAGGATAGCGAAGCGTTTCTGCTTTGTCTAGAGCCCAAAAAAATATTTTTTATGACTGCTCTTTTAAAGCAGCCACAGGAAAATAATTGCGACCGCAGTCGGAATCAATGCCGCTACCAGAAGGTTTAAAGGATTGATACCTCCAGGGAATTTTTGGCTCAAAATAGAATACCCCGCTGCGTTCGGAGCATTGGCGATGATTGTCAAACCGCCACCGGCGATGGCTCCCCCGACCAAGGCATATTTACTTGCGTCAGACAATCCTTCGACCTGGGACCCAAGGTAAGTCAAAGCCGCATTGTCTGTGACTGCAGTCAATGCAACGGCTCCTTTAAAGAGTAAGGTATCATTCATACTTCCCAACAGAGGTGCTAACCACCATTTTTGAAAAGCTCCGAATTGGATAATTCCTCCTAAAAACATCGCTACCAACAAACTTTCCTTCAGACGAAGTTGATCTTGGTAACGCTGAGTCACACTAGCGACACCCATGAACAACAAAAACAATCCTAGGAACGCATTTTGATAATGAGCTGTGGCTACAATTCCAACCATGAAACCCAGATGCACCAAGGTCACGGACCATGGAATCGGCGCATGGTTTGCCGCAAGCCGACTTTCCACTTCTTTCAAAGTGACGCAGCTTTCTTGAAATTGCTTTCTGAAAATCAAAATCAATCCCAAGGCGTTCACCATCACAGCCAATGCACTCTTCCAACCGAAATGAGTGAAGATAAATTGGAAGTCCCAGTTCCATTTACTGGCCACCATCAAAATTGGCGGAGCCGCGAACGGAGTCAAGGCTCCGCCAATGGAAACGTTCACGAACAAGACAGCGATCAAGGCATAAATCAATTTGCTCGATTCCTTCTGCAGCATTGAATTTAACAAGAACGCCGTCACCGTCATCGCCGCCGGTTCCGTAATAAAACTTCCGCTTAATGGACCTATGATCAAGATGACAACTAAATCCGTCAGCACTGCTGGGGTGCGGAATACCTTCTGTACAATCGTGCTCAAAATTAAAATCGACTGACGAGCCGCCGTTAAAATAGGTCGCGTCGAGCAAACGACCATAATAGCAAAAATAAAGAATGGCTCTGTGAACTCCAAGGATTTCTGATAGTCGATGGCTGCCTTCCAACCATCCACACCAATATAGACAATCATGAATAACGAAGCCCAGATCGCAAAGACCACTTCGATCTCACCCAAGAGATGTAAAATATTTCTCCACAGTGAATCTTTAGGAAAATGATGGGACCATGCAATAATTCGTCCCACCAAAAAAGTGTGAATAACTGCAAGACCAAAGAAAATGGCACCAAAGAGTTCAACCGTTGTGTATGTCATGAACTCTATACTACTCAGGAAAGTTTACTGCTGTCTAAAAAAAGCATCCACAAGTTGTCGAATTTCTTCTTTAAATTCTAATTTGTTAAGCCACCGTGCGGGAATGGCTGCACTGCCATAAAAAGCTCCACACAGAGCACCGGCCACCGCGCCACAGGAATCAGAGTCATCTCCTCGATTCACAACAGCAATCAGGGACTCTTCCAAGAAGTTATAATTCATAAAGGCATAAAGCCCGGCACACAATGTATCCACACAAAATCCAGAAGTCGGCAGTTCTTCCCAAGGAAGAGTCAGCAAGGACTCCAAGCGATGGGCGATAGTTGGCGAAATGCTTTGGGCTTCCTTTTTTGCACTAGCAAAAATCTCAGCCTTACCTCCGCCCTGCAGAGCTGTCTTTAAGGCCGCGACAAAAACCACATCACAATCTACGCAGTGTTGATGGCCATGGGTCATTTTTGTTTGGGTCTCTAGGACTTCTTTTAAAGACGTCTGTTCTGTTTGACCTTCATAGTGGATCGTTATGTGTTCGTCCATCAAACTCATGGGGGCCACGCGCATGATGGAACCATTCCCTTGAAATTCATTATTCACGAAACCGCATTCACGCAAGGGCAAACCAGCCGCCAAGTTTTTAAGACCCTTGATGGTAGTAGTTCCAATATCAGGAGGCTTGCTTTCATACCAAGCAAGCATTTCCTTTTTTAGAATATCGAAAGAGAATTCAGAAGAGCTTTGAATCGAACGCATCACACAAAGCATAAGATCCGTGTCATCTGTGGCTTCGCCCGCTTTCCAATTGAACTTACCACCACCAATAATTTCGGTGTGAGTATTCCACGCCGTTGACGGCGGCAAAAACTCAAGAGGGGCGCCCAGAGAATCCCCTGCATGCAGCCCCCACAACATTCCTAACACTTTATCTTGTCTTGATCGCTCTTCGTTCATCCCTCTGTACTACTGACAGAGCCCCGCATTGTCAGCCATAAAGGTTCTTTGCTGCTGCAAATCTTTGGCTGCATAGTTGAACTTGGACAGATCACAGTGATTTTGACTGATCAAAGAAACAACCGCATCTTTTTCTGGCGGAGTTAAACCTAATTCCCAGATCAATTTCACTTTTAACCATTGCTCAAGGTACTGACAGACATAGGCTTTGTTCGGAGGCATATAACCTTCAGGAGTCTTATCGCCTTTTTTCATATTCTGAGGACCATCAGCAGAAATCAGATGAAAGTCATTGCCCATGAAGTTTGCATACAGACAACGCTTACTGTAATCCCACTTCCATCCGCCACTGATATAAGTGTTCTTCAAGGGAACGAAGTGATCGATCTGAATATCGCTGGCACTAGTGACCACGTTTCCAACGTAGGGCTCATCCCAAGTTCCTGAAACCACTGTGCAACCTTTCGGATTGAACGTCACAGGCGTTTTCGAATCCCGAATCAAAACTTTAGCACGAGTATTATAACAAGTGCCATCGGTCTTATCGTGAATCCAAGTTCCGAAATGTTTGGAGCGATTGTACGGCTCATTCACGTCGCCATAGTTTTCGTCATGGTGATCGAAACGAAGAAGCGAAATCACTTTAGCTCTTAGCTCCATCATCCACTCTGGAGAATCTGAAAAAAGATTCTGCGCAGATTGCAGCGGATCCATTTGTTTTTTTATACTTGGTTGATCGCCGACTTCATCTACGAGCTGCTGCGCTTCACCGACGGTATAGAAATTGTCAAAACGAGGATTGCTTCCAGAAGCCTGTCGATCCTGAGCAGAAGCCTGGTAACTGATTGAAACTATTGCACCGATCACAAATACAAGAAGAAGCTTTTGCATACGTCTCCAAGTCCGTCTAGAGCTGTTTGTGGTTTCTGTATCTGCAACATCTTGCTGCGATACAAACTTGCCCTATTAGAAACAGACCTAGGACCTATGGCAATTGGAATATTGTTAGACTTTTGTTAAGCATTCCAGTTCTAGACCCACCCGTTTTAATGTGACTCACAGAGTCTGCATCTTTTTGCTGCCCTCCCGCTTATAACAGAAACAGTCTTCTACTAAAAAATCCGCCAGCAAAGAGACATTATGTTACGAGATTTGCATATTGGAGTGCGTTTTCAGTACGGAAGAATACGTTTGTTTGATATCCTAACGTCATGTCCAGCCCTAAAACTGATTGCCCAAAACATAGCGGAACTGATTGTCAATCTTGCGACATGAAAGAAGAAAGCATTTTATGCTCTTTTCCCGATGCCATTGAACTTATTCAAATGGCGAAAGTGTCATGTCGCTTTAAAGCAGGACAAGTTATTTTCTATGCAGACAATGATCCCTTGGGAATTTTCACGATTCAAAGCGGCTTGGTGAAGTTAGAAGTCACCTCGCCTTCTGGGGCCGCTCACACTTTGCGCCTTATGGGTGCCGGTGCGGCTTTGGGTTATCGCTCTTTATTTGCAAATGAACCCTATCATGCTTCCGCCATCGCTGTGGAAGACTGCGAGCTTTGTTTTATCGCCAGAGCAGACATTATGAATGTTTTCACCAAACATCCTGAAATGGCCTTGAAACTTTTGACCCATGTCTCGAAAGACCTGCGCATTGCCGAAGAAAAGTGGATGGGACAAATGGACAAGGGCGCCGCAGAACGCGTGGCCGAAGCTCTTTTATTTTTACAAGATCACTTCACGCATCAAAATTGGACACGTCGAGAAATTGCACAGTGGGCCGGTACGACTCCAGAGACTGTGATTCGCACTTTGGCTCAATTTGAAAAAGAAGGTCTTATTGACCAATCCGATGGTCGCAGTATTCGTATTATTTTAAAAGAAAAACTCAAAATCCGCGCATCTCCTCCGGGGGTGTAATTTACCCAGAAATCCCTGAGCTATGATTCGCATCATACTTTGAGGCCCTGAACTCATCCATAGTGATTCCAGAGGAACACTATGGAACTCGCGGTTAAAGAAAATTGCAAATATTGCGGAGCACTCACAGACGGAGATGCCTACTGTTGCAACGCTTGCGAGGTGCTTGATCGCAAGCTTCTAAATCCCATCAAAGCACCGTTTGAGAATGCTTATTCTTATCTCGACCAAGAAAATTTTCGAAATATTTATCGTCAGTCAGCCAGCGCAGACTACAACTATCTTTTCTTTGCTGAGGGCCTGCACTGTTCTTCTTGTGTGCATCTCTTGGAAAAACTTCCGCAGTTTTGCGAAGGTGTTCACGATGCTCGGGTGAACTTTGGCCAATCTACTGTTGCCATCAAACTTGATGAAACCGCCTCTTTAGCACTAGTCGCACAGGCCATCCAAGAGCTTGGCTACAAGCCCAGCCTTTTAAGTCCCCAAGATGACTTGCATGAACGCTATAAGCAGGAAAATAGAAGCTTCTTAATGCGTATTGCAGTCGCGGGTTTCTGTGCTGGCAACACCATGCTTTTTGTTATTCCCGTGTATGCGGGTTTGGCTGGAGCCTACGCGGTGACCTTCAATTGGCTCAGCTTTTTACTTTTTTTACCAATTCTGTTTTATAGTGCGATCCCGTTCTATCAAGGGGCGTGGAACTCTTTGAAGTATCAAATCATTAATGTAGATTTGCCGATCTCAATTGCGATGCTCACCGGCTTTACTTTTTCGACTTACAACCTTCTTCACGGCGATGGTTCTATTTATTATGATAGCACAGCCAGTTTTATATTTTTCATTCTCAGCGCCCGTTATTTATTGAAGCGAGTTCAACAAAAATATCTTGCACCAGTAAGATCTTCTTCTTTGTTCCAAGGCGAAAAATATCTTCGCCTTGGTTCTTTTGTTAACGAATCCATTCCGTGGAGCAAAATTGAAGTTCAAGATCGTCTTTTGATCAAACGTTTTCAAACCCTGCCCGTGGATTGCGAATTGATCTCCGCGCGGGCCAGCCTCGATATGTCTTTATATAATGGAGAATCCCTACCGAAGGATTTTTCTGCGGGAATGCAACTGTTTGCCGGAAGCAAACTTCTGAATGATCAAGTTGAAATCAAAGCTCTGACAACTTTCGAAAAAAGCAAAGTCGGTCAGCTCTTTAAACAGCTCGATCAGCAAGCCTACCAAAAAAGCAATTTTGTGACTCTTACAGATCGCTTGGCTCAAAAACTGATCCTCACTGTTTTTAGTGTCGCCATTCTGTTTTTCATTTTCTATTACTTCATCAATCCAACGGAGGCCTTTAACAGATCCTTGGCCCTGATCGTGTTGGCTTGTCCTTGCGCTTTGGCCTTTGGGTCACCTTTGACCTTAGGATTAGCTCTTAAAAAAGCCCAAGGCATGGGCATTCTGCTTAAAAGCTCGAACAGCCTTGAAAGCATATTAAATGTCAAAAATATCTTTTTTGACAAAACCGGAACTTTGACAGAAGGACTTTTAAGTTTAACTTATACTGCGCCCACTGTGATTCCCTCCGAGTTGCAAAAAATTATTTTAAGTCTTGAGTCTCACTCCTATCACCCCGTAGCCTTTGCCCTTCGCAAAGCTTGGAAAACAGACGAATCATTGTGGCCCGTGGAAGATGCCCAGGAAATTCTGGGCAAAGGTGTGCGTGGTTTCATTGACAAGGATCTTTATGAAATTCGTCATCTTTCTGACTCCACCCACGATTCCGAAATTGGTGTTGAAGTTTTTAAAAACAATGAAAGCCTTTGCCGACTTTATTTTGTGGATGTGCTTCGCAAGGATTCTTCCAAAGTTATTGCGAAGATCCAGGCTTTGGGCTTAGAAACTTTCCTTCTTTCCGGTGACCGAGCTTCGCGAGTCAAAAACGTCGGCCAAGCTTGTCACATCCCGGAAGAAAATAGCTTTGCGGAATTATTCCCTGAAGACAAAAAAGACATTCTCAAAAAATACTCTCACACTTGCATGATTGGCGATGGCGCCAACGATTCGCTATCCCTGCAACAAGCTGATCTTGGTATCGCCGTTAAAGGCAGTATTGATTTAAGCCTGCAAAGTGCGGATGTTTATTTTACCCGCGGAGGTCTTGAACCTCTTTTAGACTTTATCGAACTTGCCAAACAAGCTCGCAAAGTTTTACTGCGCAATCTCACGATCTCATTAATTTATAATACATTGGGAGCTTTGCTGGCGCTCTTGGGTTTTATCAACCCGATGATGGCGGCGATTTTTATGCCAATCAGTTCTGCTCTTATCATTCTTTCCTCAGTCTGGGGGCTGAAATGAATATTCTGATGCTAATGATTCCCATGGCTTTGATTTTAGGAATTGGCTTTGTCTCAGCCTTTCTTTGGGCCACCTCCAAGGGTCAGTTTGATGACCTTGAGACTCCCGCACACCGAATTTTAAAAGATGATAACGAAAGGAATTTAAAGTGAACACTTCAGGGAATCTCATCGAAAAGATATTTTACGATGATGATATTGTTAAAAAATTCACCCTCGCTACGATGATCTGGGCCTTGGCGGCATTTCTGTTTGGATTGCTCGCCGCTCTTCAACTTGCCTATTGGCCCATGAATGCCAATTTGGAATGGATCACCTTTGGACGTTTACGTCCGTTGCATACGAATGCGGCGATCTTTGCCTTTGGTGGTAATGCCATCTTTGCCGGGATCTATCACTCCTCACAAAGACTTCTTAAGACTCGCATGTTCTCCGATACTTTGTCGAAGATTCACTTCTGGGGTTGGCAACTTATTATTGTGGCTGCTGCCATCACACTTCCCCTGGGATACTCTCAGTCTAAAGAATATGCAGAGTTGGAATGGCCCATTGATATCGCCATTGCGGTGATCTGGGTTGTCTTTGCGATCAACTTCTTTATGACCATTCGCCAGCGTCGCGAAAAACATATGTATGTCGCCATCTGGTTCTATATCGCGACCATCATCACCGTGGCGGTTCTACACATCGTAAACTCCATTGAGATTCCCGTTGGCATGATGAACTCTTATCCTGTCTATGCAGGTATTCAAGATGCCATGGTTCAGTGGTGGTACGGTCACAATGCCGTGGCCTTCTTCCTGACAACACCTTTCTTGGGCTTGATGTATTACTATGTACCGAAGGCGGCGAACCGTCCGGTCTATTCTTATCGACTTTCCATCGTGCATTTTTGGGCCTTGGTTTTCATTTATATCTGGGCAGGTCCGCATCACTTGCTTTACACGTCTCTTCCTGAGTGGGCACAAACATTGGGAATGATTTTCTCTATCATGCTTTGGGCGCCTTCTTGGGGCGGGATGATTAATGGACTTCTGACCCTCAAAGGATCTTGGCATTTATTGCGCACAGAACCTTTGATCAAGTTCTTTGTCGCAGCCTTAACCTTCTATGGAATGGCAACTTTCGAAGGACCTTTGCTTTCAATCAAATCAGTATCTGCACTGGGCCACTATACAGATTGGATCATCGGTCACGTTCACTCCGGAACGCTGGGCTGGAATGGTTTCATGGTTTTCGGGATGATTTACTATCTGGTTCCCCGTCTTTGGAAGACAGAGCTTTATTCGAAAAAACTGCTCGAGAATCACTTCTGGCTCGGTTTAACTGGTGTTCTTCTTTATTACATCTCTATGGTCACTGCGGGCATCACTCAAGGTTTGATGTGGAGAGCGATTGCTAAAGATGGCACTTTGGTTTACCCAGATTTCATTGAAACTGTGGTTCGCATCGTGCCGTTGTATTGGGTTCGTGCTTTAGGTGGCGCGCTCTATATCATCGGATTCCTGTTGATGTGTTACAACATTTTCAAAACTATCAAAATGGCACCTCCGCAAACGGCCCAAGAACCACAGGCCGTTTCACGCAGTGGTTACAATGAAGTCACCACCGCCGCTCATCGCAACCTCGAGGGCATGGGTTTGACTTTCTCTGTCTTAGCCTTCTTGGCTATTGCTATAGGATCTGTGATTGAAATTTATCCAACCTTGTCTTTGCATAAATATATCACTCCTGCGAATATTATCGAACCTTACACTCCGCTAGAACTGGCGGGTCGAGATTTGTACGTCAAAGAGGGATGTTATCTTTGCCACTCACAGCAAATTCGTCCGATCGTTTCAGAGGTTCTTCGTTATGGAAAAGCGTCCACTGTTGAAGAATCCATGTACGATCATCCGTTCCAATGGGGTTCGAAAAGAACCGGGCCAGATCTAGCGCGCGTTGGAAAAAAATATCCAAATCTTTGGCATTTAAGTCACATGATGGATCCTCGCTCGATCACACCAAAAAGTATCATGCCGAACTATCCTTGGTTGGCAGAGAATGACACTGACTTCCTAGTTCTTAGAAAGAAATTGTCGGTGATGAAATATCTAGGCGTACCTTATGAAGACGAAGTCATCGCCAATGCCGATATTCATGCACAAAAACAAGCTAAAGAAATCGCCGAAGATCTTGAAAAAAACGGAGCACCGAAAGGTCTTGAGAAAAAACAGATCGTTGCCTTGATCGCTTATCTTCAATCGCTGGGCCAGAAAGGAAAGGCACAATGAAACAAGAAGGATTGAGTTCTTTCACTGACACTTATTTAACTTCACTGGGCCTTCTTATTTTCATTCTGTTCTTTTTTGCGGTGATCATTTGGATCAACCGCAAAGGCGCGAAAGCTTACTATGAACAGATGGAAAAAATGCCACTTAATGACGGAGACATTTCACATGAGCGATTCTGAAAATAAGTTTCACGAATATGATGGTATCATCGAGCATGACAATCCTCTACCCACTTGGTGGCTCTGGAGCTTCTTTATCTGCGTCATCTTCGCTTTTCTTTACTTTTTGCACTATCAATTCGCCGGCGGCCCTACGCTGACTGATGAATTGAAAGTGGCGATGGCTCAGTTGGAAAAAGAACAGTCAGCGGTGGTAGCTTCAAATCCCGTTGAAACTGAAGACTCTTTGTTGGAAGCCTTTGGCAAAGACGGCATCGTGGCTTTAGGTGCCAGCACTTTCCATGCGAAGTGCGCGGCCTGCCACGGACAAGAGCTGCAAGGACTGATCGGTCCGAATCTGACCGACAACTTTTGGATTCATGGCAAAGGAACACGTCTTGATATTGTGAAAGTCATCCGCGAAGGTGTACCTGATAAAGGAATGCCACCTTGGGGGCCCGTCCTAAAAAGAGATGAAATTTATGCCGTCGCTTCTTTTATACTTTCAAAAAAAGGCAGCAACCCTCCGGGAGCCAAGGCTCCTCAGGGCGAAGACGTGACCATCAAGAAGTAATAGTGATCAAGGACCTGGAGACATAAGAATATGAGCGACTTAGATGCTGGCAAATTAACATCCGTAGATGAACATGGGGATCGACTGGGCATCATACCTGCCGAAGTGCGTGGTTTCTTTCGTAAGCATCGAACGTGGACTCAGCTTATCTTACTGGTGATTTTTTTGGGTCTTCCTTGGACAACCATTCAAGGAAGACAGACTATTTTATTGAACATCCCAGATCGAGAGTTTGCTCTGTTTGGAATGCTATTTAAATCCCATGATGCTCCTCTTATATTTTTCATTCTGGGTTTCCTGACTTTGGGTTTGGCTTTTGTCACTTCAATTTGGGGACGCGTGTGGTGTGGGTGGACTTGCCCGCAGACGGTTTTCATTGATGCTGTTTTCCGTCGTATTGAAATTTGGACTGAAGGTTCCTACCTAAAACGACGACAGTTGCAAGCCAGTCCCATGAATTCTGAAAAGTTTTTTAAGACCGGACTCAAGTGGATTCTATTCATTGCGGTTTCCTCATTAATTGCCCACAGCTTCATGGCCTACTTCATCGGCGCCAAAAGTTTGGTTCAGATGATTCAAACGCCGCCTGATCAAAATCTTACTTACTTTATTTTAGTGTCTGTATTTACAGCTCTGATTCTTTTTGACTTCGCTTGGTTCCGTGAACAGTTCTGTGTCATCATGTGCCCCTATGGTCGCATTCAGTCTTTACTCCTCGATCAAAAATCTTTAGCGGTGGTCTATGATACGAAACGTGGTGAGCCGAGAAAGGCGACAGAAGTTCCAAAGGCCCAACAAGGTGATTGTGTAAGTTGCAATCGCTGTGTACAAGTCTGCCCCACTGGAATTGACATTCGCAATGGCCTGCAAATGGAATGCATTGCCTGCACCGCTTGTATTGACGCTTGCGATGAAATCATGGACAAAGTTAAAAAGCCCCGCGGACTGATTCGCTACAACACCTTGGATGATTCAAAGATATCTTTGCTTCGTCCTCGGTCTTTGATTTATTTAACCGCACTTGCAATCCTGGCTTTCGGGCTGAGCTATGCCATCTGGACACGGGAGCCTATTCATGTCGCTATTCTTAGGGGCCAAGGCCTTCCCTATTCCTACGTGAAAAATGAATCCGGTGAAGAGGTGATTTTAAATCAGTTCAAGATTCATATTCAAAATCAAGGTCTCACGATGGCACGCTATAAGTTGGAACTTCCTCTGGATCTTGTGAATGAGGGTGTGCAATTGACTGTCGGAGAGAATCCTTTAACTTTAAGGCAAGATGAAAGCCACGAATGGTATTTCTTTGTGCGCATGTCCCCCTCTTTGCTGTCGAAAGCAAAAGGACAAATTAAAACCAGCATAATTTTGCAAAACCTCGACAGTCCTTTCAAAGTTCAAAAAGAACTCACCTTAATAGGACCTAAATCGCAATGAACACCGCATGGTTCTTAGCCATTGGAATCTTAACTTCGAGCTTCTTTGGCAGCTGGCACTGTGCCGCCATGTGTGGGCCCATTGCCACTCTCATGGGGCACCGCAAGTCCTTGCTCCCTTATCACTTCGGAAGAATGGTCTCTTATCTTAGCCTCGGTCTTCTTGCTGGATCACTCGGACAGTTTTTTCTGAATAGTGAGTTTGTTTTACTTCGCTGGATCTCTGCATTTCTTTTTGGACTGATTCTGATTTCAATGGGACTTCGTTGGTTTTCTCCAAAATTCTTTAAAGGTCTGCCTTCTTTCTTGGAGTCTCACGGAATTGTGACGATAATCCGCAGAGTTCAAAAGTTTCATCTCAGTCAATCTGGTTTTGTCGTGGGACTTTTGACGGCGCTTCTTCCTTGTGGTTGGCTTTACACCTATGTAACCGCTGCGATCGCAACTCAAAGTCCTTGGAGCGGCATTTTCGTGATGTTCCTATTCTGGCTGGGCGGCCTTCCGGCATTAAGCATCGTTCCGTCTATGATTCGCCAAACTCTTCAAGCGGCTCCGTTAAAACATCAACGCATTGGTGGTCTCATCTTGGTTGCTGCGGGTCTTTATTCGATTTTTAGCTTCCTTGCGCTTCATCAGTTCTAGCCTTTACCGCCAAATTAAATTTCAAAGACGCAAGAAAACATCCCGGGCTTAAGCCCACACGTCGATTGTGCTCGTTGTTCTTATGCAAACAATTTCCGAGCCTATTTGAATTTCTTTTACCTCACCTTCTTCGAGGATTAACTTTGAAGCAGCCCAAAGAAATTTTAAATTCAAGGAGGATCTCATGTTGTCTCGACAAATACCTGCCATCATCGTGTTGGCATTTGCTACAGGTTTTATCGGATGTGCTAGCACTCCGCCAGTAGTCTCTCAGTTTTCACCAACTACAAATCCTACGACTGAAATTGATCGCACTCAGGCCATGTTAGAAGAAGCCCGGGACCGCCAAATGGATGTTCTTTCTCCGACAAATTTCACTAAAGCCAATGACTCTTTGAAAAAAGCCATCAGTTATCGAGATGCAGGAAAAGGCAGTGAAGATGTCTTGCAACAGGTCTCTCTTTCACAGGGATGGTTAAGAGAAGGCGTCAGTAAATCTCAAATTGCCACCATGCAAATGAAAGACATTCAAGATGCCCGTCGCGGTGCTCTTTCAGCCAGAGCGAATGAAATTTTCCCGAAGGACTGGTCTAGAGCCGGAAAGGATCTAGAAAGCGTCACCAAAGACATTGAAAAAGGAGACATCAAACCTGCAGAGAAAAAAGGAGTTGATATCGTAGCCCAATATCGCAAACTGGAAAGAGACGCTGTGGGTAAAACAGCCCTCGGCACAGCTGCAGATAATATTAAAATGGCTGAAAACGAGAAAGCTCAAAAGTTAGCGCCTAAAACTTACAGCGCAGCTTCGATGAAATACGATAATGCTCAAAAAATTATCGATGCTGATCCTCGCAACTCTGCCGCCATCAGCCGTGCTGCCAACGATGCCACTCGCGAATCCATGCACTTGGTAGAAGTCACTAACAAAGTCAAAGCGGGAAACACTGAAGACCTGGTATTGCAATCAGAACGTCAACAAAAGGCCATCACAAGTCTTCGCAAAGAAAATGTCATGGCTGAAGGTGAAATGACTCAAATGGCTCGTCAGCAACAAGAACTGCAAAAAAGCCAAGCCTTGATCAACCAAGCGGCGTCCATTCGCAGTCAGTTCAAACCAAATGAAGCCGAAGTATTCACTCAAGATGGCAAAGTCATGGTCCGTTTGAAATCAATTCAGTTCCCAACTAACCAAGCAACTTTGGGACCTAAAAATCAAGCTATGATGAAAAAAGTGAATGAAGCCCTCGAGCAAGTAGGCCCTGCGAAGCTTATTGTGCAAGGACATACAGACTCGACTGGCAGTGCGAATAGAAACCTCACTTTATCAGAACAAAGAGCTAAATCTGTTCAAGACTATCTCGTCGCAAACGGTGCTGTTACACTAGATAATGTTGAAGCGGTTGGTGTGGGCTCAGAAAAACCAATCAGCGACAATAAAACCGCTGCAGGAAGAGCTCAAAACAGACGCATCGATATTATCGTGGAACCTCTTGCTCCTAGATAGGAGGTCATATGACAAATCTACCTGGCCACGGCTGGAGAGATCTAAAACAAGAGCTCATGTCTAAATGGCATGAGCTCACGGAACATGAGCTAGAAAAGACCAAAGGAGAGCGCATGTCTTTGGCGGAACTCCTTGAGAAAAAGGTGGGCATGAAGATTGAGGAAGCCAGTGAGCGCGTTGAAGAAATGGCTGAGCGCTTTCATCTTTATGACGAACCCAAAGACACTCCGGCTGAAATTTTAAAACAAAAGAAAGAACGAGTTTTAGAACTCGGCCCGGAAAACCCGCCCCCTCGCAATAATGAGAAGCCTTTAGATGATTTAAAAGAATGATTTGGGCCCTGCTCGCCTCAAAGAGTCCCGTCCTGATGACGGGACTCTTTATCGCGAATTTCTTTTTCTCGAACAACAGATACGAAGGAACAGGGAATCGAAATCTTCACGTCAGCCCTTTCGTCTTTTTTGCGAATCAGCTCTAAGAACTCACCATCACCGGGACGCTGGCGCACGAAGACCATCAACCCGTCGGGCTTCAGCATCTTAAAAAGCTTTTCTGGAAACTCTTCGGATCCGGCGGTAAAAATAATGCGATCAAAAAATCCTTCGTCGGAAACACCATCAAAGCCATCTGTATTTAAAATCTTCACATTCTCAATATGTCGTTCCTCAAGAATTTTCTGAGCTCGTTCGGCAAGCTCCGGAACGATCTCTGTCGTGATGATAAATCCACGGGGCGCAACTAAGAACGCAAGCAATGCTGTATTCCAACCACTGCCAGTCCCCAGCTCAAAAACTTTCTGTCCTTCGCTTAACTCCAAAAGATCCAAAATCCTGAGCACAAAGCTGGGTTGAGAAATGGTCGAGACAAAGGGCGGCTTTTTATAAATTGTGAGCGCCTGGTCCTGATAAGCTTTTTCCAAACTATACTCAGGAATAAAAAGGTGTCGAGGTGCCGCGTAAAATGCTTCCACGACTCTTTCTGAGAGTGGTAAGGATTTCTTAATGAGCGCATTCTGAAGAACATCCACTTCTGTTTCCACAATTAAGCTTGCAAGCTTTTTTTGGTAGCGGCAATATTGTATTATGACACTCACTCAGCTCGAATATATCTTAGCCGTCGCAGATACAGGCAGCTTCAGTCAAGCTGCTCAACAATGTCACGTCACTCAGCCCACACTGAGCATGCAAATTCAAAAGTTGGAAGAAACCTTGGGTGTCATTCTTTTTGATCGAACCAAGCAACCGACCCGCCCCACTTCGATAGGGCAAATCATTCTTAAACAAGCGCGCTTAGTTATTCAGGATGCCGAGAGAATTAAAGAACTCGTCAATGAAAACAAGGGTGAATTGAGTGGAGAAGTTCGTTTAGGTATTATTCCAACACTTGCTCCGTATCTTTTACCTCTATTTTTGAAAAAGATTTTAACTGCGCATCCACGTTTACAAATCCGCATCGAAGAATTGGAAACACAACCTCTTCTAGAAAAGATCCGCAATAATTCTTTAGATTTTGGCCTTGCCGTGAGTCCCATTGAGGATATCAACATTGCGGTTCATCCGCTTTTTTACGAACCATTTTTTGTCTATGCTGCCAAGACCCATCCTTTGGCGGACAAAAAAAGTATTGAAGAAAAAGATCTTTCGCAAAATGATGTGCTCTTGTTGAATGAAGGACATTGTTTCCGCGAACAAAGCCTGGCTCTATGCCGTAAAAAAGACAACTTCAATTCAGAACAAGGCTTCTCTTTCGAAAGCGGCAGTTTAGAAACCCTCAAAAAACTTGTCGATCAAGGAAGTGGCTTCACTCTTCTTCCTCTGCTTGCGGCACAAGACGTCAAAGACAAGAAGCGTCTAAAGTCCTTCACCAACACGATTCCGACACGGGAAGTCAGTCTTCTGCATGGCCCCCACTTCCAGCGCAAGGCACTTATGAGGGCTTTTATTGAAGAAATTCAAAAGAACCTTCCAGAAGGTCTGAGTTTAAAAAAGTCCGCACACCATAAAACTATAAATCCCCACATTTAAAGTTATAGTTTTTTTCTATATTGTTCATAGAAAAAGAAGACTGTTCAGATACTGTCATTTGCCTTATTATGAATTTGTTTACAGGTCGTCACTTTTTGGAGGAACACTATGAGCAATGTCACAGAATCTCTTAAAAAAACTTTGTCTGAGGAATACATTCTTCAACTTAAAACTCAAAATTTTCACTGGAATGTCGAAGGCCCTTTGTTCTTCTCGCTTCATAAACTTTTTGAAGAGCAGTACAATCAACTTTCAGATTTTGTTGATGCCTCTGCAGAAGTTCTACGCGCCTTGAAAACCCGCGCTCCTGGAAGCTTTGCTGAGTTCAAAACATTTGCGACAATTCAAGAAGCTCCGGCTGAAAAAATGAACTCCAATCAAATGATTGAGATGCTCACTCAAGACCACACGACTGTTGCTGCGGCTTTCAAAGCACGCCTAGAAGAGGCTGAGGAAGCTGGTGAAGTCAGTGCTGTCACGCTTTATGAAGACCTTATTACATTCCACGAAAAAGCGGCCTGGATGATTCGCAGTCATAGATCATAATTTAAAAGACAATTAGAAAGTAAAAAGGAGGGCTCACCCTCCTTTTTATTATTTTCTTCGTGATGTTGAAAATCTCAAATAACCAATTCAATAATTGCGCGGAAACCGTTGTTGCCAGCCATGGCACCCACGATATTGCGCAAAGACGTAATATTCTTGCCCTGGCTCCCAATAAGCTTTCCCCAGAATTCTTGAGCTAAGACGACTTTATAAGTTGTTGTCTTTTCGCCGCTCGCATAACTCACTTCGACCCCTGCCTTCGTCGACGTCATCTCAGTAATGACGGCCTCTAAAACTTGAGCAATTCTATGACGTACTTCGTTCTCTACATTGGGAACCGTTTCAACTACCATGGCATCTCCACCTTTAAACACATTGTTGTCTGATGAAAATTCGTGCGGCAAAGTTTTTTCCTGATTCTGGGCCAGGAAATGTTCCACAAAATTTTGGAAAGAACATGGAACACACTAAAAATACAGAAATGCTCTCGATAACAAGAAACGGTGAACGACAGTGACTCAGGCGATTATCATTCGTTTCAACACTTCTGCCTTTAAATTCTTCCTTTTTATCTTCTCTTAAATTCAAAATCTGCTCACACAACTAACTAGGAGGATACGAAATGAAGTTTTACGTTTGTAGTTTACTTGCGACAGCAGCGATGGCTTTGCCAGCACATGGGGCGACACCAGCAGTGGAAGAAAACCAAGAAGATCAGGCAACAATGGTTGTTACTATGGTCGAACAAAATCTGTTCAATCCTTTGGCCATGCCGGCTTCCTGCACGGCCGTAGCTTTAGATGCAACACAGACAGCCTCCTTAAAGGATGCTTATTTTGCGTTCCAAAAAGAAAAGAACACTCTGGGCGCCGTAGCTAAGAATGCATGGATGGATGTTCGCCATACATTCATGAGTGCAACTTCCATGAAAACGGACGGCCAAAGTGCCTTGGCTGCTGCCAAAACTGCAGCCGGAAATCTAGGTGATGCCGCGGGAATGTTCTCGACAACAGTGTTCTTTGACATTTTGAAGCCAACACAAAGATCCAATGCCTGGATGTGCATGAGAGATATTGGAAAAATGAAGAGACTGCACAAACTCAGAGAGATCTGCGCTAAATTGCCACCGGCTCCAGCACCTACTCCATAATAAATCCGGGCTGCTGCGCAAAGCGGCAGCCCGTCTTATTTTAAGACTTTTGACTAGGGACCTAAACTACTCCACAATCACGCCACAATTACCCCTGAAAATCAGGTAGGTTTAAATTATGGCGCAAATATTCCTTCTCGAAGATGACCCGATTCTTGGCAAAGCCATCCAGCTGCAACTGGAGTTGGAAAATTATACAGTTTCTTGGGCTCGCTCCCTGCTGGATGCTCGCAGATCTTTTTCCGCGGCTCCAAATAACGACCTCTATCTTTTGGATGTGAATCTTCCTGATGGCGACGGTTTTAGTTTCTGCAAATGGTTGCGCCAAGAAGGTGTTCACACTCCCATTATTTTCTTAACTGCTCGCAGTGACGAAGACAGTGTGGTTCAAGGGTTCACGGAAGGAGCCAATGACTACATTCGCAAGCCCTTTGGGCATCGCGAAGTTTTAGCTCGCATCAAGAACCAACTCTCCGACAATAAAGCTTCATTGGATTTAATTCGCTACGCCGGTTTGACCCTAGTAAAGAACCAGCAAATTCTAAAATCCGGAGATTCTTTTATTAACCTCAATCGCCGTGAATTTGAAATCTTGAGCGCGTTCTTTGCTCAACCTGAAACTATTATCTCCCGCGAACAATTGATCTCGGTGTTCTCTGCCGGGGAAGAAATATTTGATCGTACCGTGGATTCCCATATCAGCCACATCCGCACCCGCTTGCAAAAAAATGGCGTGAACAACATCAAGATCACATCCGTTTATGGCCAGGGTTATCGATTGGAAAAAAGCACATGATCACAAAACCACTCTTTAGAAAAAATTATTTGCCGTTTGTTTCTATTGTGTTGGTTTTTATTTTGATTGGCTTTGTTTCGTCTTACTTGTACAACCGTTATGAAAAAAGTCAGATGGTTTTTAAGCCCTCACCTTTCCTAAGACATATTTTCACACAGCTCGATTCTGATCCTAAGCTTGCTGTAAATAAAATGAACGAGTCCACCGATGGCACTGAATCCTTCCGCTTCGACTTGATCGATAAAGGCGGCATCAGCTTAAGCAATGGCAAGCAAGTTCTTCCCGTCACCCTGACGGCTGAACAGCTTGCGGCCCTCGACAAAGGCGAAGCCCTACAGTTTAAAGCCACCAGCGATTCCTTCTTTCGCAGTCTGGATGTTTCCAAGTCAGCAAATCCCAATTGGTATTTCGTAACGGAGTTCCGTCCTCCGTCAGGTTCACGTCCACAGTATATGATGTGGATTACGGTTTCGAGCTTGGCTGTTTGTACTTTGATCTCTGTGGCTCTGGCCCTTTTCTATCAATTTTCGAAATATCGCGAGCGTGCCTATGAGGCCTTGGAAGTTCTGAGCGAGCTGAAGCATGGCAATTTATCCGCGCGCATGCCGAGCAAGAAATTTGAAGAACTCGCTCCCCTAGTTCAAGCTTTCAATCAGATGGCTGGCGAGCTGGAGCGTATGGTTGAGAATATGCGCAAAGCTGACCATGCCCGTCGTCAACTTTTGCAAGACCTTGCCCACGACCTACGCACGCCTCTGTCTTCCTTGAAAACTTTCCTGGAGACCTTGAAGAACTCGGATAAAAAACTTTCTGAGGAAAAACGCCATGAGGTGGTTTCGCTTTGTTTCTCTGAGGTTGAGTACTTTGGAAATCTGGTTGAGGATCTTTTATTCTTAGCACAAATCACAGAGCCTAAATATTCTGTGGGGACTGAAGAAATAAATCTTCACGAGCGGATCGCTGAACAAATCCATGTCTTTAAAACGCGCTATCCAAAAATTCGTTTTGAAGTGTCTTCTTCGTTGAATGATCAAGACACCCATGTCATTGGTTCCACGAAGTTGATTGATCGTCTGTTGCGCAATGCTTTTGAAAACTCGACGTCCTTTGCAAGAAATAAAATCCATGTGGACCTTACGCTTCACAATGGTCAGCTGCAAATCAACATCTTAGATGACGGGCCTGGATTCACACCTAATGCTTTGAAAGAGTTTGGCTATAAAAAAGCCAGCCGTGTCTTATTTGAAGACTTCGATAACAAAAGAATTTCTGTCGGAATTGGTTCGGTGATTATGCGTGAAATCGCTCAACTCCACTCCGGCGAGCTTCGCGCTGAAAATATCCCCCATCAGGATCAGATAATCGGAAGTAAGGTCACGATTACGTTCAACTCTGGTACATACGATTCACCTGTGGTCTAGTTCCACAGGTTTTAAATAGTTCCCCGCTAGTATTTTGTCTATCAAAGGCGGGTTCTATGTTCAGTAAATTGATTCTATCTTTAGTCACACTAACCTCCCTTCCAGCCCTCGCTCAACAATCTTCGATGTGGGGAACTGGAATGTACGGTGGCACCCAAGGCTGTTCTTATCAGAAGACAGCAGGTGCTGGCGCGCAAAGCCAAGATGATGGAACTAAAGAGATTCAACAATCTATTCAAGAACTACAAAAACAAAAGAAGCAAAAAACCACCGAGAAATCCCGGCTAGAAAAACGCGACATGCGTGACTCTATGGCGTCCATCACCGATGTGCTTTCTTCTGACTACAGTGATTTCGTCATCTCACATATTGATACGGGTCGCAGTTGTTTGGAGTACAAAGGTATCGGCGCTAAAGATGACACTATTGCCTCGGGTGACGAAGGAGGCACTGCAGTTCAAGCTCCCGGCACAGAGGCCACGGAGCCTTTTGCTGCCTCTGAGTGGGCTCAGATTTGTGATCGCAATAAATCAGGATCTGTCTCTGGCGCGGTTTGCGCTGTTCGGAAATATCGCGCTGAGGATAAGGGCACTCACACTGTTGAAGATTGTAAAAAGGGCCTTTCAGATTATCGCAAACAGAAATTGCAAAAAGACAAACTCACCCGCGAAATCACGGCCCTTGATCGTCAAATAGCGAGTGAAAAAGATCGGTTGAAAGATGCCAAAGAGGATGCGCTTCAAGCAAAGAAAGATGGTTTGAGTTCACCAAGCTCCGACACTGAAGGCGGCGTGTGTGTTGAGTGTATCGCTTCTGGAAATGGTTATACTTATCAAAAACCACAAACTGATTGGGCCAGTGTCGCTGCAAACGGTGTGACTGGAATCCTTGCGACTTACATGGGTTATCAGCAGAATAAAATGACCACTCAATCAAATGCAGAATTGGGCTACCCGACTCAATCTTATCCAGCCTGGGGATACGGAATGCCTTACATCGCGCAAAGTTTGTATGGCGCGATGGGCGGCGGCACAGGACAAGGAAGTTTCGGTTGCGGTGGCACGTCAAGTGGTGTCGGCGGAGCCTTTGGTTATCCTTCAGGCATGATGGGGCAAAACACCATGGGTGGTGGGCTGTACACTGCTGGCATGGGACCTTGGGGTATGAATGGAATGAATGCATTGGGTGGCATGGGCATGTACGGCAATATGGGTATGGGCATGATGATGGGATCGGGCTCTATGCTGGGTTATGGCAACATGATGGGCTACGGAAATATGATGGGTGGAATCATGGGCGGCATGATGAACTCTGGAATGATGATGGGGTCCATGACAGGAAACATGATGGGTTACGGCACCATGATGAGCGGTAGCATGATGGGTTCTATGATGGGAGGAATCATCAACGGTGGCATGATGATGGGCTCGATGACAGGTAGTATGATGGGATATGGGAACATGATGGGTGGAATCATGGGCGGTGTGATGAACTCTGGAATGATGATGGGGTCCATGACTGGTTATGGAACAATGATGAATTCGATGATGGGCACCATGACGGGCTACGGAACGATGATGAATTCCGGTATGATGATGGGAGGCTTGACGAGTTCCGGTTTAATGATGGGAAGCATGACCGGTTCATTGATGGGTTATGGCTCTATGACCGGTGACACTTCAATGTTGCAGTACCAACAACAAGCCATGCAAATGCAGATGCAGTACTACCAACAATATCAACAGCAACAAATGCAGCGTTATCAATCTTTATCATCTCTGCAAACTGAGATGTACAGCTTGATGTATAAGATGCAAGCGATTCAATCTGGCTACGGTACAACTGGATATATCGGAGGAACATCAACAGGCACTCTGACTTCAAGCGGATATACGACATATCCAACAGGCGGCCTGACATCTTACTCTACATACGGAACAACATCGACAGTACCAACGGTCCCAATCCCGACAACAACAACGACAACTATCAATGCCACAGGAAGATAGGTTGAGTATTTAGATAGATCTTAAAAAAGGGAGTCGAGAGATCTTACTATTACCCACAATTCTAACGAATTGTGGGTTTTGTATTTATAGGGTGAGGATTTCATATACGTCTACTGCAGACATTAGCTTTAGCGTGAACCCTGCATAAAGCGCGTCTAACA
>JACXTT010000307.1_pt1 | contig 81072 bp, 64 predicted proteins | sample 9270951 | NCBI WGS metagenome assembly JACXTT01 (sample SAMN15532306, study PRJNA645909) | rock metagenome | isolation source: weathered quartz diorite | place: Puerto Rico | collected 2017-06-21
AGCTGGATAGAGTACCTGGCTACGAACCAGGCGGTCGGGAGTTCGAATCTCTCCGGGCGCGCCATATATCCCCGCCCACGTGAGTGGGCGGGTTGCGGATATGTCGGAGAGATGAGAACTTCCGACAAAAATCATCAGGCAGTTCGATGCCGGCGCAGCCGGCCGAACGCCGGAGTGCAGCGACGGCGGCTTTTTGGGGATCCAAGTGTCGACAAGTACTCGCCCTGAGCCGCAGGCATAGCCTGTGGCGTTTGGCTCGCGCAAAGCGGTGCTTTGCGCGCGACACTAGCCTCACTCAGGCGCGCCAATCGTTCATCAAAAGGGAGCCTTTTGTGGCTCCCTTTTGCGTTTGAGTATCTGGCAATTTGAATGGGTCGCTTGGTATAAACGCCCGCTGTATCCTGACTACAAATTTAAGAGCAATAATAATGAAAACAAACATCCGCATCGCAAAATCAACGATTTTTTCGCGAAAAATGGTTGTTCTTTCGCTTTACTTCCCCGTGATTGGCATAGTAATTGCTCAATCCTTGAGTGACCATTCGCAATGACCGACCGCCGGCGAAGGCAGTATTTAGGGAACCCGGCCGGGATCCGCCACGATAGACTAGGCGCGGAGATGCAGATGGTTGGGTATTCAAAGGAATGTAATGGGGCCTTTGTATAAGGATTGACAGAGCTGCTCTATGATCCGACTGTTCAAGCATTACCTGCCGTTGCCGTTGCTTCTGCTCATCATGATTGAAGCGGTGGTTCTTTATGCGTCGATGTATGTCGGCGCGAGCCTGCGTTTCACGGGCGGGGAAAGAGAGTATTTCTTGTCCCATGGTCCGATTTTCCCCAAAGCGCTGGTTTTTTCCCTCGTCATGCTCGGTGTCATGACGGCCTTCGGGTTGCATCAACGCGACCTCAAACAGGAAGGAGGATGGGGCTACCCGGCGCGGTTCGTAGGCAGCTTCTTCGTGGGGTTGATTGTCATGTTGCTGGTTTTCTATATGTTTCCAGACCTGCATATGGGTCGTGGCGTCTTCGGCCTGGTATATTTTATTGCCTTCGCCGGCACCGCACTGACCCGATTGGTATTTGTCCGCGTGTTCAGGATGGATGCGTTGCGGCGGCGTGTTCTGTTGCTGGGCGCCGGCAGCCGGGCTTCCAAGATCGAAACGCTCGAGCACGATGAAGAGGGAACGCGGAAGTTCAATCTGGTGGGCTGCCTGCCTCTGCCCAATGGCGACTGCTGCCTGAACAAAACCAAGGTATTGAAGGATCAGGGATCCATACTGTCCATCGCCAGGAAATACCGCATCGACGAAATCGTCGTGGGCGTGCGCGAGCGGCGCAATGGTGGTTTACCGGCGGATCAATTGCTGGAATGCAAACTGGCGGGGATCGAAGTGGTGGATCTGTCTTCGTTCTTCGAGCGCGAGACCGGGCAGATTCAGATCGAGTCTCTCAACCCCAGCTGGATGATCTTTTCCGACGGTTTTCAACGCGGTTCTTTCAAGGACATGACCAAGCGCATATTCGATATCGTGGCAAGCAGTCTGCTGTTGCTGGTGACGCTGCCGGTGTTTCTCATGACGGCGTTGCTGATCTGGCTCGAAAGCGGCATTCCGATTCTTTACCGCCAGGAGCGGGTCGGCGAGCACGGACACGTATTCAACGTCCTCAAATTCCGCAGCATGCGCAAAGATGCCGAGCGCGACGGTGTGCCGCAATGGGCGAAAAAACAGGATGACAGGGTTACGCGCGTAGGGCGGATCATCCGCATGCTGCGGATCGACGAGTTGCCGCAGATTTTCAACGTCCTCAAGGGCGACATGAGCTTTGTCGGACCGCGTCCGGAGCGCCCCTTCTTCGTCAAGGAGCTGACGCAGAAAATTCCCTACTATCCTTCACGGCATACGGTGAAGCCGGGCATCACCGGTTGGGCCCAGATACGATATCCCTATGGCGCCACGATTGATGATGCGATGCAAAAACTGCAGTATGATCTTTACTATGTAAAGAACCACACGATGTTTCTGGATCTGATCATTCTCTTTCAAACCGCGCAGACCGTTTTGTTCGGCAAGGGCGCGCGCTGAATGGCATGTGACCGGACGCGCCGCCGGGTTCAGCGTCGGACCCTGAGCGGATTGAACGGTGATTCATCCCAGCCTTTCACGCGATTGTTCTCGAAATAGACTCTTGACGCCCCATAATCCCATACGTTCTCCGCGTCCCGGTCGGGAGCACCCTGCACGGCCAGAACCTGCTCCCTGGACGAACCTTCGCTGAAAAACATCGTATTCAACTTGTTGTTTTCGGTCGCGTTCATGACCCGTAGCGGGTTGCCGGGACTGTCTTCCCAGCGCAGTACCTTGCCTTTGACAAAATAAACTTTGGATTTTCCGTAATACCATATGTCGTGCTCGGTTTTGGTGGGCACGCCCTGGATGGCGTAGACCTCCCCCAGCGACGAGCCGTAGGTGAAGTATTTTTCGGGGACAGGTTCACGCAGGTTTGAATTTTCATCGATTGGTGTATCGGCCGTCTGTTCCGTCTGTTTATTGGCCTGAGGCGGAATATCCGAGCGATCCCATGGCAGGATTTGCCAGGCGAAATAAACAAAACCCGCCAGCGCCGTGGCAGTCAAGGTTCGGGCCTCGAGCTTCGACCACCGTTTTTTATGTGTCCGGGGCGACGCGCCGTCAGCGGCCGAGACCTGAGTTTCCTGGGCGTCGGGTGCCGGACGGATTTCCGGAGCGCTTTGTGGCGCAAGATCTTCCGCGGTGGAAGTTTCTTCCATCCTGGGCGACCCGGGGAGCTCGCCGAATTTTTTGTAGTATTCGGCGAGTTCTTTGTAGGATTGAGTGATTTCCTTGGTTTTTTCTTCAGCCAGTTTTCGCTGCTCGATATTCTGCTGGAAACGGTCCGGATGCCAGATATTGACGAGACTTTTGTAAGCCTTGCGCAGCTCCTTCCAGGAAGCCCCCGGGCGAATTCCCAGGACATGGTAATGATTGGCGTATTGCTCGTTCATGGGGGTGTATTGTGGTGAGATACGCTTCCGCCGGTAAAGCTGGAACCTTGGTTATTATTATGGAAGTACTGAAGAGTGCGCCGTGGTTGGCTGCATTTCAATGGCGAATTAAATTCCATTCGTGAAAAGCGCCGATCGGGCATCCGTCTGTGACGGCCAGTATCGTTCTGTAACCTCATGTTTCGCTATGTGATTTTGTCAAAACCCCGCTTTAAGGAACACATTTATCAGCTTCGCTGTATAATGCTGCCGTTGTTTATCAACGGTGGGAGAAGTTACGGTAGCGCATTTTGCGGCGGGTTCACCGAAGTCGCCGCAGAAGATTGGCAGGCACAACGACGGAAGAATAATAACCCTTCGCCAGAATAATCAATACGCCTGACGAAATGACGTCAGGAGACCAGGCGCTGTCCACCCGTATTCGCTCGACCCAGACAGGTTATTTACAGGCAATAAGAATGAATTTATATCGTTTTTTTTCGGTGGTACTGGCAGGGATGGTGGTGTTGCTGTCAGGTTGCGCATCAACACGGGATACCGCGGAAGGGACGGAAAAGGAGACTAATCGATTCGCTTCCTATGTGGAAGGCGATTACCGTATTGGCGTCGATGACCGTTTGCAGATAACGGTGTGGCACAACCCGGAATTGTCGGTCCTGGTGCCGGTACGTCCGGATGGCAAGATATCGGTGCCTTTGATCGGCGATGTCGAGGCGGGTGGAAATACCCCGACCCAGGTGGCGGCGATCGTCAAGAACAAGCTGACCGCGTTCATCCGTGATCCCAATGTCACGGTGATCCTGACGGAGCTGCGCAGCCATGAGTTCCTGTCCCGGATACGCGTGACGGGGGCGGTGCGTACGCCGCGCTCGATGCCTTATCGTCAGGGCATGACGGTGCTGGATGCCGTGCTCGAAGCCGGCGGCGTCAATGATTTTTCCTCCCCCGGGCGCACCAAGCTGTACCGCAAGGGAAAAAACAAAACCGAAATCTTCGACATCGATCTGGCCGATATCCTCACGAAAGGCAAGCTCGATACGAATCTTGAACTCAGGCCCGGGGACGTGGTGACCGTGCCGGAGCGGTTGTTCTAGCGAAGGAGGCCGTGCGGTGAAGATGCTTCCAGAACAACAGCTGAAGATTCTCGTCAACGAGGCATTCCATTACCGCAAGGCCATGGTCCTGGCTTTTATTGCGGTGAATTTCGTGTTGCTGCCGGTGGGTCTGATGTGGCCCAAGGCGTACACGGCGTCCACCACCATCCTCGTCGAAGACAAAAGAGTGATTCAGCCCCTGATGGCGGGCGCGGCGGTGGCGACCGATGTGCAGGATCGCGGGCGGCTGGCGCGTGAAGTCATCTACGGCCGCAAGATCATGAATCAGATCCTGGAGTATGGCGGCTGGCTGAAAAAAAATCCTTCCTTGTCGGAGCAGGACAAAATCATCGACAAGCTGATCAAGCGGACCACCATTACCAATGTCGGCAGGGATATTATCAAGATTGAATACAAGGACGATGACGCGGAGCGCACCTACCAGGTCACCCAGAAACTGGCCGAACTGTTCATCTCCGAAACCATCGGCGCCAAGGCGGCGGAAAGCCAGTCTGCGTATGATTTCATCAACAAGCAGGCCGACGAATACCATGACAAGCTCGTCAAGGCCGAGGACCAGCTCAAAGAGTTCCGCTCCGCCAATCTCGACGCGCGCCCCGGAAGCGACGCGGATGTCAGCACGCGCCTGAACCAGCTCCAGCAGCGAATCGAACAGTCGACTCAGGACATGAGGGAAGCGGATGTTAAAAGGGTCGCGCTGGAAAAGCAGCTTTCCGGCGAGGCGGAAGTCGCCACGGCGCTTTCCCGCGAGGGTCAGTTCCGCTCGCGAATCGCGGAGCTTCAGGCACGTCTGGAGACGTTGCAGCTCAGTTATCACGATACCTATCCGGACATTGTCCAGCTCAAGCATCAGATCGAGGACCTGAATCAGGCAATCGCCGAAGACCAGCAACGGCGCGCGGAAGCCAAGGCGGCCGGCCGGGTGATTGTCAACGACAGCGTGATCAACAACCCCATGTACCAGCAGCTCAAGCACGATCTTTCGCAGACGAAGATCACCATCGAGATGCTGAACGCCCGTATCGCGGAAGCCAGGCGCGAGCTCGCGGAGGAACTGGAGCGGGGCAAGCGGGTGCACGGCGGCGAAGCCACCCTTGCCGAGCTCACCCGCGATTACACGGTCAATCGCGACATCTACCAGGACCTGCTGCGGCGCCGGGAAAACGCGCGCGTATCCATGAACCTCGACAAGGACAAACAGGGTCTCACGATCAAGGTCCAGGAGCCGGCAGTATTTCCGCGCGAGCCGAACGGACTGCGGTTTCTGCATTTTATCATCGGCGGCCTGGTGCTGGGCGTTGCCTTACCGCTGGGGCTGCTTTACGCCAAGCTCTATCTGGATCCGCGCATCCGGCTCGGGACGATGATTACCGACAAGCGCAAGGTGCAACTGCTCGCCGTAGTGCCGCATATGTGGTCGCCTGCCGAGACGCAGGTGGTGCGGCGTGAGACGGAATGGCTGTCGCTCGCCGTGAGTGGGGCGCTCCTCGTGACGGCATTGACCGCCATGTTGCGGTTCACCAAGGTGATATAGCCGTGAGCAAGATTGAAAAGGCCCTGAGCAAGGCGCGTAACGCGGGCGGTTTGCGGGTCATTTCGTCGCAGCCGCCGCGCCCGGACACGCAACCCGCTGACAAGCTGCCGGCCGCGAGCGGTGCAACGGCGCTTATCGAACAACGCGCCGACGTGAACCAGGCGATCGCCCGCATGCGGGAAAGAACGCCTCTTGAAAAACAGGTCATGTCCCAGAATCGCATCATCCACCCCGAGCTGGGTGACAATGAAGCGGTTCGCGCCTTCCGCGAGATCCGGACCAAGATCCTCCAGAAATCCCAGGGCCGGAACTGCGTGATCATGGTGACTTCCGCGGCGAGCGGCGGCGGCAGCAGCTTTGTGTCGCTGAACCTTGGCGTCGCGTTCGCGCTCGATGCCAGCAAGACGGCGCTGCTGCTGGATTGTAATCTGACGAATCCCTCGCTGCATCGCCTGTTCGGGCCCGGAACTTTCCATGGGTTGACGGATTACCTCGAACATCCCGACATGGATATCAATGAAATCATACATCCGGTCGGGATCGAGCGGTTGCGTATTATTCCCTCCGGCGGCCGGCGCGAAATTTCCACCGAGTATTTTACGTCCGTCAAGATGAATCAGATGCTCAACAGCATCAAGCAGCGTTACCGGGAGCGGTACATAATTCTTGACGCACCGCCGATGACGGAATCCGCCGATACCCAGATCCTCGCTGAACTGTGCGATTACGTCGTGCTGGTGGTGCCATACGGGCGCATAATGGATTCTCAGGTTGACGCCTGCGTGAAGGCCATCGGTGAGAAAAAACTCCTCGGCATCGTTTTCAATAACGAGCCCACATGGCCGGCTTTCCGGTGGCACAGGATTCTGAATCCGTTTGTCGTCTTGCGGAACATTCTTTTCGGCCCTGTCAACACCAAGCCAGGGCGCGCGAAGTGAAAAATGCACAATCAAAAGGCGAACGGAAGCGCGGCAGGTTTTTGATGACAGGGATTCTCCTGTGCAGCGGCGTGGTTGAACCGCTGCAGGCGGGTGAATTCGCCTACGGAGTGGGGTACCAGGGAGAGCACAGTGACAACATCAGGCTGACCTCGACGGACGAGCGCAGCGACTGGATCCATTCGCTGCTGACCGGTTTTGCCTATCAGGAAAACACCGCCGATCTGGTTGCGCGCGTTCATGCGCAGGCCACTTACTACGATTACCAGCGGAGCAGTTTCGACAACGAGACTTTGTTTGATCTGAACTCCTCAGCGGTCTGGACCATATCCCCGCAGCGTTTCCTCTGGACGCTCGAGGACAATTACCAACAGGGTCTCGTGGATTCCACCGGGGTGGACACACCATCAAACCGGACGAATCTCAACGTTCTGAGCACCGGGCCCGATGTCCGTTTGCGGATGTCCCCGGTGCATACGCTGGCGCTCGGCGCGCGGGTGGGCGATGTTTATACCGGCCAGGTCAATGCCGACAACAAGCGTTTCACCGGTACTGCCGGCTGGTTGTATCAGTATTCGCCGACGACGACCTTGTCGCTGAATTACCAGGCACTGGATGTCAAATACGACAACACCGTGCTCAACAATGACTTTGTGACCCAGGATATCTTTTTCAGGGCCCAATTCCAGCCCACGCGTTCACAGTACGTGATCGATCTTGGCAACACCCACACCAGCTTTGATCGCGGGGCCGACGTCAAAGGTACACTGGCCAGGCTTTCATGGATTCGCCAGACGACCCCGGAGTCCAGGTTCGGGATGTCGGCCAGCAAGGAGCTATCGAACACCGGATCGGATGTTCTCGCGACGACCACGACCAGCGCCGGCGAGACGGCCGCCCCGTCCGGACTTACGCGCACCGTCATCACCGGCGACGTCTATACCTCGAAGGGCGGGACAATCTTCTACACGCGTCGAGGCGGCCTATTCGGCACGCAATTCGAGGCCACCCGGCGCAAGTTCGATTTTGCAACGACGCCGCAGGACCGCAAGGAAACCGACGGGCGTCTCCAGGTCGATTATTTCATAGCGGCCTTGACGACGGCGTCGTTGTTTACGCAGTACACCCGAACGGAATATCTGAACTTCTTCCAGCGCGACACCGAACGAAACTCCGGTCTCCGTCTCGAACATCACCTGAGCCGCACCGTCAGCCTGGGTCTTGAAGCCCGTCATCACGAACGTGACAGCACCGTTTCGTCGTTCAATTTTGTCGACAACCGTGCGCTCATCACGCTTCTGTACAGCAGCGGACCCCTGTTTACACCCCTGCACAGGAGATAACGCCGCCATGTATCTCGAATTTTTCAAATTGAATGAACTGCCTTTCCGGCTCACGCCCGATTCGGAATTTCTCTACATGAGCGGAGCGCATTCCCGCGCCAAGGCCTACATGGACTACACCGTGTGGAACCGCGAAGGATTCGTGGTGATCACCGGGGAGATCGGCAGCGGCAAGACAACGCTGATCCAGAAACTGATTTCCGAACTCGACGAAAACGTTCTGGTGGCTAAGATATTCCAGACGCAGCTCGACGAAGTCGAGTTTCTGCAGGCGGTTCTGGTCGAGTTTGGCCTGAACCCCTTCAACGCCAAGAAAGTCGAGCTGATCGATATGCTCAACACCTTCCTGCTGGACAATTTTCTCCAGCTCAAACAGCTGGTGCTGATCGTCGATGACGCGCACAACCTCAGCCTGAAGGTGCTCGAGGAAATCCGGATGCTCTCGGGACTGGAGACGCGCAAGGAAAAGGTGCTGCACGTGATTCTGGTGGGCCAGCCGTCGCTCAACGACATGCTTGATTCGCCGGAGATGGAACAATTGCTGCAACGCGTACGGCTGCGTTATCACATCAGATCCCTGACGGAAAACGACACGCGTGATTATATTCACCACCGGCTGCGGATCGCCGGCGCCCGGGACCCCGCCGGGGTTTTTGCGCCGGACACGTTTCCGATCATATACAAATACACCGGCGGTCTGCCGCGTCTCATCAATACCCTGTGCGACACGGCCATGACGTGCGCTTTCGCGGACAATTTTCACTCCGTGTCCATGGCGACCCTCAATACGGCGATTGAGGAGTTGCAGTGGTTGCCTTACGCCAAGCGGATCAACAAGCGTCGTCCGGAAATCGGCGCCGCCGGCGGAAGTGAAACGCAGGGGTTGTTGCGCGATAACACCAAAGTACTCGAGAACATCAATAATCAGCTTGGAAGGTTTGATGGCGTCACGCCGGCGCTGTCTTCCCTCGCCGGGAAAATAGCCAGCATCGAAGCGCTGCTGAAGCGCATTGCCGATTCACTGGAAGCGGAGAAACCGGGCACGGAGAGCATCAGGGCGAAGCACATCAGGGAAAAATAGTTTTTTCCGGAGGACCAGCCCATGTGCGGCATCGCAGGCATACTTAATATCTCTCCGGGAAACCGTCCCGCCGAACCGGAGCTGTCCGCGATGATCCGCATGCTCGAACACCGCGGTCCGGACGGTTTCGGTTTCTATGCCGACGACAAACTGGGACTTGCCCATGCCCGGCTGAGCATCATCGACCTCGAGGGCGGCTGGCAGCCCATTCACAACGAGGACAAGACCGTCTGGGTCGTGTTCAACGGCGAGATTTTCAATTACATCGAACTGCGTCGCGTGCTGGAGGAGAACGGTCATGCGTTCTATACCCACTCCGACACCGAAGTCATCGTTCATCTCTACGAGCAGTACGGCGATGAGTTCGTCCAGCATCTCAACGGCCAGTTCGCCATTGCCCTGTGGGACAAGGCGAAACAACGCCTGATCCTGGCGCGCGACCGCACCGGCATCCGACCGCTGTTCTACACGCTGACGCGAGGTCGCCTGCTGTTCGCCTCCGAGGTCAAGGCGCTGTTCGTGCTGCCCGAGGTGACGCGCCGGCTGAACCCGGTTGCCTTGGGCGAAATTTTCACTTATTGGTCACCGCTGGCTCCCGCGACCGTGTACGAGAACATCGAGGCGCTTCCGCCGGGGCATCTGATGACGGTGGAAGACGGGCAAATCCGGGCGCACTGCTACTGGGATTGGGCTTTCCCCGATAAGATCCTGCCAGATTCCCGCAGCGGCGAGTCGTATGCCGAGGAGTTGCGTGAGTTGCTGATCGATTCGGTGCGACTGCAGCTGCGCGCCGACGTGCCGGTGGGGGCGTATCTGAGCGGCGGACTCGATTCCTCCATCGTGACCACCATCATCAAGAATTTCACCGATACGCCGTTGCGCACCTTCTCGGTGACGTTCGAGGACGCCGAGTTCGATGAGAGCCGGCACCAGCAGGATCTGGTCGAGTACCTGGGCACCCGTCATTCCGACGTGCGATGCACGACGTCCGACATTGGCGCCGCCTTCCCGCGCACCGTCTGGCACACCGAAACGCCGGTTGTGCGCACCGCGCCCACTCCCCTGATGCTGCTTTCAGCGCGCGTGCGCGCGGAAGGGTATAAAGTGGTGCTGACGGGCGAGGGCGCGGACGAGGTGTTCGGCGGTTACGACATTTTCAAGGAAGCCAAAATCAGGCGCTTTTGCGCGCGCGCGCCGCAGTCCGGATTTCGTCCGCGGATATTCGAGCGTCTCTATCCGTATCTCAAGCATTCGCCCGCCGCGGGCCGGCTCTTCACCCAGAAGTTTTTCAGCGAGGGCATGGAGCACAAGGACAAGCCGTTCTTCGGACATATTCCGCGCTGGACCACGACACGGCGCATCTGGCAGTTCTTCAGTCCCGAGTTGCGGGCGGCCTTGAGCGGTTTTGACCCGTATGCCGCCATCGAACGCACCTTGCCGGCCGGCATCGCGGGTTGGCTGCCGCTCGGTCGCGATCAATACATCGAAGCGCATACGCTCATGTCCGGTTATTTGCTCAGTTCCCAGGGTGACCGCGTGGCCATGGCCAATTCCGTCGAGGGACGGTTTCCGTTTCTCGACCATCGTTTGATCGAGTTCGCAAATCGATTGCCGCCGCGCTACAAGCTCATGGGGCTCACCGAAAAATATCTGCTCAAGCGGACCATGAAAGGACTGCTGCCCGAAAGCATCCGCACCCGCACCAAGCAGCCCTATCGCGCCCCGGACAGCCAGAGCTTCTTTCACAAGGGCGTGCCGCTTCCCTACGTGGCGGAGCTGTTGAGCGAGTCGCGTCTGCGCGCGTCGGGCTATTTCGACCCGAAGTCCGTGGCCAAACTCGTTGAAAAATGCCGCGCCGGCCGCGCCATCGGATTCGGCGACAACATGGCCTTTGTCGGCATACTTTCCGCCATGCTCGTCGACGATTTGTTCATCCGTTCCTCGCGGGTGGCGACATCCTTCGCCGACACGAGATTCTCGCAACTGGCAAAGGCGGTTTGACATGCTTCCGGCGCGTCCAAGGTTGCTGCATCATACGTTCGAATATACGGCACGGCGTTCACCGGATCGAACCGCGCTCGTTTGCAAGGAAGGACGCTACACCTATGAACGGTTCGCGCACGATGTCCGGCGGCTTGCCTCGTTCCTGCAGCATCGCGGGGTACAGCGTGGCGATCGGGTCGCCCTGTTCCTCGACAACTCGCCGGAAGCGGTAACGGCGCTTTATGCCACGCTTGCGGTCGGGGCGGTTTTCATACCGATCAATCCGCTCACCAAGCAGGATAAGCTCGCTTACATCATCAAGGAAACCCAGCCCAGCGCTCTTGTCAGTCACGCCTATCTGCGCGAGATCTTTGAACCCGTTCTGGGATCGGGATCGAGCATTCAGACCTGTATCCTGACCGGGGAGAACCCGATCGGCGTCTCCTGGAATGAGGCGCTGGCCCATGACGGCAATCTGGCAGATCCGAAGACGATAGATCAGGATCTGGCGGCCATCATCTACACTTCCGGATCGACCGGCGAACCCAAGGGCATCATGTTGAGCCATCGCAACATGCTCACAGCCCAGGACTCGGTTTCCTCCTATCTCGAGCTCCGGGAGGATGACATCATCCTGTGCGCGATGCCGATGGCATTCGACTACGGCCTGTATCAGGTCCTGATGGGCTTCATGCTGGGCGCCTGTGTCGTTTTGGAACGCTCGTTCGTTTTTCCGGTGCAGGTTCTGGAACTGATGGCGAAGGAAAAGGTGACCGTGTTTCCGGGCGTGCCGACGATATTCGCGCTTCTGGCGAATCTGGATCTTTCCCGCTATGACCTCCGGTCGCTGCGCATGATCACGAACACCGCCGCCGCCCTGACGGAAAAACAGATTCGCGACATCCGTCGCCTGTTTCCCCAGGCGCGGCTGTTTTCCATGTACGGTTTGACGGAATGCAAGCGTGTCACCTACCTGCCTCCGGAGCAGCTCGACATCCGGCCCTTGAGCGTGGGGTGCGGCATGCCCAATCAGGAGGTGTACCTGATCGACGAGGAAGGCAAACGCCTGCCGCACGGCCAGACCGGCCAGCTGGTGATCCGCGGCAGTCATGTCATGCGGGGCTATTGGGGAAAACCCGAGGAAACCGCCAAATGCCTGAAACCCGGTCCCTATCCCGGAGAGAATATCCTGTACTCGGGGGATATCTTTCGTACCGACGACGAGGGTTATTTGTACTTCGTCGGCCGCATGGACGACATCATCAAGAGCCGTGGCGAAAAGGTGAGCCCGCGGGAAGTGGAAAATGTGATCGGCGGCCTGGAAGGAGTGCAGGAGTGCGCCGTGGTCGGCGTGCCGGATCCGGTGCTGGGGCAGGCGGTCAAGGCGTACGTGGTGCAGAAACAGGGGTATCACTACACCGAGAAAGACGTCATCCGGCATTGTCTTGCGCACCTCGAAAATTTCATGGCGCCGAAGCACGTGGTGTTCATCCAGGCCTTGCCGAAAACCAATACCGGAAAAATCAGCAAGAGCAGCTTGTGTCACGTGGCTTTCGATTACTTCGCGCTGGAAACGTGCTTCGAGATCACCGATTTGTTATCCACCTGGGTGACCGCCGGCGCCCTATGTTAGTCAGTGAACGTCCTGTTTCGTCGCTGTCCTGCATCTGGTCCGGGAAACGGTGAGTCATGCATCATTCTCTGATTGATAATCTGCGGCGTAGCGTTGAACGGCATTCCGACGCCGAAGCGGTCGTTCATCGCGACAGAAGAGTGACCTACGGCCAGCTGTGGCATGACGTCTGTGCCCTGGGCGAATTCATGAAAAACCATGGGCTCCAACGCGGGGATCGTGTCGCCATCCTGCTGGAGAACTCACCCGAATACGTCGCGGCCTACTACGGCGCGTTGCTGGGAGGCGGGATTGCCGTGGGGCTGAATACCGCGGCGAAAGCCAGGGACCTGGTCAACTGGCTGCGACACAGTGGCGCCCGCTGGCTTGTCGCCGACGCCCGGCATCCGGAGTTCAACGAGGTGATGAGCGCCGTCGACCCGAAATTACAATTGATCAGCGTGGGCGGCACCGAATCCATGGTCACGGGCGCCAGCAGCTGGGATGCCGTCATGGCTGCCGTGGATGGTCGCTCGGTTCGATTCAGCACCCCCGCTCCAGACCAGTTGGCGGCAATCATTTATACGTCGGGCACCACGGGGCGACCGAAGGGCGTAACGCTCAGTCACGGCAACCTCGCGAGCAACGTCGAGTCGATTCTTTCCTATCTCGGGCTTACGTCCGAGGACCGTTGTCTGAACGTGCTGCCATTTTACTATTCATACGGCGCCTCGATTCTGCACACGCACCTCGCGATCGGCGGCGCGCTGATATTGGAAAACAGCCTGGTTTATGTGCATAACGTGATCGCCAGGATGCCGTCGGAGCGCATTACGGGATTTTCCGGCGTGCCTTCCACGTACGCGCTTATCCTGAGTCGTGTCCAGCTCAATAACTACGATCTGCACCGCCTCCGGTACATGACCCAGGCGGGCGGCGCGATGGCGCCGGCGCACATCAAGAAATTGAAGGCGGAGATACCGCACATACGGTTTTTCGTCATGTATGGACAGACCGAGGCGACTGCCAGGCTGGCCTATTTGCCGCCCGAAAAACTCGAGCAGAAACTCGGCTCCGCAGGAACGGCGATCCCGAATGTACGGCTGGAGATCCGCGACGAGCAGGGCAACCCGGTGCCGCGGGGCACGGTTGGCGAAATTCATGCTTCCGGCCCGAATATCATGGCCGGGTACTGGAACGATCCCGTGGCGACGGCCGAGGTGATCAGGAATGGTTGGCTCAAGACCGGTGACATCGCCTACATGGACGATGACGGATATATATTTATCCAGGGTCGGGAGAGCGACATCATCAAGAGCGGCGGTCATCGCATCAACCCGATTGACATCGAGGAAGCTATCGCAGAAATCACGGGAGTCAGCGAGGTGGCGGTAGTCGGCGTGGACGATGAGATTCTGGGTCAGACGATCAAGGCCGTCGTTGTGCCCGCGCCGGGGGCCAGCCTTTCCGAGATGGATATCAAGGCGCACTGCCTGCGCCGGTTACCAGCCTACAAGATACCCAAGCACATCGAGTTCAATGCCAGCCTGCCGCGCACCGCCTCGGGAAAGGTAAGGCGGTTTCTCTTGGGAGCAAGGAACTAGGGCGCAAGAGGGAAGGCGTATGCCGTGTTGGCGGTTTATTTGTGAAAAAAAATTGCAGCACTGTACAGGGGTCGGTCATTGGGACTGGCCGGATGCGTCCGGACGTTTCCTCGCACGCATGAAAATGGAGAATATTCGACAACCGTCTATAATCGATTTGTTGTCGAAAATAAGGAATGAGAAACATCAGAAATTAATATGTGGGAGCACGCATGAGTGATATTAAAAAACAGGTCAAACAATACATCCTTGATAACTTTTTGATGGGTGGCGAACCGGAGAAGGTCACGGACAATGTTTCGTTCATCGAAAAGGGGATCATCGACTCTACCGGCGTGCTGGAGCTCGTTTCTTTCATACAAGAGACGTACAAGTTCCGCGTCGAGGACGCCGAGATGGTGCCTGACAATCTCGACAGTCTGGAAAAAATCGAAAGGTATGTTCGCGGGAAACTGACGTCGGCAGGATAATTGATGCTCGTTAACGAGCGGGAGAGTCGTGTGGCAGCAGCTAAATTGACTTCAGGTGTTTTGGATATCGATCCAGTGTCCGTGACCGATCACGTATGCCGGCGTCTGGTCGAGATCGTCGTCAGTGACCAGCATCGGCGTGGTGTGGTCGTCGCGATTTCCGGCGGAATAGACAGCTCCGTGTGCGCGGCGCTTTCGGTGCGGGCATTGGGCCCCGGCAGGGTTTTCGGGCTGTTGCTTCCGGAAAAGGACTCCTCCGCGGCCAGCGAGGACCTGGGACGGTTGCTCGCCGAGCATCTGAAAATCGAATATCTCAAGCAGGATATCGCGCCGACGCTGGAAGCGATCGGTTGTTACCGCTGGCGCGACGAAGCCATCAAAACCGTGTTCCCGGATTATCAGAAAGACTGGAAGAACAAGATTGTGATCGGCGGCGGTGTAGACGGCAGGTTCAACTACTTCAAGCTCGTGGTTCAGGCACCGGACGGCACTCGTCACGAGAAGCGACTGGATCATAAGCAGTATCTCCAGATCGTCGCGGCGACCAATTACAAGCAGCGCATACGCAAGACGATCGAGTATTTCCACGCCGACCGGTTGCACTATTCCGTGGTGGGTACGCCGAACCGGCTCGAGTATGACCAGGGCTTTTTCGTCAAAAACGGGGACGGTTCGGCCGACGTCAAGCCGATCGCCCACCTGTACAAGACCCAGGTGTATGCCTTGGCGCGCCATCTGGGATTGCCGGACGCAATTTGCAGGTCGAAACCCACGACGGATACCTACAGCTTGCCGCAAGGCCAGGACGAGTTTTATTTTGCTCTGCCGTACGAAAAGATGGACCTGTCGTTATGGGCGCATAATCACGCCCTGCCCGCGGAAGAGCTCGCGAATTGTCTCGGCGTGTCGCGTGAGCAGGCCGCTTTTATTTATCGCGACATCGAAACCAAGCGGCGTACCACGGCGTTTCTGCACGCCAAGCCGGTGCTGGTGGAGGCGGTGTCGGAACTGGGTAGTTGAGATTTCGCCGTCGGCGGTTCTGCGCCGGATCTGCACTTAACGCGCAGGCGCCAGGGCCTCGAAAGCGCCGATATCAAAACGTCTGCCTTGCGGACGCGGTGTCCCGTCTTGATCGCGGGTGACGACCGGAGCGACCGTCTCCGATCCCTGATCGATGGCGGGACTGCCGGGCCGCAGATGGAAGTCGCCCGCCGCCGGATCCTGAAACAGCAGATTCGCCTTTATTCCGTTTTTTGTCTCGGGCGCATCCGGCTTGGAATAGCCGAGGTAGAGATTGTTCGACTGCGTCAATTGACCGAGTTGTGCTCCATGCAGGGCGGTGACATAGGGCGATTGGCCGTCCGAGTAGAGGATATTGTTGACGACCCTGGCGGTCGGTGTCTGGCCCGCCTGGCCGCTTACCCAAATCATGCCGTCGCTCGCCCGGATGTTGTAAAGCGTGTTGTTGTACACCTTCCAGTCTCCGGAGTAGATTGCGATGGCGCTGAAATTCTGGCCGACGTTATACAGCACATTGTTGTAGATCGCGCCGAAGGTTCCCGGAAGCGCGCGTCCGACATTGATGCCGCGGGAGTCGTTGCTGTTCGCGGCGGTGATGACGTTGTCGTGAATGCGGATATCCTGGTAACGATACGGGATGTCCGTGTGCACCTGAATCACGTGCCCCATACGCAGGTTGCGGAACCGGTTCCAGCCGACGTCGATGTCGCTGGCGCCGGTCATGATGTAAAGCGCGTGGTTGTTGTTGATCGGCGGCGTGGTGCCGGTGTCGACGAATTCATTGCCGAAAATCCGCCATGAATCTCCCATCACCGAGATCAGCCCCGTCATGGTGTTGCCGTCGTAATTCGCCGACAGCCGATTACCGATGATCCGGATATGCGCGGCACCGCCTTTTTCCCTCTGCCAGAAGCCGCCGCCGCCGATGCAGAAATCGGCGCCCTGGAGCGTGAGGTTGGCGATGGTCATGTAATCGGCCCGGGTTTCGGTGCTGTCGGCGAAGGTGAAATTGCCGTAAGAACGGGACGGAGCCCTGAAAACGGCGGTCTCGCCGGGATAGCCGACGAAGGCGACGGGTTTGTCGGGAGCTCCACCGGCCGCGCGACCGAGCGTGAAGTTATACGAACCCCAATTGGTCTCCGAGTATTGTTCGGAATAAACGCCTTCGCGGATGTAGACCGTGTCACCGGGCCGCATCTTGCCGTAGAAAGATCCGGGCGAGCGCCAGGGGTTCTCATGGGTGCCGGATCCGCGACTCGAGTGCTTGGCGGATACGAAAAAAATTCTGCCGGGCCTGACGGTGAACGGAATGGAATTGGATGACTGATTGTCTGCCGTCGTGACGACGATGTCGCCGGTCTTGGCTTCGGGGCCGAGCTGGAAGATGAGCTTTGTGTCATTCCATGTCAAATAGTTCTTGGCGCGTCCACCACCTATGGTGACCGTACCCGGCGTCTTACCGAAGTTCTTTCCCCACACCGTGACGTATACACCATTGTCGTCCTGGCCGCCGCTGTTGGGTCCACTGTCCAGATCGGAATAAAAAATTACCGGTGGCATGGCTGCCCAGGTGAGCACGGGGCTGACCAGCAGCGCGAGCACGAGGCAAACGAGGCGTAACAGGCGCGTCGGGGAGAAGAAAGTCATGGTATTTGCTTGTTGGCTTGGGGCGATGTCGCAGTATAACAACGCATTGTCGCAGCTGTCAGCGCATGTTTGCCCAGGCTGCTCCGGACGCGCATCTCCGGGCGCCATCAATTTTATATGGGGGAAAAAAGACCCGCGGTCCGGAAGAACCGCGGGTCTTTATCGATGCGCCGGAGGAAAGTTAGGAGTCCGCCCCGTGGATGACCTGTTACAACGCTAACCGAATACTACTGCTCGTACGCCCCCACGTCATACCCGCCGCCTTGTGGACGGCTGACCCCGTCGTGATCCATGCTTACCACGGTACCGACACCGGCATTGCCCGTGTTGATGGCGGGGCTGCCACTCTGCAGATGGAAGTTGCCGGCCGCGGCGTTGACAAACAGCGGGTTGCCGGCGATCGCGGTGGCGTCCTGGACCGGCGCGGCGCCGAAGTTGTAGTAAAGATTGTTCGACAGGGTGGCCTGCGACAGGGTGGCACCGCTTTCGGCGCCGACGTAGACCGATTGCCCGTCAGAATAGATGATGTTGTTCCTGATATCCGCGGTCGGCGGGCTCCAGTTGGACGGCGCTCCGCCGAGTTGCAGCGGAAGATTGCTGAGGGAAATGATGCCGCTGGTCGCATACACGTTGTACAGCGTGTTGTTGTAGACCTTCCAGTCTCCGGAGTACAGCATGATGCCGCTGAAATTCTGCCCGACGTTGTAGAGGATGTTGTTGTATATCGATCCGTAAGTGCCGGCGAGCGCGTTGCCCACGTTGATGCCGCGTGAATCGCCATTGGCTCCCTGGGTGAGCACGTTGTCGTGGATGCGCACGTTGGTGTACACGTAGTAGGGGTCGGTGTGCACCTGGATCACGTGCCCCATGCGCAGGTCGTGGAAATAATTCCAGGCGATCTCGGTATCGCTCGCTGCGGCCTGGTTGTAGATGCCGTGGTTGTTGTTGATCGGAGCACCGGTGCCCGTATCCTTGAATTCGTTCCCATACACGCGCCAGTGATCGTTCTGGATGAGGAGCATACCGGTCATCGTGTTGCTGCCGCCGTAGCGCGCCGACATGATGTTGCCCACGATGCGGTTGTTGGTGCCGCCTGACTTGGGCGTGAGATACCAGCCGCCGTCGCTGATGCATGCCGCACCGCCAACGAGGGTAAGGTTGGCGATCGTGACGTAATTGGCGGGTTGGCCGCTGTTGTCCGCAAACGAAATGTTCTCCCGGTCGGTCGTGAGCGGCGAGACAAACTGCGCCACTTCGTTGGGATATCCGACGAGAGCGAGCGGGTTGCCGGCGGTGCCGCCCTTGGCCTGTCCGAGAGAATAGTTGCGATCGCCGTAGACGCCGCCGTCGCCGTAGCCACCCGAATAGGTGCCGGCGCGGAAATAAAAGGTCTTGCCGGGACCCATCGCCGCGTACGCTGCGGTGGGTGACATGGGCGTCGCGAAATCGCCGTTGCCGGTGCCATCGGGAGTGACAAAATAAATGCTGCCCGCCCGCACGGTGAAGGGCAGGCCGTTGGAAGATTGTGCGTTGGCGGCAGTGACGACGATGTTGCCGCTGGCGGTGGCCGCGCCAAGCTGGACGACGATCTTGTTGTCCGACCACAGCGGGTAGTTGTTCACCTGACCACCGCCGACGGTGACAAAACCGCTTCCGCGCGTGGCGCCGAAGTTCTGGCCCCAGACGGTGACGAACACGCCATTGTTGTTCTGGCCTCCCGTGTTGGGGCCGCTGTCGAGGTCAGAGAAAAAGATTACCGGTGCACCCGCCGCGGCGCCTGTCATCACGAAGGTGGCGCCGACACTGCGGTTCACGCTCATCGACACCGAGCAGGTGGATCCCGTTCCCGTGCACGCTCCGCTCCAACCGGAGAAGATATAGCCGGCAGCGGCGGTGGCCGTGAGCGTCACGCTCGTCCCGCTGGTATAGTTCGCGATGCAGGTACTTCCGCAATTGATGCCGTTTGGCGATGAGGTCACGGAACCGGAACCTGAAGACATGATGCTCAGGGAATACGTACCGCTCGTGCCGGTACCGGAGCCAGTGCCCGTACCCGTGCTCGTGCCGGTGCTGGAATTGGTGCTGGTGGCGGCAGTGTTGGTGGAACCCGTGTCTCCTCCACCGCCGCAGGCTGTCATCAAGAAAAAGCTGAGAATGATGGGCAGAAAAAATATCTTGCGTCCCGCAGCCTTGAAAGTCGTCATATCGTGCATATCCCTTCTTATTCCCTGTACCGTTCGCTTTGTAAGCCGCTTGAATCCGTCGTGGAGGGCATGCGCTAGCTGGCCCGCCCAAGCAAGCCGAAGATAGCGAAATCAAAATCGCAGATCAAACGTAAATGGTTGATTTGGTGGATGAACGGCCGTTTATCAGACGGACGCAGTGAACGATATGATTAACGGTAAGGTGTGCCGAACCCGGAATGCGCGGCAGCGGGCCTGATGCGATGGGGTGGGGCAGGTCAAGTGTAATATAATCCGTAGCGCAATTTTCCAGTGTCAGTACGAACAATTGATGGCGCGTTATTACGGTTGCACCCACGATAGCCGTCGAAAATCCCGAAAAGAACCAGTGAGCCGTTGAATTGTGACACAGCGAGCAGACGCCGGGATTCCAATCCTGATGTATCACGAGGTTGCCGAGCGCTCCGGGATCGATGCGCTCGCGCGCAAAACCCAGCGCGGATATATCCTCGCCCGCGACGACTTCGAGCAGGAGATGGAGCTGCTCGCCACCGACGGATTTCATCCTGTTTCGCTTTCCGATCTTCTGGGATGGTCCCGCGCCCAGTTGTCGTTGCCGTCCAAGCCAATCGTCATTACATTCGATGATGGTTTTGCCGGGAATTTCCGGCATGCATTTCCGATCCTTGCCAGGTTCGGTTTCACCGCGACTTTCTTTGTCGTCACCAACAAGATCGGCGATCCGGCCATGCTCACCTGGACTGATCTGTCGGAGATGAGCCGTCACGGCATGTCGATCCAGTCGCACACGGCCAATCATCCTCTGCTTTCGACATTGACACGAGCCCGCACGCGGGAAGAGCTGGTTGTGTCGAAGCAAACCATAGAAGACAAACTCGCTGCCCCTGTCAATTTTATCTCGTTGCCCAATGGCGACAGCAATCCATTTTACGTCCAGGTGGCACAGGAGAGCGGGTACCTTGGAGGATGCTGTTCGCAGTTCGGGTTCAACATCCGCGGCACCGATCCGTTTTTCTGGCGTCGCATCGCCGTGAAACATCAAACGTCATTGAGGAACTTCGAGGCCATTGTGCTCCAAGACCCGCGGACCCTGGCCATCCTTCGGACCACGGCCGCCGCCAAGGCCGCGGCATCGCGGCTGCTCGGCAAGAAAAACTATGACCGGCTCTATAACCTCGTCTTCGGCGTGGAAGATCAGGAGAAGAGCGCCCATCCGTGAAAATACTCGTCCTGACCACGAAGAGCCCTTTCCCGTTGCATGAAGGGCGGGCGTTGCGAACGTACAACCTGATCAAGCAGGTCTCCAAAAAACACGAAATCCATCTTTTTACCTTCGTGCAGACGCCCGAAGAGGTGAGCGGCGTCGAGCAGATGCGCACGATTTGCGCGCAGGTGGAAGCGGAACCCCTGTATCTCGGCGCCGGAAAGTGGAGAATCCTTCTGGATTTGGTGCGTGAGCTGGTCAGCGCATCGCCGCTGCTGGCGGTAAAGTACCGGTCACGCGCCATGCGGAAAAAGATACAGAGCCTCCTGTCCAGCGGGGAGATCGATCTCGTTCATCTCGACATGCTGCATCTTGGCGATTATCTCGATGTTTGCCGGAACAAGCCAGTGGTCATGGTGGAACATAATGTCGAATCGGTGCTGCTGCGCCGCCGGGTGGAAAACGAGTCCAACCTGTTCCGCAAGGCCTATCTGTATTATCAATACCTCAAATTGCGCCGTTACGAAGCGCGTGTTTGCCGCCGGGCGGATCACGTGGTCACGGTATCGGAAATCGACGCCGAGCTGTTGCGGAATCTTTCCGGCGCGACGGGCATTACGCCGATCCCGAACGGCGTGGATACCGGGTATTTCCAGGACACCGGCGCGCCGCGACGCGCCCATGGCCTCGTCTTCGTCGGCGGGCTGGGCTGGTTTCCCAACTACGACGCGATTCGCTATTTCTGCGCCGAGGTGCTGCCGCGCGTGGCCGCCGAAATCCCCGATGTGACGCTGACCGTCGTCGGCAAGAGCCCGGATGACAGGAAAATGCGCGATATTACCGGCAATCCGCGCGTGCGGCTGACGGGCCTGGTGGACGACGTGCGTTCCGCCATCTCGGAGGCCGATGCCTACGTGGTGCCGTTACGCATCGGCGGAGGCACGCGGCTTAAAATCCTCGATGCCTTGTCCATGGGCAAGGCGATTGTCTCGACTTCGGTCGGTTGTGAAGGCCTGGACGTCGTACCCGGTCGGCATCTGCTCGTCGCCGATGATCCGGAAGCCTTCGCGCGCGAGGTTGTCGGCGTGCTGCGCGACCGTGAGCGCGCCCGGCGACTCGGCGAGGCCGGCCGGCGACTCGTGCAACAGAAATACGAATGGGAGATCATCGCCAAAGAGCTCGACCGCGTGTATGAAGACTGTCGTGTCCGGATGAATCCCGCCGCGAGCCGGCCTTATGCGGTCGGCGGCGAACCGACACGGTAGTCAACAAAGAAATACGATTCTTTAACCGCGAGAGTGTAACCGTCGTGTTCTGGTGTGTCGTAGTAATCACCGTTTATTGATCTTGAGCCATTACGATGTGCGGAATTACAGGAATTCTTTACCAGTCCTCGGGCAGCGTCGATGGCGTCGAGCTGAAACGCATGTGCGACGTGATGCAACATCGCGGACCGGACGACGAGGGCAGCTACGTGGCCGGCCCCGTGGGAATCGGCATGCGGCGCCTGAGCATCATCGACCTCGCTTCCGGACATCAGCCGATCCATAACGAGGACCAAAGCGTCTGGGTGGTGTTGAACGGCGAGATTTACAACTATCGCGAATTGCGCGACCGGCTGGAAGCCAGGGGACACCGTTTTTACACCAAGTCGGATACCGAGACGATTGCGCACCTCTATGAGGAGTACGGCGAGGATTGCGTGCAGCATCTCAACGGCATGTTCGGCTTCGCCTTGTGGGATGTCAATCGCAAGAAGCTGCTGATCGCGCGCGATCGCGCCGGTGAGAAGCAGATCTACTATGCGTTCAAGAACGGGAAGTTCATCTTCGGGTCGGAGATCAAATGCTTGCTGCAGAGCGACATCGTATCGAAGGATATCGACCATGGCGCCCTGGATGCCTACCTGACCTATCTCCATGTTCCGGCGCCGGCCACGATTTTTCGCGACGTGCGCGAATTGCCGGCCGCGCACCTACTGGTCATGGACGGCGACGGACCGCGGATCCGTCGCTATTGGGATCTCGAGTTCCGGATCGACCGGAAAAATGATGCGCAGCATTTCGTGGATGCCTTCGCCGAGCGCTTCCGCCATTCGGTGCGCAGCCGGCTGGTAAGCGATGTGCCGCTCGGCGCACTGCTGAGCGGTGGCATCGATTCCAGCGCGGTGGTCGCGGCGATGAGCGAGTTCACCTCGGAACCGGTCAGGACGTTTTGCATCGGCTACGGGGAAGAAGGGTCGTATTACGACGAACGTCGCTACGCCAAAATGGTGGCCGACCGGTTTGGCACGCAGCACCGCGAATTCGTCGTCGCGCCGAAAATTGTTGACATTCTCCCGGAGATCGTGCGTGCCTTCGATCAACCGTTCGCCGATTCGTCGGCCATCGCGAACTATTACGTTTTTCGCGAGACACGCAAGCACGTGAAAGTGGTGTTGTCGGGTCTGGGAGGCGATGAGGTCGCGGCGGGGTACGAGCGGCATCTCGGCATCCGCTGGCAGAAGCATTACCGGGATGTGCCACGGTGGTTGCGCGAAGGCGTGGTCGAACGCCTGGTCAACAGGCTGCCCGATTCCCGGAAGGGCAGCCGCCTCATCGAGCGGGTCAAGCGCTTTGTGCGAACCGGCGCCTTGCCGGCGGACCAGGCCTATCAACGCTATGTGTCAACGTTCGATGCGGGATGGCGCCGCGAGCTTTACAGCGACGCGCTGGCCCAATCGGTCCGTCTCGAAGCGTCCCGGGATAACTTCGGCCAATTCTTCAACCGCGACGGCATTGACGACGTGCTCAACCGCGCGCTGTACACGGACGTCATGATGTATCTGCCGGGGGACCTGCTCACGCTCACCGACCGCATGAGCATGGCGCATTCGATCGAGGCGCGGGCCCCGTTCGTGGACCACGAGCTGATGGAATTCATGGCCACGGTGCCGCCCGAGCTCAAGATCCGGGGTTTCGACAAGAAATACCTGTTGAAGCGCGCGTTTGCCGGTATCCTGCCGAAGGAAATCCTTTATCGGCGCAAGCAGGGTTTCACGGTTCCGCTGACGGTATGGTTCCGCAACGAACTGAATCCGCTTATCAGGAGGGTATTGTCGAAGGAACGGGTCGAAGGCATGGGTCTGTTCCGGTGGCCGACGGTCGAACGCCTGCTCGAGGAACACATGAGCCACAGGGAAAATCATCACAGCCGCATCTGGGCGCTGCTGATGTTCATGCTGTGGCACGAGGCTTATCAGCCCGGCTAGCCGGGCGACGTCGCGCGCGGCCCGTCATCGCGAGAATCATTCTTCTGTTGCCGTCCGGCGCTCCCACCCGTGACGCTCTGGTAGATCGCCAGGTATTCACGCGCCATTCGCACCGAGGAAAACCGCCGCTCAACGCGTTCGCGAGCCGCGATCCCCATGCGTTCCGCGCGCTCGGGATGGGTGAGTACCGTCTGCAGCGCTTGTTGCAACGCCGCCGTGTCCGCGGGTTCGATCACGAGCCCCGAGAGCCCATGCTCGATGATGTGAGCGATGTCACCGACGCGTGTTGCGATGACGGGCAGGCCGCATGCCATGGCTTCAAGCAGGACCATCGGAAATCCCTCGCGTCGTGACGGCAACACGAAAACATCGAAGGCCGTGTAGAGCAAAGGCGTGTCGCGACGGCTCCCCAGAAAATGGACTCGCCCCGTCAGTCCCAGCGTGCGCGTTTCCGACTCGAGCACGTCACGATGTTCACCGTCGCCGACGATGACGGCGTGGACGGACTCGGCAAGCGATGCCGGCATGGTCGCGAGCGCCTGCAGCAGGTGCGATATTCCCTTGTCGGCTGACAACCGGCCCACGAACCCCACCAGCGTTTTTCCGGAGAGTCCCAGGGTCTGTTTGGCCTCGGCGCGCGGCATCAGGGGACGATAGATTTCGGTATCGATGCCGTTTCCGATGTGGCTCACCTTGTGCGCGGGCACGTGACGACGTAACTCCTGCGTCACCGGCCCGGAAACACCGATGACGGCGTCGCAGCAGCGCGCCAGGCGTTTGTCGAGCGCGGCATAGAATCGAAGCGGCAGGGTGTCGTAAAGCCAGTTGTGATACGTCGCCACCAGGCGGCAGGATGTGTGCCTTCTGGACAGCAGTGCATAGAAGGTGGTTTTGTACTTGTGACTGTGAACCACGTCGGGTCGCCGGTCGCGCAGGTATTCGTGCAGGACGCGTGCGGCGGACCAGTCGAACTGGCGACGGCACGGGATGATCAGGGTGTCGTTGATATAGGGCGCGGCAATGTCGAGGATTTCCCTGTTGGCGCGGCCGTCGTTGTCGAACACGCCGATATCGATCGTGACCCCCAACGTCTGCAGCTGGCGCACGAGCTCGGCCGTCATGGTTTCGGCGCCGTGGAAGCCGGTGCTGCTTAGTAACTGCAGGACGCGCACGATGGGGTTTATTGTTCGGGGACGATCTCCGGGGTCGCTGCGGTATCCGATTCGCTGTCGGTGGCGGGAACGGTCGCCTCCTGAGACAGCAGGATGGCGCGCTCAACCACTCCCCAGAGCATCCAGAAATAACTGCCCAGCGCGAAGTACGAGAACCGGTCCCCGAATATGTTGGAAACGGCCAAGCCCGTCACGCAGCCGATGAACCCGAGGCCCAGGGCCTGATGGAAGGTGGATTGACCGCCCCGGTATAGTCGCCACCCGCTCGAGAGGGCTCGGAGCAGAACAAGTCCAAGCAGGACAATGCCGATCACGCCCTGTTCAGCAGCGATCTTCATGTAGAAATTGTGAGTGTCCGTCAGGCGCTGGCCTTGCAGTGAATAGGCAAATCCGTTGAAGCCGATACCAAAAACGGGGTGTTCTTCAAACATCTGCTTGGCGTGTTCCCACAATATCACCCTGCCAGCGGCCGATTCTTCCAGCTCGCCGCTCGGGGTTTCGGTCATCTCTATCCGGTCGACGACGCTTGGCGGTAATACCACCTGCCAGGCAAAGACGAGCGCGGCGACCAGGACGAGCAACGAGCGTTTTCTGATCAGGCCGTAAACGATGATGACCGCCAGCATCGCGACGTAGGCCCCGCGGGAGTAGGAAAAAAACAGGGGATGAATGGAAAAAAGCACCGCGGCGAGGTACAGCCACTTGCGATATTTATGTTTGTCGATCAGGAACATCCCCAGCAACAGACCGGCGTAGTCAGCAATGAAGGCGCCGAGATGGTTGGCACCCAGCCCCACGATCCAGAACGGTCCTTCGGCGCGCTTGTCGTAAGCGAATGCATCTCCCGCAGTAAAGTTGCGAAACTCCCGCACCGCAATGAGCAGCACCACGGTCGCCATGATGACGAGCATGGTTTTCTGCTGTTCTTCGGTCTTGATCGCGCTGTAGACGAGAAAATACAGGAAAATCATCTCGACGTAGTTTTTCCAGTCCGGCAGAACCGGGTTGTCCGTGGTGAACGCCGCGGGCAACTGGAAGCGAAGCGTGGTGTTCCATACCGCGACATAGCTCACTGCCATGAAGATGGCGATGAGAAGCGTTGCCGGCGCACGTTCGAAACCTCCTTTATTCACGATGATCCCGAGCATCGCGCCGAGAATCAGGATGTCCATGGTGTCCTTGCCCAGCGGGAACTGATGCAGCTGGTACCAGAGCACCGGCAGTGGCGCGAGGATGGCGAGCAGATACAGCGCCCACTCGGCGCGCCTGACCACGCTCGCGAAGAACGTGACGAACACCGTGGCATACAGGGTCGGCGCCAGCAGTCCGCGAAGGAATTCTTTCAGTGCCGTCAGCATGAGTTGTGATCAGAGGAGGACAGCACGGGGCTTCAGCTTGTTCTACGGATGTTCGTTGCGCGGGTTATCACGTTCGGTGGTGACTGGCGCGCGATGACAGGATTAACGGTTTTCCGGCACGACGGTAATCCGTCAGGCCGTAACCGAACGGTATCTCAGTATGCCATGGCAGCCGGATGGATAATAATGACGGGGTGCGGCAGCGAACCCGGCGGAGGGTTCCACGGGCTAAAAGGCAAGTCTAAACAAACAGTTATCATATTCTCCCCCCATTCTTTAGGTGTGCTGCAACGTCATCGAGTTTATACTGTGCGTGCGTGCAGCGAAATAGTGGAAGGCGTTCTCACCTGTGTGCGGGGCTTGGCAGAGCCAGAGACCGGAGATCGATCCATCGTTGTTCGTTGTCAGGGATGACGATCGCATCCCCGGGTCGTGGGGGAGTTGGGGCATGGATAGGCGCCGCGGTTGAGCGTCTGGAGCAAACCCATTTCACGTCCTGGTATAAATAAAAAGCGGGGTTGAACGTGTTTCGCCAATTAAGAAATCTTTTTGCGCGTCTGCGCCAGTCGCGCGAGTTGCGCAAGTATTCCCCCACCACGATTGCTGAATATCACCGGCGCCAGGGTGCGCAGGTCGGAGAGAATTGTTTCATCGTTCCGACGATTCTGGGTACCGAGCCTTATCTGGTGAAGATCGGCAATCACGTGGCCATCGCGCACGGAGTGATATTCAGTACCCACGACGGGGCCGCCTGGATATTCCGTGACGAGGTGCCTGACACCCAGGTTTTCGGTCCGATCGTGATCGAGGACAACTGCATCATCGGCAACAATGCGATCCTCCTGCCGAACATCCGCATCGGCAGGAACTCGGTCGTGGGGGCCGGGTCGGTGGTGATCAGCGACGTGCCGCCCAATTCCGTTGTCGTGGGAGTGCCGGCGCGACCGCTTGGGTCGGTCGACAAGTACCGGGAGAAGTGTATCGAGCGCTGGAAAGTGCAGCGGCCACCGGACGTGATACTGGAGCCGGGAGAGACTTGGTGGAACTCGAAACATTTCACGGAGAATCGGGAAAAACTGAAGCGGCATCTGAAGCAGTTATTTCGTGAGCAACTTCAGTGAAACCAGACAAGCAGTAACCGCCGGCATCCTGGGTCGCCCGGAATAACAGTCCCGCCGGCACCGGGGCTGGCTTTTCAAGAAGCAGGAGGTTGGGTCATGAACAAGGTTTTCATCTGTATGATTTTGTTGGCCGGTTTTGGCTTGTCAATTTCCACTGTACAAGGTGAGATCGTGAACCAGTCGAGCGAAAAAACATCAGCTGAAATCCCGCGGCGCGTGGTGTTGATCGGAGCATCCATCGGCATGGAGTGGAATTTGCCCGACCTCCCCAGGCGCGTGAATGACAAACGTTACACTTTCGAGGCATTGCAGGCGTGGCAATACGACAAATCCGAACTCGTCGAGGAAACGCTGATGCGACCCGCGCGCAAGTTTCGTCTGACGCCGGGGTATTTCAAGGGTTTTTTCAGTCCCTCTCCGCAGCCGCCGGACATGGTCATCCTGAAGGAGTGTTCGTCCTACTTTCCGAGCGACATGCAGCGCAATAAAGAGCTCATGCAGCAATGGGTGCGGGAGATCAAGCAGAAGAACATCGCCGTTATGCTGGCCACTGTCGTGCCTGTCACGAGAGAGCGGTCTCAGCGCAATCCCGGGAAGCAGGAAGGCATCCGCGAGTTCAATGACTGGCTGCGCGCCTACGCGCCGCAGCAGGGGTTGCCGTTGCTCGACCTGGAGCAGGCGCTGAGGGCCGACGACAAGGATCGGTACCTCCGGGACGATCTGACCAGCGGCGACGGTTCGCATCTGAACAGCAAGGCGTATGCGATCCTCGACCAGCTTCTCATCAAGGCTGTCTCGATGCAATCCGCGACGCGTTGACATGGTTCGAGGTCGCCAGTGAATTCCGTTACTGCGCACGACGGGATCGTGACAACAACGGCCGGGCGTTTCACCGTGCACCGGGCCACGATTGAGGATTTTCGGGAGAGCCGGGATTCCTGGAACCGTCTGGTTTCAACCATGCGATTTGCCTCGCCCTTCTGCGCCTGGGAGTGGATCTTTACCTGGTGGGAGCAATTCGGAACTGAACACGAACTCGTTCCAATGTTCATCCGCGACGGTGGCGAACTGCGCGGCATTCTCCCGCTTTTCAGGCGCCGCGGTTCCACGGCCGGTCAATGGCTGACGGGCGCGACGCTGGATTATTGCGGTGCCACCGAGGTGTATCCGGACCATCTGGATATCATCTGCTCTCCGGAGGATGCGCCGGCCTGCGTGACGGCGGCCCTGGATTTTCTTTCAGCGGATTTCCCCGGGTGGGCATGGACGCGTTTGCCGATGCTCGCGCAGGACAGCGATCTGCTCCGTCGCCTCCCAGCTTCCCGCGGGAAGCTGCAATTCGCGGTTCGCCAGGTTTCGGTGGCGCCTTATGTCGCGCTTGTCGGCAGCTTCGACGATTATCTGGCCAGGCTGCCGAAGAAGGACCGCTACAAGATAAAGAGTCCGAGAAAGAAAATGATCGAGGAGGGAAAGCTGCGGTATGAGGCTTTCGAGCCCGCCGAATTCGAAACGGCGCTGCATACGCTGTTTGAACTTCATGCCAGGCGGGCGGAAGTCAAGGGAATTACCAGCACCTTCGACCGTTCACCGATATTCGAGTTTCACCGTGCATTGATCCGGCGACTGCATCCGAATGACGTCATGCTCAGGTGCCTGAAAGACGATGCAGGTATCGTGGCCGTGCTCTATGGGTTGCGTTGCGGCGGCCGCATTTTCTTCTATCAGCTCGGATACAATCCCGACTGGTCATCGGCGTCGCCCGGGGTCGTCATCATCGGCGAGGCAATCCGGGAAGCATTCGCAACGGGTTGCACGGAATTCAATTTTCTCCAGGGGGACGAGCCCTACAAGCACATGTTCACCCGCGAGGCCCGGCCCTTGTTCGACTGTTATCTGTATAACGCGACGTTTTCCGGCCGGTTGGCCCGTGGTGCATTTGCGTTGCGAGAACGCCTCAAAGCCGCCGTACGCGGTGCAGCCGAGACGCCACAAGCGGGATCGCATGGAACGGCTTGACCGGTTATCGAAGTGGAACTTGTCCGGGCTCCAGGCAACGGCGGGAGGTTGACGTTCCGTGGCTGAAATAGCGTTTTGGTCGGCGGTCAGCTTGATCGTTTTCACCTACGCCGGTTATTCACTGGTGATCCTGGTGTTGTCGCGCCTCGTGCACAATCCCGTCCGCCGAAGCCACATCGAGCCCAGGGTTACTTACCTGATCACCGCCTACAACGAGGAGAAGAACATCGCGGCGAAGCTGGAACAGGTCCTGACACTCGACTATCCGGCGGACCGGCTGGAAATCATTGTGGCCTCCGATGGATCGACCGATCGCACCGATCAGGTCGTCAAGGGGTTTTCCGATCGCGGGGTGAAGCTGATCCGCGTGGAAGGGCGCGTCGGCAAGACGGAAACGCAGAACCAGGCCGTCAGGCAGGCGGCCGGCGACATTATCATCTTCTCCGACGCCACGACCCGCTACGAGCGTTCGGCGATCCGCAATCTCGTGCGCAATTACGCCGATCCCTCGGTCGGTGCCGTGAGCGGACGCTATGAATACTGCAATCCGACGGGAGCGGCCATCGGTCTGGGCAGCATTCTGTTCTGGAAGTACGAAAATGCAATCAAGACGATGCAGACCAACATCAAGACGATCACCGGTTGTTGCGGCTGTATCTACTCGGTGCGGCGCGACGCGTATGCGCCGCTGCCGGCGGACATCATCAGCGATCTGGTCGAACCGTTGAAGGTTCTGGAAAAGGGTTACCGCATCGTGTTCGAGCCCGACGCCATCGCCTACGAGGAGACCACCGAAAAAAGCAAGGAGGAATTCCGCATGCGCGTGCGCGTCATCGCGCGCGGCATGCGCGGGCTGCTTTACATGAAAACCCTGTTCAACCCGTTCCGCCACGGCTTCGTGGCGTTTCAGCTGCTTTCACACAAGGTGCTGCGCTGGTTCATCCCCGTGTTCATGATGATCGCGCTGGTTTCCAATCTGTTCCTGCTGGGTATTCCGTTTTACAACCTGACCCTGGCGCTGCAACTGGCTTTTTATGCGCTGGCACTGATCGGATATGTCGCGGAGCCGCGCAACCTCCTGGCCAAGCCGCTGACGATTCCGCTCTATTTCGTGACCGTCAATCTGGCTTCGGTGGTTGCCATGTACCGTATCTGGCGGGGCTACAAGGCGGTCACCTGGGAAACCGTGAGGAAGTGATGGCGTTCAGGATTCTGTTCATCACCCAGGAGGACCCGTTCTATGTCCGGTTGTTTTTCGAGGAGTTCCTCGCGCATTACCCGCGCCGGGACGAGATCGCCGGCGTGGTGATAGCTCCGACCATGGGCAAGAAGAGTCTGTCCGGGCTCGTGCGTCAGATGTACGGGTTTTACGGGCCCTTTGACTTCGTGCGGATGGGGCTGCGCTATGTTTATTACCAACTGATGATCCGGTTGCGAAACCTGTGGCGCACGGGCCGGTTCTATTCGATCCGGCAAGTCTGCGAACACTATCGGGTCCCGGTACTGGAAGTGGCGAACGTCAACGAGCCGGCCTTCCTGGAATCGATGCGCTCCATGGGGCTCGATCTGATTATCTCGGTGGCCGCGCCGCAGATATTCCGGGAGCAGCTGCTGGCCGTCCCGAAGCAGGGTTGCATCAACATTCACAATGCCAAGCTTCCCAAGTATCGCGGCATGCTGCCCAACTTCTGGCAGATGTATCATGGTGAAAAGGCGGTGGGCACAACCGTCCACCGGATCAATGCCAGGCTGGACGACGGCGACATCCTGTTGCAGCGCGAGAGTCCCATTGAGCCGGGTGAAAGCCTGGAGGCGCTGATACGGCGCACCAAGCGTTTTGGCGCCCAGCTCATGATCGAAGCGGTGCAGGGTATCCGCGAGGGACGGCTCCGGCCGGTCCCGAACGACTCGGCCGAGGCGACCTACTTCAGTTTCCCGACGAGCGAACAGGTACGCGAGTTCAAAGCGAAGGGCTATCGGTTGTTGTGAAAACAGTTGCCGCGCCACCGCAAGGATTTATCACATCGACATGCTCAGGCATCTAGCAAAATCAGCGATGTACCAGTTGGCCGCCTGGGAGCCGCTGTTCGGACCGGTCCGTCAGCGACGGCTCGGCGGCAAGGCGGTGGTTTTGATGTACCACGAACTGGCCGAAGACGATGACGACGTCGAGGCGTGGACGGTCGTCAAGCGTACCGATTTTCTGAGGCAGATGGACTATCTGCGTTCCAAGTTCGAGGTCCTGAGCCTGTCACAGGCGATCGCGCGCATGATGCAGCCCGACGGATCGGACCGTCCCTTGGCGGTCGTGACCTTTGACGATGGCGATCGCGGGAATCGGGATATCCTGCTGCCGATCATCGAAGCCCTGGATCTGCCGGCGACGATTTTTGTCGCGACCGGCCAGGTGCAGGACCGGAATCCATACTGGTTCGATCGTCTGGTCAACGCGCTACAGGTCGATGCGCCGGTCACTGTTTCTCTGCCGGCGGGTTCGTCGGCCACCTGTACGATCAACGAAACGCGGGGCGCCGCAAACTGGATCAGGATTCAGGAACTTTTGTCGTCGCTCAAGAAACTGGAGCCGGCGAAGCGCGAGCGGGTGGTCGACGACATGATCAAGCGCATCGGACCCCGTGAGCCGCGTTCCCGCGGCATCGCGCCGCTATCCATAAACGATGTAAGGGAATTGGCCGATTGTCCGCTGGTGACGATCGGAGCGCATTCCCATTGCCACAACATCCTGACCCAGATCGATCGCCAGGCGGCGCTCGAAAGCGCGGCTCGTTCCAAGGAACTGCTGGAATCGTGGACTGGACGCCGCGTGAACTACTTTGCCTATCCGAATGGCGACTTCAACGACGCCATTGTTTCCGCGGTGGTGGAGGCGGGATTCGAAGCGGCCCTGTCAACCGTCCCGCGTCCGTGGAACCGGGGCGAACCGTTGTTCGCATTGCCACGCATCGGGGTCGGGCGTTACGATTCGATCGACGTGTTCAAACTGGGGCTGGTCGGCGGAATCGGGAAATTTCTGAACTAGGCAGAACAGACGAATTCATCTCGCCGTTCTGGCGAGCGGAAAATTCGAGGCAGCGAGGCAATAGATCGGAATGAAGAACGGCCTTTCGTTCGACGTTGAGGACTGGTTCCAGGTGGAAAACCTGCGCTCGGCGGTGCCGCGCGAGCAGTGGGAATCACTGCCGTTGCGGGTGGAAGCCAATACGCGCCGGATCCTGGCGCTGTTGCGCGCCAGCGAGACCAAGGCAACGTTCTTTTTCCTCGGCTGGGTCGCCGCGCGCTGCCCGCAGCTCGTCAAGGATGTCGATCGTGAAGGTCATGAGGTAGCCTCGCACGGATACGGACACGATCTTGTTTACAATATGACGGCGGAAACCTTCCGTGCCGATATCCGTCGTTCGAAACGGTTGCTGGAGGACCTGACCGGAAAGCCGGTGTGGGGATACCGGGCGCCGAGTTTTTCGATCGTGCGTGACACGATGTGGGCCATCGACGCGCTGAAGGAGGAGGGGTTCACCTACGATTCGAGCGTTTTCCCGACATCCCTGCACGATCGTTACGGCTTCGCCGAGCACGGCACGCTTCCGTTCCACTGGCCGAACGGCCTGATGGAGATACCCCTGGCGGTATACAAGATCCGCAACCTCGGCCTTCCGGTCGCGGGCGGCGGCTACTTCCGGCTGTTTCCCTATGTGTACTTCAGGTTTCTCCTGCGGCGCCTGAATGCCCGGCAGCAGCGATTCACGTTCTATCTGCATCCATGGGAGCTCGATCCGGGGCAGCCAAGAATGGCGGTGCCGGCGTTTTACCGTTTCCGCCATTATGTCAACCTCCATAAGACCGAGAAAGGTCTGGCGCGATTGCTCGCGGATTTCGCCTTCGAGCGCATCGCGGTGGCATACGGCGTGCCCGGAACAACAGGCGTATAACCGGTCGGAAGACGCACAACGCCTCATGCGAATCGCCTTCATTATCGATCATTACGCCCATGCGCAGGGCGGCACCGAGAACCAGCTCGAGAAAATGATTCTGGGGTTGTCGAAGCGTTTCGACATCGAGCTGATTTCCCTGCGGCCGAGCGAGTGGCTCGCGACGCGCGGTCTTGAGCTCGGGTGCCGCGTCAGCGTGTTTCAAATTGATAAATTCAGGCGCGCTTACACTTACCGAAACTTTTTCAGGTTGATCGCCCACCTTCGCGCCACGAAGCCGGACGTCGTGCACACTTTTTTTCCCGTGGCCAACATCGTCGGTGTTTTTGCCGCGCGCCTGGCGGGTGTTCGCGCGATTGTCGCGAGCCGGCGCGACTACGGCGAGTGGATGAACCGGCGTTACCTGAGCATGACGCGGCTGGCTAACCGCTTCGTGAGCCGGATCGTCACCAATTCGAACCAGGTCAAGCAGCTTACCGAGCGCGTCGAACGTTTTCCCGCGGAAATGATTGTCGTGATATACAACGGTATTCCGGTGGATTCCTTCAAGCGCGGCGCGCCCGCCGGTGAGCTCAAGCAGTCGCTGCAAATCCCTCCTGGCAACAAGGTGGTCGGCCTGATCGCCAACTACCGGCCGATGAAGCGACATGAGACGTTCGTGCGCGCCGCCCACGAGATTGTGCAGAAACGCGACGACATCGATTTCCTTTTGGTGGGGTGCGACTCGGTCCCGGGCGAACCCAAAAAAGTGATTCAACAGCTGGTGACGTCGCTGGGAATATCGCGACGCGTGCATTTCGCCCACGCGAACGGAAATGTTCTGGATTTCCTGTCCATTCTCGACGTCGGCGTGAACTGCTCGGAGGGCGAGGGGCTTTCCAACGCGATCATGGAATACATGGCGGCGGAGATTCCCTGCGTGGTCTCGGACAGCGGCGGTAATCCGGATCTGATCACGGACAACGTCAACGGCTATACGTTTGCCGTCAGCGACCATCACGCGCTCGCGCAGAATATTCTGCGCATCATCGACGACGAACCTGCCCGCCTCCGATTTGTCAGCAGCGCAAAAGAGAAGCTGCGCAACGAGATGAGTCTGGAGGCGATGGTCAGAAATTTCGAGCAGTTCTACCGGTTCATGGTAAAAAACGACAGTCCGAGCGCGAGGGCGCCTAACTAGATTCGCGGCATGACGAACCTGGTTCAGGATACGCACCATCGCGCCGGGTTGCGTGACAGGCCTGTCGCCATGGTCGTGAGCGGCGTGTGACCTTATAATGATCAGCGCTGCCGGCTTCCGGAGAGTGTCTTCTGCGGCAAGAATGGCATGAAGCATCTTCGTCTGTATCACGGACGCCTGGATGCAGGATGGAGCGAGGAGTCATGAGAATAGATGAAAAAATACTGCTGGCCTTGTCTCGCCAGCCGGGCAGCTCCGATTTTTCCGCAGGGGCGGCTTCCATGGATACGCCGGAGGATTCCCTGGAAATGCTGCGTGCCAAATACCCCGATTTCCACCAGATCGTATGGCGCAAGCGCGTGGTCGACTTCGGTTGCGGCACCGGCCGACAGTCCGTGGCCCTGGTACGCGCCGAGGAGTGCGAGGTATGCGGTCTGGACACGAATCGCAAGACGCTCGATAAGGCCATCCAGTATGCCGACAGCCAGTCACTGCCGAAGGAACGCCTGATATTTCGTGAACGAATAACCCCTGACATGCGGGGAACGTTCGATGTCGTGATATCCAAGGACGCGATGGAGCATTATCCGGAACCGGCCGCCACGCTTGAGGAAATGAAACTGCTGCTGAAGCCCGGAGGTAAACTCCTGATCACCTTTGGCCCGCCCTGGTTCGCGCCCTACGGCAGTCACATGCACTTTTTCTGCAAGGTTCCCTGGCTCAATCTGTTGTTTACCGAGAGAACCGTGATGGCGGTGCGCGCGCGCTTTCGTTCCGATGGCGCCATGCGCTACGAAGACTGCGAGTCAGGCCTGAACAAAATGAGTGTCGCCAAGTTCGAGCGCATCATCGCCGCCAGCGGACTCAGGGTGGAAAACTACCGCCACGACTGCATCAAGGGTCTTGATTTTCTCGGCAAACTGCCGATTCTGCGCGAGCTGTTCATTAATCACGTGACCGCCACGCTCTCCGTGCCATGAAGAGGCAACGCCGACAGGCCGTGGCCGTGTGCTTCGGTTAAGGGCCGCGATACATCGGTGCGGCCGGTGACATCGTCAGACGCGGATACTGCACACAGTATACGAATTGATCAGGCGCTGACACCGTCACTGCCGGAGATTGAATGAGCGACATACGCTTTACTGTTGTTCCTTACGAGACCTGCGTCGAGGAGGTTATCGCTTTTCGTAATGCCAACCGCGAGATTACCCGCGACCGGCGTTACTTCGAATGGCGCTACCAGCGCCGACCTTGCCGGGAGAAGGCCGTGATCATCTGGGGGATCGACAGCCAGGGCCGCCGGGTGGCGGCGGCGTCAATCATTCCGCATGACTTTTATGTCATGGATGGCGTATATCCGGTGGGACTGCTGGGGGATATCTCGGTCGCTCCGGAGGCGCGCGGCCGCGGGCTCGCGACGCAGATGCTCCGGTTTCTGCATCAGGATCCGGCGCTGCAAGCGTTGCGTGCGAGCCTGGTGCTCCCCAATGACGAGGCCACCCGTTCCCTGGAGCGCGCCGGCTGGCGTCAGGTCACGTCCGTCGCACGGCTGGTGAAAATAGTCGATGTCGGACCGCGGTTTCAGGCACGGCTTGGGAACAGCCGACCGGTTAATGCGTTTTCACGCGCCGTTAACTCGCTCTCGAGATTCATCTCCATGGATGGCTGGCAACCGCGCCGCGGACACGGTCGCGCGGTGAAGAGCGATATATTCGACAAGGGTTTCGATGAACTGTGGGACGAGATACCCAAGCATGGCGGGGTTCTGGCGCTCCGGGACCGAAGCTATCTTCAGTGGCGCTACCAGGATCATCCCGTGGTGCGATACCGGAAAATCGAGTGGCGTCGCGAGGACCGCCTGCGCGGATATGTCGTGTTTCACGTGGTCGACAACGTCGTCGTGGTTGATGACTTTCTTGCCGTGGATGCCACGGTTGGCGCGCGCCTGATCGGGGAATTCCTGGTTCATGTGCGACGCGAAGGATTGGCCGCGGACATCCATGTGCGCTACAACACCGGCAGTTTTCTCGGCATGCCCTGGAGACGATTCGGTTTTTTGCGCCGGCGCGATTTTCAGCGCGTGATGGTCAACGCGCCCCAGGGCGATCGTTATCCCCCGCTTCCGTCCGGCGAAGACATGTGGTTTGTGACGGCGGGGGACAAGGATGTTTGACGGCGGTTCGTCGCCCGGACGCTCCTTCAACGAGCCGGCGAACCACGTGACCGCCGGGCCCGGGTTTATGCGCCGGTTCGGGGAAGCACCGAGCGGATGACCTGTTCGAACTGCGCGACCGCGCCGGCCCAGGAGTAATGGGTCAGAACGTTTTGCCTGCCATTGGCGCCGAGGCGCCGTTGCAGGGCGCTGTCGTTCAGCAGGCGCAGCACTTGCGCGGAATAGTCACCGGGTGTTTCGGCAATCAAGATGTTGGTTTCGTGTTCGCATTGGAGTCCGCGCGCCGCCAGCGGCGTGGCCACGACGGCCTGACCCAGGGCCCAGGCTTCGAGCACCTTGTTCTTGATGCCCGAACCGGACACCATCGGTGCAATGGAAGCCTCCGCCGCCAGAATGTGCTCGCGAATATCGGGCACGAAGCCGATGACCTGGACATTGCGATATGTCTCCCAGGCGCGCCGCAGATCATCCGTAAGCAGTTTTCCGATCACCACCAGGCTGGCATCGGGACGCTGTTGCTGGATGCGCTCCCAGCAGTGCTGCAAAAACCAGCTTACGGCGGCCTGATTGGGAGGCCAGTTGAGACTGCCGGTGAAGATGACCCGGCCGCTGATCTTCCGCGTGGCGCCGGTCGGCTGGAAATAATCGCAATCGACCCCGTTGCTGACGGTGTAGGCATGAGGGTTGCCGGAAACGCGCCGGATATTATCGCTGTCTTCGTCGCTCACGGTGACCAGGGCATTGCAGCGGGGCAGGTATCGCCGCGCGACGGTGAGAGCGGCGACGAGATGTTTCGCCATCGCGGCCGTCAGTTCTCCGGACCGGATCTGGCGCCACAGGAACAGGATCTCCGAGTCGACGATATCGAGTACTTTCGGAATCTGTGTCGGCAGTAACCCGAAATACGGAGCCAGGTCGTAACCAAACCCGATGACCACGTCCGGCTTGTCATCGTCAATGGCCTGCTGCAGCCAGGCGAGTTTTTCCGGAGTGGACCGGTAATACCGGGCGACGTGCGGCAGCCGCCGTGGCGACTCCACGGCGGAGACCGGTTGTGCCGGACTTCGCGCGCTGGCGGGATAACAGTGAAACGGAAGAAAGTAGCCGGACAGCTCCGGGCCGTGATCGCCGTCGAGCACGAATGCCTTGACTTCGTGGTGTTCCATCAGACCACGCAGGAGGTGGTGGATGACGAGATGCAGGCCCGCGTGGACCGGTATCGGCAATTGGCGAACGACCGCGGCGATTTTAATTCTCGATGGCATTGGCACGAAAAAATCTTTTGGTGGATGGCGAAATATAATTGATAGCGGAGGCGGGGCGAAACGCTTTCTTCATGGCGCGAAGCTTCATGCACGCAGCTTTCTGTAGATCCCCGCTCCCAGGCGCATGACGGCTTCGCGCAACCGGCGGTCGAGGGCGAGAACGATCGTCGAATAGCTTGCAGTTGTCACGACAGACTTGAGCAGCAGCAGGATCAGCAGATTCCGGTGCTCCATGTGGACCGCCAGCCAGGCCGACACCACGGCGGCGCCGACGTAGACCGCCAGGGAGTGAAGCGGCCATTTCACGCGCAACAGGTCGCGCGAGAAGCCGGTGACCAGCACGGTCAGGACAAGGTAGGAGGCCACGGTCGCATACGCCGCGCCGAGGATGCCGTAGGCCGGAATAAGAACCAGGTTCATCATGATGTTTATCGTCGCGCAACCCAGCGTCAGCAGGGCGATGGTTTTTGTCCGCTTGGCGAGATAAAAGCCGGCGGCGGTGATATGGGTCGTGCCGTACAATATGACGCTGGCGATCACGAAGGGGGTTATCGACGCCGCCGCGGCGAACTTGGGCGTGGCCAGCAACGTGATCAGTTCCCGGCTCGTCACCGTGACGCCGACGACGATGAGAATGGCCAGCGCGAGATAATAATTCAGAAACACATCGAGAAACTCGGAGGTCTTGGCGGGGCCTTCGGACTCCCAGATTTTCGTGTAGATCGGAAAGATGGCCATCCACAGCGGGGCGGTAATCATGCCCTGGACGTACATGGCGAGATTGTATCCAACCGAGTAGATGCCGACCTGGGCCGAGCCCAGAAAATGACTGATCAGGAACCGGTCGGCGTAGTCGTTGACGAGCGATGACAGTTCGAAAAGCAGCAGCGGCGCTCCGAAGATCAGGAGTTGGCGGGCCACCGACGGCGAGATCAGCCGGATACTGAAGAAACCGCGACGCAGGAAATGCAGGCCAAGCAACAGCATGATCACGGCTTCGAAGACGATGACTCCCATGATGTATCCTGTCAGGCCGCTTAGCAGGAGTACGCAGGCGAGAATGCCCGTGGTCACGGAACCGACGCGCATCACCAGCCCCACCAGGCTCAGGGTCAGCACTCTTTCTTCCGCGCGCAGGAACGCAAAGAACAGGTCGCGCACGTCGCCGATAAGGATGGGCAGGCCGGCGATCAGCAATACCGCCGTCAGCGCACGGCCGAAGTAATCGCCCAGGAAGAAAATGACGATGGTGTAGACAATGGCGATACCGAGTCCTAGGGCGATGCTGGTCCCGATCGCGCTCGAATAAAGTTGCCGGCGACGATCGTTATCCGCCGTCTCGACGCCCGCGTAAGCGCGGATGAATGATGTCGTGATCCCGCACTTGGCCACCGACATCAGGATCGAAACGGTCGCGTTGAAGAGAGCGAGGTTGCCGTATTCCTCCACCGACAGGATTCTCGTGAGGATCGGAAACGAAATCAGGGATACCGCCATCCCCAGTCCCTGGAACAGGGTATATAGCGAACCTTGGGTGAATGCGCGACGGAGGGCGGTCACGAACTGGCTGTCGGCACGAGAATCGGCTGGCGGGGCAAGACGTTACCCGCTGACGCCAAGATTAACATGGAACAATATCTTTTGTGATGCCGCGATGGACGCAAGCACCGGACGGGCGCGCCTCGAAGCAGACCCGTCGTTCCGGTCGAAGGCATTTCCGCGTTCCTGCGGAGGTAACGGATGGCGCCTCACTCGGATGACCGACTCCTGCCGGTGACACGGCCATGCATCGGATCGGAGTGACGTCGGTTGTGCGTCAGCACTACGGCGGATGGTGGAGGAGATGCTTTTCCCGTGTTGTCGGCATGCTGGACCGATGCGTCCCACAGCAGTTTCTGCAAATGGTTCTGCAGCAGCTCGGCGGAGCGTTCCTTTTTTTTCTGGATGTCAGCGGGGGCGTACCGTTCGCCGTTATGCAGGTCGGCCAGGTAGCCCGTTGGTTTTTGCAGGCGCCATGCCGCTACCGCCTTGCGTTTGTATTCATCGATCGTGCAGATCGGTTTCGCCGGATTGCCGGCCACGACCGTATTGGGTGGTACGTGCCGGGTCACCACCGCGCCGGCGCCGACAATGGCATTGGGCCCGATGCGGAGATTCGGCATGAGGATGACGCCGTGGCCGATGAAACAATTGTCGAGGATTTCAATGGCGCCGAATTTCTGCAGGTCGGGCATCTCCTCGGTGAATACCCAGGCGGCGCCGTCGTGGGTGACGAATACGACGTCCCCGGCAATGGTGCAATGATTGCCAATGCGAATCAGGTACGGTTCACTGCCCAGGTCGCGAATCAGTATGCGGCAATTTTCACCCACGTGCGCTCCCTGTTCGCGAAAATAACCGGCGATCGTGAAGTCGTCGTAGCCGGTGAGGCGATAACGTTGCCATAATGCTCCGGCAATGTTGACGATGGCGCGGATAAAGCGCATGTCCAGGACTCTCCAGAGGATCGGGCTTCAGGCGAGTGAAACTCGCATCGTTTTTTTCACACCGAGAAAACATCGACCAATGGCGTGTGCCGTGTTGGCCCGAGTATTGCATCATAATAGCGGGAAAAGTGCTATAAGATAATGACTTGGTGATCCTCTGCTTATGAGAATAAGCCTGCATAACCGGGCGATTAAACTGTCCGGCAGAATGAATAACGTAACGGGACGCTGGATCCAATGAAGTGCCGGGGAGATGAATAAATGTTGCATGTAGACGTGTATCGGGGTCGGGCCGGCCTGGCGGCGGTGTCTGAAGACTGGTGCCTGCTTCTGAAAAATCTGCGTCGGAAACGGTTTTTTCATTATTACGGATGGTGGAAGAGCTATCTGGCTTCACTGGACACGGAACCGGACACGGTTTCGGTCTTTGTGATACGTCGTGCCGGCCAGCCCGTGGCGATCATCCCCCTGAAGCACGGCGTGCGCCGGTGGTTCGGGCTGGAGGTGACACAGCGGATGTTGCCCGAGCACCTGCATTTACCCCTCAATGACATCCTCTGTGACCGCGGTGTCGACACCGCTGAAATCGTCGCATCGCTCAAGCGCGCTTTGCGCGAGAAAGAAACCGGAAGCTGGAGTGTTCTGAGTTTCACGGGCGTGCTCGAGGAGTCGCCATTGACGGAATTTGCCGCGGGCACACGGGACCACGTCGTGACCAGCCTGCTGAAGACTTGCGACTCTATCGATTGCCGCGGCGCCTATGAAGACATCGTGGCGAAGTTTTCGCGTAACTTCAGGTCGAATATGAACAAGGCTCGTAACAAGCTGGCGCGGGAACAGGGAGTGGAGTTTCGATCGGCGACCGGCCAGCCAGCGCTTGCCAGCGGTTTTGCGGAGTTCCTCGATATCGAAGCCTCCGGCTGGAAAGGAATCAACGGGGCCGGCACGGCGATCAAGCTGCATCCCGAACTCATGCAATTTTACCAATCGCTCATCGACGAACTCGGCCCGAGCGGCGCGGTCATGATCAACAGCCTGAGGATTGGCGACAAGACCATCGCGAGCCAGTTTTGCGTGAAGGACGATGACACGCTTTACGTGCTCAAGCTTGCCTACGACGAGAATTGGTCGCGTGTTGCGCCGGGCAACATGCTGCTCGAGCGCGTGATCGAGAAGGGGATCCGGGACAGGAGCTTCCAGTATGTCAACTTGGTGGGCGACCCTCCCTGGTTCAGGGATTGGCGGCCGGAGAGCCAGAATGTTTACAACATCTGGTTATTCAATGGAACGCCGGCGGGACTGGCGTTGTTCGGCGCCATGAAGGCAAAGCAGTGGCTGAAGCCGTACTATCATAAATATCTGAAACGTGATCGCGGCCCGGTGAAACCGCTACGGGCGCCTGAAGCCGAATGATTGCACAGGATGTCCGATGAGACATCGGACTGAATTGCCTAGCTGGCGGGAGCGAGCGCGCGTAGTCTGCCGATGACCCATACCAGCATGCGTACCACGCTACCCGGCGCGCATAAAAGCACGCGGTAGCGGGCGGGGTACTCGCCAATGTCGGCGAATGCCGCCCTGGCCTCGCGCATTCGCCCGGCCTTGAGAAGATTCTTGGCGGCATGGAACTGCCGTCGCCGTTGCTGGTCATCAATGACTTCACGGTAGGCGTTGCCATGGCGCGCGAGAAACCCGGAGTCCATGCCCCAGACCCGTTCGAGCAGTTTTATCCGCGTCGTGGCCTGGATGAGAGCATCGGCATCGGTCAGTCGCGGCATGTTGTGCCCGTGCTGGATGGCGGTTTCGCAATCGAGATAGGCGCCGGGGCCGCGCCGGGCAAGCTCGCCGAAAAACTGCCAGTCTTCATACGTGGGCAAGTCCACGGGAAAGGAAGGCGTTCCGTCCGGCAGGTCTTTGCGAAAAAGCAGCGTAAACGTGCCAATGTAAAGCCGGGTCATCAATGGCAGGTACAGGCTGCCGACGTATACCGGGAAGTCCTGGCGGCCGGATGGAAGGCTCGCAATCGAGGAATAGCGAAAACCCGGCCCCAGTATCTGGTCCCAGGGGCGGGGATCGTTGTGCCAATGCTTCAGATAATGCGGCAATGCCCGGCCGGAACGATCGTGCACGGCAAAATCGCTGAAGCAGAAGGCGACGTCAGGCCGGTGGCGCATGACGTTGCGTTGCAGTTCGAGTTTGTCCGCGAACCATTCGTCATCCGAATCGAGAAACGCGACCAACCGGTGCTTCGCCACCGCGATGCCAAGGTTGCGCGCCGCGCCGGCACCGCCGTGAGGCGCCTTGATGTAGCGAATCCTGTCTCCAAAGCGCGCGAGCACCTGCGCGGTGTCATCCGTCGAGTCGTCATCGATCACCAGAATTTCATCGTCCGGCCCCATGGCTTGCATGGCGCTGGTGACGGCGCGCACGACAAGCGTGGCGCGGTTATAGGTGGGGATCACGATGGAGATGGCGAACGGGTCCATGACAATGGAATGCGTCATGGATGTACGTTGGGCAAGGGAAGTGTCGCGACCGTTCGTGGTCCCGGATGATGCACGATGGATGAAGCATTCATGAAAAAAGGCACAACCGGTTTACCAGCCCGGTTCAATGACGAATGCCTGGCGAAAGCAAGCAACCCCGTCGACAGCAGGCATGCAAGAATGCACATTGAGTTGTTATTTTAGTTGCTGAAAAAGCGGGTTAACAATTGCGGCATTCTATACTATTTTCACTAGCCGGCAGAGGGGCCAAAGCAACCAATATGCCACGAACGGCGATCCATTCCCGCCGCGGGATGCTGGTGTACTTCGCGCAGCACTCCCGTTAGGATGGCGGCAAACAGGGTGTCTGAGAAACTGAAAAATAAATGAAAGTACTGGTAACCGGCGGTGCCGGCTTCATCGGTTCTCATCTGGTGGAAAAACTGCTCTCGGACGGCGACCGGGTGCGGATATTGGACGATCTCTCCACCGGGAAGCGGGAAAATCTGCCTCGTCACGAAGCCCTGGAATTCATCCATGGCGATATCTGCAACGCGGAGCTCGTCGACCGGTGCGTGACCGGGATGGAGGCGGTGGTGCATCTTGCCGCGGTCGCTTCGGTGCAGGCGAGCATCGATGAACCGATCAGGACACATCAGGTCAACTTCGACGGCACCTTGAATCTGCTCGAGGCCGCGCGTCGCGCGCGGACGAGCCGCTTTTTGTATGCCTGTTCGGCTGCCGTTTACGGCGATGCGGCGAGTATCCCGGTCTCCGAGCAGACGATGCCGAACCCGCTCTCGCCTTATGCCGTGGACAAGCTGAGCGGCGAATATTATCTGCTGCACTATTGCTGCAAATACCGCCTCGCGGCGACCTCGTTCCGGTTTTTCAACATATACGGCCCGCGTCAGGATCCCTCCTCGCCTTATTCGGGCGTGATCAGCATCTTTGCCGATCGTCTGCGGCGGAATCAGCCGGTTACGGTGTTCGGCGACGGTTCGCAAACACGCGATTTTGTCTACGTGGCCGATCTCGCGCAACTGCTGACGCGCGCGGCGCACGGTCCGGAGGGTGTCGGCGGAATATTCAATGTCGGTACCGGCAACAGTCATTCCTTGCTGCAGCTGCTGAACCACCTCGAAAAGCTGTCGGGGAAGAAAATCGCGCGCCGGTATGAGCCGGCCCGTCTCGGCGATATCGAGCATTCCTGTGCCGACGTCAGCCGGTTGAGACAGACTTTTGGGGGCGTGCCGTCCACGTCTTTTGAGCAGGGACTGAAGAAACTGCTCGAGTCGCTCGGCGACTGAACGGTCCGGATTTCAGAAGGGCAGTATCAGCGAGAGCGCGAAAGCTACGTCGGTGGAGGTATCGACGATCAGGTCCTCGGATACCGAGAACTCCAGAAATTTTCGCGGCGCCAATTCCCATCTCGCGCCGACCAGGCCCTGTATCGGATAGCTGTTGAGCTGGCGAAAATGCGTGTAGTCGTAGAAGGGGGTCTGGGCGTCCAACTGGCCGATGACGGTCAGGCGAGGATAAATCATCCGGCTGAGCCCGAAACTCCCGAAGGCGACGTGATTACGTTGCTGTCGCGGCAGAACTCTTCCCTCGGTCATGTACAGGATTCCGCCGCCGCCGAAGACATTCCATTGATCGAGAGGACGTGTCGACGCCAGGCTCAACCACAACGCCAGATCGGTGCTGCCGCTTCCCAGCAGCTCCGATTCTTTGCCGGTGGGAAGCTTCAAACTGGCGCGCAACGCCGTTTTAAGGCCGGAGGTTTCCGGACTTCCGATCTGCCTCGCCCCAAGCAGGCGCAGATCGCCCGGGCCGTTGACGGGGTGCGTGACATTGATGAGATCCACGCCGTTCCGGACATACTGGTAATCCACCCGGTTCAGCGGCACGTTCGTCCGCCCCCCCTGCGGCAGGTTGGACGAGTCGTGAAAGCGTTCAATATAGGTATCCAGAAATCCGCCCGTGTGCCATAGATACGGCAGCTCCATTCCCCATTCGCGACCGCCGGACAGTCCCTGTCGCCAGGCGATGGTCAGGCGATGCAGTTCGCCATCGAGATTGAGGTATTCGCCGGCGGTTCGCGCGCCGGTGAAGTTGTTGGAAATCTGAAGTCGCAGCGCCAGATCGGACTCGTCCTGCGCCAGCACCCATGCTTCGCCCAGGGAGGGCAGGCCGTATATCTGGATCAGCGGGCTTTGGTTGAAACTATATAAAGGAATGATTTCCGAGGAGCCGGCGACGACCGGAGCGGCGAAACCGCACGCGCCCACCAGCAGGGCCAGAAACAGCCTGGCATATGCATGAACCGATCTTAAGAACACTTTCTTGGGCACTTTCTTGCTAACACCCGGCACCCGGCACCGCTGGCATTTCTGTAAACATTATTGATGATCGGTTCTTGTTATTTCGTGTGCTGTTTTCAGAAAATCGTCACTGCATACGATACCGCACTGTCCGGTTTATTTCCAAACGGTTTCGTACATGACTCAGCATAACACGTCTTTACTCCTTCTACACCGCGCGTGTCGTCGTGGCAACAGACATCGCTCCCGCATCCGTAATGTTCCGGTGTGTGCTGCCGGATTGTAAATTAAAAAAGAGGCTGTTGCGCGACCAGGAGCAAAAGATCGCCGAGTTGATCAAATAGCGGAATTCTTTCGGCGAAATGGGAAAATGCGACGACGGGAAATCCCAGGCGACCGAGGAGCGGGATCTGTATCCGGATAGCGCGGCATTGCACGTTCCGGAAATAGGGGGTCGTTTCCCCCAGGATATCCTGCCGCCGGAACAGACGACGGTAGATGTCGGTGTCCCGGTAACGCCCCGACATCGGCTCGCCGCGTAATCGCTCGCGCATGCCGTAATGGTGCGTGCTGAATACGAATTTGCCGGCATCACCTATCGCGTTCGCGGCAAGCCGCATCATCGTCGTGCGGTGGCGGGCGGTGGGAAGGTTGGATACCAGCGTGGACAAAACGCGCTCGAAGGACTGTGTCGGAACGGCGAGCTGGCAGCAATCAGCATTGACCAGGCCGACGCACCATTCGGGACGGAGCCGGGTGGCAAGAGTGCGCAGCGAAGCCAATGAAAAGTCCACCGCCAGGACGTTGGCCCCGCGCTGCGCCAAAAGTACCGTCAACCGGCCTGTTCCGCATCCCAGCTCCAGGACATGCATGCCGGTGAACGGTTCAAGTGCCTCGAGCGTCGGGACGATTTCCATCTGGTGCCATGCCGAGGACTCGCCATGAGGATCGGGTATCTCTGCACGCTGATCGCGGATGACAAGCTCGCGTTTGCTCTCGTCATCCAGCGCCGCTTGACTGAGAATGCGCGCGATGCCGTCTTCGATATTGTATGTCGCGGCACATGAAACGCATCGCAGCTGGCCCGATTTTATGCCCTGATCGGTTTGGATTGAATCATGACCGAGTTCCAGCGTTCCTTTGTCGTCCGGGCAACGCAGCAGGGGGAGCAGCGATAGTGGAAATCCTGTGTCCATTAAGATTCCCTTACTGTCATCTTGACGTCATCCTGCGCGCAATCTTCATGCCGCGCAAGCGCAAGCCGGACCAAAGTGTATTACGGCGCCAAAGTCCAAGAGTTTAAAGATCCGGTTTGGCTCGGTATATTAGCCGGCTCATTGATAAAAGGAATAGAAAACGATGGTGCCGCCATGTATGTGACCATAGTTCACGTCCATCTCAAGCCAGAACACGTTGAAGATTTCGTCGCCGCCACGCGACGGAACCACGAAGGTTCGATCAGCGAGGCAGGCAACCGGCGTTTCGATGTCTTGCAGTCGCCCGACGATCCCAGCAGATTCGTTCTGTATGAGGCCTATACCAGCGCGGAAGCCGCCGCCGCGCACAAGAATACGCCGCATTACCTGGCTTGGCGCGACGCCGTCGCTCCGTGGATGGCGGCGCCGCGCGCCGGCGTCACGTATAACGGACTTTTCCCGCGCGACTGATGTTTCCCGCCGGCGCCTTTTCGGTTTCGCGACTGCCGCGCATTGTTTTCGGTGCCGGCACGTTCCGACAATTGCCGGCAGTGGTCGCCGACCACGGAAAACGCGTGCTGGTTGTGACCGGCGCGCGCTCTCTGCGCGCTTCTCCGCGTTGGCCGCCATTGTTGAAGGACCTGTCATCCGCCGGAATAACCGTGGAAGAGATGACGGTGGAGGGAGAGCCGTCGCCGCAACTCGTGGATTCCGCCGTGGCGGCGTTTCGTCCGAAGCGTATCGAAGTCGTGCTGGGGATCGGTGGTGGCAGCGCGCTCGATGCCGCCAAGGCGATCGCCGGTCTTCTGCCCGGCGGACGATCGGTCATGGATTACCTGGAAGGCGTCGGGCGCGATGTTCCCTATGTTGGCCCGGCGTTGCCATTCGTTGCGGTGCCAACCACGGCGGGGACCGGAAGCGAAGCCACCAAGAATGCCGTACTGAGCTTCCAGGGGGAGCGGGGTTTCAAGAAATCCTTTCGTCACGACGCGCTCGTAGCCCAGGTGGCGTTGGTCGATCCGGACCTTTTGGCGACTTGCCCGCCGGAAGTGATAGCCGCCAACGGCATGGATGCCTTCACCCAGCTGCTGGAGTCCTACGTTTCCGCCCGGGCCAATCCATTCACCGACGCGCTGGCGCTTTCCGGCATGCAAGCGGTGCGCGACGGCTTCTTCGCTGCCTGGCGCGGCGGAGACAGTCCCGCGGCCGCCGGGGGCCGGGCGGCAATGGCCTATGCCGCGCTGCTTTCCGGAATAACGCTAGCGCAGGCGGGCCTGGGTTCGGTGCACGGCCTGGCTTCGCCGCTCGGCGCGTATTTCCCGATTCCTCACGGCGTCGTATGCGGTACGCTCGTCGCCGCCGCCACCGAAACGAATATCCGCGCGTTACGGGAGCGCGCGCCGCAGCATCCCTCGCTGGAAAAATACGCTGCGGTCGGGAACCTGTTGGCCGCGAGCCCGTTGCGCGATCGGGAAGATGCCTGGAGAGAACTGGTGCGCGTGCTGCACGAATGGACGCGACAGCTCGGGATTCCGCTTCTGGGCGCGTATTCGGTTCGGGATGCCGATGTTGATAAAGTCGTTGCCGGTTCGCGTGGCAGCAGCATGAAGACCAATCCCGTCGTGTTGACGGACGGGGAGATTGCCGAGGTTGTTCGCGCCCGGTTGTAAATGCGCTTGAGGCTGTCGAATTCCGGAGGAGCCTTGACGGAAGCAGTCGCGGCAACGTCGGTTGTTGCCGAAGTCGGAAGGTGAATCGCGCCCGGTTCGGGTCGGGATCTAGATACGGCAGGACATGGCGGCGCCGGCGTTGTCGACGATTGCCTGGCACGGTAACGTGAGATCGGGTCGTCCCAGATGATAGCCCTGTCCGTAATCCACGCCGATTTCGCCGAGCAGCCGGAAACTTTCCTCGTTTTCCACGAATTCGGCGATGGTTTCCTTGCCCAGTGCATGAGCGATCTCGTTCATGGCCTTGACCATGGCCTGGTCCACCGGGCTGCTGGCAAGGTTCTTCACGAACCGCCCGTCGATCTTGACGTAGTCGACTGGCAGGTCCTTGAGGTAGGCGAACGATGCCATGCCGGATCCGAAATCGTCGAGCGCGGTCTTGCAGCCGATGCGTTGAAGCCGCGAAAGAAACGACTCGGCCGCGGCCATGTCGGCGATCGCCACCGTTTCCGTCACTTCGAAAGTGAGCGCGGCGGCGTCCAGGCCCGTGGCATTGATCTTGGCCAGTATCAGGTCGCTGACGGTAGGATCGGTCAGGGTTTGGCCGGAGAGGTTGATCGAATAACGCAGGTTGCGGTTCTCGACTCGTTGTTTCGCCAGGGTTTCGATCGCGTTGGTGATCACCCATTTGTCGATGTCCACGGCCAGGCCGAAGCGCTCCGCGGTCGGAAGGAAACCGTTGGGCATGATGAGTTCGTTCTGTTCGTCCAGCATCCGGATCAGTACTTCGTAGCAATCGACGTGTCGTGTCCGGGTGTTGACGATCGGTTGGCAGGCAAGCGCGAACCGGTTGCGCTCGATCGCCTCCTTGATGCGGTGTGACCAGCCCATGTCCAGCGACATGGCGGCGACTTTGTCCGCATCGGCGGGCCGGAACATGTGAATCCGGTTGCGGCCTGCGCGTTTGGCCAGGTGGCAGGACAGATCCGCCTGCGACATGATTTCGGATATATCCCGGGACTGGGACGTGACGAGGGCGATACCGATGGAACAACCCATCTCCACGGTTTCACCCGTCTGCCGGAATCGGTAGTTCGCGAGTTTTTTGCGGAAGGATTCGGCCGTGTTCAGCGCCTGCTCGTGCGTGACGTTATACAGCAGCACCGTAAACTCGTCTCCGCCCATGCGCGCGATGACGTCGGTTTTGCGGGCTCGCTTGTTCAGAATCGAGGCGACTTCTATCAGCAGACGATCTCCCGCCGCATGGCCCAGTGTATCGTTCACGAACTTGAAATTGTCGAGATCGAGATAGAGCAGGGCGCAGGTTTGTCCCGTGCGCCTGACCTGTTCGAGATAGCGTTCCATTTCATTCTGGAAATAGGAGCGGTTGTGCAGTCCGGTCAGGCCGTCGTGCTCGGCCATGATCTTGAGATGATCCAGCATCGCCTTGCGTTCGCTGATGTCGGCGGCAAGCGCCGTGTAAAGCGGCATGCCGTCCACGACGATTTCACTGATCTTGAGCGCCAGGTGAAAGCGCGTGCCATCCTTGTGCCGGCCGATCACCTCTCCCTCGTGACCGATCAGGCGCCGTATTTCGTTGCGCATGAAGTGTTCGAGATAACCCGCGCGCTTGTCATACGATTCCGGCGGTGGAATCAACAGGCTGATGTCGTGACCGATGACTTCGGTTTCGGCATAGCCGAAAAGTTTTTCGGTGGCCTTGTTGATGCTTTCGATCTTGCCGAGCTGATTGAAGGTGATGATCCCCTCGGCGGCGTTGTCGAGGATGGTCTCCATCCTGCGTTGCATCGCCAGGATGCGGTTGTTTTCATGCTCCAGACGCGTCAGGTGTTTCACGTCGTCAATGGTGCGGGCGCTGAGGAAGGTGACGGTCACGACGAATCCGCCGCTGCCGCAGAAGATGAGCGCGACCACGAGCATGATAAAACTGAACGGCTCGCCGAAGGTGGCGACCGCGAATACCAGATAGCCGATGATGAAGAACAGGATCAGCAGATACATGATCCGCCAGCGGTCGTCCGAAGAGGGCAGCTCGCGGATGATCCTGCGGGTGAAGTACAATCCTCCCATCAGCATGCTCGTTCCCGCCAGCACCAGCCAGGTTGCCAGGTACGATTTCATGAGATTTTCCGCGAGACGTCTCTCTTCGGCGCGTGGGCCGGCAAGCTTACGTCCGGTCTTCCGAGATGGTAACCCTGCGCGTAATCAATACCGAACACGGCGAGCATTTGGAAGCTTTCCTCGTTCTCGACAAATTCCGCGGTGGTTTTCTTGCCCAGGGCATGCGCAATCTCGTTCATGGCCTTGACCATGGCCTGGTCGATGGAATTGGCGTTCAGGTTTTTCACGAATCGTCCGTCAATCTTGACGCTGCTGACGGGCAGATCCTTGAGGTAGGCGAAGGAAGCCATGCCGGAACCGAAATCATCGAGAGCGGTGTGGCAACCCATGGACCTCAGTCGCGACAGGAACATCTCGGCCGCGGCCATGTCCGAGATGGCCACGGTTTCCGTCACCTCAAAGATGAGGGCCGAGGGGTCGAGACCGGTTTCGTTGATCTTTTCCTGAATCAGTTCACAAATGCCCGGCGTCGTCAGGGTGCGCCCCGACAGATTGATGGCATACCTCATGTGTGGCGATTCGGCGCGTCGTTGAGCCAGGTCCTCGATGGCGTGTCGAATCACCCATTTATCGATCTCGGCGGAGAGCCCGAAACGTTCGGCGGTGGACAGGAATCCGGCGGGCATGATGAGTTCGTTACGTTCGTCGAGCATCCGCAGCAGCACTTCGTATGATTCGACTTCGCGGGTGACGGTGCTGACGATAGGCTGGCGCGCCAGCACGAACCGGTCTTTCTCGATCGCTTCCTTGATGCGACGCGACCAGCCCATGTCAATGGACATGGCGGCGACGTTTTCATCGTCGTCGGGATTGTACAGGTGCACGCGGTTGCGTCCGCCGCGTTTGGCCAGGTGGCAGGCCAGATCCGCCTGCGAAAGCACGGCCGTGGCCGAGGTGGTGTTCGGACTGATGGCGGTGACGCCGATGGAGCATCCGATATCGATCTTGTCGCCGCCGTATTTGAATACGAAGTCGGCGAGTCTGGCGCGGAAGGATTCGGCGACCTGAACCGACAGCATCGGCGTGGTGTCGAAAAGCAGCACCGAGAATTCATCGCCGCCGATGCGCGCGATAAGGTCGCTTTTGCGTGCGCGTTTGTGCAGAATGCCGGCTATTTCGATGATCAGTTTGTCGCCCGCCGTGTGGCCCAGGGTATCGTTGATGTACTTGAAATTGTCGAGATCAATGTAGAGCAGAGCGCAGCACATTCCGCCCGCGCGTCTGACGCGTTCAACGACGCGTTCCAGTTCCTGCTGAAAGTAACTGCGGTTGTAGAGACCGGTGAGCCCGTCGTGCTCGGCCATGTTCTTGAGGTGTTCGAGCATGGCTTTGCGCTCGCTGATGTCGGCGACCAGTCCGGTATACAGTTGTTTTCCCTCGAGCATCATGGCGCTGATCTTGAACGCCAGGGGGAAAGTGGTGCCATCCTTGTGGCGGCCGATCACCTCGCCTTCGTGACCGATCAGTTTCTGTATTTCCGTGCGCAGGAAGTGCCTGAGATAATCCTCGCGCTCCTCGCGCAATTGCGGCGGGACGATGAGCCGCAGGTCCCTTCCGACCACTTCATCCTCCGAGTACCCGAACAGCCCCTCGGCCGCCTTGTTGAAGTTCTCTATCCGCCCGTCGGCATCGAAGGTGATGATGCCTTCGGCGGCGTTGTCGAGTATGGTTTCGAGACGCTGCTCGCGTGCGTGAATCTGCTGGCGCATGTAATGAAAGGCGGAAACCAGATTTTCCGTTTCCTGCGTATGGGTATGTGCGACCGTGACTTCCCCGGCTCCTTCCGCCTCCGCCTTGAGCGCGCCGGTAATGCGCGCCATGGGCCGGCGAATCGAATACTCGAAGAGAAAGAACCCCGCGACGATGGCCGCGATACCGACGCCGGCGGCGTACCACAGTGAACTCAACTGTTGGACGACCGCCCGGGCCAGATTGTTCATGTCTTCGGCGGCGTCGGCGGCCATCGAATCTTCCATCGAACGCAAAGATGCCCGGACCTGATCAAGGTGCGGCATCAATCTGGAATACCATTTCTCGCGCGGGATTGTTGCGTCCGCCGGTTTGGCCACCTCATCCCGCAGGCGCTGGAGACCGGCAAGCAGATCGCGCGTGGAACTCTCCATGGAAGTCGCATGCCCGCCTTTTGCGACGTTCGATAAGGGACTGGATAGGGCGATGGCAAGATTGATATGTTTCAACAATTCCGCGCGACGTTGTGGGTCCCTCAGGGACGAATCCCGCAGGATTATGTCAGTCGCCCAGACCTCGTTGGCGATCGAACGCAACGCCCGGCCGGTTTCCCGGTGCGCGGCGGTTTCGGTGACGGTCATCTGCGTGGCTTGGGCGACGTGTTTTTCCGCCACCCGGGCGGTCGCGAGCATGAGTGTCGCGGCAATAAAAAGAACGTAAGCGAACCGCCCCCGACAACTGTTCAGGCCGAGGCCGGTTGTCAGGCGCGCGGCAAACGAATGTCCTTGCGGCGGTTTCGCCAATAAATGAACAGCGTCAGTCATTAATGTTTGGGAATGGGACCTGTTTTTATCCAAGGAACAAGCATAGTTCATGCCTGAAGCCAGGCTAGTGGGATATTGTGGCCTCGCCAGCCATTGGTTGTATGCATAAGATCATGATTATTCGGTCAATATTATTTTCCCTGGCGCAAGAAATGGGGTCGCCCATTGGCGCGGATTCAATTGGAAAACCTTGCGGCTTGCGTTATTTTGTGTCCGAGGCATGCGCTACATCCGCACATTTTCCGAGCTGGGGATCGGAGATATTCCCGTCGTCGGGGGCAAAAACGCTTCCTTGGGCGAGATGTATCGCCACTTGAGCGCGGAGGGCGTGCGGGTTCCCAATGGATTTGCCACCACCGCCGAGGCCTATTGGCATTTTCTGGAGCACAATCGTCTCGTGGAGCGTATCCGCGAACGACTGAAGCATCTCGATACCCGTGAACTTTCCCGATTGGAGCAGGCCGGCGCTGACATCCGTCGCTGGGTGACGGAAGCGGAAATTCCATCCGATTTTTCGCAGGAAATCCTCGCTGCCTACCAGGCCCTGACGAAAGAGTACGGGCCCGATCCCGACGTCGCCGTCCGCAGCTCAGCGACCGCCGAGGATCTGCCGAGCGCCTCGTTCGCGGGACAGCAGGATACTTACCTTAATATACGCGGCGCGGCGGATCTGCTTCAGGCCTGTCGCCGCGTGTTCGCCTCGCTTTTCAACGACCGCGCCATTTCCTATCGCGTGCACCAGGGCTTTTCGCATGAGAATGTGGCGCTCTCCATCGGCGTCCAGAAAATGGCGCGTTCAGACATCGGCGCTTCGGGCGTGATGTTCACGCTCGATACCGAGACCGGATTTCGCGACGTCGTGTTCATCACCGCGGCCTATGGTCTGGGCGAGAACGTGGTCCAGGGCGTCGTCAATCCCGATGAATTCTACGTTTTCAAGCCGGCGCTGGCTGCCGGAAAACGGCCGATTCTGAAACGCCAGCTTGGCACCAAGGCGATCAAGATGGTCTATGCGCAAGACGCGGTGCGCGGTTTTTCCACGCACAATATCGAGGTGCCGGAGTCCGAGCGCCGGCTTTTTTCGCTCACGGACGACGACGTGATCGAGCTCGCGCGTTATGCCGTAAAAATCGAGCAGCATTATTCCAAGGGCGCGGGGCGCGGCATGCCCATGGATATCGAATGGGCCAAGGACGGCGTGGACGGAAAACTCTATGTCGTGCAGGCGCGGCCGGAGACAGTGCGTTCACAGGAGTCGCGCAACGAATACGAGGTTTATTATCTTGCCACGCGCGGCAAGCCGCTCGTGTCGGGCAAGAGTGTGGGACGACGCATCGCGAGCGGTCTGGCGCGGGTGATACGTGACGTGGCCGACATGTCGCATTTGCAGCCCGGGGAAGTGCTGGTGACCGACATGACCGACCCGGATTGGGAACCGGTCATGAAGACCGCCGCGGCGATCGTCACCAATCGCGGCGGCCGCACCTGTCACGCCGCTATCATCGCGCGTGAGCTTGGCATTCCGGCGATCGTGGGCTGCGGCAGCGCCACGGAATCCATTGGCACGGGTCAGCCGGTGACGGTGAGTTGCGCCGAGGGCGATACCGGTCATGTCTACGATGGAGTGCTGGACTATCGCGTCGAAAAGATCTCCGTCGACCCGGAAAAGCGTCCGCGCACGAAAATGATGATGAACATCGGTAATCCCGACCAGGCGTTCGAGCACTCTTTTCTTCCGAATGACGGCGTGGGACTTGCGCGTCTGGAATTCATCATCAATCACAGCATTCAGGCGCATCCCCGGGCACTGCTGGAGTACGAGAAACTCGGCCAGGATGAGCAGCGACATATCGAGCGGCTGACCGTCGCGTACGGCGACCGGCGGTCCTATTTCGTCAAGCGTTTGGCCGAGGGCGTGGGCACGATCGCGGCTGCGTTTCATCCCAAGCCGGTGATCGTGCGATTGAGTGATTTCAAGTCGAACGAGTATGCCTCGCTGTTCGGCGGTGCCCGGTTCGAACCCAGAGAGGAAAACCCGATGCTGGGCCTGCGCGGGGCGTCGCGTTATTACTCCGAGTCCTTCCAGGAAAGTTTTGCCCTGGAATGTGCGGCGCTCAAGTATGTGCGCGAGGACATGGGACTGACCAACGTGGCCCTGATGATCCCCTTTGTACGCAGCGTGGAAGAGGCGCAACGGGTGCTGTCGGTGATGCAGTCGCATGGACTCGAGCGCGGAAAGGCGGAGCTCAAGATATACCTCATGTGCGAAATCCCGGCGAATGCGCTCCTGGCGGAGGAGTTCTTGCAGCACTTGGACGGGTTTTCCATCGGCTCCAACGATCTGACCCAGCTGACCCTGGGCGTGGACCGCGACTCGGGATTGCTGGGCGGATTCGACGAGCGCAACCCGGCGGTACTCAAGCTCATGGAAGCGGCCATTCAGGCCGCCCGCAAGCTCGGTAAATACGTGGGCATCTGCGGCCAGGCGCCTTCGGATTATCCCGAGATCACCACGTGGCTGGTACGACAGGGCATTGCTTCGATTTCGCTCAACCCTGACAGCGTGATTCCCATGACGCGCGTAGTGCTCGAAGCCGAGCGAGCGTTGAAGTGAAGTCGAACGTGGCTCTGAAAACACGGTCTAATGCTGGCACGGCGTGCCGGCAGTCAGTATGATCATGGGCGTGATTCGCTAAGAACACATTTCCGACCCGAGAGAACCATTGTCATGTTGCGTTATTTTCTTCCATGTTTTTTCAGTCTTGCCTTTTCCTGTGTCGTTCACGCTGGTGAACAGGAAATGAAACAGGTGAAGTCGAGCCTGGTTCGCGCATTTCCGGAACTGTCTGCGGCCAGCATCAAGCCGGGCCCGGTATCCGGGCTCTATGAAATCTCGTTCGATGCCAAGGTCTTTTATGCGACCAGCGACGGCAAGTACCTGATGATGGGCGATCTGGTGGATATCGGCACGCACGCCAACCTGACCGAAGAACGGCGCGCCGCGGTTCGCGTGCGGCTGCTCGATGAGGTGGGCGAGGAAAACATGATTGTCATAGGACCGGCGAAAGCCAAGCGCACGCTGACCGTGTTTACCGACGTTGATTGTCCTTACTGCGCCAAGTTCCATCTCGAAGTGCCGACACTCAACAAGCAGGGCGTGAAAGTGCGTTATCTCTTCTATCCGCGCGCCGGTTTGCAGTCCGAAAGCTACAAGCGCATGGTCGCCGTGTGGTGCGCCAGCGACCGCGTGAAGGCGATCGGCATCGCCAAGGCCGGCGGCAAGCTGGACATGAAGACTTGTCCGAATCCGGTGGAAAACCATTACCGTCTCGGCGAGCGCCTGGATGTCAACGGCACGCCGACCATATTCGTCGACAACGGAAAAGTGTTTCCGGGTTACATACCCGCGCCAAGACTTCTAAGCATGCTCGGGATCAAAAACGAAACAACAGGAACCGCGGTGCAGTAACCGGCGAGACGAGGGAATGGAGCAAGACGGGACAACACTGGAACGGGAATGGACCAAGCTCCGCAACCAGTTGCGCGACAACGAGCGCATCTGGTCCGGTTTCCGGCATATCGAAGTCCGGATGATCGGCTCGCATTCCCTCATCGACCTCGTCAGCGTCATCACCGAAGGCATCCCCGAAACTTTTTCGGGAATCGACTGCGTTACGATTGCCTGCGTTGATCCGGAATATGAAATGACGCGCCTGATTGATGCCGGCATCGAATCCGGCCTCAAACCGCATTGCTTTTCCGCCATACCGCGTGAAAAACTGAACGAATTGTTCACCCGCCCCTGGCGCCCGCGCCTCGGGCCGGCGGATGAACATGTCCATTCGCTTCTTTTTGCCAACAATCCCTGCGCTTCGGGATCGGTCGCGCTGGCGCCGCTCGTTCGCCGCGGGGAGCTGATCGGCAGCCTCAACCAGGGCAGTCGTGATCCGAAACATTTCATGTCCGGTATTGCGACCGATCTGCTCGAACATCTGGCGGCGGTGGCGGCGTTGTGCATCGACAACGCCGTCAATCACGAACGTCTCAAGCTCGACGGTCTCACCGATCCGCTCACGGGCGTTTCCAACCGTCGTTTTTTCGAGCGCCGTCTGGCCGAGGAAATCGAGCGCTGGAGCCGGCAGGCCGGACCGCTCGTCTGCATGCTGGCGGATGTCGATTTCTTCAAGCAGGTCAACGACCAGTACGGCCATCAGGTCGGTGACCGCGTGCTGCGCCAGATTGCCAGTATTCTCGGACAGGACCTGCGCGGCAGTGACGTGCTGGCGCGCTACGGCGGCGAGGAATTCGTGTTGCTGCTGCCGGGAACCACCCGCAGCCAGGGGATGGCGATCGCCGAACGTCTGCGCTCCAGCGTCGAACACAGCGCTTTCGTCATTCCGGAAGGCGTTGATCTGGACGTGACCGTCAGCATCGGGCTCGCCTGTCTCGAAACGGGAGCGGAGTCCTATGGTGCCGATCCCGCGGCGCGTTTGTTCCAGCAGGTGGACGCGGCGTTATACGAAGCCAAGCAGACAGGACGCAACCGTGTCGTCCAGGCCCCATCTCTGTAATTCGCATCGTCACCTCCACGACACTGCCACAAGCGGTGAAGAGCGGGGCATCCGGATACTAAAAGAAAAATATTTAAGTACATGTAATATAAAAAAGTCCTTCGTAAACATATGGATGCCATTCCTTGCATGTTGGTTACCCCGGCCTATATTCAAGGGAGGCAGGGACGCGCATAGGGAAATACCTTAAACTGCCAACACCGGAAGTGCAGGGATGTCTCCAGGGATGCAGGGAAGTGTCCCGGATGTGCAGGTAATTCGTAGAGTGTATCCGAGAGGCGGCCATGAATGGCCGCCTTTTTTATTGGCCGTGATTTTTATGCTCGACCCGGTCTTGCCTGGTGCTCAAATGACAGGACAACAATTATTCATGTCGGTAATAAACGGGACGGAGATCACAAAGACAATCTTTCTTTGTGCTGAAATCGCCGGGCGCGACGTGGAAAGAAGTGGCTTTCGCCAGGAGCTACACGCCTGATACGATAAAACATGCCACAAAGCAGTCGCTAATTTCGAGCAGGCGGCTCGCGTCACCGTCAACGGAGTGCTTTCTTGCGTAATATGCGAGTCGCAACCATCGCAGGACCGAGTCGGCGCAAACCGCTGCATGAAGAGGTCCGAACATCCGTCCGCGGGGAAGACCGATAAGGACAGGGAATAAGGGAAAACATATTGCGCGATTTGGTTTTTGAAGCGTTGAAATCCGGAGCGTCATTGCTCGCGGCGAGCCAGCGCCAGGTACGCACGTTGCAAATCGCGTATGCGCGCCGCATGCAGGACGAAGAACAGCTGGCGTGGCAGAGTCCGGACATCCTTACGTGGGTTGCTTGGCTTGAACGGTACTGGGACGAGCTCACGACGCTGTCGTTGACAAAAGGGCAGTTGGCTACCCGCACCTTGCTCAGTTCGGTTCAAGAGGCCATGCTCTGGAAATCGGTCATCAGTGACTCAAGTTTCGGAGACGGGCTCTTACAGCCTTCTGCCACGGCACAGACGGTCCATGAGGCATGGCGGCTTAGCTGGGAGTGGACCATTCCGTTGCCACTGCCGGACGCTGGGCCCAATGAGGACTCTCGGGCTTTTGCAATCTGGTCGCGTAACTTTGATGAACGGTGCCGCGCCCAGGGTTGGCAGGATCGCGCCCGTCTGGCGGATGCAATCGTTGAGGCTCTAGCGAGCGGGCGTCTGAACGCTCCGAAGCGGCTGCTGCTTTTCGGATTCGAAGAGCATACTCCCCAGCAGGAGCGGTTGCTCGAAATCCTGCGTCGCGCTGGCACGGCGGTAGAGCCGATCGATGCATACCCCATGCCGAATATCGTCGCTCGCTATGAGCTTGCCGGTCCGCTGGAGGAAATTGCCGCCGCCGCCGATTGGGCACGGGAGTGGCTGGAGGCCGGGGCATCCCGCATCGGGATTATCGTACCGGATCTCGGCGCGATGCGCCCGCAGGTGGTCAGAATTTTCGATGACACGTTCGTGCCGGGAACCGTGTTGCCGGGTTCCGCGAACGCCACCCGTCCCTACAACCTTTCCCTGGGCCAGGCGCTTTCGCAATATCCGATCGTGCACACGGCGCTTCAAATCCTTGAGCTCGGCAAAGGCGAGTTGGCCTGCGAGGAGACCGGGAGCCTGTTGCGGTCGCCGTTTCTGGGCGGCGCAACCGAAGAGTGGCCGCAGCATGCACTCCTCGATGTGGCGTGCCGCCAGGCTGAACCCCTCGTGCGAATCAATGGCTTGCTGCGCCTTGCTCAGGATCAGGACAGGGAGGGAGGCTGGCGCGCGCACAGCGCGCCGATGCTCGCGGCGCGGCTCAAGAACTGGCGCGCGCTCCTCGATTCCTTTCCGAAAAAACAGCTTCCAAGCGCCTGGGCCGAGGGCTTTGCCCGCGGTCTCCTGGCGCTTGGGTGGCCCGGCGATCGCCCGCTCGATAGCGACGAATATCAAACCATGGAGGCGTGGCGCGAGCTGCTTTCCGTGCTCTCGACCCTTGATGAGGTCACGGATCGGATAAGTTACGCCGAGGCGTTCTCGACACTCGTGCACATGGCCGGTGAGCGCATCTTCCAGCCGAAAACGCCGGAGGTCCCGGTTCAGGTCATGGGCTTGCTCGAAGTCGCGGGTCTCGAGTTCGATGGCTTGTGGATCACGGGGTTGCATGATGCAGCCTGGCCCGGTAAGCCGCGCCCGAATCCCTTCCTTCCCATCGAGCTGCAGCGCCGATACAACCTGCCGCACGCCTCGGCGGCCCGCGAACTTGAGTTTGCCCGTCGTCTGACGGGATGGCTCCTTGCGAGCGCGCCAGAAGTGATTGTCAGCCACGCACGGCGCAGCGGCGATGAGAACCTGCGACCCAGCCCGCTCATAGCTCATTTGCCCGCCAAGGAACCCGAAACGCCATGTGTCATTGGCGCGTTGCATCAGTTGGTTCATGAATCGCGCCCGTCACTGGAGCAGATATCGGATGAGCGTGCCGCATCGTTGCCAGCCGGAACCGAGGCACGTCGCGGAACCGGCGTTTTTAGGGATCAGGCTGCCTGTCCGTTCCGCGCGTTCGCGCATGCGCGTCTCGGGGCGCGCGCACTCGATGAGCCGGAGCCCGGGCTCGATGCCATTGATCGGGGCAATCTCCTGCACGGTGTCATGAAAGTGCTTTGGCGCAATCTGAAATCCCACGCGAACCTGTGTGCTTTTCCGGAAGAAGCGGTGCGCCTCGCGGTCCGCGAGGCTGTGGCCGGCGCCATAGCGGAGATGGCTCGTGAACGACCGCAGACGTTCACGGCGCGTTTCGTCACACTCGAACAGGTGCGGCTCGAGCAATTGGTGCTCGGCTGGCTCGAAATCGAGAAGCAGCGCGCGCCATTTACCGTGGTGTTTCCCGAAAAGGAGCAGAGGGCCAGTTATGGCGGACTGACGATCAGGATCGTGCCGGACCGTGTTGATGAGATTGAAGGCGACGCGCGCATTGTAATCGATTACAAAACCAGGACCCCGAAAATCAATCAATGGTTCGGCGATCGTCCGGATGAACCGCAACTCCCGATCTATGCCCTGGCCCAGAACGATGTCGCGGCCGTGGCCTTCGCGCAGATTCGTAAAGATGACACGCGCTTTCTCGGTATCGCGGCGGAGGCCGGACTGGCGCCGGGGGTGGAACCGGTTGCCGGGATAAAGGAGGCGGCGGCACTGGGATCGTGGAAGGCATTGCTCGCCGAGTGGCACCGCGTAATCGAATCGCTGGGCGAGGCGTTTCGCACGGGTGATGCACGTGTCGCACCGAAGGATGGAACCAAGACTTGCGAGTATTGCGACGTGGGGCCTCTGTGCCGGATCCGGGAGCTGGAGGAAGACTTGCAGGTCGGTTCGGGGGATGAAGCATGAGCAACGACAAGCCTGTAGCCGATGCCGCGGCACGCGCACGCGCGCTCACGCCGGATCAGTCATTCATCGTCCAGGCGCCTGCCGGTTCGGGCAAGACTGAGCTGCTCACACAACGCTACCTGCGTCTCCTTTCGTGCGTGGACCATCCCGAAGAGATCGTGGCGATCACCTTCACACGCAAGGCGGCCAACGAAATGCGCAATCGCGTTCTTGAGGCCCTCGAGAAGGCCAAGGGTCCGCGCCCGGAAATGCCCAACGAGGTCGCGACCTGGGGATTGGCGAAGGCGGCGCTCGCACGCGATGAGACCGAAGGGTGGAACGTGATCGCCAGCCCCGAGCGGTTGCGCGTGAGCACCATCGACTCCTTCTGCGCCGCGTTGGCGCGACAGATGCCCATGCTCTCGCGCCTCGGTGCGCCTCCAGCTGTCGTGGAGGATGCCGAAGTGTTGTACCGAGAAGCCGCGCGCGAGCTGATCGCGCGACTCGAGTCGGACGAGAAAGTGAGTCCGGCGATCGTACGGCTCTTGCAGCATCTCGACAATGATCTGCCCAAGGTCGAGGGGCTGATCGCCGGGATGCTGGCGCGGCGCGACCAGTGGATGCGGCACCTTGGGAGCGGCGACCAGCCGCCATCGCGGGAGAATCTCGAGGCCGCGCTCGCACATGTCATCGAGGATGCACTCGCCGCTCTGCGCTTGGCGATGCCAACGGTCGAGGTGCCGGAACTGCTCGCGCTCGCACGCTTCGCCGCGGAGAATCTGCGGGTCGCCGGCACACCATCGGAGATTCTGGCCTGCCTCGACATGACGGAACTTCCGGTAGCGATAACGGATGATCTCGCCAAGTGGCGCGGGCTCGGGTCGCTGCTTCTCACGTCGAAAGGCGAATGGCGCAAGGCGGTCAATGCGAAAACCGGTTTTCCGGCCCCAAGCTCGGCGCCGAACGCGACGGAAAAAGCGCGCTGCAAGGAATTTAAAGAGCGGTTCGAGATTCTGGTCAGCAAGCTTGGCGACTGTACCGGATTGGTGGAACGCCTGGCCGCGCTGCCCGATTTACCGCCACCCCGGTACGACGATCGCCAGTGGGAGGTGGTGGAGGCACTGTATCAGCTGCTGCCGCTGGCGGTCGCGGAACTTTGGGTGGTGTTCCAGAATCGCGGAGAGGTGGATTTCACGCAGGTGTCCTGGAGCGCGTTGCGCTCGCTGGGGACCCGCGACGAACCGACGGATCTCGCCCTCACGCTGGATTACCGGATCCAGCATGTGTTGGTCGACGAGTTCCAGGATACTTCGCTCAGCCAATACGAGCTTCTGGATCTGCTCACGGCGGGCTGGACACCCGGAGACGGGCGCAGTCTGTTCGTCGTGGGTGATCCGATGCAGTCCATTTACCGCTTCCGCCAGGCGGAGGTTGGTCTGTTCCTGCGTGTCTGGCACCACGGCCTCGGGAATGTTCGGCTTGAGCCGCTCAACCTCAAGGTGAACTTCCGTTCCCAGAAAGGGATCGTGGAATGGGTGAACCGGGCATTCGCGCGCGCGTTTCCGACGCAGGAAGACGTGGCAACGGGAGCGGTCACCTATTCGCCGGCGGAGGCCTATGATTCGGTTCGCGCGCAACCGGCGGTGGCGCTGCATCCAATGCTGGGGCGAGATGACGACAAAGAGGCAGAGCAAGCGGTGGCCCTGGTCAAGCAGGCGATGGCGGACCCATCGCAGAAAACTATCGCCATTCTCGTGCGCGCGCGTGCGCATCTATTCAAGGTTGCGCCGCGGTTGCGGCGCGCGGGCTTGCGTTTTCGCGCGGTCGAGATCGAGGCGCTGGGGCACCGCAGCATCGTGCAGGATCTGTTGGCGCTGACGCGCGCGTTGGTCCACCCGGGCGACCGGCTTTCGTGGCTCGCGGTGCTGCGTGCCCCCTGGTGCGGCCTCACGCTTGTCGACCTGGAGACGCTGGCAGGTGATGATCAGAAGGCGGTGCCATGGGAATTGATGCAGGATACCGGACGCATCGCGCGCCTGAGCGCGGACGGACAGGCGCGACTCGAGCGCGTTCGGGCCGTGATGGCGGATTGCTTCGCCCGCCGCCGACGCCGGCCTCTGCGCCGGCTCGTCGAAGGGGCATGGATCGCGCTGGGCGGCCCGGCCTGTGCCGCTGATGCGACGGATCTTGCGGATGCGCTGGCCTATCTCGACCTGCTCGAGGAGCTTGAGGTGGCCGGCGACCTCGTGAAGTTCGACGTGCTGGCGGAGCGGACAGAGAAGCTGTTTGCCCTGCCCGATGTCGAGGCAACGGAGCAGCTTCAGCTCATGACCATCCACAAGGCCAAGGGACTTCAATTCCACACGGTGATTGTTCCGGGTCTCGGACGAAGACCGCCACCCAATGAATCACGGTTGCTTGCCTGGGCGGAGCGACCAAACCCGCGTGCACGCGCGGTCGACCTCTTGCTCGCGCCGATCCGGGAGAGCGGAAAGGATGCCGAACCGATTTCCGGTTTCCTCAGGCAATTCGATGACACCAAGAGCCATTACGAGGATGGACGCGTGTTGTATGTTGCCGCGACGCGCGCGATCGACCGGCTGCATCTCCTGGGGCACGTGGCCGTGAGCGAGAAGAACGGAGCGCGGGAGATGACGCCGCCGCCCCGGAGTTCGCTCCTGTACCATCTCTGGGAGGAAGTGCGGCCGGAGTTTGACAAGGCTCTGAACGGAATGCCGGCGGACGAACGGGGAAATGCCGTCGCCGGCGTTTTGGCAGATCCACCGCGGGCGTTGCTCAGAAGATTACCGGTAAGTTGGCGATTGCCCGCCATTCCGGCACCGGTAGCGTGGAACGAGGGCGAAGCGGTGATCAAAGTGAGTGAGGTTCTGCCGCGTGTGGAATTCGAGTGGGCGCGGGAAGTCATCCGTCACGTCGGTACCTTGGTCCACTGGGTTCTGCAGCACATTGGGCGCAATGGACTCGAAAACTGGGACCCGGAACGTATTGGAAAGTTGCGGCCGGTACTTGCCAGGCGCCTGGCAGAGGAAGGTGTGCCGCCGGCACAACTCGAGGCGGCGGTCGTACGTGCCGAGGCGGCTCTGACGCGGACGCTGTTGGATGAGCGTGGGCGCTGGATTCTGGATCAAGCGCATTCAGATGCGCGTGGTGAGTATGCGCTGAGTGGCATTATTGATGGAGAGATTGTGAATGTGATTCTTGATCGAACGTTCGTTGACGATAGGGGCGTGCGCTGGATCATCGATTACAAGGCGAGTTCCCACGAGGGTGGAAGACTGGATGAATTTCTCGACCGTGAGCGTGAACGCTATGCGGCTCAGCTTGAGCGTTACGCGGCATTGATGGGTAAGATCGATGCCCGGCCAATCCGCCTGGGGCTGTATTTTCCACTGCTGGGCGGTTGGCGCGAGTGGGCACCCGTTGCGGTGAATCGATGAGGATGCGGAATTTGCCGGATCGCCGTGTCAGCGCTCAAGGTACTTGAGCTTGTCGGGTTTGCCGTCCCATTCGGCAGCGTCCGGCGGCTCGGGTTTTTTCTCGGTGAGCACCGGCCATTTTTTCGCAAGCTCGGCGTTGATCGGGGTGAACTGCTTCTGATCTTCCGGCAGATCGTCCTCGGCATAGATGGCGTTCACCGGGCATTCCGGGACGCACAGCGTGCAGTCGATGCATTCATCGGGGTCGATGACCAGGAAATTGGGCCCTTCATGAAAGCAATCTACCGGACAGACTTCCACGCAATCCGTGTACTTGCAACGGATGCAATTTTCGGTAACCACGTAAGTCATCGACCGTCTCCACGGAAAGTTTGAATCGCGCCGAATGATACACGCGCCGCTGAAGGCGGGGAATAAGCAAGTAGGCATCCGGCGGCATGTAAGTGGTTAAATAAACGAGACTCTTTCGGACCGCGGCCGTTGCCGGTGTCTGAGGTCGGCGGGCATATGCTATATAATTATTTGATAGTATTCGGGATTAGCCAACCTCAGCGACACGGAGTCAGTCAGTGACGGGGCTCACCTTATCATTGCCGGCGAAGCGGGTTTCGGCCTGGATGACGGAAACCGACCCGAAGTATGCGCGCGCCTGGCTCGCCTCGCTCCCGTTTTCCGACAGCGCCGAATCGGCGCGCGAAATCTATCAGGCGCTGTATACCCTCAATCGCCAGGACCTCGACGCCCCGCGCCGGTTCGAGCTGATGGAGCTGTACACCGGTCCGGTGGCAACCGTCACCGCCGCGCTCGAGCCCTATTTCGTCCGCGCTGCATTGCCGCTGACGCCGAAAAAACGGCAGCTGGCAGAGTTCATCCGTCAGCTGCACATGGAAATGGCCTATGGCTACAAGGCCTGTCTTCAGGATCTGGAGCGGCAACGAATGCGCTGGGGCCGCAAGACGTTGCGCGCCGGCGCGCTCGAGCGCGCCATGCACTATCTCGGCGAGGTGCTGCTGCATTCCTATCAGGTTTACATGCCGCATCCCCCGGAAGTGTGGCGCGAAATTCATGCTATCTACCGTCATGCCTGGGAACACGATCTGGCGACGGAAGTGGTGGAGGTTGCGGCACCCGCCGGCGCCAAGACCACGCTGGAGCACGACTATGTGCGCATTCTCCTGCTCGGGCTGAGCAACCCCTACCAGTTGCCGCAGAACGAATGCCGTCATGTCCAGCGCTTCCTCTATCACTGGGGCGCCAAAGCCGCGCTGCGCGAAAATCTCGAAGTACCGCATCCCGCCGGGCATTTTCTCATAGACCTTGCGACCGACTCACCGCCAGTACCGTTCCCGCGCGACGTGCAGTTCCAGCCGGGCCAGGATCTGCGTCTGCTCGACGCGGTCGAACTGCTGCGCACGATTCATTTTTTCATTCAGCGTCTGCAGAAGGGCGACCGCGCCCGCTCGCTTTCCATCGGGCTGGATGCTCTCGACAAGGTGTGTCTCGAGATATTGCAGCGCATGCAGCGCTCCTGGGGCCTGGTGCCGCGGCGGCGCTTCTCCCGTATCCAGCGCAGCGGTCCGACGTTCATGTGTGCCGGAATTCCGGCACTGCATTTTTTTGCCAGCGGCCAGAAACCGTTTTCGCCTCCGGTGACGGAAGCCCAGAACGATGTTAACGACGAGAAATTGAGTTTACCCGCGCACATCGAGCGGGAGATTGAACGCGAGCCCGACCGGAACGAAGATTTCATTTCACTCGATCAGCCGGTGGAAAAAGGCCCGCTTTCCGCGCACGCGGACACGGCGGAAGCTGTTCTCGGCTTTGGCGGAATCTTCCGCGTCGACCGCTGGCAGATCAAGGATGCGGCACCCAAAGGATTGCAACTGGCACGGCATGGCAGCGCACGTACGTTTCTGCGCGTGGGTGACTTGGTCGGCATCCAGCAGATCGAGGAGATCGGGCGCTGGAGTGCCGGCGTGGTTCGGTGGATGAAGAGCCCCCGGGCTGACGATCTCGAAATGGGAGTTGAACTGCTGGCCTCCAACGTCATGCCTGTTGCCGTGGCGCCGGTTCGTCATGCCAGCGGGCGTGATTACCAGCCGGCCCTGCTTCTGCCGGCCATCGAGGCTTTGCGCCGGCCGGCAACGTTATTGCTGCCGCGCGGGGCTTTTTCGCCGGGCACCAATCTGTTGCTGGTGGAGGAGGGGAAGGAAGCGCGCGCGGTGCGCTTGTTGAAGTGTCTCGAGCACACCCATGTTTTCGAGGCGCTTGTTTTCGCCGACGTGCTGACGGAATTTACGCGCAGTTAGCGCACCAGATCCGCCGGCAGATGCGGCTGTATGCGGCGCAGCATCTCGGCGTGTATCTTGGGATTGCCGGCAACGATGTTCCCGCTTTCCAGGTAAGCTTGGTCGCCGGAAAGGTCGGTCACCATGCCGCCCGCCTCCTGAATGATGAGCGCGCCCGCCGCCATGTCCCAGGGGTTCAATCCGAATTCCCAGAATCCGTCGTACCGTCCGCAGGCGACATAGGCCAGATCGAGCGAGGCCGAGCCGGGGCGACGGATGCCGCTCGTGCCGAGCATGAATTCACGCAGCATGCTGATCCACGACTCCATGTATTGATGCGAGCGGAACGGAAACCCGGCGCCGATCAGTGCGTATTCCAGATCGGTCACGCGGCTGACGCGGATGCGGCGGTCATTGAGTTGTGCACCGTTGCCGCGCGAGCCGGTGAAAAGTTCGTTGCGCGTCGGATCGAACACCACCGCCTGTTCGAGGCGGTCTTTGTATTTGAGCGCGATCGATACGGCGAACTGGGGAAATCCATGCAGAAAATTCGTTGTGCCGTCGAGCGGGTCGATCACCCAGACATACTCGTCGCCGGCCTGGGCTCCGGTTTCCTCGGCCAGGTAGCCATGGTCCGGATAGGCGGCACGCAGTATCCGGATGATTTCATGTTCCGCCATCCGGTCCACTTCGCTTACGTAGTCCTTGCGCCCCTTGCTTTCGACGGTCAGCCGTTCCAACTGGTTCAGATGGCGCATGATGATGTTGCCGGCGCTGCGCGCGGCCTTGACCGCCATGTTCAGCATGGGATGCATGGTATTTTCCTGACGGACTGGTTTCTACGGGGACGCGCCGGATGTGGGCGTGCATTGTAATGGTCCCCGCCGCGGTATGAAAGCGGATACGGGCGCACGAAGACGGTAGAATAACCGCTAACGCCTGACCAGACTGCTCATGGCTCTCTCGAACATACGCATCGTGCTGGTACGTCCGACCCATCCGGGAAACGTCGGCGCTACTGCGCGTGCCATGAAGAACATGTCGTTGCCGCGCCTGTATCTGGTAGCGCCCGAAGATTTTCCGAGCACCGAAGCCACCGACCGCGCTGCCGGCGCCGACGATGTGCTGCAAAATGCGATGGTTTGCGGGTCGCTCGACGAGGCCCTCAAGGATTGTCATCTGGTTATCGGAACGAGCGCGCGGCAACGTCGTATTGAATGGCCCGCCCTCGACCCCGAGTCCTGCGCGCATCGGCTGGTGGAAGAGGCGCGGCGGGGTTCCGTGGCATTGCTGTTCGGTCAGGAACGCACCGGGCTGCTCAATGCGGAACTGGACCGTTGCCACTTCGTGGTGACCATCCCGGCCGATCGTGATTTTTCTTCGCTCAATCTGGCCTGTGCCGTCCAGATTCTCGCCTATGAGATCTATTGTGCGGCACAACCCGGCGTCTCAGCTGGTTCGGCGGAAGCGCGCGAAACCAAGCCGGCCAGCGATGAGGAGATGCAGCGTCTGTATCAGCACCTCGAGCAGGTGTTGCGGCAAATCGGATTTCTCGACCCGGCCAATCCACGGTTGCTCATGCGTCGGCTCACGCGGCTGTTCAACCGGGCCGCGCTGGATCATAACGAGCTTAACATTTTACGTGGCATACTAACGGCTGTTCAGCAGCGCAACGATAAACTTGACAAAAAAACTCAGAAATAAAGATAATACTTTCAAATCAGGTTATTATCCTGCATGTTTAAAAATCTGCGTGAATATCTGAGCAGCGTTTTTCAACGCGATCCGGCAGCGCGTTCCGTGCTCGAAGTGCTGACCGCCTATCCTGGTGTGCACGCCTTGGCGTTCCACCGTATTTCACATCGCTTGTGGGGATGGCGCCTGCGGTGGCTCGCCCGAATGCTTTCCCAGCTTGCGCGCTGGCTGACCGGGATCGAGATCCATCCCGGCGCAAAAATCGGGAAACGATTCTTTATTGATCACGGCATGGGCGTAGTGGTCGGGGAGACTGCCGAGATTGGGGACGATTGCACGCTGTATCATGGCGTCACGCTGGGCGGTACCACCTGGCGCAAGGAAAAACGTCATCCCACGCTCGGCAATAATGTCGTGGTGGGGGCCGGCGCCAAGATTCTGGGGCCGATCACGGTCGGCGATAATGCGCGCGTGGGCTCCAATTCCGTGGTGGTGAAAGACGTGCCGGCTGGTGCAACGGTGGTCGGGATTCCGGGGCGAGTCATCGGCCCCAGGAAAGAGGATGCCAAAACCCAGGCGCGCGAGGCCATGGCAAAAAAGCTCGGCTTCGACGCCTACGGCCAGAGTCCGGAGATGCCCGATCCGGTGGCACATGCGATTGATTTGATGCTGGATCACATGCATGTTGTTGATAATAAAATGAAGATTCTTTCGTCAGCGCTGGAAAAGGCTGGAATCAAGGTTAATCTTGAAATGCCGCAGCTCGATGTCAATAACCTGGAAGAATCCCCGCCAAGCACCTATTCGCAAAGAGATAGTACAGATACCAAAAAGAATAGTTGACTGAATCCATCAGGTATGTGATCCTACATCGGTACATAAATCATGTGGGAATATATCCTATGAAACTGACAACCAAAGGTCGTTATGCCGTGACGGCAATGCTGGATCTGGCCCTGCGCTATGACAAGGGTGCGGTGACCCTGGCGGACATCGCCAAGCGGCAGGGGATTTCCCTTTCCTATCTCGAGCAGCTTTTCGCCAAGCTGCGGCGCAGCGGTCTCGTCGACAGCGTTCGCGGCCCGGGCGGCGGTTACACGCTGGCGATGGAACCGGCCAAGATTTCCGTGGCCGAGATCATCATGGCCATCAACGAGAACATCGACGCCACGCGTTGCGGCGGAGAGAAAAACTGCCACGGTGATGAAACCTGCCTGACGCACCAGCTGTGGGAAGATCTGAGCACGCGTATTCATGAGTTCCTGAACGGGATAACCCTCGGCGACCTGGTCACGAAGCCGCATGTGCAGGAAGTGGCCTCGCGTCTGGAGGGGCGTATGCAGGCGACGGCGCACTAAGCCCGGAGTTTTTTTCGGCATGCCGGTATATCTCGATCACAACGCCACCACGCCGCTCGATCCGCGAGTGCTGGAGGCGATGTTGCCGTACCTGACGGAACATCACGGCAATCCCTCGAGCGTGCACCGGTTTGGGCGCACGGCGCGCAGCGCCGTGGACAAGGCGCGTGAACAAGTCGCTGATCTTGTCAACGCGCAAGCCGGTCAGGTGATTTTTACCAGTGGCGGTACCGAGGCCAACAATCTCGCCATCAAGGGAGTGGCCGCTTTGAACAGGCCGGGAAGTGTAGCCATCGGAGCAACCGAGCATCCTTCGGTCGTCGAGCCGGTTGCCTCGCTCAAAGATGAAGGTTGGCGTGCCGTTGTGTTACCAGTGGATGAGAACGGACGTCTGGTCGAACCGGAAATAGACCCGGCATTGAGCCTTCACCCGGCGCTGGTATCGGTGATGTGGGCGAACAACGAGACCGGCGTCGTTCAGGATGTTGCGTCGCTGAGCGCCAGAGTGCGCGAGCATGGCGGCCTGATGCATACCGACGCGGTGCAGGCGGCGGGAAAAATCGATGTGGATTTCGCCGCCAGTGGTGTAAATCTGATGAGCCTGTCCGCGCACAAGATCAACGGACCCAAGGGCGTCGGTGCGCTGATCGTTGACAAATCGGTGGAGCTCAGGCCGATGCTGCATGGCGGCGGGCAGGAAAAGAACCGGCGTTCCGGCACCGAAAACGTGGCGGCTATCGTCGGATTCGGCGCCGCCGCCGGCCTGGCGAAGAGCCGGCTCGCCGATTACCGGGCGCGCCTGAAGACGTTGCGTGACCGGCTAGAGTCGGAATTGCGCGCGCTCGACGGGATTGAGATTTTCGGAGCAACGGCCGTGCGCTTGCCGAATACGGTTTGTTTCGGCGCGGCCGGCATCGACGGCGAGACGCTGCTGCTCGGCCTCGATCGCGCCGGCATCGCGGTCTCGAGCGGGTCGGCGTGCTCGAGCAGCCATCGCGATCCGAGCCCGGTTCTGCAGGCGATGGGAATCGAGCCAAGCCTGGCGCTGAGCGCGATCAGGGTGAGCCTGGGATTTGGCAGCACTGAACAGGACGTTGAGGATTTTATGATTGCTCTGGCGATGCAATGGCGCCAGTTGCGACGTACCAGCGGGCGGGCTGTCGGCTAGACGGAACGCCGGCCATTGGAGAGCAGAGGAACACCATGAAAAAACCGATTTATCTGGACTATTCCGCGACCACGCCGGTCGATCCGCGCGTGGCGGAAAAAATGTGCCAGTATCTGACGCCGGACGGAAACTTCGGCAATCCCGCTTCGCGCTCGCATCCTTTCGGCTGGCATGCCGAGGAGGCGGTCGAGGAGGCACGCGCCCACGTTGCCGCGCTCATCGGCGCCGATGCGAAGGAAATCGTCTGGACTTCAGGCGCGACCGAATCCGACAACCTAGCGATCAAGGGTGTGGCCAGTTTTTACGGCAAGAAAGGCAAGCACATCGTCACCTGCAAGACGGAGCACAAGGCGGTGCTCGACACCTGCCGCCAGCTCGAGCGCGAAGGTTTCGAGGTCACCTATCTCGATCCGGAACCGAACGGATTGCTCGATCTGGACAAGCTCAGGGCCGCCATCCGTCCCGAGACGATTCTGGTTTCGGTGATGCACGTGAACAACGAGATCGGTGTCATCCAGGACATCGCCGCCATCGGCAGGATCGCTCGCGAGCGCGGCGCATTGTTCCACTGTGATGCGGCGCAGAGCACCGGCAAGGTGCCGATCGACGTGAACACCATGAACGTGGATCTGATGTCATTGTCGGCGCACAAGACCTACGGCCCCAAAGGCATCGGTGCGTTATACGTGCGGCGCAAGCCGCGGGTGCGTCTCGAGGCGCAGATGCACGGCGGCGGTCACGAGCGCGGCATGCGTTCCGGCACCCTGGCGCCGCATCAGTGCGTGGGCATGGGCGAGGCTTTCCGTTACGCCAAGCTGGAAATGGCCGCGGAGATCGAGCGCATACGCGGTCTGCGCGATCGCATGCTCAATGCCCTCAAGGACATGCCCGAGGTTTATGTCAATGGTGACCTCGAGCGCCGGGTGGCGCACAATTTGAACATGAGTTTTAATTTCGTCGAAGGCGAGTCGCTCATCATGGCGCTCAAAGACATCGCGGTGTCCTCCGGTTCGGCCTGTACTTCGGCAAGCCTCGAACCGTCCTACGTGCTGCGGGCACTCGGGCGCAACGATGAGTTGGCGCACAGTTCGATCCGTTTCACTCTCGGGCGCTTCACCACCCAGGAAGAGGTCGACTACGCCGCCACGCTGGTGAAGGAAAAAGTCGCGAAGCTGCGCGAACTGTCGCCGCTGTGGGAGATGCATCAGGAAGGCATCGACCTCAGCAAGGTGCAGTGGGCGGCGCATTGAACAAAGATTGATTCAGACGAACTTCAGGAGACACAGTCATGGCATACAGTGACAAGGTATTGGACCATTACGAGAATCCGCGCAATGTCGGCGTGCTGGATAAAAGCGACCCGAACGTGGGCACCGGCATGGTCGGCGCGCCCGCCTGCGGCGACGTCATGAAGCTTCAGATCAGGGTCAACGAACAGGGCGTCATCGAGGACGCCAAGTTCAAGACCTACGGTTGCGGCAGCGCCATCGCCTCGAGCTCGCTGCTGACCGAATGGGTCAAGGGCAAGACCATCGAGGAAGCGGGCAAGATCAAGAACACCCAGATCGCCGAGGAACTCGCACTGCCGCCGGTGAAGATTCACTGCTCGGTGCTGGCCGAGGACGCCATCAAGGCCGCGATCGCGGATTACCAGACCAAGGCCGGGACCAAGGGGTCCAAGGCCGACGCCGCTTGAAGTTTGCGGGCTGAAAAGTACGGAGAGAGTGACAGCTATGGCAATTACCATGACCCAGGCCGCCGCCGAGCGCGTGCGCAAGTTCATCGAGAAACGCGGCAAGGGCGAAGGCCTGCGTCTCGGCGTGCGCACGTCCGGTTGTTCGGGAAAGGCCTACGTGATCGAGTACGCGGACAAGATTGAACCCGATGACCACGTGTACGAGAGTCACGGCGCCAAAGTCATCGTCGACGCGAAGAGTCTCATCTATCTCGACGGCACCGAGCTCGACTACACCCGCGAGGGCCTGAACGAGGGTTTCAAGTTCAACAATCCCAACGTCAAGGACAGCTGCGGCTGCGGCGAGAGCTTCAACGTCTGAGACGTCGACATCGCCGGCATGCCTACCGCCCCGGGTAAAAATCATTTCGAGTTGTTCGGATTCCCGGCGAAATTCGACATCGATACCGATGAACTGGCGACGCGCTATCGCGAGTTGCAGCGCCGCGTTCACCCGGACAAATTTGCCAGCGGCTCCGATCAGGAACGGCGCGTGTCGTTACAGATGACGGCGCTGGTCAACGAGGGTTTTCAGACGCTCAAGGACCCGGTGCGGCGCGGGCGATACCTGTTGAGCCTGCGCGGCGTCGATATCGACAGTGAAACCGATACGGCGATGGACCCCGCGTTTCTGATGGAGCAGATGGAGTTGCGCGAGGAGCTCGAGGAAGTCAGGGAGTCGGACAACCCGCACAAGCGGCTGGCGGAGCTGGCAAACCGCATCGAACGGCGCATGCAGGAAAAAATCGGGGAGTTCCGGCAGGCATTCGCCGCTGACGCGCCGGATGGAACCGCCAAGGCGCGCAATGCGGCGCGGGAAATGCAGTTTCTGGAAAAGATGCGCCGGGAAATCGACAACCTCGAGGAAGAGCTGATCTGACGCGAGTTCACGCCGTCACGAACGCAAGTTCATTCGGACGACGGCGCGATCTTCGATGCCGCCACGCAACGCCGTATTGTAATAGACGCCGGCCACCTTATATTAACGACCATGGCACTGTTTCAAATCAGCGAACCGGGACAAACGCCGGCGCCGCACGAGCGGCGTTATGCCGTTGGCATCGATCTCGGCACCACCAATTCGCTCGTCGCCTGCGTGCGCAGCGGCGTGGCGGAAACGCTCCCGGACGAACGCGGCCGCCATCTGCTGCCTTCGGTCGTGCGTTATCGTGCCGACGGGCCCCCCGTCGTCGGTCATGACGCCATCGCCGTGGCGCACGAAGATCCGCTCAATACCATCGCGTCGGTGAAGCGTCTGATGGGGCGCGGCGTCGAGGACGTGCGCAAACTCGGCCAGTCGCTGCCGTACGAATTTTCTCCCGGGGGCTCGGCGATGCCGCGCATCCGCACCGTCGCCGGCGACCAGAGCCCGGTCGCGGTCTCGGCCGAAATCCTGAAGACGCTCAAAACCCGCGCCACGCAATCCCTCGGCGTGGAGATTGGCGACGCCGTCATCACCGTGCCGGCGTATTTCGACGACGCCCAGCGCCAGGCGACCAAGGACGCCGCGCGGCTGGCCGGTCTCAATGTCCTGCGCCTGCTGAGCGAACCGACCGCGGCCGCGGTGGCTTACGGCCTCGACAGGAACCCCCGGGGGGTTTACGCGATTTACGACCTCGGCGGCGGAACCTTCGATATCTCTCTGCTGCGACTCAACCGCGGAGTATTCGAAGTGATGGCGACGGCGGGCGATTCGGCCCTCGGCGGAGACGACATGGATCATGCGATCGCCGAATGGATCATGCGCGAGGCCGGCATCCAGGACGACGCCGATCACCGGCAGATGCGCCGTTTGCTGCGCGATGCGCGCGCCGCCAAGGAAGCCTTGACCGGCGCCGGGCAGGCGACGCTGCGTGTCCAGCGCGGCGATCATGGAGTCTGGGAAGGCGTGCTCACGCGGAGCCAGCTGAATACGCTGATCGATCCATTGATAGACCGCACGATTCCGCCCTGCAAACGCGTGTTGCGCGATGCCGGCATCCGCGCCAGCGAGGTCGATGGCGTGGTGCTGGTGGGCGGGGCGACGCGCATTCCGCGCGTGCGCGAGAAAGTTTCTCGGTTCTTCGGGCGCGAACCGCTGGCCGATATCGATCCGGACAAAGTCGTGGCGATCGGCGCGGCGCTCCAGGCCGACGTCCTGATCGGCAACAAGCGTGACGAGGAGATGCTGCTGCTCGACGTGATACCGCTTTCGCTCGGACTCGAAATCATGGGCGGCATGGTGGAGAAGATCATTCCGCGCAACACCACCATTCCCGTGGCCAAGGCTCAGGACTTCACCACCTTCAAGGACGGCCAGACCGCGCTGCTGGTTCACGTTCTGCAGGGCGAACGGGAACTCGTCACCGATTGCCGTTCGCTGGCACGCTTCGAATTGCGCGGTATTCCACCCATGACGGCGGGCGCCGCGCGCATCCGCGTCGGTTTCCAGATCGACGCCGACGGTCTGCTCAGCGTGTCCGCCCGGGAACTGACGACCGGTGCGGAGAGCAGCGTGGTGGTCAAACCTTCCTATGGACTGACGGACAATGAAATCGAACACATGTTGCACGACTCCATCGCCCATGCCCGTGAAGACGAGGAGGCCCGCAAGCTCCGCGAGCATCAGGTCGACGCGGATCGCCTGATCGAGGCGGTCGAGAGCGCTCTCGCTGCCGACGGTGCGTTACTCGATACGAAAGAACGCGCGGAAATTGATATCGGTGTTGCGGATCTGAAAGTCGCCCGTGGCGGCAATGACGTTGCCCGCATCAAGCAGGCGATCAAGGCGCTCGACGGCGCAACCCAGACATTTGCGGCAAGGCGCATGGACGCCAACATCCGCCGTGCTCTCACCGGCCACAAGCTCGAGGAATTCGGCACAGCCGGAAATAAGCCCGCATCATGACACGCCTGACTTTCCTTCCGCATCCGCAGATCTGCCCCGAGGGCAAGAGCATTGAGGTGGAACCGGGTATCAGCATCTGTGATGCGGCGCTCAACGCCGGCATTCCGATCGAGCACGCGTGCGAGAAATCCTGCGCCTGCACTACCTGCCACGTGGTGGTGCGCGAGGGCTTTGCCAGTCTCGAGCCGGCCGAGGAAAAGGAAGAGGACCTGCTCGACAAGGCTTGGGGGCTGGAGCCGGAATCGCGGCTTTCCTGCCAGGCCAGGATCGGGGAGCGGGACCTGGTCGTCGAGATCCCCAAGTACACGATCAATCTCGTATCCGAAAAGCACTAAGGAGGCGCCATGGGACTGAAATGGACCGATACCCGCGAGCTTGCCATTGCCTTGAGCGAGAAATATCCCGACGTGAATCCGATGTCCGTCCGCTTTACCGACCTCCATCAATGGGTGCTCGGACTGCCCGATTTCGACGACAAGCCCGAACGCTCGGGCGAGAAAATCCTCGAAGCGATCCAGATGGCCTGGATGGACGAACACGGGGATTGAGCACGGAGCCCTGTTTTTCGTGCAAAATGGCCGATTCTTCGTTGTCTGGGCCGGCGCCAGACGCTACACTATAGCTCCATGGTGGACGCAAATGTCCCGTTGTTTCGGGAGTTTGCGTCGTTCTTTTTGTGGATCACAGGAAGTAAGCTGGGTCCTGTTGTGAGTCCATGAACATCGAAGTAGCCGAGGACAGCTTGTCAGTCGCTGAAAAAACCAACCTGCTCAATCTGGATCGTCAGGCGATGCAGGAGTTCTTCGCCGGTCTCGGCGAGAAGCCGTTCCGCGCCACGCAGGTGATCCAGTGGATACACCAGTATGGCGTGGACGACTTCGACGCCATGACCAACCTGAGCAAGGAGTTGCGTGCGCGCCTGAAGGACGCCGCCGAAATCCGTCTGCCGGAGATCGCGCAGGACCAGCTCGCGGCCGATGGCACGCGCAAATGGCTGCTGCGCCTGGACGACGGCAACGCCATCGAGACAGTATTTATCCCTGAAGAGGATCGAGGCACGCTGTGCGTGTCCTCGCAGGTCGGCTGCACGCTGAACTGTTCGTTCTGTTCCACCGGGCACCAGGGGTTCAACCGAAGCCTCAGGGTGGCCGAGATCATCTCGCAGTTGCTGGTCGCCAACCGCGCCCTCGGGCGCGATCCGAAGGGCGAGCGCATCATCACCAACGTCGTGCTCATGGGCATGGGCGAGCCGCTGCTCAATTTCGACATGGTCGTACCGGCCATGCGGCTGATGCTCGACGATTATGCATACGGACTGTCGCGCCGGCGCGTGACGTTGTCCACGGCCGGCGTGGTGCCCATGCTGGACCGCCTGCGCGACGAATGCCCGGTGAGCCTGGCGGTGTCATTGCACGCTCCGAACGACGCGCTGCGCGACCAGTTGGTGCCGCTGAACAGGAAATACCCGATCCGGGAATTGCTGGAAGCCTGCCGCCGTTACTGCGCCGATTCGCCGCGCAGCCGCGTGACTTTCGAGTACGTGATGCTGGACGGTGTGAACGACAGCGTGGAACACGCGCACGAACTCGTGCGAATCCTGCGCGACGTACCGTCCAAGGTGAACCTGATTCCATTCAATCCTTTCCCGCAGACGCATTACCGCCGCTCCCCGAAACCGGTCATTGACCGGTTTCGCGATGTGCTGATCGCGGCCGGTCTCACCACGATCACGCGCAAGACCCGCGGTGACGATATCGACGCCGCCTGCGGTCAACTGGCGGGGCAGGTGCAGGACCGCACGCGTCGCCGTCAGCGACTCTCGGCCGGAGCAGGCCGGACATGAAGCGTCGTGTCCTCGATATCGCGGTTGTCCTGCTGATTCTGGTATTGGCGGGCTGTGCTTCTTCCGCGGAGCGTCAGGAGGAAACGGACAAGCGGGACAGGCGCGCCGAAACTCACGTGATGCTCGGCGCCAGCTATATGCAGCGAGGTCAGCTGGACGTGGCCAAGGAAGAACTGGACAAGGCGCTGAGCGAGGTACCGGATCATTCGCAGGCCAACAACATCATGGCCGTGCTCCAGTGGCGGCTGAAAAAGTATGACGACGCGGACCGCCTGTTCCGCAAGGCGCTGGACAGCGATCCCGGCAACTCCTCGGCGCACCACAATTACGGCGCCTTTCTCTGTGAGCGTGGCAAGCTCGATGAAGGCGTGCGGCATTTCGATACCGCAGCCGGTAACGCGCTTTATCCCTACACGGCCGAGGTCAACCTGAACGCCGGCGTCTGTCTGATGAAGAAACCCGCGCCGGTGGCCGCGGAAAAATATTTCCGTGAAGCGTTGCGTATCAATCCCAGGCTTCCCGGGGCGCTTTACCAGATGGCCAGGCTGAGCCTGGACTCGGGAAAGAATCTGTCCGCACGCGCGTTCATCGAGCGTTATTTCCAGTCCGCGGATGACGCCCCGGATGCCCTGCTGCTTGCGGTCAGGATCGAGCACGTTCTGGGGAACAAGAATGCCGAAGCCAGTTACGCGCTCCGGTTGCGCAATAGATTTCCCGACTCACCCGAAGCTGGCCAGTTGCAGACGGCATCGAAGGCAAGGAAGAAGTAGGCGATGGAAAATATCAATCAGGCGTCCCCCGACAAGACCGCGTCGGCGTCCGGACCGGGAAAGTTGCTGCACCAGGCGCGCAAGGATCTGCGCCTGGCCCCGGAAGACGTCGCGCAGATACTGCATCTGTCGTCGAAACAGATCATTGCGCTCGAGCAGGACGATTATAAAAATTTGCCGGGACCGACCTATGTGCGCGGGTATCTGCGAAGCTATGCCCAGTTGCTCGGCCTGTCGGCGGACAAGGTGCTTGACTCGTACAACGGCCTGACCCTGCCGTCGAGACCCATATCATTGCCTCAATCGGCGCCGCCGCCGCAGATCACCAGCGATCATCGGCTGGTCAAGGCGGCGACCCTCGGCGTCACGGCGATGGTGCTGGGCATGGTTTATCTCTGGTGGCGCAGCCCCGCAGAAGCGCCGCCGAGTCCGCCTTCGCCCGCGGTCAGCCAGGCGCCGGTTCCATTGACACCGCCAGGCGTCACGGAGAACCTGACCGTGCCGCCGAGCGCGGGTGTGTCCGCACCCGTGAATTCGGTGCATGCGCCGGTGGCGAACGAAACCGCGCCGGAATCCGTCGGCGGTAATCCGGCGCGAAACCCGGGCGGCCCCGCCGCGCCGAGCGCGAAACCGGCGGCGTCCAATGGCCCGCTCACGGCTTCCGGCATGGTGCTGAATGTGTCGCCGACCGAGTCCGTCAGACCGGAAACCACGACGACACGCACCGACCGCGCCATGCGGGTACGGCGCGCGGCGGAGGCGCCGTCGGGAGTCACGCGCTCACGACTGGTGCTGCACGCCACGCAGGAGTCGTGGGCCGACATTCGCGACGCCAGCGACAACAAGTTGCTCTACGAAAACGTGCCGGCGGGGCGCAGCATCGCCATCGAAGGCGTGGCGCCGTTCAGCGTGTTTCTCGGCAACGCCGACGGCGTGCGCGTGGAGTTCAACGGACGGGATTTCGACATCAGCCGCTACAAGCGCGGGCAGGTGGCGCGCTTCACGCTCGGCGAGGAAAAGGCGGTGAACAACTGATGTTCAGCGAAAACGCCATCCAGCGGCGCAAGAGCCGCCGCATCATGGTCGGTGGCGTCGCCGTCGGCGGCGACGCGCCGGTCAGCGTGCAGAGCATGACCAATACCGAGACCACGGACGTGGCCGCAACCGTGGCCCAGATCAAGGCGCTCGAAAACGCCGGCGCCGACATCGTGCGTGTGTCGGTTCCGACGCTGGAAGCGGCCGAGGCGTTCGGAAAAATCAAACAGCAGGTGTCCGTCCCGCTGGTGACGGATATCCATTTCGACTACAAGATCGCGCTGCGCGTGGCCGAACTGGGCGCCGACTGCCTGCGCATCAACCCGGGCAACATCGGGCGCGAGGATCGCGTGCGCGCGGTGGTGGACGCGGCGCGCGACCGCGGCATTCCGATCCGCATCGGCGTCAACGCCGGGTCGCTGGAAAAAGACCTGCAGAAAAAATACGGCGAACCCACGTCCGACGCGCTGGTGGAATCGGCCCAGCGCCATATCGAGTTTCTCGACAAGCTCGGCTTCCAGGATTTCAAGGTCAGCGTCAAGGCCTCGGACGTGTTCATGGCCGTGGCCGCGTACCGCAAGCTTGCCGCACTGATCGAGCAGCCGCTGCACCTGGGCATCACCGAGGCGGGCGGTTTCCGTTCCGGGGCGGTGAAGTCGGCGATCGGTCTCGGCATGCTGCTGGCCGAGGGCATCGGCGACTCCATCCGCGTGTCGCTCGCGGCCGATCCGGTGGAGGAAGTGCGCGTCGGCTGGGACATCCTCAAGGCGCTGCACATCCGCAGCAAGGGAATCAATCTCATTGCCTGTCCCTCATGTTCGCGCCAGGAGTTCAACGTGATCGCCACGGTGAACGCCCTCGAGCAACGCCTCGAAGATATCCAGGAGCCGCTCGATGTCGCCGTCATCGGTTGTTGCGTGAACGGTCCGGGCGAGGCGAAGGCGGCGCAAATCGGTCTCGCCGGCGGCAGCCCGAGCCTGCTTTATATCAACGGCAAACCCGATCACAAGATCGATAATGACAAACTGATCGAAGAGATCGAGGGCGCGATCCGCACCGAGGTGGAGCGTCGCCGCCAGTCGCCGGCCGGCGCGCCGGCGGACAAGAAGATTTTCCCGATCAAGCAGACCGGTTGAGGACATTCCATTGAGCAAGGCCATACAGGCCGTACGGGGCATGAATGACCTGCTGCCGGACGCTTGCGAGCGCTGGCAGCACGTTGAGACGACGGCGCGCGAGGTGTTGCACGCCTATGGCTACCGTGAAATCCGCCTGCCGATCCTGGAGAAATCCGAACTGTTCGCGCGCTCCATCGGCAGCCTGACCGACATCGTCGAAAAGGAGATGTACAGCTTCGAGGACCGTAGCGGCGAGAACCTGACGCTGCGGCCCGAAGGCACGGCCGGATGCGTGCGCGCCGGCATCGAGAACGGTTTCCTGCACAATCAGGTCCAGCGGCTCTGGTACGCCGGCCCCATGTTCCGGCACGAGCGCCCGCAGAAGGGCCGTTACCGCCAGTTTCACCAGATCGGTGTCGAGGCCTTCGGCATCGAAAGCTCCGATCTCGACGCCGAAATCATCATGATGTGCGCGCGCTTGTGGCGCGCCCTGAGTCTCGACGGCCTGACGCTGCAACTCAACTCGCTCGGCACGCTCGAATGCCGCGTGGCGTACCGGAGCGAATTGGTGCGTTACTTCGAATCGCAGCGCGGCAAGCTCGACGAGGACAGCCTGCGGCGTCTGGACAAGAACCCGCTGCGCATTCTCGACAGCAAGAATCCCGCGATGCAGGACGTGATTGCCGCGGCGCCGAGTCTCATGGAACATC
>JACXTT010000308.1_pt1 | contig 81070 bp, 82 predicted proteins | sample 9270951 | NCBI WGS metagenome assembly JACXTT01 (sample SAMN15532306, study PRJNA645909) | rock metagenome | isolation source: weathered quartz diorite | place: Puerto Rico | collected 2017-06-21
ATTTGCCTGGAAACCAATACTGGCCTCAATTTCTGAGCGTGAATTATCAATTGAAGACGCGCTGTCAAAAGCAGAGGCTGCTAAAGAAGAAATGGCCCGCTTAACCGGCGAAAACGAGGAGTTGTTGAAACAAGCCCGTGCCGAGCGCGACCTGATCCTGCGCGAAGCAAAACAGGTAAAAGACCAGATCATTGGCGAAGCCAAAGATGTTGCTCAAAAAGAAGGTGCGCGTATGATTGAGAAAGCACGTACCGAGATCGACAATCAAACCGCCATCGCTATGGCACAGGTTAAAGACCAGGTGTCTACCCTGTCGATCGAAATAGCCGAAAAAATATTACGCAAGCAGTTTGAAGATAAAAGCAAACAGGAAGATCTGGTTGCCGACCTGTTGAAAAATGTAAAATTAAATTAGATGTGAGTATTGAGATGTTAGATATAAGATATATCTGCATCGCAATATGAACTGAAAAGGATTTAGAAGAGATAACCGGCATAAAAAGCCTCAAATCTCCTATCTAACATCTCAAATCTAAAAAGAAAATATGTCTGAATTAACAGTAGGTTCAAGGTACGCCAAATCACTTATCGATCTTGCCATCGAGCAAAAACAGCTTGAGGAGGTTAATAAGGATATGGAGCTTTTTGTGCATACCTTAAAGGCTAACCACCAGTTGCAAGCTGTGCTAAGTAACCCCATTATTTCGCACGATAAAAAGATCAAAATACTTGACGCAATTTTTGGCGGCAAGGTGAGTAAGGCAACTATCAGCTTTTTTAAGATCATGATCAATAAAAGCCGGGGCGAGGTTTTGTTTTATACCGCCCAGGAGTTTATCAATCAGTATAACTTAAAGAAAAACATAGTTAAGGCTAAAGTTATATCGGCAGTTGAGTTATCGGCAGCTAACAAAAAAAACATAACCAGTATTGTGAACGAGGCAGTTGGAAAAACCAGCACCATTATACTCGAAACTAAAGTTGACCCTGCCCTGATAGGTGGTTTTGTTTTAACCGTTGGTGATAAACAAATTGACAACAGTATAGCGAACAGCTTAAAAAAGTTAAAGAACGAATTTGCCCACGGGGTAGTTGAATAATTAAAATAGAACTCTAAAATAAATTTAAACATGGTAGAGGTAAGACCAGACGAAGTATCAGCAATTTTGCGCCAGCAATTGTCGGGCTTTAAGTCAGAATCTGAATTAGAAGAAGTAGGCACAGTATTGCAAGTGGGCGATGGTATAGCCCGTGTTTACGGATTAACCAAAGTACAATCGGGCGAGCTTGTTCAGTTTGACAACAACCTACAAGGCATTGTATTAAACCTTGAAGAAGATAACGTTGGTGTGGTATTGTTAGGCCCGTCTGACGGGGTAAAAGAAGGTGATACGGTAAAACGTACCAGCAAAATTGCGTCTATAAAAGTAGGCGAGGGTATGCTTGGCCGTGTGGTTAACACCCTGGGTGAGCCGATTGATGGCAAAGGCCCCATTACCGGCGCTACTTACGAAATGCCTTTAGAGCGTAAAGCCCCTGGTGTAATTTACCGCCAGCCGGTAGCCGAGCCGTTGCAAACCGGTATTAAAGCTATCGACGCCATGATACCTATTGGCCGTGGCCAGCGGGAGTTGGTTATTGGCGACAGGCAGACCGGTAAATCAGCTGTTTGTATCGATACCATCATCAATCAAAAAGAATTTTACGAAGCCGGTAAACCGGTTTATTGTATATATGTAGCTATCGGTCAGAAAAACTCGACCGTGGCTAACGTTTTACGTACTTTGGAAGAAAATGGCGCATTGCCATACTCTATCATCGTAGCTGCTTCGGCATCAGAGCCTGCGCCAATGCAGTTCTTCGCGCCGTTTGCCGGTGCCGCGATAGGCGAGTTCTTCCGCGATACCGGACGCCCTGCATTAATTGTTTATGATGACTTATCAAAACAAGCTGTGGCGTACCGCGAAGTATCGTTGTTATTACGCCGTCCACCGGGCCGTGAGGCTTACCCTGGCGACGTGTTTTACCTGCACAGCCGCTTGTTAGAGCGCGCCGCTAAGATCAACGCTTCGGACAAGATAGCACAAGACATGAACGACCTGCCTGACTCTATCAAAAGTTTGGTTAAAGGTGGTGGCAGCTTAACCGCATTGCCTATCATCGAAACACAAGCTGGCGACGTATCGGCGTATATCCCAACCAACGTGATCTCCATCACCGACGGGCAGATATTCCTGGAGTCTAACTTGTTTAACGCGGGTGTTCGCCCGGCCATTAACGTAGGTATCTCGGTATCGCGTGTGGGTGGTAACGCGCAGATCAAATCGATGAAGAAAGTTGCCGGTACTTTAAAGTTAGACCAGGCACAATACCGTGAATTAGAGGCTTTCTCTAAATTCGGGTCCGATCTGGATGCTTCAACCAAAACCGTGTTAGATAAAGGCGCGCGTAACGTTGAGGTGTTAAAACAAGCGCAGTTTTCGCCAATGTCGGTCGAAAAACAGGTGGCTATAGTTTACATCGGTACTAAAAACCTGATGCGTAACGTGCCTGTTAACAAAGTAAGAGAGTTTGAAGCTGATTACTTAAGCCAGTTAGAAGCCCGTCATCCCGAAGTTTTAGCCGGCTTAAAAGCAGGTAAATTTGATGACAGCTTAACCGGTGTTTTAGAAACAGTAGCTAAAGATTTAGCTGGGAAATATTAATTTGTAGTACGGTAGTACATAGTAATTAGTATTTAGACGCAAGTCTGAAGATCATCTAACTACTATGTACTAACTACTAACTACTCGTAATAAATGGCAAATTTAAAAGAAGTAAGAAACCGGATCGCGTCCGTTAGGTCTACACAGCAGATAACCAAGGCTATGAAAATGGTATCGGCTGCCAAGCTTAAACGTGCCACCAATGCTATTATCCAGTTAAGGCCTTACGCTAATAAATTGAATGATATATTGGCTAACCTTTCGGCGAGTTTGGAGGATGGTTCTTCGCCATACCTTATCGAGCGCGAGCCTGTAAAGGTGTTGGTTATTGTGGTATCATCAAACCGTGGTTTGGCCGGTGCGTTTAACACTAATGCTATTAAAGCCGCCAATAACTTAATTGCCGATAAATACAGCAACCAGCTAAAAGCAGGTAATGTATCTATCATCGGTATCGGTAAAAAATCGCAGGAGTTTTACCAGCGCCGCAAATACAACGTAATTGGCAACAACAACGAGGTATTTAGCGCGCTTAACTTTGAGAACGTTTCAAAAATAACCGAAGCCGTGATGGAAGGCTTTTTAAAAGGTGAGTACGACCGTGTTGAACTGGTTTACAATCAGTTTAAAAACGCGGCGGTGCAGATCATTAAAACCGAACAGTTATTGCCGGTGCCAAAAGCCGAGAAAAAAGAAACGCAAACAGCCAGCAAAGTTGATTACATACTGGAGCCATCGCAAGAGGAAATAGTTGACCAACTGATACCTAAAAATATCAAGATACAGGTTTACAAAGCCGTTTTAGACTCGCACGCGTCAGAACACGGTGCCCGTATGACGGCCATGGACAAAGCTACCGATAACGCAGGCGAACTGTTACGTAACCTACGTTTAAGCTACAACCAGGCACGCCAGGCAGCTATCACCACCGAGCTTACCGAAATTGTGAGCGGCGCGGCAGCACTATCAGGCAACTAAAATACTTTCCGTTTATAACCTTAAATGAAAGCCTCCCCGATCGGGGAGGTTTTTTTTGTATCGGCAGTTTTTAATAATTATTATGATAAACTATTGATTATTAAATTGATATAAACTATATTTATTTTTTGTGTAGCGATTGGTGCTGTTGGGATCATTCTTAACCCTAATAATTTATGTCAGCAATTGCACTTACCAATGCCGCAGAAGCCTCTGCCGCCCCATTAAACAAAAAAGACCGTATCCTTTTTTTAGATGCTTTACGCGGAATTGCCCTTTTGGGTATTTTGGTGATGAACAGTATGGCACAAGGCCAGGCCTATTTTTTTTATAGCAACCTTAATTTAGACCAGCCTATAAAAGGGGCTAACTTTTATGCCTGGCTTGTTGAAATGGGTGTTTTTGAAGGCACCATGCGCGGCTTGTTCTCCATACTGTTTGGGGCGGGTACGGTATTGTTGATCAACCGGCTCGAGAAAAGCCGTTCGCATATTGATGCTGCTGATATTTACTACCGCCGTATATTATGGCTGTTGTTTTTTGGGTTGATAAATGCTTTTGTATTTTTATGGGTAGGCGATATTTTGTACTCGTACGCGTTATGCGGCTTGTTACTCTTTCCGTTCCGAAACCTTACGCCGCGTACTTTGCTGATAGCCGCATTTGTGATGCTTGCATTTGGATGTTATCGCGAAACAGCGTTCCTGTACGATCATAAAGAGACCATTAGCAAAGGTATGCAGGCTGAGGCCCTGCAGGCTCAACACAAAAAGTTGGACAAAAAGCAAACCGCCGACCTGGAGAAATGGCATACTTATCGTGATAAAAACGATAGCAAGGGTATGATGAAAGCTGCAAAAGAGGAAACCGAAGCGGTTCAGTCGGCCAGCTACCCGGAGCTTTTTGTGCATTTCCGCGATCAAAACGTAGATGTGCAAAGCCGCGGCTTTTACAATTTTTGGTGGGATATGATGATGTTCTTTTTTATAGGCATGGCCGTTTACAAGTCGGGATTTTTAACGGGGAATAGTCCTAATGGGTTGTATATCACCTTAGCGATTGTTGGTATCGGCGCGGGATTAATTATTAATTATTTTGAACTGCGTTTGGCTTACCGCGCACGTTTTAACTATGTCATTATCAACCAGGCTAATTTTCTTGAGTTTTACCAAATCCGCCGCCTTTTCCAAACAATTGGTTATTTAAGTGCTCTGATATTGCTTTATAAGGTTGTGCCACTCCGAAAAGTGTTCCATTTATTTTCGCCGGTAGGCCAAATGGCGTTTACCAATTATTTGTCGCAATCCATTTTTGCCGCCATTATTTTTTACGGGTTTGGTTTATTTGCCAAATTGCAGCGATACGAAATATATTACGTAGTTGGCGCAATTTGGGCCTTTCAGCTTATTTTCAGCACCATTTGGTTGCGGTACTTTATGTTCGGCCCCTTCGAGTGGGTATGGCGAAGCCTTACCTACAAAAAGTTTCAGCCGTTTAAACGGATGAAAGATGAAGGGGCAACGGGGACTACTACGGCAGCAGTTGGGGCATTATGATAGGTCAGGAATTACTTATCCGGCTAAACGCCTCCAAATACTTATCAATATAAAACTGTTTGGTTTTTGCTTTATACTGCATAATAAAGCGGGGGTGCTCCAGCGCGATGATCTCTTTAAAAAATTGATGCTCCTGATTAAGCTTGCGGATAAACTTTTCGTTTTGCCCGGTGCCAAAACAAAAGCAGATGTCGGTTTCGATATCCATTTGTAATTGCTTCTGTATACTGCCGACGGCAAATGGGTAAATGGCGTTGGTTAAAGCCGGGCTATCATAATAGTTATAGTTAACCTGTTTGCCTAAGTTGTTGGTATTGGTAAAACCCAGCGGACTTACCGAACTGATGTAAATATCGCGGTAAAACTTTTCCGGTCCGCCGTAAGCGTCTATCATCTCATAAATAAAAACAGAGGATGGCTCGTGGGTGCTTACCCCGTCGATATCAATGCCACACTCACTTTTTAAACGTTTAGGATCAGTAAAAGGTACACCCGTAACTCCCGACCCAAACCTGCCTGGGTTAATGCCCAATATCAAATGGCGCGGATGGTTATCGTTATAATACTTGCGGTAAAAAGCTGATGATGCAGTTAAGGCGGCGGGACTTTCTTTAAATGGGTTCATGATGTGGATCCCGTCGGGCAGGGCACCTTGAAAGTCAAGCCCGGTATTGAAGGCGATGATCCTGTCGGCTAAGGTTTCCATCAGTTAGCAGACAGCCTTTTTTCATAACAGCAAAACCTCAAGCCGGGACGAAACTCTAAGCCTATTTCGCCGGCAAATATATAACCCACCTTAGGGAACAAGGCCCGTGTAGCCTGGTTTTTTGTATTGGTATCGATACGTAACACGGGGATACCGCGGTCAATAGCCACCTGCTCGGCCTGGTTCAATAATGCCGCCGCGATGCCCATCCCGCGAAAGCGCGGACTTACAGCCAACCGGTGCGTTACAATAGCTGTTTCGCTGGTATCCAGGCCCACATCCGCATACTCGGCATACTGTTCGGTGGTAATGGCACTAACCCCCGCAATCTCGCCATCAACCACCGCTACCCAAAGCTGGTTTAAGGCAATATCACTTTCAAAAACCTGCGGATTGGGGTAGGTATCGTCCCATTGGTAGTTTCCGGCTGCGCGCATTCCGGGCACTACTGCTTTTATAATTTGCATGATGCCGGGTACATCATCAAGGTTGGCTAAGCGTATCGTCATAAGGCAAATTGGCCGGTGGCCTTTTCAATATTTTCTCGTAAAAAAAGTTTTTCAGTTCAACAAATCCCAAAGTGATGATGCCGCGTAACGAGTAATCCAGGTGTTTGCGTAAGTGATAATAACCAATGCTTAGTCCGGCAATTGTAGCACACAGTGTGGCAAACACAATGGCGTAAACGCTTTTAAATAGCAGTGTGCAAACAAAGGCAACAATAATGTTTACTGAACCCATTGCAATTACCTTGTACAGGTTTACCTTAGGCTGGTTGATAATATCCAGTGTAACCCCGTTGAACCGGTCGATGGGGTATAAAATAGCCACGAACATCATCATTCGTAAAATGTTGGGCGCCTCTGTAGTGAGGTACCCTTTGCCGCCCAATATCCAGATACCCAGGTCGGCAGCAAAAAATGTCACCACTGCCGCCGGGATGAAAGCCCAGGTTAACATGCCCGGGTATTTTTTACTTACAAAAGTTAAATGGTACATATTGTTGTTATTGTAAGCGGTAGCCATAGCGCTCATGCCTGTACCCACAAAGCTGCGTAAAGGTATCTCTACGGCTTCCATTAATTTGGTGCCCATAGTAAAAATAGCGAGGGCACCAGGCCCCAATATGGCGTTAATGATCTGTACGTTGGCGGCACCCAATAAATTTGAACTTACGTTACTGGCCAGACTAAACTTGCCGAATGCAAATAGTTCTTTGATACATGTCCATGTGAGTTTAAACAGCGAGGCTATTTTTGAATAACCCAGAAACATACACACTAAGCTGGTGATAACATTGGTGATAAAGTTGACCAGCATCAGGTTTTCGAGCGTAGCGCGGTGCAGTACAGCTAAAATGGCCATGGTAATAATCATTGCGCCGTTGTTTAACAGGCGCAGCCATAATATCCGGGCGTAATCGTTATCGGCTACCATTATCCAAAAGGTAATGTTAAACGGCACCGAGCTCAATACGGTTAAGCCAAACCACTGCACTAAAATTTTTACTTCTAAATTGTTAAATGAACTGGTAAAAGGTATTACAGCCAGGTTTGCAAGCATAAACAAACCGCTTACGCCCAAGGCCAGCACCCATACCGAACCTAAAACTTCGCCGGCACGTTCGGGCTGGGTACCTGCATAAAACTTTACAGTGGCCGTAGTGAGCAGTCCGTTACGCACCGAATCGGCAAGGCTGTATATCGATAAAAAGAAAAACCAGATGCCCAGGTCGTCCTTTCCCATGGTACGTGCCAGCAGGCCCATCATCCCAAAACTAACCCCGGCGATAACAAAGTTGCCAAGCAATGCTAAAATGTGCTTGTTTTTAAGGTCGGATAACGAAGGTAACTGCATTTTTACTATTGAGGCATTACAAGGGCTGAATTTAATAAAGATACAGCTAAATAAAAGTGTTTGAACATTTGATTATTACAAAATGTAATTATATTTTGTGGCTATATTTTTTTTGATTGAGTAAACTAAAATCACGGCTTAATTAACATCAGCTTAATATGGTTAAAAATATTGCTTTATATGTATAATGTACTGCTGGTTACTTTAACCGGTTTTGATTCGACCGCCGAGATTCCTTTCCTTTTTAAAAGGGCGAGCTGTAACAATGTTGATATTTTTTGTAACCCAACATCGTGGTTACGCAGCAACAGGTTTCACGATAAATGGATAGAAAGCAGTACAGAGCATCCGGAGTTTGTAGCTCAGCTTGTGCGTATAATCGAAGCCGATCCGGAATACTACAATTGGATAGTTCCGCTCGACGATGCTTCGGTAAAGTTATTGAATGAATCAATATCGGATGAGTGGCTTTTTAACAAGGTAATGCCCATCAATAAAATTGAGAACCGGGAGATACTCTCGTCAAAGATCGGCCTTTCCAACATCTGCAAAAAATATGGTATTACCACCCCGCGTTATCTAAACTATTCGGAAATTGAAAGTGACGAAACCATTACCAAAGAGCTTGATTTTCCGATATTATTAAAAGAAGACTACAGTTTTTCGGGAATCGGCATCCAGTTTTGCGAAAGCCCGGACCAATTGGCAGCTTGCCTGGCCAACGTGCGGGTGAAAGATAACCTGGTTTTGCAGGAGTTTATTAAGGGCGAGGATATAGGCGTTGAGGCCCTGTTTAGGGATGGTAAACTGATAACCTACAATTGTGCCGAGGTGTTAACCTATATGTACAACAAATTTTCGTTCACCACACGCAGGTTGTATTACCAAAATACAGAAGTTGCCGCATTGCTTAAAACCTTGGGCCAAAGTGTAGGCCTAAACAGCTTTGCCAGCATACAGTACGTTTATCACCCCGGGCGCAAAACGTATTACCTGATCGAAGTAGATGCCCGGGTTAACTCCTGGATGCCTTACTCGCGGTTTACCGGGCATAGCTTTATTGATGGCATCAAAAAAATAATGGCCGGCGACCTGACCCATGACATTGATATAACCGATGATAAGAAAATAGAAATAGCCATATTTGACCGCGATATACGCCGCTGTGTTAAACACAAGAATTTTAGAGACGTATTGGCATGGGTGTTCAATTACAAAGGGTACTGGAGGTTTATACCCTTTTACGACCGCAAATTTTTTGGCCGCATTTTAGGTAAGTTGTTTAATGATTTTTTTAAGATCAAAAAATAAGGTGTGCTGGCCTGTATATCCCCCTCATTAAATACAAGGTCAAAACAAATAAGGTATATAAATAATCAGGTAAAAATTCTGATAAAATTCGCAAAATATTAAAATAAAACTCGTATAATAATGCGATATTTGAACACCTGTTACTTTATTCTATTTTTTAAAAATTAAGATTAATTTTTGTAACGTTGTTATACAACACTTAATACCATTTTTAAAAAGTTGAAAATACTCCACATTGTACCCAGTTATAAGCCAGCCTATAAATACGGGGGCCCTATTAACTCCATTAGTAAGCTATGCGAATTACTAAATGACGAGGGTATATATTTAAAAGTACTTACCACCACCGGCAACGGCAATGAGGAGTTGGATGTTGAGACCGGTAAAGAAATATTGGTTGATGGCGTAAATGTTATTTACTTTAAACGCTATACCCGTAATAATACTTTTATATCGCCTGCATTGTGGCGTTACCTGTATAAACACGTAAAGGAGTACGACCTTGTGCATATACATACCTGGTGGAATATCCTGGTGCTGGTATCGTCATTTATATGTTATTTAAAAGGTGTTAAGGTCATCCTATCGCCACGCGGGATGCTGTGCGATTACATTTTTAATGGCAATAATCATTTCATCAAAAAATGGATACACATTTTAGTTGGTAAAAGGTTATTAAAAAAATCGCGCTTCCATGCCACCACAGTAATGGAGTACGACGAGTGCCAGAAACTTATCCCCGGCTGGCAAGGCTTTGTTGTACCTAATATACTTCCGCTTACAGGGGAGGCCATCAAAAAAACGCCGAACGAGGTTTTTACCATTATATTTCTATCACGCATTGACCCTAAAAAAGGCCTTGAGTTTGTTTTTGAGGCCATGGGCAAACTGCGTATAGATGTTAAATTAAAGATTTTTGGAACCGGTAACCCTTTATATATTGAGGAATTAAAAAAATTGGCGGCCCATAATAAAATTGAAAGTAAAGTTGAGTGGATGGAGTGGCAGGGTGCCGGCTCAAAGTTTACGCAGTTGATGAATGCCGACCTATGTATACTAACATCCTATAACGAAAACTTTGGCAACGTGATCATCGAATCGTTATACATGGGTACGCCGGTGCTTATTACGGATATGGTAGGCCTTTCGGCTTTTGTAAAAAGTTACGATCTGGGCTGGATAACCCCGCTTGACGTCAATATCATCAGCAATACTATACTCCAGGCTACTTTGGATAAAGAAAAACGCGAAAGGATAAATACAACCAGCAGGCAGATCATCGAAGATAATTTTTCCGAAAAAACCTTGCTCGATCAATACGTCAAAGTCTATAACTCCGAGTTAGCCTAAACATGTACCGGTCCGGGTTTTATCTCCTTAAATTATATTTGCAAATTTTATAACAGGGATTATTGATTTTAGGTAAACATTCCTATTTTTGAGCGTCAAAAAAATATACAATGGATACAAGAGAACAAGCAAACGCCCCCGGCCATTACATACTGTTAACCGTAGCTATCATTATTGGTATAGTAGGTGTTTTTTTACGTTTTGCAGGCGATGCCCGTGGTTGGAACATTGCAGCTAATATTATACTGATCATTGGTATTCTGATCGCGCTGAAAGCCGTTTTTGCGATAATGAAGTAATAAACCATAAATACATAAAAAAAGCGATGGTAACCCATCGCTTTTTTTATGCAATTAAGCGGGGGTTGGATCATCGCCGTTTGTTTTTTGGAGGGAAAAGCTGTTTTAAAACCGAGTTGCTTTCTAAAGTTTTGAGCCCTTCTTCGTAACCTATCATATAAATATACTCGGCATAGCTGGTGTCAAATATGCCGTAAGTGCCAAGGCCATGCGGCTCAATAACCACATCGCACAGTTTTTTATGGCTGTCAAGGCTCGAGTTTATGGCCAGCATAGCTGCGCGGTCAACCATCTGGCCAAACGAGTGTATCTCTGTAACTGGTGCCAGGTGATTGCACGATACACCAATGATCAGGTCGCAATTACCAACCAATGGTTCAACCGGAAAATTATTGAGTATGCCGCCATCAACATACATGTGGTTATTAATGATGATGGGTTTAAAAATGCCTGGCAAACAACATGAGGCCAACAGGCATTTGATCAGCTCGCCATCGTTAAAATAAACCAGTTTACCTTCGCCAAGGTCGACCGAGGTAACGGTTATGGGTATTTTAAGTTTTTTAAATGAATCGTCGGGAAAGTACTCTTTGAGCAGGCCTTCGGCATGAAGAATGGACAATAAGCCCGTGCTGCCGATGGAGGGCCTCAGTACCCGCAGCAAATGCGCTTCGCGAATGATCTTTAATGTTTCTTTTGGCTCGTATCCGGCCGAAAAAAATGCGGCAGCAATGGCGCCGGCACTTGTGCCCGAAATATGCGAAAAACGGATGCCACGATCGTTTAAAGCTTGTAGCACACCCAGGTGTGCCACGCCCCGTATGCCCCCGCCCGATAAGGCAAGCCCAATTTTTAGCGGCTTATTTTGGTCGGTATTTGGATTCATTTAGTATTTTTTGAGCATCGTTATTGGCCATTAGCTGCGGTAGCGTTACCTCCGGATGCTTATCCATGTATTGCCGCACTATTTGCCAGCCTGTCCATATCCCTAATTTGGGTGCCGAATTGTTTTTTTCGCCAAGGCCTGGTGTAAAGGGTGCCTCATGTAAAAACTTATCAATTTTTTGATCATCGCTTTCGTAAAGCAGGTTTTCTTCCAAAAAATAACCCCATATCTGGACTTTAAAATCGGTACACCACTTTAGCTGTTCGGGGGTATACCCTATTTTAACCGAGTCGGCAACATCGGGCAAGGTACTATCCATAAAATACATGATCTTGCCGCTGTATATCATTTTGCTTAGCAAGGTCTTGTCGTCATCGCTTTCGGGGAACATGTTTTCGCGCACAAACGCTTCAACCACACGCGGGGCAATATTGTCCGGCGTAAAACGGCGCGAAATATAATGCGGAAAAGTTTCGATCAATGCCGGGTAAAACTTAGAGTCAGCCCCCAAAAACTGGTCAAGCCCTATGGCAAAATAATCATTCCCTATTGATGTTTGCGCCTGGAAGCCTGAAAAGTAGGCATAAAACACGGGTATTTTAACCTTTGGGAAGTAGTATCTTATCCGCCTGAAGGCATCGGTCAGTTCGGCATTCTGTTTATCCAGGTTTGGGTATACCGAGTCAACCTCTTGTTTAAGATCGGTATAGGCCCTGCTGCCAAACATTTGTCGCAACGTAGCAAAATAAGCAGTATCGCGTGTACTGCCGTATTGTAAAATACGTTCTACAAAATCCTGGTAAAAAGGGCCATATTTTTGCTGCAGCAATTGGGCTTGTGCAGCCATTGGTTTTGTTCGCATCTGGTCAAAGTCGGTCTCAAAACGGATGATGTTGATGTTGACGTTGATATTGCTTACATCAACCTTTTTATTTTGGCCGCAGGAGGTAATTAGTAAGGCTATCGAAAAAAAAAGGTAAATTTGTTTTGAAAACGGATACCGGCAAAATGTGATCATTAAACAAAATTAGGTTTTAAAATTACATTTTATAACGCCATGGCCCGCTACCTATTATATATATGATCAAGATCGCTTTAGCCCAGCTTAATTATCACGTTGGCAACTTCGAATCCAATACCAACAAAATTATAACCGCCATTAATGCCGCGCGTAATAACGGCGCCGATCTGGTGGTATTTGCCGAATTATGCGTTTGCGGTTACCCCGCGCGCGATTTTTTTGAATTTAAAGAGTTTATTGATCTGTGTGAATCATCGGCTAAACAAATAGCAGCCGTATGTGCCGATATTGCCTGTATAGTGGGCATCCCTACCTATAATTTAAAAGACCAGGGTAAAGACCTGTTTAACTCGGCTTATTTTATTGAGAACGGGCAGGTAAAAGCCATTGTAAATAAAGCGTTGTTACCAAACTACGACGTTTTTGACGAGTACCGGTATTTTGAACCCGAAACCGATTTTAACTGTATTGATTTTAAAGGCCACCGGATCGCATTAACTATTTGCGAGGATTTGTGGAACACCATTGAGAACCCCCTATACATAACGCGGCCGATGGATAAGCTGATACAGCAGCGGCCCGATGTGATGATCAATATAGCGGCGTCGCCATTTGCTTATAATCACGATGAAGAGCGTATTGACATTTTGAGCAACAATGCCAAACAGTACAATATGCCCTTGTTTTATGTTAACCAGGTAGGCGCGCAAACCGAACTGATATTTGATGGCGGTTCGTTAATTTTTGATAATGAAGGCAAACTGCTCGACGAGTTGCCTTATTTTAAAGAGCAGGTTGCTTATTACACGGTAGCTAAAAACGACGGTGGCAGATCGGTTGTTAGTTTTGAACATACCGCTAACAGCAAGACAGAGCGTACGAGCGATATTGAACAAATACACGAAGGGCTGATATTAGGCATACGCGATTATTTTTACAAATCGGGTTTTAGCCGGGCAATATTAGGCCTGTCAGGCGGTATTGATTCGGCAGTGGTATGCGCCCTTGCCGCCGAAGCTCTGGGTGCTGATAATGTAATGGCCGTTTTGCTGCCATCAAGGTTTTCGACCGGGCATTCCATTACCGATGCCGAAGACCTGGTAAAAAACCTGGGCTGCAAAAGCGAAACTATCGCTATAAAAAGTGTTACCGAAGCGTTTGAAAATGCTTTACAGCCACAGTTCAACGGTTTGCCTTTTAACATAGCCGAAGAAAATATACAATCGCGCAGCAGGGCGGTATTGTTGATGGCCATGAGCAATAAATTTGGCTATATATTGCTCAACACCTCAAACAAAAGCGAAGCCGCCGTTGGTTATGGTACTTTGTATGGCGATATGTGCGGCGGTATTTCGGTTTTGGGTGATGTTTACAAAACCCAGGTTTACGAACTGGCACATCATATTAATAAAGACCGCGAAATAATCCCGTTAAACTCTATTGTAAAACCACCTTCGGCTGAATTAAGGCCTGATCAAAAAGACTCGGACTCGTTACCAGAGTATGATATATTGGATACCATTTTAATGGAATACATTGAGCACCGCAGATCATCATCAGAGATCATTGCCATGGGGTACGACGAAGCGGTTGTAAGGCGCATTATCAAATTGGTTAACAGCGCCGAGCATAAACGTTACCAAACCCCGCCAATACTGCGTGTTTCGCCAAAGGCGTTCGGGATGGGCCGCCGTATGCCTATTGTGGGTAAATACCTGTCTTAAACTCGTGGGGTTTAATAAACCGCATTGTTGCTGATGGCAATATTTAAAGTGGCGATACCGTCTTTTTTTACTTCAACCGGGTTGATGTTGCCTTTCCCGTCAAACAGGTTAGCATACAACTGGCCACCCTCTTCCACAAAAACCGAATACCTGCCCACCGGTAATGCAACGGCGTAGCGGCCATCACTATCGCTTTGGGCTTTCGCGACCATGCGGGTTTTGATATTTACATAAAAGTTACCGCTGGCTGTGGCCTGATCGCGTTGGGTTAGTTCATACACATACACCCCACGTGCTACTCCTCTGCCAGCATCGGCCTTACGTCCGGGCGACGGCATTTGATTGCCTTGTTTCAGATATATTTTACCGGCAATGCCCTGGGCGAAAATTTCTGGCTGTTGCTTAATGGGTAAAGATGCGGTCATCATTAACAAGAACAATAAATTTTTCATACCTTTCTAACGTAATAGAATATAGGTTTATTCCGTTAAATGTAACATTGTTTCAAATATTAACTGCACTACATGACGAAACTTTACACTAAGCTTCTCTTGATCTTTATTTTTGTATTGCTTACCGCGAGGGCAACAGCGCAGCAAATATTGACAGACGCCGTTAAACAAAAGCAGTTAACCGACCTGTCGGCCAGTCAAAATACAAACTACCAGGCCGAACACCAAAAAGCATTAAAACAAGCTGCACTAAAAGGCTGGGTAACTTATAAAGTGACCCCAGACGGTGGCGTCATATCCCTGCAAAAACTCGACAATTCGGGGTTCCCGCTTTATTTAAAAGCGCTAAATAACATTATAGCAGCAGCTACAACGCGTACCAATTCTGTACAAACGGGAGGTTCGCTGGGCCTTAATTTAAACGGTTCGAGCGCCATTATGGCCAATAAATTAGCCATTTGGGATGGCAGCAGCGTTTATGCCGCCCACCAGGAATTTGCCGGTAAAACAATAACTATTAAAGATGCGTCGGTGCTTACCCTGATAGATCATGCCTCGCACGTGGCGGGTACCATGTTGGCCAAGGGGGTTTACGCTCCGGCACAGGGTATGGCGTTTGGGGCAACTACCTTACAATCGTACGATTTTGATAACGACGCGACCGAAATGGCAGCGGCGGCAGCGGGGTTATTGGTTTCTAATCATTCGTATGATTATATAGCAGGCTGGGATTTTAACAGTACACAAAACCGCTGGGAATGGTATGGCGTACCTGGTGCCAGCCAGGATTATAAGTTTGGCTTTTATGGGTCGGATACACAAACGTTTGATAAAATAGCCTTTAATGCGCCCAAATATTTGATTTGCCAGGCTGCCGGCAATAACCGCACAGTAAACGGCCCCGCTGTTGGCAGTACCTACTACGGTTTTACAAGCGCAACCGATGCAACGTTTATAAATAAGGGCCCGCGCCCGGCAAACATTAGCAATAACGATAGTTACGATATTATAAGCACAACCGCCAATGCCAAGAACATACTTGCCGTTGGTGCTGTTAATCCCTTGCCATTTGGCCCGTCCACCGGTGCCGATGTTACAATAGCTCCTTTTAGCAGTTGGGGCCCAACCGACGATGGCCGGATAAAACCCGACATTTGCGGCGACGGTGTAAATGTAACCTCGTGCAGTATTGCATCTGCGGCAAGCTATACAACGTTTTCGGGAACCTCAATGGCTACGCCTAATGTTAGCGGGTCGTTGTTTTTGCTGCAGGAATACTATGCGCAAAAAAACAGCGGCAATTTTATGCTCGCGGCAACGCTTAAAGGCCTGGCCTGCCATACCGCGCTCGATGCCGGTAACCCAGGCCCCGATTATATTTATGGCTGGGGCTTGCTCGATATGGCCAAAGCGGCACAGGCCATTACTGATAATGGTACAAAAAGCCTGATCAGCGAAAAGACGCTGGTACAGGGGCAAACGCAAACGTTTACCGTTGTGGCATCCGGCAGTTCGCCTTTAATGGCCAGTATCTCCTGGACCGATCCTGCCGGCCCGGCTACGACCGACGGGGTAGTTAACGACCGGACCCCTAAACTGGTTAATGACCTGGATATCCGCGTAAGCGATGGTACCACCACTTTTAAACCCTGGATACTTGACCCGAATAACCCGGCTAATAACGCCACAACTGGGGATAATGTATTGGATAATATTGAACAGGTGTATATACCTGGCGCTGTGCCCGGAAAAACGTATACCATTACGGTAACGCATAAAGGCACACTAACCAACGCTTCGCAAAACTACTCGCTAATTGTTACGGGTATTGGAGGCGCGGCTTATTGTACATCTAACCCGCTTTCGAGTGCCGACTCGCGGATAGATAACGTAACCCTATCAGATCTTAACTTTACCGCACCAGCCGGTTGTACAACGTATTCGAACTATACAAACTTGACCAGCACACTGGAGCAGGGCAAAACCTACCCCATAAGTGTTACTTTGGGTACATGCGGTGCTAATTTTAGTAAAATAGCCAAAGTTTACATTGACTGGAATGGTAATGGGTTGTTTACCGATGCCGGCGAACTGGCAGCGACATCGGGCGTTTTTAGCACAAACGGCGTATTTACCGCTAACATTACCGTACCTGGCACGGTTACACCCGGAAGCTATAGCCTGATGCGGGTAATCGTCAGTGAGACGACCGACCCAACATCCATAAACCCTTGCGGGACTTACGCCAAAGGCGAAACCCAGGATTACCGGGTAAAATTTGTAAAACCAAGCCTTGATGCGGGTATTATCGCCATCAACACTCCCGCAGTTACAGGTACCTGCCCGTCAGCCACCAGCGCGGTATCAGTCAGGATAAAAAACTTTGGTACGGCAACGATAAGCAATATCCCCGTTAAGGTAACTATTACAGCTTTGACTGGAGGTGCCGTCACCACGTTAACCGATGTTTATCCTGGTACGCTGACGCCTTTGGCTGAGGATGACTTTATTTTAACGGGCACCTTTAATGCGGTGGCCGGTGGCAGTTACACTGTAACCGCTACTACACAATTGGTTAACGATGCCATAGCCTCCAATAACCAAACATCGCTTAACGCTGTAATTAACCAACCACCGGTAATTACCAATGCGTCTGCATTTTTCTGTACCGATGCCAAAATATATAGTTTAAACGCCGCCGATGCGGGTACCTTGTGGTATAAAAACCTGGCCGATGCTACACCATTTACCGCCGGAGCCAGTGTTTCTACAACTACGGCGCCTATAAACGGCGTGTATTATGCCGGGTTAAACGATTTTAGCGGCAGCATAGGCCCGGCTACCAAAAATGTATTTACAGCTGGTGGTTATAACCAGTTTACGCCTACCGTAACGGTGAGTACCAGGGTGCCTATGGTTATTGAGAGTGCCAGGCTGTATATTGGCAATTCGGGCTCGCTCACATTTAACGTGACCGACGCAAACGGAGCGGCAGTATTTACCAGGACCATTAACGTTGTTGCCACGCGAACAACACCAGGCCCTGGCGCACAAACCGATGACCCTGCCGATGTAGGCAAGGTATATAACCTTGGTTTAGTGCTGCCTGCCGCAGGTACGTATAATATTACAATTACATATCCAGATAATGCAACTTTATACCGTAACAATGGCGGCGTAACCGGCTATCCGTTTTCGTTACCGATCAATATTTTTAATATCAAGAGCAATAACGCCACATCGGGCATTGCTAATGATACCGCCTACTATAAAAACTTTTACTATTACTTTTATGATATGCACGTGCGCAGTTATGGCTGTCTTGGCGCCGCAAGGGTAGCAGTGCCATTAACCAAGGCAGCCATTACCCAAAACGGCCTGGTGTTAAGCTCCAATTTTACAACCGGTAACCAATGGTACTTAAACGGCATTGCTATTGCGGGCGCTACCGCGCAAAACTACACGCCCTTAGTGAGTGGTATTTACCGGGTTGATGCCGTAACAACAAACAGTGGTTGCATCTCAAAATCCGATGACCTGAGTTTTGTATTACCATCAAAAGGTACGGGCGATGGTGCGGATATATCATTGGCGGTTTTCCCTGTACCGGCGGGTAACCAGCTAAACCTGGCGTTTGTTGCCAAGGTTGACGAAAGCCTGAGCATTTTAATAAAAAACAGTATCGGCCAAGGCTTATACAGCGATGTGGAACAAATTAAGGCAGGCCCTTATAACACCATTTTAAACATAGCCACCATACCCGACGGTATCTACTTTTTGCAGTTGAAGATCGGCGATAAAACCTATGTGAAAAGGGTGACGATATTAAGATGACCGGGTTTTTTTAACCCGGCCATATTTTTTTTAGAATGTGTATTTTAAGCCAAGACCAGGCGCAAGGTCGAAAAATGGCCCTGATGCTAACTCTAACCTCGGGTTAAGGTCAAGGCTGATAGCGATAGGCGCTTTGGGTATGATGTATTCCAGGCCTACAACGCCATCAGCGCCAAGCAAAAGTGAACTGCTGGTATAGTTTGTGGTGCCGATGCCTTGATACTGTCCGTTTCCTACCGAACCTACGTGTGCGCCCGCGCCATAATAAAATTTAAGTTCGGCAACGCTAAAAGCGGTTTGATTTATTTCGTATAAGCCGGTTAATACTACACCGTGCGACCGTAGCCCCAGTATCCCTTCGAGCGATACATCTTTGGTTGTAAAGTACTTTAGCGATACACCGTTTTCGTAACCGCCAAACTTTAGGCCTAAAGCCGTTTGGTAAGTTTGCGCGTATAGCGCATGGTTTGTAAATAAAATAGCTGCAGAAATAATGAATGATGATAATACCTTTTTCATGATAACGTTTTAGATGTAAATGCGGCATGTAAATTTTTACCGCTTGCCTCAAAAACGCTTTGTTGCAGTGATAAGTATTTTGCCCGCCCGGTTTTTTGTAAAAAATGCACATCATTTTTATTTATACCTAAAACTGTTTTGGTATAAAAACTATTATATCATACCTTTGGTAAAGGCGCAACCAAGCCCAAACCAATTTCGGGTTTACCCGACTTATTTTAAAATTTATTGCTATGGCCTTAACACGGGTGTTTGATCTGCTGCCCTATAACCTGGAAAAATTCCCCAAGGCCGATATGCTGGCCTATAAAGAGTCGGGCGTATGGAGCAAATATTCCACCCACCAGGTAGTTGACACTATTAACAACGTTAGCCACGGACTGCTGTCGTTAGGTATCAAAAAGAACGACAAGGTGGCCATCATGTCGCCCAACCGCCCAGAGTGGAATTTTTGCGATTTCGGCATAATGCAGATAGGCGCTACCCAGGTGCCCATGTACCCAACCCTGAGCGATACCGATATCGAGTACATCCTGAAGGACGCAAACGTAAAGCTCATTTTTGTGTCGGATAAGGATATCTGCACCAAAATAAGTAACCTTAAAGCAAAGAACAACTTTGATTTCGATATTTACAGTTACGATAAAATAACAGGCGTAAAGCACTGGACGGAGATAGCCGAGGCCGGAAAGAACAACCAACAGGTTGATCTGAACATCTATCGCGACAGCGTACAGCCCGACGACCTGCTGACGCTCATCTACACATCGGGCACTACCGGGACACCCAAAGGCGTAATGCTTACACACGGTAACCTAATGAGCAATGTGCTCGAATCGTCAAAATTATACCCTGCCGAAATTAACCGTGCATTGAGCTTTTTACCCATGTGCCATATTTTTGAGCGCATGGTGGTCTACATGTATGTATACCTGGGCATAGCGGTTTATTATGCCCAAAGTATGGATACCATAGTGGCCGATATGCAGGAGGTAAAACCTCATTGCTTTACAACGGTACCCCGCCTGCTCGAAAAAGTGTACGACCGCATCGTAGCCAAAGGATCCGAACTTACCGGCGTTAAAAAAGCCATATTCAATTGGGCGCTAAAACTCGGGTTACGCTACGAACTTGACGGAAAGAACGGCTGGTGGTACGAAAAGCAGCTCAAAATAGCCCGCAAACTTGTCTTCAGCAAATGGAAAGAAGCCCTTGGCGGTGATATTATTGCCATAGTTTCGGGTGGTGCAGCCTTGCAACCAAGGTTGGCCCGTGTGTTTTGGGCGGCAGATATTAAGATACTGGAAGGCTATGGTTTAACCGAGACCTCGCCGGTTATCGCGGTGAACGCGCCCTTTCCTGGTGAAACCAAATTAGGGAGCGTTGGCCCTGTATTGAAAGGGGTTTCGGTTAAGATTGCCGAGGACGGCGAAATTATGGTGAAAGGCCCCAACGTGATGAAAGGCTATTATAACCGGCCCGATGCCACTGCCGAAGCTATTGATGCCGACGGGTATTTTCATACGGGCGACATCGGTATGTTGCTTGAGGGCAAATACCTTTGCATAACCGACCGTAAAAAAGAGATATTTAAAACCGCTGGCGGCAAATACGTGGCGCCGCAAACCCTCGAAAACAAATTTAAGGAGTCGCCGCTGATAGAGCAGATCATTGTGATAGGCGAGAACCAGCGCTTTCCGGCCGCGTTGATCGTACCCGCTTTTGACGCCTTGAAAGACTGGTGCACTAAAAAAGGTATAACTTATACCACCCGCGAAGAGGTGATCAAAAACCCGCAGGTCATCGCTAAATTTCAGCGGGAGATAGACCGGTATAATGTAGGGTTTGGCCATTGGGAACAGGTGAAAAAGTTTGAATTGATAGCAGATGATTGGTCGATAGCAAGTGGCGAGATGACACCCAAATTAAGTTTGAAGCGTAAGGTGATCTTAAAAAAATATGATAAATTAGTGGAGAAAATTTACCAAACACCTGCTGACCATGCTTAACCTGACTATCAGATCCAGATCAAAATATCTTATCCTGCTTGTTACGGCGGGATTTTTTTTGCCCGTAGGTTGTGTACAGGGTCAGCTTGGCCGCGATAATGCCCAGCAGTATACCAACGGCATGGTGGTTTGCGCTTACCCCGATGCCGCGCAGGTTGGTTTAAACATCCTGAAAAAAGGCGGCAATGCCGTCGACGCGGCGGTGGCCGTTCAGTTTGCTTTGGCCGTTACCTATCCCGAAGCCGGTAACATTGGCGGCGGAGGTTTTATGGTGTACCGTTCGGCCAAAGGCGAAACCAACACCCTTGACTTTCGCGAAAAAGGGCCCGCCGCGGCATCGGCCAATATGTTCCTGGATGCAGCAGGCAATGTAATACCCAGCATGAGCATCTCCACCCACCAGGCATCGGGCGTTCCCGGCAGTGTGGATGGTATGGTTACCGCGCACAGCAAATATGGCAAACTGCCCTGGGCCGACCTGGTACAGCCCGCTATTGACTTGGCCCGCGATGGCTTTAAGCTCACCAAACGCGCCGCAGCCAGTCTCAACGGCGCCCAGGCCGAATTTGCCAAACTTAACCCCAGTAAAACCTACTTTTTGAGAGCTATCCCATGGCAGGAGGGCGACCAGTTTGTGCAGGAAGACCTGGCTAAAACATTGGAGCTTATCCGCGATAAGGGCCGGGCCGGGTTTTACGATGGCCCTACTGCTGAAAAGATTGTAGCCGAAATGCAAAGCGGGCAGGGCCTCATTACCAAAACCGATCTGGCTGCTTATCACTCGGTTTGGCGCAAGGCCATAGTTGGCCAATACAAAGGTTACAAGGTGATCACCATGCCGCCGCCATCAAGCGGTGGGATAGCATTGCTGCAACTGCTCAGATCGGTTGAAACCTATCCTATAAAAACATGGGGCTTTAACCGCGACTCCACTATCCAACTGATGGTTGAAGCCGAACGCCGCGTGTACGCCGACCGTTCAAAATACCTGGGCGATCCCGATTTTTACAAAGTACCGGTTGATAGCCTGCTAAACCCTGCTTACACTGTAGGGCGGATGAAAAGCTTTAACCTTGCAGCCGCTACCCCAAGTACAGTTATCCAACCCGGATCGTTCGTTGGGTACGAGAGTGACCAGACCACTCACTACAGCATTGTAGACCGTGACGGTAACGCGGTATCCATCACCACCACCTTGAACGGCGGCTTTGGCTCCAAAATATTTGTAGCCGGTGCCGGCTTTTTACTCAATAACGAGATGGACGATTTTAGCGCCAAACCCGGCGTGCCCAATATGTTTGGTTTGGTTGGCGGCAAAGCCAACGCCATACAGCCTGGTAAACGTATGCTCTCGTCCATGACACCTACTATCCTCGAAAAGGATGGCAAGCTGTTTATGATAGTGGGTACACCCGGTGGTTCAACCATCATTACTTCGGTATTTCAAACCATCCTCAACGTTATCGACTTTGACCAAAGTATGCAAACCGCCGTTGATTCAAAACGCTTCCACCACCAATGGCTGCCCGATCAGATCGACTTTGAAAAGGGGGCTATCGATAGTTTATCGCAGATACGTCTCACCCAAAAAGGCTACAAACTGGTACAGCGTAAAGGCGGCAGCGGCCGGGTTGATGCCATATTGCTAACCCCCTGGGGCTACTACGAAGGCGGTGCTGACCCAAGGGGCGACGATACCAAGTTGGGCTGGTAAGCACATGGGTAAATACTTCACCATATTCTTTCTATTAGTAAGCCACCTAAGCTTTGCCAATATGGCGTCGCCCTACAGCGACGGTACCAAAGTAGCATCCGTTTTTTCAAGCCGCAATGTCGATATCCTGAGCGAAAAAATATCCGTAGCCCCTGCCCGCGATTTCAAAGCTGCCTCATATATTGTAGAATACAATATTAAAACCGATACCGGTGGTAAACAGATCCCCTTGCTTTTTTATGCCATGGGTTACGATCGCGATTTCAAAGTTTGGGTTGACGATGACACGGTGAGTTTAGCAGCTATACCCAATACGTACGCCCATGTCGAAAACACACCCTTTTTTGGGTTTGGAAACATCTTCCAAAAAACGCCCTATTCAAACTCTTCACAACTGGTGGGCATTTATTGGCGCCAGGGCTGGGAGCAGGCTTACTCCCTTTCCGATCTTAAATATTTTGAAACAAACCTTATAAAAGGTGTGCACAAAATACGGGTTGAGTACACTGCCCGTTATTGGACAGCTGCATGGGATTGGGTAAAGCAGTATAGTTTCAATTACTCATTATCGCCGGCAAGGTTTTGGAAATCATTCGGTACACTTCAAATCAATATTGATACGGCAAATTTCAAAGGTTTCCTGACAACTAATTTGGGCCGCCGGGCTGATACGGTTTCTGGCTCCGTAAAAACCTGGAATTTTACCAAGCTTCCGGCCGACACCTTCGAGATTTATTACAAACCCCAGGTAGGCTGGCTTGCCAGTCTGCTTCTTACCATACAACCCTGGGGTCTCACCCTTATCTTTTCGTTTATTTTAGTGGTGTGGCACATTCGCTTGTTAAAAAGCTATCGCAAAGCCAACCCCTTAAAAAAACATTCGCCCGTATTAACAATAGGTATAGTATTAGTGCCCATTCTCGCGTTTATATTCTTCTTCAACTCATTCGATATGATCGATGCCGCCATCGGTAACGATGCCTCACATCGTCACGGTTATATCTTTCTGGCAGTATTTCTATACCCCTTTGTGCTGCTTCCTTACTGGCTCATCATGTGGCTGATTGACAGATACACCAGGAAGAAATTATTGCCTGCTTGAGCATCATGGGTAAATGTGGGTATTTGATTATTCAATTTGCTTTGGCTTGCGCCGCATTCTTATAAGCTATGATTACTTCCACAAACCTCCCGGCAATAGCGAGTTGATTTTTAGGGTCGGTAATATATTTCAGGTCTTCTTTATTAGTAAGATAACCCAGTTCAAGCAAAACCGCCGGTGCTTTGTTATTGCGCAATACATATATGCCCTGGCTACGCACCTGGCTATCTACCGCAATGCCATTGAGTTTTTGCATCCCGCCGATCATCGCGGCAGCCAGCTCTTGCGACCGCTCTTTGTTCACATTCCTATCAGTAAGCACCATCATACCGCTGCCGTGTTGGCGAGCGTTATCCGGATCAACGTTTACATGCACCGATACAAAAACATCACCCTGCGGTTTTACGCGATCAGCTAAAGGTACATTGGTGTTACCGGTGCGCGTCAGTATGGTTTTGATGCCGCGCTCTTCGGCAATCATCTTTATTTGTTTAACCATGGCCAATGTCAGGTCTTGTTCTTTTACGCCATTAGCCCGCCCTCCGGTATTACCGCCATGCCCGGCGTCTAACACCAAAACATATTCTTTGTCGATCCTGGCGCTTGTCGCGAAAGCGTAAACATGTTCCACTGTTAAAAAATAAACCAGTCCAGCTATCATGGGTAATACCAATAGGTAGCTCAATTTTTTGGCTGTAGCCGACCGTTTACCAAACAGCATTTGTATACGTGTTTTTAAGCCGTAGGCACTAAATTGATTATCTACACTTATTTGTGCTGGTCTCGACAGTTTGAGCAACAAGCCTGCGTAGCTTTTTGAGTTATATTGCAATGCTAAATGCCTGTCGACCTCAAACTCATGCGCCTGGTGCAGCGCTTTGGCAAACAGGTAAACAAATGGGTTAAACCACAATACCGTTTTTAACACTTCGGTAAATAAGTTATCTGCCGAGTGCATCAACTTAGCGTGCATCAGTTCGTGCGTTATTACCTGTTGCTGCTCGTTATCGTCAAGGTCGTCACTATTTAAAAATATCATATTAAAAAATGATGAATTGGACCGCTCATCAATTAAACGATACCCATTTTGGCGTTTCCCATATTTTAGGGCTTTATAAACTATGCGGCCAATCACCATTAAAAGCTTAAATAGCAATATCCCTGCTACTACACCATAAGCTAAATTGGCTATCAATAGCCAGTCGGTTTGGTGCTGGGGCTGTTGTATATTTAAGGGGGTATTGTCAACTACATCCTTAATCGTTTTTAATGCCGGATCAATTATTACCTGTTTAACCCCGGTAGCGGGTAAAACGGTTTGCACGTTGATATGCACTAAAGGTATCGTCAAACTCAGCACCAATGCCGATAGCAGGTACCAGCGGTTCAGCGTAAAGAACGTTAACTTGCGAAACACGATATGATACACCAGGTAAAAAGCCGCTGTGCAGCCGGTTACTTTAATAAGGTAGCTAAATAGTTCCATAATTATTGTTTGTTGATAAGGTTTTTAATGTTGTTCATTTCTTCTTCGTTCAGGGCTTCTTCTTTTACCATATAAGAAAGCAGGCTTTCGGCCGACCCATCAAAGTAATCTTTAAAAAACTTGCCGAACGAATGTTTACGATAATCTGCTTTACTGATGAGCGGAAAGTACTCGTACGTTTTGCCGTAGGCTTTATAACTTATATAGCCTTTTTTTTCGAGCACCCGCACCATCGATGATATGGTATTGTAAGGCGGCTTAGGGTCGTCCGGCAGCTTGTCAATAATGTCTTTAACAAATGCCGACTGCAGGGCCCACAATACCTGCATAATACGATCTTCGGTTTTGGTTAATTCTTCCATATCACAAACGTAAAACTTATTTTACAGTTTTGCAACTGTATTTACAGTTAATAAACTATTTTTACAGTTTTAAATTATAAGTAGCTGATTATTAATGAGTTTATTTTTATAATTGGAGGCAGGAGATAACTGTGGGTGTTTTCAATTAGTTTTTAGCTTTCAGCTTCGCGCTTCAAGCTTCCTGCTCAAAGCAGGGGGGTAATTGTGGGTGTTTTCAATTAGTTCTTGATCTATTTTGGTTCACTTGGTTCTAAGGCCGATCATACAATATACGAAATTATCGTCAAAAAAACAAGCAAAACATTCGCCAAAACTTTTTTTAATTATGCTTGCATACTAAATTTCTACTTCATACATTTGTTATGCTTGCATAGTAATTTAATGAAACACCAGGAAACTATTGATTATTTTTTAAAAATTGTGTGGCAAACGGTAGCTAACCGGTATAACCAGTTGGCGTCCGAATTTGGTATCACCCAGTCCATCGGTTACCTGCTCATCAACATCGACGAAAAGGAAGGTACCACCGTTACCGAAGTTGCCGGTTTGCTGGGGTTAAAATCAACCAGCCTGTCGCGCATGTTGAGCAACCTGGAGGATATGGGCCTTATTTACCGCGAAAGCAATAAAGGCGATAAACGCTCGGTCAAGATCTATTTAACCGATCTTGGTCGCGAAAAGCGCCACCTGGCCCGTGTAGTTGTACGCAAGTTTAATGATTATTTGGACGCCCACATTAGCGATGCCGAAAAGCAAAGCCTGACGGATACGCTCAAAAAGATCAACCAGCTAACCATTGATTATAAACCCGAATAAAAATGCTTTTCTATAAGTCCTTCCGTTAGCTAACGGAAGGGTCTGGGAGGGCTGCCGTTTCCTATGAAGAGATCGATCAAAAAAGTTGCAGTTTTAGGTTCGGGTGTGATGGGCTCGCGTATTGCCTGCCACTTCGCCAACATTGGCGTGGAGGTATTGCTGTTGGATATTGCGCCCAAAGAGTTATTGCCCGACGAACAGGCTAAAGGCCTTACGCTGGATAACCCAAAGGTTAAAAACAGGATAGTTAACGCGGCGTTGGATACTGCTGCAAAATCAAACCCTTCGCCGGTATTTACCAAAGCGGTTTTAAGCCGCATTACTACGGGTAACTTCGACGACAATATGAAGGATATTGCCGGTTGCGACTGGACCATCGAAGTGGTTGTCGAAAACCTGGATATCAAAAAGAAAGTGTACGACCAGGTTGAGCAATTCCGCAAGCCGGGCACTTTAATTACCTCAAACACATCAGGCATCCCCATCCACTTAATGGCCGAAGGCCGGAGCGATGATTTTAAAGCGCATTTCTGCGGGACGCACTTTTTTAACCCGCCGCGTTACTTACGTTTATTAGAGATCATCCCGACGCCAGCTACCAGCCCCGGTGTGCTCGACTTTTTAATGCACTACGGCGATAAGTTTTTAGGTAAAACCACCGTTTTATGTAAAGATACCCCGGCGTTCATAGCCAACCGTGTGGGTGTTTACTCTATTATGGCGTTGCTGCACCTGGTTGAGAAAATGGACCTGACGGTTGAGGAGGTGGATAAATTTACCGGCCCGGTTTTGGGCAGGCCAAAGTCGGCCACGTTCCGCACCAGCGATGTGGTTGGTCTGGATACGATGATCAACGTAGCCAACGGCCTTTACAACAACCTGCCTAACGATAAAGCACACGATCTGTTTGTGCTGCCCGGATATGTGAAAAAGATGGCCGAAAACAAATGGCTGGGCGATAAAACCAAACAAGGCTTCTACAAAAAAGTAAAAAATGCCGATGGTTCGAGCGAAATACTGGCGCTCGACCTGAAGACATTAGAATATAAGCCACAGATCAAAGTAAAGTCATCAACGCTTGAGGCAACTAAGCCTGTCGAGAACCTGCGCGAGCGGATGAAGGTTTACGCCAAAGGCACCGATAAGGCAGGCGAGTTTTTCCGCACGTCGTTTTATGGCCTGTTTGAATATGTAAGCGACCGTATCCCCGAAATATCCGACGAGTTGTACCGTATTGACGATGCCCTACGTGCCGGCTTCGGCTGGGAGCTTGGCCCTTTTGAGGTTTGGGATGCTTTGGGTGTGAAAGAAGCCGTTGCCGCCATGAAGACAAAAGGTAACGAAGCTGCTGCCTGGGTTCACCAAATGCTGGATGCCGGTAACGAGTCGTTTTATAAAGTTGAAGGCGGCGTAAAAAAATATTACGACATCCCAACCAAAAGCTATAAAGCCATCCCGGGGACGGAGAACTTTATTATTTTAGATAATATCCGCGCCAGCAAAACCATCTGGAAAAACAGCGGCACCACATTGACCGACCTGGGCGATGGTATATTGAACCTGGAGTTCCATACCAAAATGAACACCATTGGCGCCGAGGTTTTGCAGGGCATCAACAAAGCCATTGATATTGCCGAAAAAGATTACCGGGGTTTGGTCATCGGTAACGATGGTGCAAACTTCTCGGCAGGTGCAAACGTGGGCATGATATTTATGATGGCTGTTGAGCAGGAATACGATGAGATAAACATGGCTGTGCGCATGTTCCAAAACACCTCCATGCGCATCCGTTATTCGTCCATACCCGTGGTTTTGGCGCCGTTCAATCTGGCTTTAGGCGGCGGCTGCGAGTTTTGCCTGCACGCCGACCATGTACAACTACACGCCGAAACCTATATGGGTTTGGTTGAATTCGGTGTGGGATTGATCCCCGGCGGTGGCGGCACCAAGGAGTTTGCGCTGCGCGCCTCCGATGCGTTTGGCGATGGGCAGATAGAGCAAAACGTGTTGAAAGATCGTTTCCTCACCATCGGCATGGCTAAGGTTTCCACCTCCGCACCCGACGCTTACGACCTGGGTTATCTATTGAAAGATAAATACTCCATCAGCATGAACCGCAGCCGTTTAATAGCCGATGCTAAAGAAAAAGCCATCGAACTGGCCGATGCCGGGTATACGCAACCCGCGCACCGTAAAGACATCAAGGTGCTGGGCAAGTCCGGATTAGGCATGGTTTACATCGGGGCCAACTCCATGTATTCGGGTCATTACATATCCGAACACGATAAAAAGATATCCGAAAAATTAGGCTACGTAATGTGCGGCGGCGACCTGTCAGCTCCAACACTGGTAACCGAACAATACCTGCTCGACCTGGAACGCGAAGCATTTTTATCCCTTTGCGGCGAACGGAAAACGCTGGAACGGATACAGAGTATAATAACAAAGGGGAAACCACTTCGCAATTAGTACTGAGTATTTAGTACATAGTATTTAGATGGAAGATGCACAAATATAAAGAGCTGATTATTTGGAAAAAATCGATAGCACTTGTAACCGAAATTTATCTGGCGACAGGCACTTATCCTGATAAAGAAAGATTTAACCTGATCAGCCAGATAAATAAGGCAGCGGTTTCTATTCCATCGAACATTGCTGAAGGGGCTGGTAGAAACTCCGACAAAGAGTTTATTCAGTTTTTATCAATTGCCCAGGCTTCTTCTTATGAATTAGAAACACAATTGATAGTCTCAAATAATTTGGGATATATTAAACAAGAGGACTTAAATAAATTATTGGAAAGTATAGAAGAGTTACAAAAGATGAATTTCTCTTTACAACAGAAATTGAAAAAAGTCTAAATACTCCGTACTAACTACTAAATACTAAAAAATGCAAGAAGCTTATATCATAGCAGGGTACCGTACAGCAGTAGGCAAAGCACCACGCGGTGTATTTCGTTTTACCCGCCCGGACGACCTGGCTGCCGAAGTGATCCGTCACCTGGTGGCATCGGTACCGGGGTTGGATAAAGAACGGATAGACGATGTGATCGTGGGCAATGCCTCGCCCGAGGCGGAACAGGGCCTCAACGTAGCGCGTTTAATTTCGCTGATGGGTTTGGATACTGATAAAGTCCCGGGCGTCATCATGAACCGCTATTGCGCGTCGGGCTTGGAAACCATCGCTACAGCTACAGCCAAAATACGCTCGGGTATGGCCGATTGCATTATCGCTGGCGGCGTAGAAAGTATGTCGATGATACCGATGGGCGGCTGGAAAATTGTGCCTAACCCTGCTATCGCGGTAACGCACCCCGACTGGTATTGGAATATGGGCCTTACCGCCGAGGCTGTTGCCAAAGAATATAAAGTTAGTCGCGAGGACCAGGATGAGTTTTCGTACCAATCGCACCAAAAAGCTATTAAGGCAATTGCCGATGGCCGTATGAAGAACGGTATTATGCCTATCACCGTAAAGGAAACCTACCTTGACGATAACCTGAAAAAGAAAACCCGCGAGTACGTAGTTGATACCGACGAAGGCCCGCGCGCCGATACCAGCGTTGCTAAACTGGCCACATTAAAACCGGTTTTTTCTGCCGATGGTGTAGTTACTGCCGGTAACTCATCGCAGACTTCGGATGGCGCGGCCTTTGTGTTGGTGGTATCCGAAAAGCTGTTGAAAGAGTTGAATATACAGCCACTGGCCCGATTGGTAAGCTATGGCGTAGCAGGAGTTCCGCCGCGCATTATGGGTATAGGCCCCATATATGCCGTACCAAAAGCGCTGGCACAAGCAGGGTTAAAGCTAAAAGACATCGACCTGTTCGAATTGAACGAAGCCTTTGCATCACAATCATTAGCGGTGGTACGCGAGCTGGGCATCGACCCTGCCAAACTCAATGTAAACGGTGGCGCAATAGCCTTAGGTCACCCGCTGGGTTGTACCGGCGCTAAGCTAACCGTACAGTTAATAAACGAGCTAAAGGAACGTAAACAAAAATATGGCATTGTTACCATGTGCGTAGGCACAGGACAGGGAGCAGCGGGTGTGTTTGAAATACTTTAGAACAAAGATTTAAGGAGCAAAGAACAAGGATTTAAGAAGAACATGCACAATTTTAGACAATTAAATATTTGGATTGATGCGATGAAACTTGCTAAGGCGGTTTATGTACTTACAAGTAATTTTCCTTCTCAAGAAAAGTATGGATTAACATCACAAATTAATAAAGCCGTTGTCTCTGTCCCGTCAAATATTGCAGAAGGGTCTTCTCGTAGATCAAACAAAGAGTTCAGCCATTTTCTTGCGATCTCAATAGGTTCGCTTTTTGAATTAGAAACACAAATAATATTAGCCAGCGATTTTGGGTTCGTTGATAAGAATGTTATAGAAGCAATAATTGCAGATATAATTGTCCTGCAAAAAATGATAACAAATTTTAGAAAAACGTTAGAATAGTAAACCTGGGTATGGAACAAGTCTTTGATCCTTGTTCCTTGCTCTTTAATCATAAAGATATGGACACTATAGAGAAAAAGGCTATTAAAGGGGGTGAATTTGTCATCCGGGACACTGAGGCCGAAGATATTTTCATCCCCGAGGAGTTTGACGAAGAATCGCAGATGATCAAAAAAACCTGCGAGGATTTTTTGGCTGCCGAGGTATGGCCAAACCTTGACCGTATTGACGCGCAGGAAGAAGGACTGATGCAAAGCCTGATGGATAAGGCCGGCGACCTGGGTATATTGGGTGTTTCCATACCCGAAGAATATGGCGGCTTTGGCAAAAACTTCAACACCTCCATGCTGGTTACTGATTCCATCGGCGCGGGGTATTCGTTCGCGGTGGCTTTATCAGCTCATACGGGTATTGGCACTTTGCCCATACTGTATTATGGTAACGAGGCGCAAAAGCAAAAATACGTACCTAAACTGGCAACGGGCGAGTGGAAAGCGGCTTATTGCTTAACCGAACCAAACTCAGGGTCGGATGCTAACTCGGGCCGTACCAAAGCGGTGTTAAGCCCGGACGGTAAACATTATTTGATAACAGGTCAAAAAATGTGGATCACCAATGGCGGTTTTGCCGATATTTTTGTGGTATTCGCAAAAATTGACAACGACGAAAACCTGAGCGCTTTTATTGTGGAGAAGGCTTTCGGTGGTATTACCATGAACCCCGAGGAACATAAACTGGGTATCAAAGGCTCATCAACCCGCCAGATATTTTTTAACGATTGCCCGGTGCCGGTGGAAAACCTGTTGTCCGAAAGGCAAAACGGCTTTAAAATTGCCGTGAACATCTTAAATATCGGCCGTATCAAGTTGGGCGCGGCAGCTATTGGCTCGTCGCGCATGGCCTTAAACCATGCTATTAATTACTCCAATGAACGGGTGCAGTTTAAGCTGCCGATTTCAAAATTTGGTGCCATACGTTACAAACTGGCCGAAATGGCAACACGGATTTACTCCGCCGAAAGCGCCGCTTACCGTGCCGGTCAAAACATTGACGATGCCTACGAAGCGCTGCATACCGGCGGTATGGACCTGGCAAAAGCCAAACTAAAATCGACCGAGCAGTTTGCAGTGGAATGTGCCATACTAAAAGTTTGGGGGTCGGAGACATTAGATTACGTGGTTGACGAGGGTTTGCAGGTATACGGCGGCATGGGTTACAGTGCCGAAGCGCCAATGGAGCGTGCTTATCGCGATAGCCGCATAAACCGCATATTTGAGGGCACCAACGAAATTAACCGTATGCTGATAGTAGATATGCTGTTAAAACGTGCTATGAAAGGCGAACTCGACCTGATGACACCTGCTATGGCGGTTTCGGCTGAGTTAATGTCCATCCCCGACTTTGCAGCTGAAGACGATGCGCCTTTTGCTTACGAGAAAAAGATATTGAAGAACCTTAAAAAAACAGGTTTGATGATAGCGGGTGCGGCAGTACAAAAACTAATGATGACGCTGGGCAAAGAGCAGGAAATTTTAATGAATATTGCAGATATCATTGGATATGTTTATATTGCGGAGTCTACCGTACTTCGTACCGAAAAACTGGTTAAATTGCGTGGCGAAGAAGCCTGCACCGGCCAGTTGGATATGATGCGTGTTTATTTGCACGAAGCTGCCGACCACGTATATATTGCCGGTAAAGAAGCCCTGAACTCGTTTGCCGAAGGGGATGAATATACCGCCATGATGATGGGCTTGAGGCGTTTTACCAAAACTGCCCCCTTTAATATTAAAGATGCCAGGCAGCGCATAGCCAAACAATTGATAGAGGCTAACAAATACTGTTATTAACTGACCCTTAATATATAATGCAGGGCCGTTACCCCCAGGGGCGACGGCCCTTTTTACGTTAAAATATTTGATGCGTAATTCCCCTCTTGAGAGGGGTAGGGGTGTGTTATTCGTGCGGCAGTTCTCTAAATCATCAAAATTTTCACAATAAAATGTGTTAAAATATGTTAAGGTTCTGTTTTTGAATTTTAAAAGGATAAATTTGCCGTTTATATAGTGTAATGAACAGGGGGCTGTTAACAGGGTTAGTATTATGCGTATGTTTGGCGGCTTGTCAAAAACCGACTACAGATGCCGACCTGGTACAGGCACAGGCCATTAAAGACAGCGTGATCATCCACAACTATATAGTAAATAACGGCTTGACATCGGTAGCCAAAAAAGATAAAAACACCGGTGAATATTATATAATTGATACTTTGGGAACAGGCGCGCCATTATTTACAAGCTCAACATTAGTTACTGTAGGGTACAAAGCCCGGCAATTGGGCGATACCACCGTGTTTGCCAAAACCAGCAACTTTCATCCATCGTTTGTGTTGGGGCAAACCATACAGGGCTGGCAAATAGGTATACCTTATGTAAAAAAAGGGGGTACCATACGCTTGCTCGTACCCTCGCAATACGGTTATGGCCCATATGCGCAAACCCAGTTGGGTTTACCTGCAAACGCTGTGCTCGATTTTACAATAAAACTTTACGATATATCAAATTGACCTTTAAAACGAAACCCGCGGGTTTCAACGCTGCTAAAAATAATTTAATGAAAAAACTACTTTACATCATCATCGCCTTTATTGCCTTCGGGTTTATCTCTTGCCGCAAAAGCATCGATAACCTTAACATTAAGCAATTTGATGATAATTCGATAAAAACCTATATGGATGCTAACGGATTGACACCCGTAATGCACCGTGATACATCGGGTGGCGATACCACCGGTATTTATTACCAGATCATTAAACCAGTTAACGGGTCGGCGGTTGTTTACTCCACTGTGGTGTCTTACGCTTATTCATACCATACCTTTGATGGCGAATTTGCATCGGCCGATACCATTTTTAACCATACCAATACTTTTTTGGGCCATGTAACCCCGATAGCTGTACAATTGGCCATTAAAAATATATTAAAGCAAAAAGGCGGTGTGATACGGCTGCTCATCCCGTCGCGCCTGGCATTTGGTACCAACGGCTATTTTGCAGGCAACATCCACATCAATGGTAACCAGTGTTTGGATTATACCGTTAGCCTGGTTAATAACGACGTAAGGTATGTCCCCAACACATCGAAGCCAATGCGCAACCGGCTTACCGGCGAATTGATAACCAACCAAACCGTTTACGACTCTATCAGTATCAAAAAATATATAGCTGCCAATAACCTGACGGGGTACAACACCGTTACTTCAAAATCTGGGTATACCTACTGGTACAAGGTTATCACGCCGGGTACCGGCACCGACCCTATCAGCCTGACGTCAACTGTAGGTGTACAATACACCGGTTATTTGCTTAACAACAACGCATTTGATACCCAGGTTACCACCGATGGCAGTGCAGCTATTACGTTTACTTTGTTTGACGAGGTCGATGGTTTTAGCGACGCGCTAAGTCGTACTACGGCGGGTGGCCAGGTATCTTTCATCTTACCGTCGGCTTTGGGATTTGGCGATCCTCTATATAATACCATACCGGCATTTAGTTGTTTGCGGTTTGATGTTACAGTAGTATCGGTTACTAACTGATATTATTGGGCCAACGCCTGTTTAAAAACCTTTAAACACCGGTCGCGCGCAAAGGTGTGGTCAACAATTGGTTTCGGGTATTTGCTAAAATCAGCATACTCCGGCACCCATTTTTTTACGTATTCCAGTTTAGGGTCAAACTTTTTTAACTGTATCTCGGGGTTAAATATCCTGAAGTATGGCGCGGCGTCGGTACCACTGCCCGCCGCCCATTGCCAGCCGCCAGCGTTACTGGCCAGTTCATAATCCAGTAATTTACTGGCAAAATAACGCTCACCCCAGCGCCAGTCGATCAATAAATGCTTACTTAAAAAACTGGCGGTTACCATACGTACCCGGTTGTGCATATACCCTGTAGCATTTAACTCGCGCATACCGGCATCAACGAGGGGGTAGCCTGTTTGCCCGGTACACCAGGCAGCAAATTCATCGGCGTTGTTGCGCCATGCAATCCGGTCATATTCAGGCTTAAAGCTCAGGGTTGCCGTATGTGGGAAATGGTACAATATCATCATATAAAACTCGCGCCATATCAGTTCGTTCAACCAGGTTTTTTCGGTGGCATTATTGGCATCATGCGCCAGTTGGCGGATGCTTATCGTGCCAAACCGTAAGTGTAAACCAATATGCGATGTACCTTCAATTGCCGGGAAGTTCCGTTTATCCACATAAGCGGCAATAATATTTTTGTATTCCTTACGTGGAAATGCAAGCCCGCTTTGTGTAAAGCCCATTTGCTGTAATGGCGGTATGGACAAGGCTTCGGTGGAATATAAGTTATGCAAATATTTTTCGCTTGGGTAGGGCTTTAAATAGAAAGCTTTGAGTTTAGCATACCATTTATTTCGGTAGGGTGTAAATACGGTATAAGGCTTACCGTCATCTTTAAGTACCTCGTCTTTCTCAAATATCACCTGGTCTTTATAAGTATAAAACGGTATGTTTTTTGGTGCCAATTTTTGTGCGATGGCATCATCGCGCTCAATTGCATACGGCTCATAATCGTGATTGGCGTACACGGCGGCAACATCGTATTCCTTCAAAACCTCGTCCCAGGCATGGGCCACATCAGCGTATTTGACCAACAATGCCGAGCCACGCGTTTGTAGCTGTTTGCTTACCGCCGATACGGTTTGGTGGATAAAAGTTACCCGGGCATCGGCCTTATCTTCAAGCTTATCCAGTATGGCCGGGTCAAAAATAAATAAGGGTAAAACCGGGTACGGGCCTTTTAGGGCATAATATAAGCCCGCGTTATCATTGAGCCGCAAATCGCGGCGAAACCAAAATATACTAAATTTTTGCTGCATTTACTTGCCTTGTTTGGGCAACGCATATTAGGCAAAAAAGTTTAAAGCCCCATGGTTATTTAACCACAGGGCTTTAATATAATAGCAGGGATCAATTATTGCAGGTTAAAATTTACCGGGTTAAAACGCGATTTGATGGTAACGGTTTTGGCCGGGTCGCCTTTGCCTAAGTGGCCTTTGTAGTTTTTGGTGCTGCTCCATCTGCGGGCATCGTCCTCCGGCGATTTGCTGGTCACCGTTACATCGTGGTTGCCGTAGTTAAAAGTGGAATAGCTCACCGTTACATCAAAATCAAAATTCTCTTTACTATCTAAGCCAAGCGTAACATCGGCATAGTCGGCATTGATATTTAAACTTTTCAGGTTTTTATCCAGATCGCCAATTTTTATTCCATCGCCATAACGCATTGAGATATTACCCGATGATTTGAGTTTGGCAATATCCGCCGAGATATATTTAGCCTCAAGGTTCAGGTTATTTGCCGCATCAATTTTAAGCGTGTTACCAAAAGAGCAGTTGAGTTTACCACCGTTTAGCGACGCGATGTTACCATCCGAATAGCGCAGGGTAATTTCGTTATCGGCATTGGTCAGGTTTTTTGCCGTAAAGTTACCGTATGTTGTATTGATGCTCAGCTTTCCGTCCAGGTCCGGCAAGGTAACGCCGCCGTACCGGTTTGACAAGCTTAAAGCATTTTTAGCAGGCATATACACGGTATAGTTTATCTCAACTTTGTGTACATAGCTTTTGCCATTGGTGCTCCAGCTGCCCCACATATTATTACTGCCGTCCTTTTTGTCGATGGTGGTAGTGTACGATACTGTGGAGTTTGCCTTGCTATCGGCAACAGTGGTTTGGTCAAGCAGTTTTTGTGTTTCGGCATCGTCGTTAGCGTAAGCTTTTATTTCGGCATCAACCTTAACCTCGTTTTTGGCCCAGGTATTTACCGTTACTTTGCCATACTGGTTATCAAGAACCAGCTTGTCATCCTTATCTACCGGGTAGCTTTTGCTGTAGCTTTTTGTTTTAAGTTTAACCTCGCCGCTTTTTACTTTTTCTTCGATGTTTTTATCCATCGAGTCGAAGTGGAAATTCATTTTCGGCATTTTTGGCATGGCAGGCATAGCCGGCATAGCGGGCATGCGCATTTTTGCCATAGGGACCGATACCCTCGATAAGGCCGACATTGCCCTATCCATATCGCGCGTGGCCATTTCCACACCGTTTACCGATACTACTTTAGGGTGCGTTTTCATGCTGTCAAGTTTCGACTGCATTACCTGGAGCTTTTGCTCCATTTCTTTCAGTTTTTGTTCCATGTTCTTCTGCTGTTCGGCAGTCATGGTTTGGCCGTGGGCCATGTTTTGCAAGCCAATTGCCAGGGCTATTGCAAAAAGTAGGGTTTTAAATATTCTTGGTTTCATTTTGTTGGGCTTTTTTCATTTGTTTAAATTGTTCTATCACCTGTAATTGCTGGTTAAGCACCTCGGTTTGTATTTGCAAGTTCCGGATCATTGCACGTAAAACACGCTCCTGGTTGGGGCTGGTGGCTAAGTCGCTATTCAGTTTTTTATAGGTCGAGTCCATTTGGGCTATCTCCTGGCTAAACTCCTTGTACAGTTGCGGGTCAAACTGGGCAATGGCCTTTAGCTCGGTACGTTTGCTTTCAACCATTGAGGCATACTGCACTTGTTGTTTAGCATATTCGGGGTATAGGGCGGCTACGTTAACGGCGGCGGGCTTTTCGTTTTTTACATAGAATACGAAAGCGATGGTCATGACCACGAAAACGATGGCGGCCACCCGCAGTACAAAAGATAGTGTAAAAGTTTTTGCCTCGCGCTTTTGCGGCGCCTGCTCCTTTGGGGGGGTAAGCCCCTTTTCAATTTTATTCCACAGATCAAAATCCGGTTCCAGTTCATCAAATTCGGCACGGTTTGCTTTGATGAAGTTTTCTAATCGCTTGCTCATGATGTTATTCCTTTCAGTTTCAAAATATCGGCTAATTTTCTTTTCGCCCTTAAAAATTGTGTTCGTGATGTATTCTCGTTAATGTTCAAAATTTGTCCTATTTCTTCGTGGTCGTAGCCCTCCAATAAGTAGAGCGATAGTACCACGCGGTAACCTTCGGGCAATAGTTTCATGGCCTCTTTTACCTGGGCCACTTTGTATTGCATATCCTCTTCGTCATCAAACTCCTCATCGGGTATGTTCTCTATCTGCTCGTTCTCAATACTCACAAGGTCCATTTTGCGCTTGCGCAGCAGGTTGATAGAGCGGTGTACTACAATTTGTTTTAACCACAGCCCAAAAGTTGTTTCCTGCCTAAAATCGTTTATACGGGCAAATGCGTCCAGGAAGGCTTCCTGCAATACATCCTGCGCCTCATCCAAATTATCCACTATCCTGAAAGCGGTGTTTAGCATCGCTTTCGAGTATAGCTGGTATAACTCGTAATGGGCTTTTTTGCTCCCTTTTTTGCACTCGACCACCAGGTCAAAATGCTTGTCTACATAAACGGCTTCCAAGTTTCTTTTTACAGCTTTCGATACAAATGACACCCCGTTTTTTAAAACGTTGCATTAAAGCTAAAAATTTATGAAGAGAATGTTACGAAATTGTCGATAGCGCCAACAGCATTGTCATACCTGTCCTGCCCCAGGCCCGATATCAGCACATAATTGGCATTAATGGCTTTAAGCTCATTATGCCAAACTTCGGCAAAATGTTCGCGCAGGTGCGGGAAATCGCGCAGCGGGTCTTCCTGCCAGGGCAGGTCGATATCAAGTAGAAGATAAAAATCGTAATGGTGGCGCGCCAGCTCGTCGACTACCTGTTGAGGTGAACTGCCAAATATATGGTCGCTCCATATCTTTACGGTGATGAAGGTAGTATCGCAAATAAGTATTTTATTGGCTTTCGGCAATAGGCTATTCTCGAGCGCTATCTGGCCCTCAAACATATTGATCTCGTCCTGCCAGGTAGGCGGTTCGGTCAGTTTTTCACAATACTCGCGGGCATACTCAGGTACCCAAACGGTATGGTAATGCTCGGCCAGGTAGGCCGACATGGTGGATTTCCCCGTCGACTCGCCGCCAACTATCGCTATTTTGAGTATCGGCTTATCCATGAGCTAATTGTTTACGATAGTCTTTACGCCAGTCCAGGTAACCAAATAAGGCGATCAGCACATAAACACCAAACATAAACGCGGTAGGTTTTAAATCCTTAACAATATAGATACCCACGTAAATAATGTCCACAAATATCCAGATGAGCCAGTTCTCCAACACCTTGCGTGCTAAAAATACCTGGCCTACCAGGCTTACGGCGGTACAAAAACTATCAAGGTAAGGGAAAGCCGCGGGCTTATAATGTAATACAGGCGCTAAATTTACCAGGGTATAGCCCAATGCAGGTGTTACCAACGCCACTGCAATTACCGACCATGCTATTTGTTTTTTGCTGATGCGCAGGACCGGGCGTTTCTGTTCACCAGCAGGTTTTTTTAGCCAGTAGTACCAGCCGTAAATATTGATGCCCAGCAGGTAAATGTTTTGCCCCATATCGGCGTAAAGCGCTGCCTGCTCAAAAATATAGGCGTAAATAGCGGTGCAGATAATGGCGAACGGCCAGTTCCAGATGTTGTTGATGGCTGCCAGCGCTACGCATATCAACCCGGTGATAACACCGATAAGTTCGAGCGTGCTTTGCGCGTGCCACCAGTTGCCAACCGCGTTAAAAAATTCCATTTAATAAATACCCTGGAAAAAGCCCGAAAGTGAAACATCAAAGTAATAACATATTTTGCGGAGGGTATCCAGGCGGATATCAACCCGGCCCGACTCCAGCCTGGCGATGTTGATATTGGTCTCGCTGTAAAATTTTTCCTGGCTCACCTGATTTTGCCTCCGCAGCCGCTTGATCTGCAACGCCACCTTTTTTTTAAAGGCGATCTCGGAGGTGTTCAAATATTCAAAATCAGTCAGCAGCATGTCGTCAAAATAGGTATCCGTTCAAAAAAATAAAGGTAGAAAATTAAATTTTCATTAAACAGGCCAAATTGTTATCTAAACCTAATGTTTTAAGTAATGTATCAAAAAAGTGACCGTTTTGTTTAAAATTATTAGCGCTAAAGGATAAAAAGATAAATAAAAATTAAATAATCCTGACGAGTTAGTATTTGTACACCTGCCACAAGGCCGTTAACTTTGTTTTCAATCAAGGTGGTTATCATCTGTGAATAAAAACACTTATCATCTACCTGTGAAAAATTGTTTTGAATTCTCAGACACCCAAGCTGAGTCTTTGCGTTCTTTGTTTTGGGTTTAATCAATAGTTTAAATTAATTAGGGGAAAGGGAGCTTCAAAAGAGCTCTCTTTTTTTTGTTTAAATTTATTTACTATGCGTGCATATCATTATATTTGATGCGGTTGCTAAACCATTTTTTAATTTGTATTTTTAGCTTAAAGCGATATTATGTATTTCGATCTGACAGAAGAACAGTTAATGATAAGGCAGGCCGCCCGCGATTTTGCCCAAAACGTATTGAAGCCCGGCGTTATTGAGCGCGACGAGCACCAAAAGTTTCCAGCCGAGCAGGTAAGGCAATTAGGCGAACTGGGTTTTTTGGGGATGATGGTTGACCCCAAATACGGCGGCGGCGGTATGGACAGCGTATCGTACGTGCTGGTGATGGAAGAACTGTCGAAGATCGACGCCTCGGCATCGGTAGTGGTATCCGTTAACAATTCGCTGGTTTGCTACGGGCTGGAGCATTATTGTACCGAGGAGCAGAAACAAAAATACCTGGTGCCTTTGGCCAAAGGCGAAAAAATAGGTGCGTTCTGTCTGTCGGAGCCCGAGGCCGGCTCCGATGCCACATCGCAGCATACAACGGCTGTTGATATGGGCGACCATTACCTGCTAAACGGCACCAAAAACTGGATAACCAATGGCAACTCGGCGTCAACTTACCTGGTCATCGCGCAAACGCACCCCGAAAAACGCAGCAAAGGCATCAACGCGCTGATCGTTGAAAAAGGAATGCCCGGCTTTACTATTGGCCCTAAAGAAAATAAACTGGGCATACGCGGGTCCGACACGCACTCGCTCATGTTTACCGATGTTAAAGTACCCAAAGAGAACCGCATTGGCGATGATGGTTTTGGTTTTACCTTTGCCATGAAAACCCTCGAAGGCGGCCGTATTGGTATCGCATCGCAGGCGCTGGGCATAGCTTCGGGCGCCTACGAACTGGCATTGGCTTATAGCAAAGAACGCAAAACCTTTGGCAAACCCATTGCCGACCACCAATCCATACAATTTAAGCTGGCCGATATGGCTACCGAAATTGAAGCTGCCCGTTTACTGTGTTTAAAAGCTGCGTGGTTAAAAGATAACGGGCAACCTTACGCGCAGGCCAGTTCAATGGCCAAACTTTTTGCATCCGAAGTGGCGATGAAAACTACTGTTGAGGCTGTGCAAATACACGGCGGCTATGGCTTTGTAAAAGAGTACCACGTAGAGCGCTTAATGCGCGACGCCAAAATAACGCAGATATACGAAGGGACATCCGAAATACAGAAAATTGTCATATCGCGCGAGGTGCTGAAATAAAAAAACTCTTTTCGTTATATTTGTGATATGACAGATAAGGATTTATTTGTCACGACAAGTTTTAACACCACGCTCTCTTGAAAAAATCACTTATCCCTATAATAGCCGCCCTTTTTGCATTGGCTTCGTGCCGGTTTTCCGCACCTGTTAAATTACAAACCGGCACCTGGCGCGCTACTATTAAAACCGCTACCGGCAAACTAATACCTTTTAATTTTGAGGTTACCGATACCCTTGGAGGCCAGCAATTGGCGGTACTAAACGGTGCCGAACATTTTAAAGTGCCGGATGTAAAGATGGTTGACGACTCGGTATTTATACACATGCCCTTATTCGATTCCGAATTTAAAGCCAAACTGACCGATGGCGTTTTAACCGGCAACTGGATAAAACACCTGCCCAAAAAAGATATATCAATGGCGTTTAATGCCGAACCGGGTGTAACCTGGCGCTTTTTTAAAGATGCCCCGAAACCAGCCTTTAACATTGGCGGGCGCTGGGGCGCGATATTTAAAAGCGGCGATACCACTGTTGCCGAGTTTAAACAACAAGGCGATAAACTGACCGGCACCTTTTTAACCACCACCGGCGATTACCGGTACTTACAAGGCACCGTTGCTGGCGACAGCCTCTATCTATCGTGCTTTGATGGCGGGCACGCCTATTTGTTTACTGCGAAAATAAAGGACGATAAAACCATTACCGATGGCAGGTTTTTTGCCGGGTATACTTCGGTGGATGAATGGTCGGCAGTAAGTAACCCTAACGCTAAATTGCCCGATGCCTACTCTTTAACCGCGTTAAAGCCCGGCTATAAAAAAATGGCCTTTACATTTACTGATCTGGATGGTAAAAAGGTTTCGTTAAGCGATGACCGCTTTAAAAACAAGGTGGTTATTTTACAGATCATGGGCTCGTGGTGCCCTAACTGTATGGACGAGACGGCCTATCTGGTTAACTTTTACAAAAAATATCATCCCAAAGGGGTCGAAATTATTGGTCTGGCTTATGAGCGCAGCACCGATTTTGAACGGTCGAAAGCAAGCCTGGAACATTTGGTTACCCGCTTTGGCATAACTTACCCCATATTGATCACCGGCTACACCAACGATAAAAAGGAACTAATCAAAAGCCTGCCGATGCTATCTAACTTTTTAGGTTTCCCGACAACCATCATTATCGATAAAAAAGGTGATGTGCGTAAAATACATACCGGCTTTAGCGGCCCCGGTACAGGCGATTACTATGCAGAGTTTATCAACGAGTTTGAAAAACTGAACGACGACCTGTTAGCCGAAAAATGAGAAAAACGCGGTTGATATATCTATTGCTTTTTGTGGTAGCTTTTGTCGGCTGTCACGGCGGGTCAAAAATTAAAGATACCACTTATATCCATTTGAGTAGAGATTCGCAAACGGTTATTTTAGGAGGGTTGGAATATGCGGCCTTACAACAACTAAAAAAGGATACGCTAAACCTGCAAGCTTTTCAGGACCTGTTTCCGGTGTACAAAATGCCGGCCGATACGGATATGAAGGACTATCTGAAAGCGCAACGCGGCACTTATCAAATTACCGACAGCTTGATCATTTTTAAACCCGATACCGCTTTTGCCAAACACCAGGCCTATTTTGCCCGTTTTTATGGTTATACCGTGGATAACTCTGCAGCACGTTTGGCGCAAGGTAAAGCCAACCTTAATGGCCCGAAGTTTAAAGAGGTTATCTTTCAATTTTAATCCGACTGGATTATCTTTCCCTGCTCACTTTGTTGGTGAGGGCAACAAAATCATTCACGCTTAAGCGTTCGGCGCGCAGGTCGAGCATTGGATCGTCGCTTATTTTTTCTTTCGGGATAAGGGATGATATGGCATTGCGCAATGTTTTGCGGCGCTGGTTAAAGCCCGCTTTTACAATTTGCCAAAACAGTTTTTCGTCGCATGTCAGCTCTGGTGTATCATTTCGCGTTAAGCGGATAACCGCCGACAGCACCTTAGGCGGCGGGTTAAACACCCCTGCTTTTACCGTAAACAGGTATTCAACTTTATAATAAGCCTGTAAAAAAACACTGAGTATACCGTACTCTTTACTGCCGGGTTTGGCCGCACAGCGTTCGGCAACTTCTTTTTGGAACATTCCTACTACTTCGATAACCTGGTTGCGGTTATCCAGCACCTTAAAAAGTATCTGCGAGGAAATATTATACGGAAAATTACCGATGATAGCCATTTTGGCATCAAACATGTCGGTAAAGCCCATTTCCAAAAAATCGGCGTTGATGAGGCGGCTGCCTAATTGCGGATATTTTTTTTGAAGAAACTGGTACGATTCGGTATCAATATCAACCAGGTAGGTTTCCAGGTCGGGTTTTTGCAGTAAAAAGTCGGACAGGATGCCCATGCCGGGGCCAACTTCGAGCACTTGTTTGTATTGGCCGGTTAACTTGAGGCTGTTCACAATTTTTTCGGCGATGTTTTTGTCCGTCAAAAAATGTTGCCCCAAATGCTTTTTGGCCTTAACTATGCTCATTTATAAAATTTAATATTCACACAAATAACGTCATATTTGTGCGTTGTTCTAAATCCGTTGTAAATTAGTATCAGCATAGCGCAGGGCGCTATTGCGCAAAGCGAAAAAGATCAAAATGAAAATCCATCGGTGAAGTCATATACCATCGGTGAAATCAACACAATAATGAGTGAGAAAATAAAAGTAGGTATCAGCATAGGCGATGTAAACGGGATAGGCCTCGAGGTCATCATCAAAACCCTGGCCGATACCCGTATAATGGATTATTGTACGCCTATTGTATACGGGCATACCAAAGTAGCATCGTTTCACCGCAAGGCCTTAAATATTACCGATTTTTCGTTCAACGTGATCGATAACCCGGCGCAAGCCAACGGTAAGCGTGCCAACATGATCAATTGCTGGGAAGAGGATGTGAAGATAGAACTTGGCCAAAGCACACCAACCGGTGGCAAATATGCTTTTATGTCATTAGAACGTGCGGTTAACGACCTGGTTGCGGGTAATATCGACGCTTTGGTTACCGCGCCCATCAATAAGCACAACATACAAAGCGATAGCTTTAATTTTGCCGGGCATACCGAGTATTTGCAGGAGCGTGCAGGGGCGGCAGGATCGTTGATGTTTTTGGTAAGCGATGAACTAAAAGTTGGTGTAGTTACCGGGCACATCCCGGTTAATGATATCCCGCAAAAGGTAACGCAAGAAAGCATCGTATCCAAACTTAAAATGATGAGCGAAAGTTTGAAAAAGGATTTTTGGATACGTAAGCCCAAAATTGCTGTACTGGGCTTAAACCCGCACGCGGGGGATAACGGCCTCATCGGCAATGAAGAACAAAGCACCATTATACCCGCAATTGAGCAGGCTAAAGAAAGTGGCATTTTTGCGATGGGGCCATACCCGGCCGATGGTTTTTTTGCTAACCGTGCTTATACCCAATTTGATGCCGTGCTGGCTATGTACCACGACCAGGGCCTGATACCCTTTAAGCAGTTGGCTTTTGAAAACGGCGTAAACTTTACCGCGGGTTTAAATTTTGTGCGCACCTCGCCCGACCATGGTACTGCTTATGATATCGCCGGTAAAGACCAGGCCTCCGAAATATCGTTCCGCGAAGCTTTATTTACAGCCATCCATATCGTGAAAAATCGTAAAGAGACGGCACAGTTAACCGAAAACCCGCTCGTGTTGACTAAATTAAGCCGCGACCGCGACTAAAAACCTGCTGCAATACCTATCAGAATGATAACAGCACCATCATTTTGATAGGTATTGCGTTTTCTTTTATTTTCCCTTTGTTTTTTTATTTAGTTGATAAACAGATGCTTGCGGGTATTTAACTACGCGGGGTATGCTTTTTGGCTGTATCGGCATACGTAACCATTTACCTTTTGGGGTAAAAGTTAATTTATGACTGTTAAAAATAAGCTTTCTCAAATACCGGTTTTTCCGTCGGCACCCTGCCAGGCTTTAGCAAATGGTCACTCATCGCCAAAAGCATTACACACAAAACATGAACACCCACTTTAAAAAACTTTCGTTTGCAGGTATGCTCATTACCCTGGGCATTATTTTTGGTGACATAGGTACTTCGCCTTTATACGTTTTCCAGACCTTATTGGTCGAAGGCGGTAAAGTTGATACCCAGCTTGTTTTAGGTTCTATCTCCTGCATTTTCTGGACGCTTACCTTACAAACTACTTTTAAATACATTGTGATCACCTTACAGGCCGATAACAAAGGTGAGGGCGGTATATTCTCGCTATACGCCCTGGTGCGCCGTTATGGCAAGTGGCTTGCAATACCCGCTATTATTGGTGCAGGCTGTTTACTGGCCGATGGCATCATTACCCCGCCTATTTCGGTAGCATCGGCCATAGAAGGTTTAAATCTGGTGCCCGCATTATCCACCTATATCATTGCAGGTAATAACCTGGTGCTTGGTATTGTAATCGGCATTTTGGTGTTGCTGTTCTTTTTCCAGCAGTTTGGGACTAAGGTTGTTGGCTCGGCATTTGGGCCGGTTATGTTGCTTTGGTTTTTGATGATCGGTGTTTTGGGCATAGCGCAATTTATCCACTACCCATCCATCATTAAAGCGTTTAACCCTTATTACGGGTATCAGTTATTAGCGCACCACCCCAGTGGTTTTTGGTTATTAGGCGCCGTGTTTTTATGTACTACCGGTGCCGAGGCCTTATACTCCGACCTTGGGCACTGTGGCCGTAAAAACATCCAGATAAGCTGGATTTTTGTAAAGACTACGTTGTTGTTAAACTATCTGGGCCAGGCTGCCTGGGTTTTAACCCGCCCCGCGGGGTTTAATTTTACAAATGTTAACCCTTTTTTCCAGATCGTGCCCTCATCGGTTTTACTGCCCTGTATAGGTTTGGCAACACTGGCTACCATTATTGCCAGCCAGGCGTTAATAAGCGGATCGTTTACGCTCATCAGCGAAGCTGTGAGCATGAATTTTTGGCCACGTATTACCATCAAATACCCCTCAAATATTCGCGGGCAAATTTATATACCGAGCATTAACTGGATACTTTGCATCGGTTGTATCCTGGTAACATTGTACTTCCGCACGGTTGAAGCTATGACGGCCGCCTACGGCTTTAGTATCACCATAGCGATGCTAACCACAACTATATTGATGTACTACTTTATGCGCTACGTTAAGCATTGGCCGGTGTGGCTGGTCACTATTATTTTGTGTGTATTCCTGTCGGTCGAATTTTCTTTCTTTGTTACTAACTCGGTCAAAATATTAAAGCGGCTGTTCTTTTTAGTGTTCGAGTTTAGTTTGATCTTCACCATGTACATCTGGTTCCGTGCCCGTAAGATCAATAACCGTTTCTTAAACTTTATAGACCTGAGGGAACAAATACCGATGTTAAACGCGCTCAGCGCCGACGAAGCCATCCCAAAATACTCAACGCACCTTATTTATTTAACCAAGGCAAACAACTATAAACAGATCGAGCAAAAGATCATCTATTCCATTATCAGCAGAGTACCGAAGCGTGCCGATGTATACTGGTTTGTGCACATTGACCGTACGGACGAACCTTTTACCATGGAATACGCTGTACACGAAATTGAAGAGGATAAAGTTATCCGTATCGATTTCAGACTGGGCTTCCGGATACAGCCGCGGGTTAACGTATTGTTTAGGCAAGTGGTTGAAGATATGGTGGCCCGTAACGAAATGAATATCATGAGCCGTTATAAATCGCTAAGCCAGTTTAAGCTTGCTGCCGATTTCAGGTTTGTCATCATGGAAAAATTCCTGTCGTACAATAACCTGTTCAGCGTTACCGAAGGTTTTATTTTGAACAGCTACTTTGCCATAAAAAAGCTGGCCCAAAGCGAGGCAAAAGCCTTTGGCCTGGATACCAGCGAAACCAAAGTAGAAAAAATACCGTTAGTTGTTAAACCGGTGAGCAATATTCACTTAAAACGAATTGATGAAACCACGCCGACCTTACGCGCGGTACACTAAGCCTTGTGTTTGTGAATATTATTATTGTAACTTTGTTATTACATGTATCAAATACATTGCCCTAATTGTAATTCGAACCGCGTTGATGTAGCAGGTAAAGAGATATGGGTGCTTCTGGGCATTGCTTTTGGCATCCCGGGGCTCATTATGCTTTACCTCGCAGTGAGGCGGTCCGAGGAGTTTATAATTGGTGCTTTGCCGCTATGCCTTTTAGCCCTATTTTATATATACCGGTTTAAAAGGGATACCAAAGCCAAATGCGTTTGCCGCAAGTGCGGCCACAAGTTTGTATACAACTTTAGGTGATTTTATTAAGCATTGATATAGTTACTTTTAGATGTTAAAGTATTGAAGTTTATTTGATACTTTTGTACCTCGTAAAAAAACTTTATAAGCTTAATATCCGTTAATCAGTACATGTATATTTTAATTTTCTTTTTAGCGCACTGGTTTCTCTCGCTATTCTTTCAAACCTTCTTCCTGCACAGATACGCCTCACATAAAATGTTCACTACCAGCAAGGTGTTTGAGCGTATTTTGTACCTGCTGGATTATATATGCCTGGGCAGTTCGTTTTTAAACCCGCGTGCCTACGCCATAATGCACCGCGAACATCACGCGTACAGCGATACGGAGAAAGACCCGCACTCGCCGCATTTTTTTAAAGATGTTTTCAGGATGATGTGGGCAACGGTTTTAACTTATAGCGACCATGTACGCCGCATCAGGGAACCTGAAGCGCAGTTTGCAGGTAATTACCCCGAGTGGCCGCTGATTGACCGTGTAGGGTCGACCATAGCCTCCCGCCTGGTGTTTGGTGGTTTATACGTTTGGTTTTATGTAGCTTTTGCAACTCATTGGTGGATGTTTTTGCTGTTGCCGATACACTTTTTAATGGGGCCTATCCACGGCGCTATTGTTAACTGGTGCGGCCACAAATATGGTTACGCTAACTTTGATAACAACGATAAATCAAAAAACAGCACCCCTTTCGACTTTTTGATGTTAGGCGAATTGTTCCAGAACAATCACCACAAACACCCCAACAGCCCCAACTTTGCCAAAAAATGGTTTGAGATCGATCCGGTTTACCCGATCATTAAACTGCTGCACTGGACCAGGCTGATCAGGTTGAGGAAGGTGTAATTAATCGTGTTGTCATCTCGATCCGTTGGCTAACGGAGAGAGATCTTCTAAAGCCGACCCACATGGAGTAGAAGATTTCTCCCGTTGGTCGAAATGACAATTTTTTATTGACGTTCCGGGTTTTGTTCCCGTTCCACCCCATTCCACTCTGCATAAAACTGCTCCAAATATTGTTCCATAAATTGGTGCCGCTGCTGCGCGATGGCCTTGCCTGTTTGGGTGTTCATTTTGTCTTTAAGCAGTAACAGCTTTTCGTAAAAGTGATTGATGGTGGGTGCTGCCGAGTTTTTGTAATCGTCTTTACTCATATTTAGGTTAGGCGCTATTTCGGGGTTATACATTTCGCGGTTTTTGTAACCGCCGTAGCTAAACGCGCGGGCTATTCCAATTGCGCCAATGGCGTCCAGTCTGTCGGCATCCTGCACAACCGCCAATTCTTTTGAATGAAATGCAACGTTGCCAAAACTTGCTTTGAACGACATGTACCTGATGATGTTCTGCACGTGTTCAATAACAGCGGGATCAACTTTAACGCTTGTTAAAAAGTCACCGGCCACGCGTGGGCCAACCTCTTCGTCGCCGCCGTGAAATTTGGCATCGGCAATATCGTGCAAAAGCGCGGCAAGCTCAACCACAAACAGATCGACATCCTCGTGACCTGCGATCAGTTTAGCATTGTTCCAAACCCGGTTAATGTGCCACCAGTCGTGCCCGGCTTCGGCACCGGCCAAAATTTTTCGTACTAACAAAGCTGTGCTATCAATCACTTGCCTATTGCCCATTTTAGGTAGGATGTTATTGTTCGTAGTTAACCACAACGGTAGGCAATAACGTGGCCTGGTTTAGTGGCACCTGGTTAGTAGCAACGATAGGCTTGCGAGCTGCAAAGTAGGTATACATCGTTTTTTGCGTAAGCAGCCTGTTGGCGTTTGACGGTATAAAGTTAATTGAGAAGGTTATGATGAAATCGTAAAACTTCATCTTATCCGGGATAACCCATTTGCCGTTTGTTTTTTTAAGAGCTTCAATAGCTGGTTGAGCGACGAGGTAATCATCGGCATAATAAACTACTATTTTGCTGATGTTGCCCTGGGCATCGGCGGTAAATTTAAATATTGCCGTGCCCGATGCTTTAGCTTTGACTACATCTGCGCTAACCTGGAGGCTATCTTTAAAAAACTGGTTGTAGGCTTCATTCCCACCTTTAAAAGGTTGGGGTAATTCTTTTTGCTCAGGTTCTTCTTTAGGTTGTTGTGCCTCTTTTTTTTGGGCAATCGCCATGCCCGATAACATGATCGCGACAAGCAAAACAAATATTTTCTTCATTACAGTTATTCTTCTGGTTTTGGTTCGCGTTTGCTGCCATCGTACAATTCGTACTCCAACAGGCGGCAATCCAGCTTACCGTTATAAAATTCAATTTTCCGCGAGGCTTTTAACCCTATCCTTTTTGCCAGATCGGGGTTGCCGGTAAAAATATAGCCCCGATAGCCCTTACAATTGGTTTTCATAAAATCGCCCATGCGTTTATATGTGGCCTCAAGCTTGGTGTGTACGCCTAAACGTTCGCCATACTCCGGGTTAAACATAATTACGCCGGTTTGCTCCGGTATTTCGGTTTCGGCAAAATCGCAAACTGCAAAATCTATCAGGTGGTCAACACCTGCCGTCTTCGCGTTCTTTTGTGCAATATCAACCGCGTCGTCGGATATATCGGTAGCAACGATCTTAAAATCCAATTGTTTTAAGGCTTTGTCTTTTAACTGGCGGCGTTCCACAAAAAACACCTGCTCGTCATATCCTAAAATATGCATAAAGGCATAGTTCATCCTGAAAAGACCGGGTGTTTTTTCGGTCGCTAATAAAGCAGCCTCGATAGCTAAGGTGCCCGAACCGCACATGGGGTTAATAAACGGGCTTTTTTTATCCCAGCCGGTAGCCATAATGGTTGATGCAGCCAAAGCCTCTAACATGGGCGCCTTGCCGGGTATTTTGCGATAGCCGTGTTTGGCCAAAGTTTCGCCGGCGGTATCTAAAAATATCTCAGCATCATCATCCTGCCAGTACAGGTGCACCACGGTTTTGTTCAACTCGGGGCCCGAGTTTGGCCGGATGCCTTTAATGCTTTTTATCCTGTCGGCAATGGCATCCTTAACCTTCACATTCGCGAAAAGCGGCGTTAAAATATGCTCGTTGTTAACATTGGAGGTTACCGAGAAATAGCCCGAAAAATCGATGAGCTTTTCCCATTCAATGGTCACCAGGTTATCGTACAGTTCTTTCGGGTCGGCAGCTTTAAAGCTTTGCAACGAGTACAATACCTGGCTTACGCAGCGCAGGTTTAGGTTTAGGCGGATACAATCGTCAACGGTACCCCGCAGTTCAATGCCGGTTGCGAACTCGCGTTTAACGGTAAAGCCCAGCGCTTCAACTTCGTGGCGCAGATAGGATGATAACCTTTTATTACAGGTTAGGATGATTTTACTTTCGGTGTGGAAAACTTGCATGTGATTGTGCGAATTTACGGATTAAAAACTGCCGATTTTATTTACAATCGCTTAACTTTACATTTTAATTTTAAGAGCAATGGAAATAAAAGGTAAAGTACACGAAGTTTCGGCAACCGCGCAGGTTACCGAGTCGCTTAAAAAGAGAGAATTAATATTGGAATATGTGGAAAACCCTCAATATCCGGAGTATTTAAAGTTTGAAGCTATACAAGACAGGTGCAACTTATTGGATAGCGTAAAAGTTGGCGATGACGTTGAAGTTTTCTTCAACCTAAAAGGCCGCCCATGGACAGATAAAACCGGCAAAAAATCCTATTTTAACTCGCTGCAATTGTGGAAAATTAACGTATTGAGCGGTGGCGCTGCCGCTGCAACACCAGAGTATGCCGCCCCGGTTAACCTGAGCGCTGCACCTGGTGAAGATGATGATCTGCCGTTTTAAACCCCTCCCAACCCTCCCCTAAAGGGGTGGGCTTTGAAAATGAAATTTAATAAAAAAGCCCTGGCACTTGCCGGGGCTTTTTATGTTTTATATTCGTAGCGATGGGTTTCAAACCCATCGCTATTGTAGATCTTACTTTAGCTTACTCAACGCCGCTTTTATCCTCGGCAATACAGCCTCGATATCCGCCAAAGTGCTTGCACCAACCGATACGCGGAACCAGTTAAGACTTTCGTCGGTACCAAAGGCCGAGAACGGCACCAGGGCGCAACCCGCTTCTTTGATCAGGTAAAAGTTAACATCGGCCGAGTTCTTGATCAGGTCGCCATCGGGTGTGGTCTTACCGGTATAATCAATTTTAACGGTGAGGTATATGGCACCCATTGGCTCAACGGCGTCAACCTTAAAGCCTTCGGCTTTGAGGGCTTTAAAGCCATTGTATAAGGTTTGCAGGCTTTGCTGCACGTTGCCTTTAAGTTGAGTAAGGTATGTGGTTACGCTCGCGGTGTCTTTTAAAAACTTAGCCATGGCAACCTGCTCTGCCTTGGGCGACCAGGCGCCCATGTGCCCGACAATGGCTTTCATGTTGTTAATGATATCCGCCGGACCAAAGCCCCAGCCTACACGTACGCCTGTGGCGGCAAAGCATTTTGATGCACCATCAATGTACACAACCACCTCTTTCAACTCGGGGCGTAAATTAACCGGATCGTAGTGCTGGTGGCTACCAAAAGTTAATTGTGAGTATATCTGATCGTACATTATATACAATGGTTTTTCGCCCGCTTTACGCGTTTTATTTTCGGCTATCACCAGGTCGCATATCTCCTCAAGGTTTTGCTTGCTGAACATGGTACCTGTCGGGTTTAGCGGCGAACACAAAGCCAGTAAAGTAGCGCCTTTAAGGTGCGGGCGCAGTTCATCAGCCGTAGGCATAAAGTTGTTTTCGGGCTGGGTATCAACCGAAATACCGCGGGCTTTGAGCAAGTCGCAATAATGGTTATTGTTCCATGATGGTGCAGGGAAAACAACGGTATCGCCCGGGTCAACCAGGGCCAGGTAAGTAGCGTAAATTAACGGACGAGAACCACCCGATATTAATATCTGGTTGGCTTTATAATCCAGTTTGTAGTTAGCCTTTAGAAAATCGGACACACTTTCGCGCAAAGCTAAAACACCATCCGCGGGCGGATAGTTGGTTTGGTTTTGATGATAAGCCTCAATAATACCTTGCTTTAGGTCGGCAGGAATAGGATAAATGTTGGAATCGAAATCGCCGATGGTTAAATTGGCGATGTTTTGTCCCTGGCGTTTCATTTCGTTAACCTCGCCGGCGATCTTGATAATTTCGGATCCCCTCAGGTTTTGCGCTAACACAGATGCAGTCATGATGAATGGTATTGTGGTTATAATTCGAGGTGCAAATATACGGGTTTTATTATGGATGGTGTCGGAATGTTGTAAAGTTTGAAGGTTGTAAGGTTGGGGAAGTTGGATAGATATGCTAACTTTAGTTATGATGAAAAGATCGGCGTTTTGTTTGATGTTGATTTTGCAAACGAGTATTGCTTTCGGACAAAGTATAGATACGACACTAACTTTCGGTATGCTTCCGGCGAAGCGTCCGAAAGCTATGAATTATACTGACGCGTTAAACAGAAAACAAGGATTTTGGATAGATTATAAAGTCCATGAATATAGCGACACCGATAAATTAGGAGGGATACACCGATCCAAATCAGTTGACTTGTATTCTTATGGCCACTATCGCAATAATATAAAAACTGGAAAATGGGAGTACATTGACCAATCAGAAGGAGATGCTATTTATCATGTAAAGACCGAAGAATATTTTTCAGATGGTTCGTTAAAGGTTTATTATGACGGGTATTCGGGGTATCATGTAATTGTAATTTATAACCCGACTAAAACCCGCATTACAAACATCATTTATGGGGATACAATTATTGTGACTTGCCCGAAAAATAAAAGCCAGCAAATTGCCAATGGGAAGGTCATATATAAAAACCAAATTCTGAAAACGTTTAAGTATAACGATTTTGAAAATGAGGAGCTAAGTGTCCAAAATAACTTTTATTCCCGCGAGATAAAAAGGATAAAGGCGGGGATTAAATAAGGAAATATTTAGTGTAGGTTCGATGTCAACTATAAAAACTCAGCAAGCTCAACGGGCTGTATTTTCCTGACGTCAAAAAATATTCCGTTCAGATGATCAAAGTCCGAATCGGTTGTAACTAAAGTTAAGCCTAACAGTGTCGCTAACGAAGCTATCCACAAATCGTTTTTACCCATGTTTCGAGGGGTATTAAACTTGTAGTTTGTGAAATTTGGGTTTAGGCGTTGGGAGAAGGAATCGATTTCGGCATAAGATATGACATGTGATTGGTCTATTTCAATGACCTGTACATCTTCCAGTACCTCACTTAATGCATTTAATCGTTTTAATGTCCATTTATTTCTAATGGACAGCGATCTGATCTCTGCTTCAGTTACCACTGAAATGTACATTAATGTTTTATTAGGATTGAAATATCGGATCAATCTTGCGCGATTTTTCGACCTGACGATGTTTAGTAAAATATTAGTGTCAAGTACTAATGCCATTATTTATCATTCGCCATTTGGATAAGTAGGTCAGCCCATTCCTCATCAGTAAAAGGCTCTATAGGAGGTAATTTTTCAAGTCGTTTAATAAGTCTTTCGGTACTTTTCCCAGATATTTTTGCATATTCCTCTGGCCCGCCCGCATCCATGACTTCTTTGATCGAAACTGTTTTATGAGTTCTAAATTGCCCATGATCCAATTTTGTTATGTCGATTTTCATTATATGCCCTCCTTTACTTATTCAAATATAGCGAAATTTTAAAATAATAGTGTGGCAGCTTCGTCCAGAAACCCAACCTGCCCGGCATTGATCTTTTGTACTGCCTCGTCAAACCCAAACCACCCTGCCCGGTCAACTTCGGGGAAGGCTTGCATTTTGCCGGACTTTGGCGGCCACTCGATCGTGAACGTATTGCTTTTGACGGCATCAGCATCAATACCGCCTTCCACCGCCCAGGCATGTACCGTTTTGCCACTTTTTGATTTAACCGGGTTGAGCGGGATAAATTTACCATCAATTGCTGAGCCTGTTTCTTCTTCAAATTCACGTTTGGCGGCAGTCAAGGCTTCTTCATCATCGGTAAACTCACCTTTGGGGATGCTCCATGCACCATCGTCTTTGTTTTTAAAGAACGGGCCGCCGGGGTGGACGAGGAAAAACTCGTTTCCTGTGAGTGTTTTCCGGTACAATAATATTCCGGCGCTTTGTTTGGGCATGGTGTGTAAATTATCTAAATTTGAATTATGTACTTCTTCCGCAAAAAAGACCCCAACAGGCCAACCAATTTTAACCTGAGGGCCATGCACTTTATCAACGCGCTGGCCATCACTATGTTTTTGGCGGGTATCATCTGGAAGCTGATACAGGTGTTTGTGCTGAAAAAATAAAGCGTTGATCTAACCGGCGCTTCCCTAAAAATAAATATCTATAATGAAAACCGTAATTAAAACCGACAAGGCGCCTGCACCCATTGGCCCTTACAATCAGGCCATTTTAGCCGGCGATTTTTTATTTGTTAGCGGCCAGGTGGCTATTGACCCAACCGTTAACGAAGTAATACCCCTTACCGATATTGAGACCGAAGCGCACCAGGTGATGAACAACATTAAAGCGATACTGAGCGAAGCCGGGCTTGATTTTAACCATGTGGTTAAAACGACTATCTTCCTGTCGGATATGAACGATTTTGCCAAGGTGAACTCGGTGTATGGTTCATACTTTACCGATAAGTTCCCGGCACGCGAAACCGTACAGGTTTCGGTATTGCCAAAAAAGGTAAATATCGAGATATCGGTAACGGCGTATAAAGGTTAAGGGAGAAGCAAGAAGCGAGAGGCAAGAAGCAAGATTTTTTGAGTAGAGAGTCTTGAGTGGGAAGTAAGAGTGGCAGCAGCAGTTGCAGTAATGCAAAATGACGACTTGTGCTGTGGGGTGCCGAATCCCGATAGCTATCGGGACGGCATGACTTGACTTTTATCAAACTGCATAACATTTCAACTTTCAAACCTTTAAACATTACAACAACATTACCTATCCTTGAACCAGCAGATATTCCAAACTCCAATTGTGTATTTAAAGGGCGTTGGTGCATCGCGTGCCGATGTGCTGCAAAAGGAGTTGGGAATAGCCACCTTTGCCGATCTGCTTAGGTTTTACCCGTTCAAGTATATCGACCGCACGCGGTTTTATAAGGTTAACCAGTTGAATGCCGAACTGCCGCATGTGCAGCTCATTGTACGCGTCCGCAGTAAGGAGGTGATCGGCGAGAAGCATACCAAAAGGCTAGTTGTACAAACGTATGATGATACCGGCACGCTCGAACTGGTGTGGTTTCAGGGTGTGAGGTGGGTAGAGAAAATGATAGCGGTTGGTAAAGCGTACATTATTTTTGGTAAGCCGGGGTTCTTTAACAACAAGGCGCAAATGCCTCATCCCGAAATTGAGCTGTACTCGCCCAACGCGCTAAAAGAAAAGGGTAACTTAACCCTACAGCCCGGTTACAGCTCTACGGAAAAGTTGAAGGCCTTTATGCTGGATAGCAAAGGTATCCAAAAACTGGTAGCCAATTTGCTGGAACAAACACACCGCGATATTACCGAGAACATACCGCAACATGTACTTAACCAGCTTAAACTGATGGACAGGCGCGAGGCTTATGTCAATATTCACTTCCCGGCGGATGCGGCTACGCTGGGTGCTGCCACGCACCGGCTCAAATTTGAGGAGTTGTTTTTCATCCAGTTTAAGATGCTCAAAAACAAGGTGCAGCATAACCTCAAGTTTAAGGGCAATATTTTTAGCAAGGTTGGCGATTACTTTAATAACTTTTACAACAACAAACTACCGTTCGACCTGACCAACGCCCAAAAGCGGGTGTTGAAAGAGATACGGCAGGATACCCAGCGCGGCATACAGATGAACCGCCTGCTGCAAGGCGATGTGGGCAGCGGCAAAACGGTGGTGGCACTGATGAGCATGTTATTGGCGATAGATAACGGTTTCCAGACCTGTATAATGGCACCGACGGAGATTTTAGCCACGCAGCATTATGCCTCTATAGAAAGTTTGATAGATGACAACTTTTTGGAGGTAGCCTTACTGACCGGTTCTACATCGCAAAAACGGCGCAAGGTTATTCACGAAAAACTGGAGAGCGGCGAGTTAAAGATACTCATCGGCACCCATGCGCTGATAGAAGACAAGGTGGTATTTAAAAACCTGGGTTTTGTGGTGATTGATGAGCAACACCGCTTTGGCGTGGAACAGCGGGCGCGGTTGTGGCGCAAAAATGCCATCCCGCCGCATGTGCTGGTGATGACGGCCACGCCCATACCCCGCACCCTGGCCATGACCCTTTACGGCGACCTGGATGTATCCGTCATTGATGAACTGCCCAAAGGCCGAAAGCCTATTGAAACGATCCATTTTTATGAAGGTCAGCGCCTGCGCATGTTTGGCTTTATGAAGGAAGAAATGGCCAAAGGCCGGCAGATATACGTGGTTTACCCGCTCATCAAAGAAAGTGAAAAACTTGACCTTAAAAACCTGGAAGACGGCATTGAGGTAATGGCCCGCGAGTTCCCGCTGCCGCAATACCGCATCAGCATTGTGCATGGCAAAATGAAACCAGCCGACAAACAGGTGGAGATGGAGCGTTTTGTACGCGGCGAAACGCATATTATGGTAGCGACCACCGTTATTGAGGTGGGCGTAAATGTGCCCAACGCTTCGGTGATGATCATTGAGAATGCCGAGCGGTTTGGCCTCTCGCAACTGCACCAGCTACGCGGTAGGGTAGGGCGCGGTGCCGAGCAATCGTTTTGTATACTGATGACCACGCATAAGCTGAGCCACGATGGTAAGATACGATTGGATACGATGGTGAAAACCAATAACGGCTTTGAGATATCCGAAATAGACCTGCAACTGCGAGGCCCCGGTAATATTGAAGGTACCCAGCAAAGCGGCGTGCTCGATCTTAAACTGGCCAACCTGGCAACCGATCAGCAATTACTGATGCTGGCACGCCGTTGTGTGGAAGAAATATTTGAAAAGGACCCACAACTGGAGCTGCCCGAGAATGCCGTACTTAACCAACCTACTGCTTTGCCAAATGGGGGTTTGAGTTGGGATAAGATATCGTAGCCCCCTAACCCTCCCGAAACAAGTTCGGGACAGGCACTAAAGGGGGAATTTACTTGCATAGTACAAGTAAAAATCGTATATTGTGGCTACGTAAATAAGAATAATATTGCCAAACACCGAACATAATTATTATGAACGAAAATGAAACAACGGCATTGCTTGCAGCCCGCTTTTATGAGCAAGGCAAACTTTCGTTAGGACAAGCAGCCGAAATGGCCGGTTACTCAAAGCGCACCTTTATGGAAACTTTGAGTGATTACGGTGTTTCGATATTTAGTGACTCAGAAGAAGACTTAGACAATGATATCAGTAATGCGGGGGCTTACAGTAAGGAAAAATAATTGAAAAATACCCATATTTACCCATGGGTTTTAGGCTTGAAGCGGGAAGCCAGAAGCCAGAAGCAAAAAAAAGAATTGAAAAATACCCATATTTACCCATGTGCTTATGAAACTAAAACTTACTTTACTTTTACTATTGGCCGCAACGGCAAGTACCTTCGCCCAAAGCGCCGACTCGCTAATGCTGCGCAAAATTTATGATGAAGAGCTGGTTAACGGCCAGTGTTACCAAAATTTGCATTACCTGTGTAAAAATATAGGTCAGCGGTTAAGCGGCTCGGCCAATGCGCAAAAGGCGGTAGAGTGGAGCAAAAAGCTGATGGAAAGTTATGGGTTTGATAAAGTGTTTTTACAGCCCTGCATGGTGCCGCATTGGGTGCGTGGTGCAAAGGAGCAAGGCTTTATTGTAGATGGCACCAAACGTATCCCGGTGGCTATAGCGGCCTTGGGTATGTCGGTAGCTACACCAAAGGCAGGGCTTACCGCCAATGTGATAGAAGTGCATAGCCTGGCCGAATTGAAGGACCTTGGCGAGGCTGCCATTAAAGGCAAGATCGTGTTTTTTAATCGCCCGTTCGACCCTAAGTTTATTGAACCTGGGCGGGCTTATGGTGCCGCGGGTGATCAGCGCCGAGCCGGTCCGGCCGAAGCAGCTAAATATGGCGCAGTCGGGGTTTTGGTACGCTCGTTAACCGAGGCTTTAGACAACTATCCCCATACGGGCACTACCCAATATGATGATAAGGTGGTAAAAATACCTGCCGCTGCACTATCAACCATTGCTGCGAACCAGTTGAGCGCGATGCTTAAAAAGTCGCCAAAAACAAAATTCTTCTTCAAGCAAAACTGCCAGCAATTGCCCGACGCGCCATCGTTTAACGTAGTTGGTGAAATGACCGGCACCGAAAACCCCAACAAATATATTATTGTTGGCGGGCACCTGGACTCGTGGGACCTGGCCGAAGGCGCGCATGATGATGGTACCGGTGTAACAGGTGCATTGGAGGCGGTGCGTATTTTAAAAGCGATGAACTATCGCCCCAAAAACAGCCTGCGTGCTGTGTTTTTTATGAACGAAGAGAACGGCGACCGTGGTGGTGATAAATACGCCGAGCTTGCTGTAGCTAATAAAGAGGAGCACATTGCAGCTATTGAGACCGACGGCGGCGGCTTTACGCCCCGTGGGTTTGGCTTTACCGGCCTGCAGCCCGGTGCCTTAAAAACCATGAACCAGGTTTGGAAGCCATTATTGGAGCCTTACGATGCGGATAAACTAACACCCGGCGGCGGCGGTACGGATATTGGCCCGCTACGCGTAAAAAGCCCGTCAACAGTACTTATCGGCTTCCGTGGCGACTCACAGCGATATTTTGACGTTCACCATACACCGAACGATGTTTTTGAGAACGTAAACAAAAGGGAACTTGAGCTGGGCGCGGCGGCCATGGCATCGCTGCTATACCTGATAGACCAGCACGGGTTGAAATTTTAAGTTTTTACATAACATTCAGATAGCGTTAAGTAATATTGCAAGCTAAACCGCACACAATTGGAACAAGCCGAGCCTGATAGTATCATCAAAAAAGACCCATATGCGGCCCTGCGTTATGCCGAATTTAGGTGGTATATGGCCATGCGGTTCTTTTTGACGATGGCTTATACCATGCAAGCAGTTATTGTAGGGTATTATGTGTACCAGCAAACACATAATGCATTGGCGTTAGCGATGATAGGCCTGGCTGAGGCCATACCGTCCATCGGGATCGCCTTATACGGCGGATATGTAGCTGATAAATCGGAAAAAAAGCGATTGCTATTGCGCATATTTGGTGTAATGTGGGTAAGCTCCGTAGTAATGCTGCTGATCACCTTGCCACAGGCAAGCAGGTACGTTTCTGGTTCAACATCACTCATCGTTATTTATGGCATGATATTTTGTATCGGCCTGGCACGCGGTTTTTACGGACCGACGGCTTTTTCGGTGATGACGCACATTATCCCGCGCGAGCTTTATCCAAACTCATCTACCTGGAACAGCTCTACCTACCAAACCGCTGCTGTGATAGGGCCAATGATAGGTGGTTTACTGTACGCCTGGGTAGGTATTACCATAACTTTTATAGTGGTGGTGATATTCATCAGTATAGCACTAACAGCCATTACATTTTTAAACCGGCATCATCCCGAATATACCCCGAAAGAAAGCATTTGGGATAGTTTGAAAGAGGGTATTGATTTTGTTTTGAACAGCCGGATGATGTTGGGCGCTCTAAGCCTTGATCTGTTTTCGGTACTTTTTGGCGGTGTAGTTGCTGTATTGCCAATTTTTGCCGATGATATTTTAAAAGTTGGCGCCGCAGGTTTTGGTTTGATGCGTTCTATTGATTCGATAGGCGCGGTGCTTACCATGTTTGCCATGACCCGTTACTCGCCTATGGGTAAGCCCTGGCGTAACCTGCTGATCGCTGTTGCAGGTTTTGGTGTTTCGATCATCTGCTTTGGCTTATCGCGAAACTTTTACTGGTCGTTATTCTTCCTGTTCGCGCTTGGCGCCTTCGACAGTGTAAGCGTGCTCATCCGGTCAACTATTATGCAGGTGCTTACGCCCGATAAAATGCGTGGCCGGGTATCGGCTGTAAACTCGATGTTCATTGGCTCTTCGAATGAGTTGGGTGCCGTTGAATCCGGATTGGCTGCCAGGTTGATGGGTGCCGTACCGTCGGTACTTTTTGGCGGCACCATGACGCTCATCATCGTAACTACTACCTGGTTGAAAACCAAAAAACTGGTTCCGCTAAAGCTTGAAGAGATACACGCCCCGCAAGCTGTAGAGGCTGAGGTTTAGTTACAGGAAGTTTTGGTTACGCCCCCAAAAGATATAGATCAGCGAGCCTAATATCGGCGCGATGAGGATAATGATGATCCACAATAGTTTGGTGGTCTGGTTAAGGGACCTGTTTCTGAGTATGCTGGTAAGCGCTATGATGAATAGCAGCACATAAGCTACAAAGAAGATAAGGCCAAATATCCCGCTGATGAGTTCTGAAATAAAGTGCATAGCTTTAGATGTTAAGGTTAACGGTTGGTGAATATAACCATATGACAAACAAAAACCAATTTAGTTGCTATGCACAGGATTTTTTAGATCGGCAACAGAATGCTTTTCGCCGATCTGTTGACGCCACATGGCATAGTACAAGCCTTTTTGCTCAAGCAGGTCGACATGTTTACCCGCTTCAATGATGTGGCCTTTCTCCAAAACGTAAATCCTGTCGGCGTGCATAATGGTTGATAAGCGGTGGGCTATCAGGATGGTGATATGGTCATCAAGCGTGGATACATCGCGGATGGTACCGGTGATCTCTTCTTCGGTTATGGAGTCAAGCGATGAGGTAGCTTCGTCGAATACCAGGATATCCGGTCTGCGCAATAAAGCACGGGCAATAGATAAACGTTGTTTTTCGCCACCCGAAACCTTTACGCCGCCCTCGCCTATCACGGTATCCAGACCGTTGCTGGCACGGGCCATCAGGGTTTGGCAGGCTGCTTTTTGCAGTACATCCAAACATTCGGCATCGGTAGCGCCAGGGCGTACAAACAGCAGGTTCTCGCGGATGGACCCGGAGAACAACTGGGTATCCTGGGTTACAAAGCCTATCTTTTCGCGCAACTGGTCAAGGTCTATCTCGTTGCTAACGATATGGTTGTAGGATACCTGGCCTTCCAAAGGCTGGTACAATCCTACCAAAAGCTTAACCAATGTGGTTTTGCCAGAGCCGGATGGCCCCACAAAGGCAATGGTCTCGCCCGTTTTTACTTCGAAGCCGATGGTATTTAGCGCGTTGCGGGTAGCGGTAAGGTGCTTAAAGCTGACATCCTTAAAAGTAAGGGTGTTTACTTTTTCGATGAGCACCGGTTTTTCGGGCTTGACATCGATAGGGGTATTTAAGATACGCTCAAAGTTGCTTAACGAAACCTGCGCTTCGCGCCACGATTGGACAACATTGCCCAACTCCTGCAAAGGGTTGAACAGGAAGAAGGAGTAGAACAGGAATTGAAAATAATTACCGGGTGTTAGGGTACCTTTAAATATAAGCATCAGTAAAACCACCACCATGCAGCTACGTACAAAATTTACCACCGTACCTTGTATAAAGCTCATACTGCGTACAAACTTTACCTTTTTTAGCTCAAGGTCGAGTATTTTGTAGGTGGTTTTATTCAAACGTTCAATTTCCTGTTTGGCTAAACCCAGGCTTTTTATCAATTCGATGTTACGCAAGGATTCGGTGGTTGATCCCGCCAGCGAAGTTGTTTCTGACACAATGTTCTTTTGGATAGTTTTAATTCGCCTGCTCAAAGCGGTACTTACAAACGCGATGATGGGTAATGCAGCAAAATAAACCAGCGTGACCTTATAACTTACCGAAAGTGAATATACTATGACGAAAATCATACCCACCAAACTGATAAACAGGGTATTAATGAACGCAGTGATAAACTTTTCATTGTCCTGCCGTACTTTCTGTAATATGCCCAGGGTTTCGCCGCTACGCTGGTCTTCAAATACCTGGTAGGGCAATTCGAGCGAATGCTTTAATCCGTCGCTGTACATTTGAGCACCGGTTTTAAGCACAATGATATTAGTAAAATAGTCTTGAAAATTCTTGGCGATACGGGAGACCATAGCTGCACCAACAGCCAAACCCACCAAACCCAGCACACCCATTAAAAAATTATGGGAGCTTACGTTATACATTGAGCCGATCAATTGATCAACAGCCGTACGCAGTTGGCTGTGATTAAGTGTTTTAGGGTCAACCTTATCGTTCAGTTTACTGATGATGGTAACCACCTTTTCTTTATCAAACGACGTGGGTACGATATATTTGTCGACAATACGGCCGGTGATATAAGGGTCCAAAAGCGAGAACCCGATATTGATTGCCGCAAGTACAAGTGCAAGCGCCACTATCCAGCGGTGATTTTTTAAGTAGGATAAAAGTATTTTCATATCGCACCAAAAATAAAAAAAGGGAATGAGTTAATATCCTCATTCCCTTTAATTTGACATTCAGTTTGCTTTTATACGGTCATGATGTCTTTTTCTTTGATCTCGGCCAATTTGTCTATCCTCACGATGGCAGCATCGGTCAGTTTTTGGCATTCGGCTTCGCCAACTTTTATTTCGTCGTCAGAAACGCCGTCTGATTTCAGTTTTTTGATCTTTTCGTTCGCGTCCTTACGGATGTTGCGTACGGCGATCTTGCCATTCTCGGCCTCGGCTTTAACCCGTTTAACCAGGTCGCGGCGGCGCTCTTCGGTTAGCGGCGGTACGTTTATGCGGATAAGCAGGCCATCGTTTTGCGGGTTGAAACCGAGGTTTGCTTCCATTATAGCACGCTCAATAGGCGATAGCAACGATTTTTCCCAGGGCTGTATGGTTAGTGTGCGCGCGTCGGGCGAGCTTACACTGGCAACTTGTGCCAAAGGGGTTGGGGCACCGTAATATTCAACCATAATGCTATCGAGCATGGCGGGCGAGGCTTTGCCTGCGCGTATGGTTAAAAATTCGGCATCGGTATGGTCAATGGCCTTATCCATGCTTATTTTGGCATCGGCTAATTGTTTTTTAATGAGTTCGCTCATATCGGTATTAGAAATTTATACCAAAAGTATGAAAAATATCGAAGTTTAAGAGTTGGTTAGGATCAGAATTTGTATTGCCCATTTGTTACTTTTCCGTTTTAGGGTCGTGGTGCTGGCAAGTCAGTTTGGCCACATCATAACCTTTTTCCTTGCACCGGGCAACTATATCGGCGTAAAGCTTAGCGTCAATTTCGGGTTTTCGGGCCATAATAAACAGGAATTTACGGTCAGGATGGCCCACTACCACCCACGAGTAATCTTCGGCCAGGTCTATCACCCAATAGTCAACTTTAAAAGGCCATAAAAATTGGGCCTTTAGCTGGCCATTGCCCGTGCCTTCAACAGGGAAAAGTTTTGACTTGTAGGTTTTTTCCTGGTTGTCATCGCCTTTTTTACCTACGGTAAGTACATTGTAGTAGCCATCGCTGTTGAGTGTGTAAATAGCGGTGGTTTGGCGGCTATCCTTATCAAATAGGGTGGGGATAGAGTATAACGAATACCACTTACCCGCAAATTTATGCAGGTCGACCTTATCAATGGGTTTGTTTGTTAACGGTGTGGCGAACGATGAGAGCAGCAGCAAGGCTGCAATGCAAAGCGTTTTCATAGGCGTAGTTTTACCTATGTACGCAATATGTTAACTAAAGGTTTTGTTTGTTAATATGAACAAAAAATAAAAAAGGCGACCAATGTTAATTAGTCGCCTTTAAGTTTATATCAAATAGGCACTATCTTACCAGCGTCCCTATCGACTCGCCCTGCGCGATTTTCATAAAGTTGCCGGGTTTGTTCATGTCAAATACGATGATGGGCAGCTTGTTTTCCTGGCAAAGGGTTATAGCGGTCATGTCCATTACGTTCAGGCCCTTGTCGTATACCTGTTGAAAGGATATCTCATCGTAACGTGTAGCGGTGGGGTCTTTTTCAGGGTCGGCGGTGTAAATGCCATCAACACGGGTGCCTTTTAAAACCACGTCGGCTTTGATCTCGATGGCGCGTAACGATGCAGCGGTGTCGGTCGTAAAATAAGGGTTACCGGTACCTGCACCAAATATCACTATCTTTTTCATCTCCAAATGGTGCATTGCCCTGCGACGGATATAAGGCTCGCATATCTGCTCCATTTTAATAGCCGATTGCAGCCGGGTTTCGGCACCGATGGTTTCTAAAGCGTTTTGAAGCGCCATGCAGTTGATCACGGTTGCCAGCATACCCATGTAATCGGCCTGGGCGCGGTCCATGCCCGATTTTTCGGCGCTTAAACCGCGGAATATATTGCCACCACCTACAACTACGGCAATCTCGATACCGGCATCAAACACGTTCTTTATCTCGTGGGCGTATTGTAAAACACGGGCATTGTCAATACCGTATTGTTTATCGCCCATTAATGATTCGCCGCTAAGCTTTAAAAGGATCCTTTTGTAGTTCATGTAGAGAATGGTTTGTCAAAATTATTGAAATATACTTAGTGTTAAAATTTTATGTCGTTTTTGTTAGCACACCGTTCAGCATGGTTGCCTGCACGTCAAAAGCCTCATTAAAAACACACAAATTAGCCTGGTAACCCTTTTCAATTTTACCGGTCCGGTTTTCCTGGTTTATTAACCTTGCGGGATAAAGCGTCGCCATATTGATGGCTTCGGCTAACGGTATACCTGCCCTGGTAACGCAATTTGCCACCGCTTTTAGCATGGTCAGGCTGGAGCCGGATAGCGTGCCATCGGGCATGGTGTAATGGTCGCCGTTTAAAACGTGCTGGTATACGCCCGACTTGCTTTCGGCAACGGCATCGGTTATGATGAACAGTTTGTCGCCCAGCTCGCGTTTGGCCAAAGCGATCATTGCGAAGTCAACATGTATCCCATCAGCAACAATACTGGCATAAGGTTTATCCTCAAATATAGCTGGGATAATGCCCGGCTGCCGGTGGTGCATAGGCGGCATGGCATTGTATAAATGGGTTACGGCCTTTACGGGATGGTTCAAAAAACCTTTGGCTTGCTGATAAGTAGCATCGGTATGGCCGGCAGATAATACGATGCCTTGTTCATCGAGATAGCCTAACACCTCAGCATCCTGTAGTTCGGGTGCCATGGTCATCATTTTGATGGTGCCCTCGGCCAATTCAACCCAATGCTTTACTTCGGCAAGTGTGGCTTTTTTGATCAGGTTTTCCGGGTGCGCGCCGCGACGTTTGGGGTTTAGGTACGGTCCCTCTAAATGCAGGCCCATAAAATTGCCCAGGCATTTATCGCGGTAAGCTAAAGCGGCTTGAATACCTTGCTCAACTATTAGGTTGGTATTGGTGGCTATGGTAGCTAAAAAGCCGGTGGTACCTTGCTTTAACAGGTTATGCTCCATTTGCCCCAGTGCGTCGGGCGATGGGTTACCGCCAAAGAACAATGGCTGACCCGCACCGTATATCTGCAAATCAATAAACCCGGCCGAAAGGTAATTGCCTTCGAGATCGATCTTCTGCGCCGATGTTGGGATAGTCCCGGCATCAATAACATCCACAATATACCCGCCTTCAACTAAAACTGCTTTACCTTCGGATACAACTCCGTCAGCAATCAGTTTTAAATGATGTAAGGCGATCATCGGCATGTCAGTCAAAAATATAAAAGGCAAAAAAAATCCTCGCCGTTTGGCGAGGATCTCAATAATATTAGGCTCCTAAAGCAACCCGCTTGAATGCGGTAACGGTAAGGCCTTTTTCAACCCCGTTTAAAAACGCGGCTACTGTTTTCGATGAATCTTTTACAAACTCCTGGTTTAACAGGGTCGAGTCTTTGTAAAACTTGTTCAGTTTACCGGCAGCGATCTTCTCAACCATTTCTTCCGGTTTACCTTCGGCACGGATCTGCTCTTTGGCAATTTCCATTTCACGCTGAATAGTAGTAGCATCAACACCATCTTTATCAATGGCAACAGGGTTCATGGCAGCAATTTGCATCGATACGTCTTTGCCGGCCTCATCAGCACCGGCTGCATCAGCGCTAAGCGCAACCAATACACCTAAACGGAAGTTACCGTGTATGTAAGCAACAACTTTAGCGCCTTCAACAACTTCAATTTTCGAAACGCCGATCTTCTCACCTATCTTACCTGTTTTTTCAATAACGGCTTCGCCAATTTTAATGCGGCTAACATCACCGTCTATCTCAAGGGCATAAAGCTCTTCAACTGTCGAAACGTTAGCTTCGATGGCAGCATTTGCAATGGCATTACCAAAAGCAACAAACTCAGCGTTTTTAGCAACGAAATCTGTTTCGCAGTTCAGTTCAATAATAACACCGCGTTTGCCATCGGCCGATGAACGGGCAATTACAACGCCTTCGTTACTTTCGCGGTCCTGGCGGCTTGCAGCCACTTTAGCACCTTTTTTTCTTAAGTAATCAATTGCAGCTTCAAAATCACCGTTAGTTTCGGTCAAAGCTTTTTTGCAATCCATCATACCCGCGCCTGTTTGCTGGCGCAGTTTGTTTACGTCTCCTGCAGAAATTTGTACTGTAGACATTTTAATTTTTCTTTTTTATACCAAACCTCAACCAGGTGGCTGAGGTTTGATCAATTAATATTTATAATACTGTAGTTTCCTCTCGCGAGGGGTTAGGGCATTATTCTTCGGTTTTTTCAACCTCGGCAGTTACTTTCCTGCTGCGTTTACCAGCTTCGTCTTTAGTACCGGCGGCAACAGGGGCAGCAGTTTCGGCTGTATCGGCTTTTGCTTTTGCAGCAACGGCTTCTTTTTCAGCTTCGTCTTCTTTCTCGCGTTTACGCTCGTCTAAGCCTTCTTCGATAGCTTTGATAATGATGCTGGTGATCAACGAAATTGATTTGGTAGCGTCGTCGTTAGCCGGGATAGGGAAATCGATGTTCGACGGGTCAGAGTTGGTATCAACCATCGCGAAGGTCGGGATGTTCAATTTCATTGCCTCTGCAACAGCGATGTGCTCTTTCTTTACGTCGATCAAAAATAAAGCTGCAGGTAAACGGTTCAGATCGGCAATACCTCCTAATAAGGTTTCCAATTTGATACGCTCACGTTGTATCATCAACCTTTCTTTTTTCGATAAGTTGCTGTAAGTACCGTCTTTGGTCAATTTATCGATGTTCGACATCTTTTTGATCGACTTGCGCACGGTAGCGAAGTTAGTTAACATACCGCCTAACCAACGCTCGGTTACGTAAGGCATGTTCACGCCTTTTGCATAATCGGCTACGATATCTTTTGCTTGCTTTTTAGTAGCAACAAATAATACCTTACGACCCGATTTTACGATCTGTTTGATCGCTGCGGCGGCTTCTTCGGTTTTAGTTAATGTTTTGTTCAGATCTATAATGTGGATGCCATTGCGCTCCATGAAAATGTACTGAGACATTTTCGGATCCCATTTGCGGGTAAGGTGACCAAAGTGTACACCTGCATCCAATAAATCCTGATATGTTGTTCTTGCCATTGTGTTGTTCTCCTTGATTGATTAACGTTTACTGAATTGGAATCTCTTACGGGCTTTTTTACGACCTGGTTTTTTACGCTCAACCATACGGTCGTCGCGGGTCATAATACCTTTTGCCCTTAAAGCTGGTTTCTTTTCAGCATCAAGTTCAACAATTGCTTTAGCGATAGCTAAACGAACGGCCTCGGCCTGTCCTTTAACGCCACCACCAGCTACATTTGCTTTAACATCAAATTTACCGGCCGAGCCAGAAACTTCTACACTTTGTGTAGCGATGTATTGCAAAGGCAATGTTGGGAAATACTCTTTGTAATCTTTGCCATTAACTATAATGGCGCCGGTACCCTCAGTTAAATAAATGCGGGCAACTGCTGTTTTTCTTCTTCCTGAAGTGTTTGTAGTTGACATTTCTCTTGCGGATTAAAGTTTAATGGTTTTTGGTGATTGGGCCTCATGTGGGTGTGTTGCGCCTGCGTAAACATGCAGGTTGCCATAGATTGCCTTGCCTAAACGATTTTTAGGTAACATACCACGAACGGCTTTTTCAATAACGCGTTCCGGATGTTTCGCCATTAACTCTTTCGGAGAAATGAAACGCTGACCACCTGGATAACCAGTGTAAGAAACATATTCTTTTTCTTCGAATTTGTTTCCGGTCAGTTTTACCTTGTCTGCATTGATAACGATCACGTTATCACCGCAGTCTACGTTCGGGGTGAACCCTGGCTTGTGTTTTCCTCTGATGATCATAGCGATCTTAGAAGACAAGCGCCCCAAAATCTCGCCTTGTGCGTCAACAACAACCCATTCCTTGTTAACGGTTTTTTTATTGGCAGAGACAGTTTTGTAACTTAACGTATTCACTTGCTTAAAATTAAATTATATAAAATTATTTACTTACCCCAAAATTCGGGACTGCAAAGATAAGGGAATTTTCATTACTGTCAAATGGTATTTCCGGATATTTTTAAGGCTTTGTTTTAAGGTTGAAATGTCGTAAGGTTTAAAGGTTAAGGTATTGCGGTAGATCGACATTCATAATTCAACATTCGATATTCGTTATTTCTTTTTCGAGGTACCCTTACCGCCTTTGCGTAAAACTTCGATATTCATAATTCAGCATTCAATATTCGTTATTCACTTAGCGCCTTCGTGTCTTTGTGGCAACACTATTTTAATTAGCCACTAAGGCACAAAGAAAGCCTAATGATGTATAATTCATTATTCCCTTTTCCAGACATCCTTTGCGCCTTACCGCCTTTGCGCGAAACTTCAAATATTCGTTATTCTCTTTTAAACATAATTAACTAACTTGCAAACTATTCCCCTGATTACTACGTTAAACTACCCGGAATGATGGACCGTAAAAAGATATTGATCGTTGAGGATGATGAGTTTGTGGTTGAAGCCATGACCATGATACTGGAGGAAACCGGTTTCGACGTAGCCAGTTCGGTTGATGGCGAAGTATTCAGTGAGCCAGGTTTTGAACACCCTAACCTTATTTTGCTCGACATCCGCCTTGCGGGTATCGACCGGCGCGACATTTGCAAATGGCTAAAAGAGCATCCCGACCTAAAGCATATCCCCATCATCCTTATCTCGGGTAATCGCGACATTGTTAAAATTCACAAGGAGTGCGGCGCTAATGATTATATTGTTAAACCTTTTGACCTGCACGTACTGCTGGCCAAGGTAAATATGTTTACCGCCAATTAAACTCAGTGCTTTATCGACCAATGCGCGTCGCGCAACTTCCACCCGTCTTTAGTTTCCTGGGCTATCGCTGTAAAGTAACCATTACAAGGTGTGGTTTTACCCTGCACATCCGTAAGGTCCTCGTGAAAGGTACAGGCCATTAACCCCATTTGCTCCGTAAGCGGATCAACCCGCACCTCACCCCATTTTAAGTTTATGTGCGTAATTGTCTTAACCAGCGTGCCGTTAATAAACTGTTCGGCAGCGTTGTGATCTGCAAAAGCCAGCTGCCCGTCCGACGCCATAAAAAACGCAGGCGTGTTATCAAAGTACTTTAACCAGGCAGCAGGGCCGTCCTTGCTAATATCCTGCGCTATTGAACCAGCCATTTGCTTTACGCGATCCGTTACTTTGGCCGCCTGCTGCGCGTCAAGCCCGTCATCGGTACTTACAATACAAGAAGCCATTGATCCGATAAAAAACAACAGCGCCAGTGCTAATAGCTTTTTCATGTTGTTGAAAGGTTATTAAGTTGTTGAGTTATTAGGTCATTGTTTTGGTGCCCGCGGTAAAAAACACATGGGTAAATATGGGTATTTTAAAGTATCAAGTCGCAAGTATCAGGTATCAGGTATCAAGTAGATTGACATAGTCTTGCTACTTGATACCTGATACCTGATACTATATTAACCCATGGGTAAATATGGGTATTTTTCAATTCGTGTATTTCGTTTTTAATTGGCAAAAATTCGTGCTCATTCACCTTTAAATATACCAAAATTACCTGGCATTTGCAAACGAATTACCGCAATATCAATAACTTAATAACCCAATAACAAGTCAAGCTCCCCCTTTAGGGGGCTGGGGGGCTCACCCCGTCACCACCGTATGCTTCTTAATAAAGTCCGGATCAATATCCACACCCAAACCGGGCCCTTGCGGTATTTTCACTACCCCGTTCTCGCTCCTCAGCGATGACGTTTTGCACTCAAACGGTAGGTCTTTGCTCAGGTTCTTAAATTCATGGAATTTGCCCGCGTTAGGTATGGCCGAAATAAAATGCGCCAGGTAAACATAACCAAAGCCATCGCCCGTAGTATGTGGGGTGCATAGTTTTCCGGCAACTTGTGCCATCCGTGCCACGCGCATAGAACGTACCATGCCGCCAAAATAAAACTGGTCCTGTTGCACAACCTTTAAGGTGTCGGTCCCGATCAGCCACCTGAAGTTATGGATGCTCGGTTCCTGCTCGCCGCCCGCGATAGGTATTTTTAAAGCTTTGGCCACCTGCCGGGTCTCCTCGTACCAGTCAAAGGGCACAGGCTCCTCAAAAAAATCGTAGTTATAATCCTGCATAATTTTGCCGATGCGGATAGCCTCCTTGGCGTCGTACGACCCATTGGCATCGGCCGATATCACCATCGCATCGCCAAAGGTTTTGCGCACCATGGGTATCAGCTGTTCCGACCGTTTGGCCGGATATTCGGTATGGCTCATGCGGCCGCCCAGTTTAAACTTAATCGCTTTGGCTTTTGATTCGGCCAGTTGCGCCTGCAGGTGTTCAATGGTCAGCTCGGCAGTAATATCGCGCTCGCTGTTGGCCTGGTAAACGTTAATTTCGGTATGGTGTATATCGCCGATCAGTTGGCCTATGGATTTGCCCGCCATACGCCCCATCATATCCAAAATGGCAAATTCCAGCGTGGCAAGCGGGTTCCACAAGGCAATACCTTGTAATTTGTAGTTACTGTCGTACACGTAAACCTCTTCCATCAATGCTTCCAGGTCGCGGGCATCTTTACCGATAAAAAAAGGCTGCACACGCTTTACAAAAACCGGGTACAGGTACCGCATCTGCAAGCTGTTACTTACAGATATGCCCTCGGCCCCGTCCTTCGACCGTACCCGGCACAAAAAGGTATCCTTGTAGCGCAGCAGCTCAATGGTATCAATAATTACCGGCGCTTTAAAAAGTTCGCGTTTAAGCACCGGCATCTTCATGGCCGCGTCAAGCTTCGAAAAGTCGATATCGGCATCTGCCGGGTTTGCCGACCCAAATGAGTTAAAAGGTAAGGCTGCGGCGGCACCGCCCAATGCGGCCGTTGCCAGAAACGCGCGTCTGTTGGTTTTCATAAAATAAGGTTTAAAAGCACGTGGTTTATTGTAGGGCAATTTAGCATTTTTTTATAAAAGCATATATTTTTTACCCTGCGATTACGGCATTCAGTATAATTATATTTTAGGTTTGTGCTTAAACCTAAACACCATGGGAAACAATATCACTATACGCCCAGCTAAACCGCACGACTACGACCAATGGCTGCCCTTATGGGATGGCTACAATGCTTTTTATGGTCGCTCGGGCGAGACGGCCCTTCCGCGCGAGATCACCAAAATAACCTGGCAGCGCTTTTTCGACGCTTACGAACCCATGCACGTATTAGTAGCCGAGAGCGAGGGCAAACTCATCGGGTTAACCCACTACATATTTCACCGCAGTTGCACTACAATTGAGCCAAGCTGCTATTTGCAGGACCTGTTTACCAGTCCCGAAGCGCGTGGCAAAGGCGTAGGCCGCGCATTGATAAACGGGGTGTACGGGCAGGCCAAACTTGCCGGTTGCTCGCGCGTATACTGGCTGACGCATGAAACGAACCGCACGGCTATGGAGTTGTACAATAAGGTAGCCGACCGGTCGGGATTTGTGGTTTACCGTAAAACAATTTAACGCCCGGCGCAGGTATCGCCGGGCGTTAAATCAGGGAGTTTGGTCTGGATTATTTTGCCTTGGTTACCTGCAATTGTATCACATTGACAGAATAAGGGTCAAACGTGCGGGTAAAGCTTTCGCCGATGCCATCTATTTTGCTGGTTACCGGTACAATTTTTACCGGGTCGTTAATGGTATTGGTGTCCTGCGGGCTACCGCTTTTTAAAACCACTAAGGTGCCTTGCGGTGATATTTTTCCTACAGCATTTAAAGCAATGGTGAGCGGTTGCGTATTGCCCGATGTGTTGACTACTTTGAGGTAAACCGCCCCGGTTTTGGTATCCTGCGTAGCTACATAAAACAACGACGGCCTTTGCGCTTTTGGCTTTGCGTTACCGCGCCTGCCCATAGTATCAAGCGCTGCGGGTGCCTGCATCGGTAAATTGTCAATACTGGCGGCTATCACTTTATTACCCAGGTAGGTATTGAACATTTTTTGCGCATAGTACGATGGGCTGCCGAAACTGCTCAGCGCGTTATAACCGATCAGGTCCGAGTCCCATTGCCAGGCTTTGGGCATACCGTTAGCTGCCACGTTCACATTCACAAACAGCGGCGCATAGCACGAGCGTTGCACAATGTCCGAGTTGCGCTCCATGCCGGTCATCCAGGCAGCATCGCCAAGCGCGGCGTTCATATTGGTGGTAGGCGCGCCTTCACGCGTGGCCCACTCGCCCACAAATATTTTCGGGCCGCTAACACGGTCATATTTATCATAGTGTCCTGCGTCCTCCTCCATTTGCCATGCGGTGCGGTAGTAGTGTTCGTCTATCATTTCGGGTGTGCCGGTAGTTACCCTGGCTGCCCTGTTGTTATCCGGAACAGTAGATATGCAACGCAGTTGCGGGTATTTAGCTTTAATAGCCGCGCGAAACTGGTTAAACCTGCCGTCGTAACTGTTCGAGCGGTCAAACCAGTCTTCGTTCCCGATTTCAATATCAGTTAGTTTAAATGGCGCGGGGTGCCCGTCGGCCGCGCGTTTTGCACCCCATTTGGTGTGGATATCGCCGGTCACGTATTCTATCTCATCCAGTGCATCCTCTACATAAGGTTTTAAAAGTGGACCCGCGTCAACATGGTCGCCCCTGAGCGAATAGCCTGCGTAAACGGCTAACAATGGCTCAATTTTTAGGTCTTCGCACCACTCTAAAAACTCCAGCAGCCCTAACCCGTCCGACGGCCGGTAACTCCAGCTACCTGCATGGCCAGGGCGTTCTTCCAATGGCCCCAACGTCGTTTTCCACGGAAATGCATCAGCCAAATATGGGCCTTCTAAAAAGTTGCCGCCGGGGAAACGCAAAAACGTCGGTTTCATCTCCGCCATCAGTTGCATAATATCTATGCGGGTGCCGTTGGGGCGGTTATTATACGTTGGCGGAAAAAGCGATATCAGGTTAAAATAATACAGCCCGGTGCGGTTGGTGCTGATCACAAAATGAGCATCGGCTGTAGGTGTAACATTTGCCGCAGTGGTCAAGGTCAGCTCGTATTTTTTCCAGTAAACGCTTTTCGCGAGATCAATTGTGCCTGTTGCATACACCGTTTTACCATCGTTACTTTCAATGCTCACGGTTATCGGCCCGGCCGTGTTATCGGTAATACCTGTTTGCGGCGGACCGCCAGCGTTACGGTTGTTGCCATTGCCTCCGGCGGTAACGGCCTGCCTGCCTGTCCCTTTAATATAAAACGAAGCTTTATAGGTAGTCGACGGCCTTACCGGGATGCCCCAGTAGCCCTCGTTGGCAATGCCTACGCGGTCGGTCGCACTTTCAACGGTAAGCCTTAAACAAGTAGTAAGCGAGGTATTTATAGCATGGCCTGTTTCGCCGCGGCCAACATTCGCCGGGTTTGCCCCGATCAATTGTATCGACGCTTTTTCGCTGGTGTCCTTACGCACCAGGCTCCAACCCTCGGGTTTGTCCGGGTTATCTTTAAATATCCTGTTCCTGATCAGCTCGGCATACAGCCCCCCATCGTACGAGTGGTTTATCTCTTCTGTCATCAGGCCGTACAGCCTGGGGCTTACACTTACGCCGGGTTTGGTCAGGTCTAACGTAAGTTTGGGGGTTTGGGCTTTTAAACTGGCCGCAATAAAAAAGCATGGCAGCACAACCGCGGTAAAGGTCGCTTTCCTCATAATTAATAGGTTTATTGGTTGGTTATAATTGTTTTTTTGACACTTGTATCTCTGTAGCGAATATAGCTGTATTTGTTAAAAGTAAAAATTATTTTTTCGGATAGGGGTGCCCAAACCCAAAATGCTTAAATGTTGTTTTGACATTATATATTTTTATACTTTAGTACCCGCTTGCCTATTGTAACCATTACTATTTGTAAATTTACCTAACCATCGTAAATCAACACCCAACCAATATAAACATGAAAAAACCGCTGTTAACAACCTGTGCTGTTAGCCTTTTTTTATCCGCTGCATTTGTCCATGTAAACGCCCAGACCACCAAAGTTTTTGAGGTTGATGCCGCCCACATCAAGGCGCATGTACAGCCTACCATGTATGGGATATTTTTTGAAGATATTAACATGGCTGCCGATGGCGGTGTATATGCCGAGTTGGTAAAAAACCGCTCGTTCGAGTTTGGGACAGCCTTGGCCGCCTGGACTGAACATGCCAAAGATGGCGGTGCAGGCAGTTTAGAAGTTATTGACCGTACAGGCGAACGCCCTGAAAACCCGCATTTTCTGACGATCAAAAATAACAGCAACACCGGTTATTATGGATTATCGAACGAAGGCTTCCGGGGTATGGGTATCAAAAAAGGCGAAACCTACAGCTTTTCGGTAATGGCGCGCCAACACGCCGGTAGTACCTTAAAGTTAAGTGTAGAGTTAACCGATCCGCAGGGTAAAGTGATAGGTACTGCGATTTTAAATCCCATTGGCACCACCTGGAAACCATACAGCGTTAAGTTTATCGCGAACGCTACGGTTGATAAAGCAAGCTTGACCGTTTGGACAAAAGATGCCGGGAGTATCGATCTGGATATGATATCGCTGTTCCCGCAAAATACCTGGAAAAGCCGTCCGGGTGGTTTACGTGCCGATCTGGTGCAAAAGCTGTACGATATGCACCCCGGCTTTTTAAGGTTCCCCGGCGGCTGTATCGTGGAGGGCCGCGACCTGGCTAACCGTTACCAATGGAAAAAAACCATCGGTAATATTGATAAACGCGAAAACATCATCAACCGCTGGAATGTAGAATTTAAGCACCGCCCGACACCCGATTATTACCAAACTTTTGGCCTGGGCTTTATGGAGTATTTTCAATTAGCCGAGGATATCGGCGCATCGCCATTACCCATTTTAAACTGCGGCATGGCCTGCCAGTTCAATACCGGGCAATTAGTGCCACTTGACCAGCTTGACCCTTACGTGCAGGATGCTTTGGACCTGATCGAGTTTGCCAATGGTTCAAAAGCTACCAAATGGGGTAAGCTGCGGACACAATTAGGCCACCCTGCGCCTTTTAATTTGAAAATGATGGGCGTGGGTAACGAGCAATGGGGCGAGCAATACATTGAGCGCTGGAAGATATTTGTAAAAGCCATTAAAGATAAATACCCCTACATGAAACTGGTGACCAGCGTTGGCCCCGACCCGGATGGTGGTAAATTTAATTTGCTGAACACCACTTTCCGTGGTTTGAACGCCGACTTTTTAGATGAGCATTATTACCGCGCGCCGAAATGGTTTTTGGATAATGTTAAACGTTACGATAGCTACGACCGCAGCGGGCCAAAAATATTCGCGGGTGAGTATGCCGCGCAAAGTAAAGCCATTGCCAGCCCCGACAATAAAAACGACTGGAATTGTGCCATGTCCGAAGCGGCGTTTATGACCGGTCTGGAGCGCAATGCCGATGTGGTGAACATGGCCTCATACGCGCCGCTGTTTGCCCATGTGGATGCCTGGCAATGGACACCCGACCTGATCTGGTTTGATAACCTGCGCTCGTATGGTACACCAAATTATTACGTGCAGCAACTATACTCATTAAACAAAGGTACCGATGTGGTGCCTGTAACTTTAAATAACGAAACCGTAACCGGGCAGGACGGATTATTTGCCTCGTCGGTACTGGATAAAAACCTTGGGTCGGTCATTATCAAGATCATCAACACCGGTTCGCAAGCCCAAAGCGCTGATGTGGTAGTGAAAAGAATAAAGGGATTAAGCCCCAATGCCAAAGTAACCACCCTGCAAAGCAGCGATCTTACAGCTGTAAACTCACTGGATGATCCCCGTAAGGTAAGCCCCAAAATAAGCGGGGTTGCTTTAAGTGGCAGTACAGTTAAACTCAGCCTAAAGCCTTACTCGTTTACTGTGATCAGGATAGCTACCACCAAATAAATGATGATAAAGAAAACTGCTGGTCTGCTTTTTTTGCTGTTAACAGCGATTGGTATTACCGCGCAACCACCACAAGGTTTACGCGTAGGCATCGGCGTGCACGATCCGGTAATGATCAAACAAGATAGCCAGTACTATGTGTTTTGCACGGGTAGGGGTATCTCCATGTTCTCATCAAAAGATATGGTGCATTGGAAAACCGAAAAGCCGGTTTTTGACGCGGCACCAACCTGGGCAGCGGCAGCAATACCTACTTACCGTGGCAACAGCATCTGGGCACCCGATATTTCGTTCTACAACGGTCAGTACTATTTATACTACGCGGTATCGGCGTTTGGTAAAAACACATCGTGCATAGGCGTAGCCACCAACACCACGCTGCATACGGATGACCCTGCGTATAAATGGGTAGACCACGGTAAGGTGATCCAATCAGAACCCGGCGTAACCAACTGGAACGCCATCGACCCCAATTTAATTACTGATAACGACGGCACGCCTTACCTCGACTTCGGTTCTTTTTGGGGAGGCTTGAAGCTGGTGCGATTGAGTAAAGACAGGCTGAGCGTTGATGGACCGATAACCGATCTGCCAACCATCGCCAGCAGGAAAAAAGATATTAAAACAACAGAGAATATGCCCGCCGTAGCCGGTAACCCGGTAAGCGCAGGCGGCAACGCGATAGAAGGCCCCTTCATTTTTAAAAAAGGCAAATACTTTTATCTGTTCGCTTCTATCGATTATTGCTGCAAAGGCCCGCAAAGCACTTATAAAATGATCGTTGGCCGCTCCAAAAAACTGTCGGGTCCTTACCTGGATAGTAAAGACAAATCCCTTGAACATGGCGGCGGCGATATTGTACTGGCCGGCGATGCCAACTGGTACGGTGTAGGCCATAACGCTGCGGTGACTTTTGACGGTACTGATTACCTGGTCTTTCACGGTTACGATGCCGCCGATCCGCGTGGCACGTCAAAACTCATCATCGAAAAGATAACCTGGAAAGATGGCTGGCCAACCGTACCTATGCCACCAGCTTCGCAAAAACTTTGGGAGCAACAAGCCGCAACAGGTATCCAATAAAAATTTTCAAAAAAAATTGCGTAGTTAAATAGCTACATTTATATTTGTAGTCAAATAACTACATAATGAATTTACGACGTGATGTTTTTCAGGCTATAGCCGACCCTACACGTAGGGCTATACTGCTTTTACTGGCCTCGCAAACCATGACGGCTGGTGCCATAGCGGCCAACTTTGGCACAGCCAGGCCAACGGTATCCAAACATTTGCAGATACTCACCGAGTGCGAACTATTGGCGCAACAGCAAACCGGTCGCGAAATCTATTATCACATTAATGCCAAAAACATGAAACAGGTAGCCGACTTTTTAGAACCCTTCCGCCAGATGTGGGACGAGCGCTTTAACAAACTGGAAGACATCATGAAAGCCTACCAGGCCAAAACCAAAGACTGATATGGAACGGAAAACAAATGTAACTGCCGAAGACGGCAAACAGGAAATAACCATTACCCGCGAGTTTGACCTGCCTGTAAATTTGGTTTTTAAAGCATATACCGAAGCCGGACTTTTGGAACAATGGATGGGCACCAGAGTACTTAAACTGGAAAGTAAAAAGTTTGGAAGCTACCGGTTTGAAACAGCAGGTCCCAGGGGTAATGTGGCCATGCACGGTACTATCCACGAATTTATTACCGACCAAAAGATAACCCGCACTTTCGAGATGGAGGGCACACCATTTGGCGTTCAGTTGGAGCTTTTAACTTTCGAAAGGCTGACTGATGATACCAGCAAGCTAACCATCCACTCGGTGTTCGAATCGGTCGCCCAGCGCGACGCGTTACTTAAACTGCCTTTTGCCATGGGCATCAACATGGCGCATAACCGCTTGCAACAAATTTTAAACCAATTAAAATAACAGATCATGGAAAAGAGAAACAACATTATCTACTGGGTTGCCACTGTTTTTGTGGCTTTTGGTATGGCAGCAAGCGGTGTGCAGCAAATATTACGCACCCAACAAATGATCAACCTGATCAAGCCTTTAGGCTATCCCGTGTACTTTTTGACCATCATTGGCGTGTGGAAAATATTGGCCGTTATCGCTATCCTGGTACCCGGCTTTAAGCTTGTCAAAGAGTGGGCTTATGCCGGTTTGTTTTTTACGATGACGGGCGCCCTGGCATCGCACCTTGCCGTGGGCGACGATGCGTTGAAACAAATTATCGGCCCAATAATGCAAACCCTTTTTATTATTTTGTCCTGGTATTTCAGGCCGGTAAGCCGGAAGATCGTTCAGGCTAATTAATAGATCGTACCATGAAAAAAGAATTATCACCGGCGGAATGCGAAGAACTGATCGGCATACTCAAAACCCGTTTCGAAAAAAACAGCAACCGCCACCCGGATGTGGAATGGGCCAATGTACAGTCACGGCTGGAGGCCAGTGCTCAAAAACTATGGTCGCTTAACCAAATGGAACAAACCGGCGGCGAACCCGATGTGGTTGGTTTTGACACAAGCACCGGCGAATATATTTTTTACGATTGCTCGGCCGAAAGCCCCAAAGGCCGCCGCAGTTTGTGTTACGACCGTGAAGCCCACAACGCCCGCAAAGAATTCAAGCCCGAAAATACCGCCATGGACGTTGCTGCTGATATGGGCATCGAACTGCTGGACGAAACGCAATACCACCAATTACAAACAATGGGTAATTTTGATACCAAAACATCAAGCTGGGTAAAAACACCTGCCGACATCCGCAAATTAGGTGGCGCTGTATTTTGCGACCGCCGCTACAATACCGTATTTTTATACCACAACGGCGCCGACTCGTACTACGCAGCAAGGGGTTTTCGGGGCATGTTGAAGGTTTGAATAAGATATCATGGACACCAACCCGAAGGTTGACTTCTTTTTTAACAAGGCCAAACAATGGCAGCAGGAGTATTTGCAATTAAGGAGCATTGCCCTCGATTGTTGCCTCAGCGAAGAATTGAAATGGGGTTGCCCTTGCTATACCCATCAAGGTGCAAATATTGTGCTGATACATGGTTTTAAGGAGTATTGCGCTTTTCTATTCTTCAAAGGTGTGTTACTAAATGATGCCGAAGGTATCCTGATACAGCAAACCGAAAATGTACAGGTGCCGCGCCAGGTCAGGTTTACCAATGAACAGCAAATCGCAGATTTGAAAGCCACGCTGAAAACCTATATATACGAAGCCATCGAGGTTGAAAAAGCAGGTTTAAAAGTCCCGCTAAAAAAGACCGCGCAATTTGAAATGGCCGAAGAATTTCAACAAAAATTAGACGCCATGCCCGCATTAAAGACCGCCTTTGAAACGCTGACACCCGGACGGCAGCGCGGCTACCTGTTACACTTCGCCCAAGCAAAACAAGCCAAAACCCGTGAGGCCAGGGTTGAAAAGTATATACCGCATATTTTAAGCGGTAAGGGGCTGGAGGATGTGTGATGGATCATTGTAACTATTAGTATCAACCCAAACTAATTTTAAACAAAAAAGCCACCAACTTTCGCTGATGGCTTTTAGTAGCCCGTAGGGGAATCGAACCCCTGTTTCAAGAATGAAAATCTTACGTCCTAACCCCTAGACGAACGGGCCATTGTTAATTCAAAAGTTTAAAGTCAAAATTCAAAATTGACCAAGC
>JACXTT010000309.1_pt1 | contig 80673 bp, 77 predicted proteins | sample 9270951 | NCBI WGS metagenome assembly JACXTT01 (sample SAMN15532306, study PRJNA645909) | rock metagenome | isolation source: weathered quartz diorite | place: Puerto Rico | collected 2017-06-21
GCACCTTGACCCGGTCGCTGGCCGCGGGGCTGGCACCGGTGCCTTCCTTGAGGGCGCGGTAGACCAGGCCACTGGCCGTGGTGACGGCAGCGGGCGGCGGGGTTTGGGCGTGGGCGGCAGAGAACAGGCAGGCGAATGCCAGGGCGAGTGGAGCGTGAAAGCGCAGGGAGGGTTCCAGAGTGCAAGAGTGGTTGAAGCCGGGATTGTCGCCGGTGCCTTGGGGCTGCGTCAGCGCAGCGGGTAGCGCCGCACCAGCGCGGCATACAGCAGCACGCCCAGCACCAGGGCTGCCGCAGCGATTTGCAGCGACAAGGCAAAGCCCTGCGCCGGGTCCGCACTGCGGCGCAGCAGCAGCGCCACCAGCGGCGGGCCCGCGATCTGACCCAGGCCGTAGACGGCGGTCAGCAGGCCGATAAAGGCCGAGGCATGGTCCGGGCGCAGGCGGCGCACCTCCTGCATGGCAAACAGCGTGATCGCGGTGAACGGCAGCCCGACCAGCAGGCTGCCCAACGCAAAGCCCGCCAGGCTGGGCCAGTACACGCTCAGCAAGACACCGGTGGCCTGCATGCCGTAGCAGCCCATCAGCAGGCGGCGCCGGTCCCAACGCATGGGGAAGCGGATGGTCAGCAGCGCGCCTATACCCACGCCCAGGCCCAGCAGCGGCCAGAACAAATCCAGCCAGACAGAACCCGGCAGCGCCTGGCGCGCAATCACCGGCAGAAAGGTCGCCGTGATGATGTAGCCAAAGCCCGCCATGCCGTAGGCCAGCGCCAGCACCGCCATCGCACCATGCCCGGCGGCGCCCTGCGGCCCCGCAGGCGCGGCAGCCGGTGCCACCGTGCCCTGCAACGGCCCCCAGGCCAGCGCCGTCAGCACGGCAGCCAGTGCGCCAAAGGCCAGCCAGCCGGTGGCTGCACTCACGCCACCGGCCACCATGGCCGTGGCCGCCAGCCCGCTGACTGCAATGCCCAGGCCGGGCCCCGCATAGATCACCCCGGCCAGTGCCGGTGCCCCCAGCGCAGCCAGCCGCGCCAGGCACCAGCCTGAGGTGTAGACAAACACCAGCGCACTCGTTACCCCCGCCAGAAAGCGCCACAGCGGCCACACCGCCGGCCACTGCCAGGCCATGCCTAGCGTCAAGGCCACGGTCGCCACCAGGCCCAGCCGCACCGCCCGTGCGTGCACGATGGCGGGCAGCGCAGGCCAGCGCGCCCACACCCAAGGCTGCAAGGCACAGGCCATCGCCCCCAGCCAGTACCCCAGGTAATTGGCCGTGGCCAGCCAGCTCGCACCGGGCAGGTCCACCACGCCGTCGTGCAGCATCATCGGCAACAGTGGCGTAAAGGCAAAGCGGCCAATGCCCATGGCGACGGCGAGGGACAGCATGCCGGCGAGGGCGATAAGGAGGGGGTGTTGAGGGCGCATGGGGCGATTGTGGCGGGTGATTTTTGCGCGTGGTGCTGCGTTCCCGCGTGAAGCCTGTGCTACTTATCTGGTTGCAGGTGTCGTTGCGGCCTTTGTGCTGAGGCCGAGAAGATTCTTCAGATGGGAGTTGTTCTACACGTGGGTGCCCACATCCACCCAAAGCGGACTTCCATTGCTGACGATTGCAGAATGTCAGTGGTTGCTGGTTGTTATCTGCAATATCTATATTCCCAATTGAATTACATAACTATTCGCAATATTTGAACGGGAAATGGGGGTTTAAAAGTCAGTCCATTGGAAATAAATCGGTAGCAGAGAGGCCTGTTTCACACCCCTTGAAACGAAAACTCATGCCCATATTTCGCCCTTAAGCACCGGATGGTCCGGTGGCCGTTAAGGAGGCTATTCATCATGGAATGGAGAAACACCTTTAGCAAAATTCGTTACATCCTCATCGGAAGTCTGGCAGCAACTGCTCTGTTGTGTGGGTACGCGTATTCCACGAAGTCCTCCAGTCCCAGCGACGTGGACAGATCAAGTGGTTCGGAAGTAATAAGTGCAGTACCGGGACCTAGAAGCGCAATCGCTGTGGCCGACTTTTCCGAGATCGCGGCACAACAAGGCCCCGCCGTTGTGAACGTTAGCGTGTCCGGAACCATCAAAACGGGGGTATCTGCCATTCCAGGTTTCCCAGAAATGGATCCAGATGACCCGTTTCAGGAATTTTTTAAAAGATTCCAAAACCCATTGCCAAATGGAAGAGTCCCAACGCATGGCCTCGGCTCCGGATTCATTGTGAAATCGGACGGTGTGGTGCTGACCAATGCGCACGTAGTAGCAGACGCGGATGAGGTCACGGTCAAGCTGACTGACAAGCGTGAATTCAAAGCCAAAGTCATAGGAGTTGACAAGCTGTCTGACGTGGCAGTTCTGAAGATTGATGCCAAGGACTTGCCTACGGTCAAGATCGGTGATCCTAAAAGCAGCCGTGTTGGTGAATGGGTGGTAGCCATTGGTTCACCGTTTGGCTTTGAAAATACAGTCACAGCGGGGATCGTCTCAGCGAAGTCCCGCACACTGCCAGATGAGGGATATGTCCCGTTCCTGCAAACTGATGTCGCCATCAATCCGGGCAATTCCGGGGGGCCATTGTTCAATTTGCGTGGAGAAGTCATTGGTATCAATTCCCAAATCTACAGCCGCAGCGGTGGTTTCCAAGGACTTTCTTTCGCGATCCCCATTGACGTGGCCATGAAGGTGGAACGACAGTTGGTAGAAACCGGTAAGGTGAGCCGAGGCCGTTTAGGTATTGCCATCAAGGATGTAGATGCTTCTTTGGCAGAGTCTTTCGGAATGGACAAGCCGAATGGTGCAGTCGTCGGTTCAGTGGAAAGGGATAGTCCGGCCGACAAGGCCGGAATTGAGCCCGGTGACGTGGTGATCAAGTTCGACGGGACTCCCATCATCCGTTCTGGGGAGTTGCCGCCACTTGTTTCAGATGTGGTCCCGGGTTCCAAGGCCGTTGTGACTGTTCTGCGGCAGGGAAAGACCAAGGAGATCACGGTAACCGTCGGAGAAGTCAAAACCGCCCTGGCTAAAGGAAAGCCAGTTGGCGATGACCAAGCAAAGCTCGGCATCTCCGTGCGTCCTCTGACCGAGAAGGAGCGAAAGGAAGCCAGAGTAGCGTCCGGATTGGTTGTGGAAGATGTTGGTGAGGGCCCCGCCGAGAAAGCCGGCATCCAGTCTGGCGATGTCATCCTGGCTGTGAATGGCGAGTTGGTTGCCAACATTGAGCAACTCCGATCCAAAGTCAGTAACGGGGGAAAACGATTGGCAGTCCTTGTCCTGCGTGACAACAACCGGCTCTTTATTCCTATCCATCTCGGCTGAATGGCAGCGTCTGGTTTCCAGACAAGACGGCACTGGATTGCGACGGCCTGGATGCTCCCAGGTCGTCACAAACAATCTGGTTGCCTGGGGCTACAACGCGGGTACTTCGCAGTACGGCGACCTGATCGAGATGGGCGTCATCGACCCCACCAAGGTCACACGCACCGCCCTGCGAAATGCTGCGTCTGTCGCTGGCCTGATCCTAACAACGAGTGCCGGCGTTGCCGAGGCGCCCAAAGAGGAGAGCACGGTAGCTCCCGCCTCGGCTGATATGGGCCACTGAGCATAGAGAGGCGAATCACAAGAGTAATTTCCCCCGGTTTTTCAATTTCTTGGAGAAAGATCACCATGTTAAACAACCATTCCTTCGCGCATGCCGATGCACAGCGTCGGCATGGCATAACTGCGGATTGCACAGCCGACATGGGCCTGCCCATGAAGGCCGGCGCCAAGGATCGACTGGTCGCCTGGCTTTCGGGCGACATTGCACTGACCCGCTCTGAGGCGCACCACCTGCTGGAGTGCGCCGTCGAATCAGGTCAGATTGCAGACCACCACGCCGAGTTTGTCGCTGCCATCAAGGCATTGGCAGTGGGCCCCCGGAGCTGGAACGATATGGGTTATCGGCTGCTACCAGACGATTGACCTTAGCGCGCAGTGTCTCCCAAAACTGCAGTAAGCGTTGACGGTCTTTGGTGAGATTTCCCAATGTTGCTCACTTGAAATCATTGTCTGAACCCATAGCTTATTTTTAGCCGGTGGGAACTGGTCTCCTGCCGGTGTGTATCAACCAATCGGAGGACACACCATGTATGTATCTTTGTTGAACCAGCCGAGCAGTCTGTTCGGCCAATTCGAGCTACTGCGCCGTGAGCTTGACGAAGCGTTCGGCGTATCGGGTTTGCCCAGTAGCATCCGTTCGGTTACACCGGGGACTATGCCTGCCATCAATGTGGGGCGCACGGCCAACAGCATCGAGGTCTACGCGTTCGCACCCGGTCTCGATGCATCCAAAATCGAAGTTACTCTGGACCGCGGTGTGCTGTGCATTGCCGGCGAACGTCCGTCTGGTATCCCTGAAAAAGATGCGCCCGTGCAAATCTACGCGCGCGAACGTGCCGCAGGCAGCTTCACACGTACTGTTTCGCTACCCGACGACGTGGATCCTACTCAGGTGAACGCGAGCTATCGCGACGGTGTTCTGCAAATCAGCATCGCGCGGCGTGAATCGGCCCAACCCAAGCGCATCACCGTGCAGTGAAGGGCCCTGCATCGAAGGAGAAATACCATGAGCGACAACAAACAAGTAAACCGCGCAACCTCTGAACAGGACCTGCAGCGTGCTGTTCTACCCGCCATAGATGTGTTTGAGGACGCGTCCGGCATTACGCTGCTGGCTGATATGCCGGGCGTTCCCAAAGATCTGCTGGAGTTGAAACTTGAAGGCGAGACATTGTTGATCGAAGGTGGCGTGTGGCCACGTACACCGGACGGTATGGAGGCTATCTTTGCGGAAGTGCGCGTACCACGCTACCGCCGCAGCTTTACGCTAAGTCGGGAATTGGACACGACCCGCATCGAAGCCAATCTGAAGGACGGTGTTCTGAATCTGCGTATTCCGAAGCAGGCGCATGCGCAACCGCGCAGGATCAACGTCACGTCAGGTTGAGCAACGCGATAGCGAGAACCTGACTGGATCTACAGAAAGGATGAACCATGACCAAACTTGCAGTGCAAATCAAGCAAGGTGCGGATCAGGCATGGGAGTCTTTGTCAGAAGGCTGGCGCGAGCTCAGTACCCGCGCCAGCGGTGCATTGACTCGGTTTTGGCCTGCATCGCCATCCGCAGCGAACTCAGCCGCCGCGCAGCAGAGAACTTTGCCACGAATGACCTGGTGGGCCTTTCTGGCCGCCGATGTATTCGAGAGTGCAGACAAAGTAGTAGTGCGTATCGAAGCACCTGGCATGCAACGTGAGGACTTCAACGTCGCGTTGAATGGGGATGTGCTTACCGTGTGGGGCGAAAAGCGGATCGACCGGGAAGTCGCCGAAGGCCAATGGCGCGTGTTGCAAAGTGCTTACGGCAACTTCCGCCGCGATGTGCCCTTACCCGCAGCTGTCCAGGCAGACAAAACGAAGGCCACTTATCGCGATGGCGTGTTGCGCATCGAACTTCCCAAGTCCGAAGAAGCACGTCCGCGGCGTATCGCGGTGCAAACCACCTGATGAGGGCGCGCGACATGGGGCTGCAGCGTCAAGGTGTGTTGCTATTGCCATGACTGGCAAGGCGCAGTCCGTCTCGCTCGTGTTCTAGGCAGTGGCGGAGAACGTGGCGTGGCGCACATTGGCGTGTTCAAAATTACTTGTCAACCGACAGCCCAAACAAAAGCCCCGCCAGTTTTACAACTGCGGGGCTTTACTGTATGCACTGAATGCTACCAATTTAGTAGCTACTCACACAAATCCAACGGATGCTAGAGGCCAATTGGGCCGCCAACTCTCGCGCATCACACCAGCAAGGCATTCACCCGCTTCACATACGCCGCCGGGTCCGCCGGCAGCCCGCCTTCGGCCAGCAGCGCCTGGTCAAACAGGATGTGGGCCAGGTCGTTGAAGTGCACCGAGCCGTCCAGCTTCTTGACCAGCGCATGTTCGGCGTTGACTTCCAGCACCGGCTTCACTTCGGGCGCCTGCTGGCCGGCTTGCTTGAGCATGCGGGCCAGTTGGGTGCTCATGCCGTGGTCTTGCACCACCAGGCAGGCGGGGCTGTCGACCAGGCGAGTGGTGACGCGCACGTCTTCGGCCTTGTCCTTCAGCGCTTCCTTCAGCTTGGCCAGCAGCGGCTTGAAGGCTTCGGCAGCCTCTTCGGCGGCCTTCTTCTCGGCTTCGTCCTGCAGCTTGCCCAGGTCCACCGCGCCCTTGGCGACAGATTGCATCGGCGTGCCATCGAAGTCGTGCAGGTAGTTCAGCGCCCACTCGTCGACGCGGTCGGTCATCAGCAACACTTCAATGCCCTTCTTCTTGAACACTTCGAGCTGCGGGCTGTTCTTGGCGGCGGCGGCGTTGTCGGCGGTGATGTAGTAGATGGCCTCCTGGCCTTCCTTCATGCGGGCCTTGTAGTCGGCCAGCGACACGCTCACGCTGTCGGTGGTGCTGCTGGCAAAGCGCAGCAGCTTGGCCAGGCGTTCCTTGTTGGCGAAGTCTTCGCCTAGGCCTTCCTTCAGCACCGCGCCGAATTCGGCGTAGAACTTGCTGTACTTGCCTTCTTTGGCCTTGTCCTCTTCCGACAGCACATCGGTGACTTCACCTTCGGTGGCAGCCGGTGCCTTGTCGTACTTGGCCAGGTCTTCCAGCATGCCCAGCACGCGCTTGGTGCAGCCTTCGCGGATGGCCTTGACGTCGCGGCTCTCTTGCAGCAATTCGCGGCTGACGTTCAGCGGCAAATCGGCAGAGTCCACCACGCCCTTCACGAAGCGCAGGTAGGTGGGCAGCAGGGCTTCAGCGTCGTCCATGATGAACACGCGTTTGACATACAGCTTCAGACCAGCTTTGTGGTCGCGGTTGTACAGGTCCATCGGCGCCTTGCCGGGGATGTACAGCAACTGGGTGTACTCGGTGCTGCCTTCCACGCGGTTGTGCGTGTGGGCCAGGGGTGCTTCAAAGTCGTGGCTGATCTGCTTGTAGAAGTCGTCGTACTGCTCTTGCGTGATGTCCTTCTTGGCGCGAGCCCAGATGGCGTTGGCCTTGTTGACGGTTTCCCATTCGCCGGTCTTGACCATCGCGCCGGGCTGGCGGCCGCCTTTTTCGTCCTTGGGGTCGATCAGCTCGCCGTCTTTCCACTCTTCCTTTTCCATCTGGATGGGCAGGCTGATGTGGTCGGAGTATTTGTTGATGATGCCCTTGACTTTCCAGCTCTGCACATAGTCCTGGGCGTCTTCGCGCAGGTGCAGGATGACGCTGGTGCCGCGCGCATCGCGGGTGATGGTCTCCACCTCAAACGCGCCGCCACCGCTGGCGCCGCCGTCGCTGACCCAGCGCACAGCTTCATCGGCTTTCAGGCCGGCGCGGCGCGATTCGACGGTGATCTTGTCGGCCACGATGAAGCCGGAGTAAAAGCCCACGCCGAACTGGCCGATGAGGTTGCTGTCGGCCTTCTGGTCGCCAGTCAGTTTGGAAACGAAATCCTTGGTGCCGCTCTTGGCGATGGTGCCCAGGTTGTCGATAGCTTCCTGCTGCGACAGGCCAATGCCGTTGTCGGTAATGGTGAGCGTCTTGGCGTCCTTGTCCAGGGTGACCTTGACCTTCAGTTCGGAATCGTTCTCGTACAGGCCACTGTTGTTGATGGCTTCAAAGCGCAACTTGTCGCAGGCGTCGGACGCGTTGGAGATCAGCTCGCGCAGGAAAATTTCCTTGTTGGAGTACAGCGAGTGGGTAACCAGGTGCAACAGCTGTGCAACTTCGGCCTGGAAGGAAAGGGTTTGCTTGCTCATAGGGAAGGTCTCAAAGTCTCGGAAATAGCCCCCAAAGGGGATTGCGCGCCCAAAGCCGGGGCAGTGGCGCAGGCAACCCGTAATTATGGGCGATGGGTGAGTGTTTCAAGTGGGTATTGCCATCCGCTCCACAGGGATGCCAAGAACGGCTACAGTTAAAGAAAAATAGTACCCAAGGGATGTGCTGACCATGAAACCGGAAAAGCCCAAGACCCCGCCGCCGCCGCCGCTTGTCAGGGGCAGCAGCTACGATGCCCTGCTGGAGCCCTTGCCGGTGCCCGACGTGGTGGAAAGCGACTCGGACACCGCCTGGGGCCTGTGGGAGGACAGCCTGCACCCCCGGAACGACGAATCACTGGATTCGTCCGAGGCCGATACCCAACCCATGGGACTGACCGAATTGGACCCCAAGAAGCCACCGGACCGGGACGCCTGAGCAGGCCCTAACGTCCCTTGCAAGCCTGGCGCAAAAACTGCCCGGCCACAAACAAATCCCGCTCAATCCCCCGGCGTACCGCCGCGCTATCGCGTTTGGCGACTGCCCGGAGTACGTCCGCATGGCCGTCGTTCAATACGCTGAGTGCTTCCGCATGCTCAAACAACTGGTTGGACAGCGGCCCGACCTTGAGCCACACGGTTTCTATCAGCGCCAGCAGCGTGGGTGAACCCGCCGCCCGGTACAGCACCAGGTGAAAGTCTTCATTGGCGGCCAGGTAAGTCTTGGCGTCGGCGACGTGCAACGCCTTTTCCATCTGATCCGACAGCGTATGCAAGGTGGCGTGGTCCTGGGTGGACAGGCGCAGTGCGCCGCGCTCGGCCGCCTCGCCCTCCAGCAGCAGGCGCATGTCCAGCACATCGTCAAACTCGGCGCGCGACAAAAAAGGAACGGTCACACCGGCATTCGGCACATTGACCAGCGCGCCCTCGGACGCCAGGCGCTGCAGTGCGGCCCGCACCGGCATCAGGCCCACGCCCAGGTCTTCGGCGACCTGGCGAATCTTCAGCCGTTCACCCGGCAGAAAGCGCCCGACCGTGACCCACTGGCGTAGGGTCTGGTAGCAGGTGTCTTGCTGGGTCGTGGTAGCGCCATCCGTTAGCGCTGCGCTTGGCCTGCGCTGTGTTTCGACAGGCTCAACGCGAACGGTGGACGGTGCATTGTATTTAGCCATCGCACAGTGCGTCCAGCACGTCATCCAAAGCGCCCAGCAACTGCTGCACATGCGTCGCCGTGGTGCTGGGGCAGATCAGCATCATGTTGTGGAAGGGCGTGATCATCACGCCGCGGTTCAGCAGCGCGAGGTGAATCAGGTGCTCCAGGTCGCTGTCCAGCGCTGCGCCGGCTTCGGTGCCATTGCGCGGCGGTGTGGTGCGGAACTGAAATTCGCTGCGCGCGCCCAGTTGCGTCACACACCAGGGCAGGCCGCGCTGGGCGATACGCGCGCGCAATCCTTCGGCCAATGTTTGCGACAGCACCAGCATCGGCGCATAGACGGCAGGCGTCATCAGCTCACTCAGCGTGGCACGCATCGCGGCCATGGCCAGCAGGTTGCCGCTCAGTGTGGTGCCTATCCCTGAGTGGCCCGGTGGCGCGGTGCGCTTGGCCTGCACCACGCGTTCGGCCCATGCTGCGCTGAAGCCATAGGCCGCACAGGGCAGGCCGCCGCCGATCGGCTTGCCGACCACCAGCGCATCGGGTTGCAGGCCGTGCGCGCGCGTGTAGCCGCCGGGGCCGCAGCTGATGGTGTGGGTTTCATCCAGCACCAGCGCCACGCCGTGCTTCTTGATCAGTGCCTGCGCGGCCTCCCAGAAGCCGGGCTCTGGCAGCACCATGCCGATATTGGTCATGGCCGGCTCGGCCAGCACGCAGGCAATGTCGCCTTGCGCCAGCGCGGCTTCCAGCGCGGCCAGGTCGTTGAACTCCACCACCGCGGTGTGGGCGGTCAGGTCATGCACCTGGCCTAGCAGGCTGTCGCGCTGCGTGGGCACGCCATCCACCAGGTCCACAAACACGTCTTCAATCGTGCCGTGGTAGCAGCCGTTGAACACAAGCAGCTTCTTGCGCCCGCTGGCCGCGCGCAGCCAGCGCAGCACATAGCGGTTGGCGTCCGTCGCCGTCATCGCAAACTGCCAATGCGTGAGGCCGAAGTGCGCGTGCAGCAGTTCGCCCACCACCGCCGCGTCTTCGCCGCCCAGCATTGCCGTCATGCCCTGCGCGGCCTGCTTCGCGATGGCCTGCGCCACCACAATGGGCGCATGGCCGAACATGGCGCCGGTGTCGCCCAGGCAGAAGTCCACCAGCGTGTGGCCGTCGGCATCAAGAATGTCCACACCCTGGGCTTTGGCCACCTGCAGCGCAAACGGAGTGCCCCAGTCGTTCATCCAGTGCAGCGGCACGCCAAACATCAGGTGCTGCTGCGCGCGCTGCGACAGGGCTTGCGAGCGCGGGTTGCGTTGTACAAAAGCGGCCACTTCGCGGGCCAGTAGGGCTTGTGCACGGTCCCAGCGGATGCCGTGGCGCAGTTCAGTTGTCGTAGTCATGGAAGCCTCAGACCAACAGCAGCAGATGTTCGCGTTCCCAGGAGCTGATCACGCGGTTGTAGGTGCGGAACTCCAGCTCTTTCACAGCGCAAAAAGCGTCGATGAACAGGTCGCCCAGCACGGCGCGCATGGGTGCACAGTCGCGTAGCGCTTCGATGGCATCTTCCAGGTGGCGCGGCAGCGCGGCCTCTTGCTGCCAGGCGCTGCCGGTCAGTGGCGCGCTGGGTTGCTCTTGTTCCATCAGGCCCAGGTAGCCGCAGGCCAACGTGGTGGCAATCGCCAGATAGGGGTTCACGTCCACGCCGGGCACGCGGTTTTCCACACGGCGCGCGGCCGGGCCGGAATTGGGGATGCGGATACCGCAAGTGCGGTTGTCGTAGCCCCATTGCACATTGGTCGGCGCCGACATGTCGGGCGTCAAACGGCGGTACGAGTTCACATAGGGCGCGAACAGCGCCGTGACCTGCGGCACGTATTTCTGAAGGCCCGCGATGTAGTGGAAGAACGCGGGGCTGGCCGTGCCGTCGGGCTGGCTGAACAGGTTGTTGCCGGCCTTGTCCAGAATGCTCTGGTGGATGTGCATGGCGCTGCCGGGCTCCATCTCCATGGGCTTGGCCATGAAAGTGGCAAAGATGCCGTGGCGCAGCGCCGTCTCGCGCACCGCGCGCTTGAACAGGAACACGCGGTCGGCCAGTTCCAGCGGTTCGCCGTGGTTGAAGTTGATCTCCATCTGGCCGGCGCCGGCCTCGTGGATCAGCGTTTCCACACCCAGGTTGTGCACCTCGCAGAACTGAGACAGCTCCATGAAGAAGGGGTCGAAGTCATTGACCGCATCGACCGAATAGCTCTGCCGCCCGGCCTCGGGCTTGCCGCTGCGGCCAATCGGTGGTTGCAGCGGCTCGTGCGGGTTCTGCTGGCGCGCCACCAGGAAGAACTCCATCTCGGGCGCGACCACCGGGCTCCAGCCCTTTTGCATGTACAGATCGATGACCTTGCGCAGCACGGCGCGCGGCGACAGCGACACGGCGCGGCCATCCCACTCGTGGCAGTCGTGGATCACCACGGCCACGTTTTCCTTGGCCCAGGGGACGACGCGGAAGGTGGCAATGTCGGGCTTGCAGACCATGTCGGGGTCGGTGTCGCCGACGTAGGGCGTGTTGTCGGGCTGCTGGCCGTTGACGGTGTTGAGCAGCACGCTCTTGGGCAGGCGCATTTCGCCGGCGGAGAGGAATAAATCCTTGGGCAGTATCTTGCCGCGTGCGATGCCGGTGATGTCGGGAATGATGCATTCCACTTCGTGGATGCGGTGTTCGGCCAGGAGTTGGGCGATGGGGGTACTCATTTTTGGGGCTTTCCGCGCACCCGCGGCGGGTGCAATTCCTGTATTTGATCACAAATATGGTTTGGTCTTGTCATGTGACCTGCCCTGCGGGGTGCCTCGCCTTTCCCCCCCTATCCCCCCGCCCTTTCACCCCCGCCGGGGTGAAAGGGAGCCTGAACAGCCGATTTGATTGCGTCGCTCCGGACACGGGCTAAGGGGGTACGGTTGCCACCGTTAACTCTCTCCACGGCCAGTGCTGGCTGTTGGGGCTGTCTTGAAGAAGTCAGTGCGGCACCGCTGGCGGCTGCGCCTGCCAGGGGCGAGTCAGGGATTTTCGTGAAGACTCCAACAACGCCGTTCGGGCTGAGCCTGTCGAAGCCCCGCCTGCATGCACTGCCTCGACCGCTGGTGCAAAGCGCCAGCCGGCTCCGAGCCAATCCAGTGGAGATAACTACAACCGCATGCCCTGGCCGTGGAGCGCAGGAGCGGTGGCAACCTCACCCCGTAATTCCCTAACCGGAGCGCAAAAACCAAATCGGCTGTTCAGGCTCCCCCTCGCCCGGCGGGGCGAGGGGGTTGGGGGGAGTGGGGAAAGCGAGGTGCTAGCGCAACGTGAATCTATAACAACGCCAATTATTTGATCAAATCAAGAAAGCCACTTCAGTACTTGCAGACCCACCGCAGGGCTGCGCAACAGCTCCATATGGTTCATCCGATAAAAGATGTACTGCGCAGATTTACCAAATGCCAACCGGTGCGCAGAGTCGTCATGCTGCCCCAACGCACTGCGCAACGGCACCAACCCATCCCCCACCAACCGCTCCGCCAACGCACTGCGCTGCCCTGCCACGGTAGCCGCCACCGTGTAGCAAGCCACGCCTTCGGGCAGCGGCAGGGGCGTGCGCCGGTCCGGTCCCTTCTCAAACCGATCGCGCCCGGTCCAGTCGGCCTCCATCACATGGCCAAAGCGCAGGTCGGTGATGCCGCTGCTGCGCAGTTGCCCCAGCTTGGCAAACGGGCGGGAGTAGGGCGTGGCGCCCAGGATCACGTCGATCCAGTTGCCCGCTTTTTCCAGCGGCGCGCCGTGGTGGGGCGTGCCCAGAAATACGATGTGCTTCAAGATGTGCGGCCACTGCATGCCGCTTTGTTGTGCCTGATGTACAGCGCTACGGCTCACCAGCCCGCCCATGCTGTGCGCCACGATGCTGAGGTCGGTGATGGGCACGGGCCATAGCGCGCGCAGCAGTTCTAGTTGCTCGGCCAGCACGCGGCCGTTGGCGGAGGTATGCAGGCCGGTGTTGTAGCGCAGGGTGACGGGCGTGTAGCCCAGGTCCTGCAATTGCAAATCCCATGACAGCTCGTTCATGCACAGGCCGTGGATGAACAGCATCACTTTGCCATTGACCTCACCCGCCTGGGGCATGGACTGGGGCGTGAGCACGCGCCCGGCCCAGCGCAGAGTCATCGGGGTTGCCAGCGGGTTGTTGGTCGCCACCAGGCGGTCGCCCAGTACTCCGTTCAGCGCGGCCAGCACCGCAGCGCGTGGGTAGGACTCGGGTGGGGATTTCTCTGCCAGTTCCAGCACCGGCTGCAGTGTGGCCAGCAGCACGTTCACGCTTTTGCCGACAAGTTGGGTGACGCCCTGCACGCACTGGTAGACCAGCCCGGTGATGCCGCGCGTGCGCCCTGCGGTTTTGCCGCCGGGTGCGCCCAGGGTGCTCCAGACCGACTGGTGCACGCCCTCGGCCATGCGTGTGACGCCCAGCGTCGCCTGGGTGGCAAGCTGTGCGACGCCGCGCAGATCGGTCGGGCGCACGTGCGCCAGAACGGTTTTGGGGGAAGGGGTTGGGAGTTTGGCCATGGCGCATTGTGGGCGCCATGGGCGCTTGCCGTTGAGGCGGTGCCCCTACTGCGGGATGCGGGTTTCAGTCCAGTTTGGGAGTGGCCTGGAGCGTGCTCAGGGGCAAGTCGCTCACCTCCGCCAGCAGTTGGGCCAACTGCACGCCTGCCGCATCCAGCAATGCTTTGCCTTTGGCCACGGTGGCTGCTGCGGCATTGCCGGCGGCGCCCTGGGCGTTGTAGTCCTGCATCTGCCAGCCCAGCTTGGCGCTCTTGCCGTTGCCCAGGATGGGGTATTTCGCCGCCCGGTCCTGCGAGGTGCTGTGGAAGTTGCGCGCCTGCGCCATGTCCACCCGGTCTGCGGCCAGGGCCAGCATCATGGAGGTTTCGATGTCACCGGCGTGCACGCCAAAGCGGTGCTCTTCGGCCGGGAACTGAGCGTTGACCGCATCGCCCAACGGCAGGTTGTACCAGCTGCTGCTGTAAACAACCATGTTGTGCGCGGTGCGCAGCTCGCGCGCCACGATGTCCATCAGGCTGACCTGGCCGCCATGGCTGTTGAACAGCACCAGCTTCTGGATGCCGGCACGCGCCACGCTGGCGCCCAGCTCGGTCCACAACGCGATCAGCGTGGGGGCGGACAGCGTCAGCGTGCCAGGGAAGCGGATGTGTTCGGGGCTGTAGCCCACGGTTTGTGTTGGCAAGATCAGCACTGGCAGATCAGGCGCCAGATGCGGCAGGGCGCTGGTGATTACGCCGTCCACCAACGTACTGTCCACGCTGGTGGGCAGGTGGGGGCCATGCTGCTCGGTGGCGGCCACGGGCAGTACCGCAACCGTCTTGTCCCGCAGCGGCGATGCGGCCAGTTGCGCGAAGTGGCGCGTGCTGAGATCAGCCCAATACCGGGAAGGGAGTTGCATGGTGCAATCTTAGAAAGAAAAGACGCCGTTCGGGCTGAGCTTGTCGAAGCCCCGCGAGCCCTTCGACAAGCTCAGGGCGAACGGACAAGGGTGGCCTGAGAACAGCATAGGTCAGAACTTCTCATGCGGCTGCAGGTAGCGCCACTGGCCCACCGGCAGGTTGCCCAGCATGACCTTGCCCACGCGCACGCGCTTGAGGCCCACGACCTTGAGGCCCACCAGCTCGCACATGCGGCGGATCTGGCGCTTCTTGCCCTCGGTCAGCACAAAGCGCAGTTGCTCGGGGTTTTGCCATTCCACTTTGGCGGGCTTGAGCGGCTGGTCGTCCAGGCGCAGGCCGTGGCGCAGGCGCGCCAGCATGGCCGGTGGGAAGACGGATTGCACATCGTTGCGCACTGGATCGTGGTCGCCAATGGCTTGCAGCGGCGCATGGGTGGCGGCGGCGGAGGTGGCGGCGGCAGGGTTCTCGGCACCGGTGTAGGCCACGCGCACCAGGTATTCCTTTTCCATGCCCGAGTCTTCGCCTATGAGTTGGCGCGCCACGCGGCCATCCTGTGTGAGTACTAGCAGACCGGTGGAATCAATGTCCAGGCGTCCGGCCGGTACCAGGCTCTTGAGCTGGCTGCCGTGGAAGAAGAAGCGGGCGTTGTCGTCGGCCCAGCGGTTCTGCGGCTGGATCAGCTTGATCGCCGGCTCATGCCCGTCCTCGGCCTGGCCGCTGACGATGCCCAGTGGCTTGTTCAAAAGAATCGTGACCTGGTTGGCCTGCTGGCCCTGGGCCTGTTTGTCGATCTCGATGCGCACATCGGGGGCCACTTGCATGCCCATCTCGGCCACGCGGCCGTTGACCTTGACCCAGCCCTTGCCAATCCATTCGTCCGCTTCGCGGCGCGAGGCCAGGCCCAGCTCGGCCATGCGCTTGTTCAGCCGCATGGTGCCGTTGGCACCAAAGGCGGCGGTGTTGGTCTGCCCGGCAGGAATGGGCGCTTTTGCCCTGTGGGGTGGCGGCGCGGCGCGGCGGAAGGTGACGGGTGGTTTGGAGTCTGTCATTTGCTATCTACTTTGTAGCTGCTTGCGCAATGTGCATGCGGGCCGTGGCTGTATTTTCTTCAAATTCTGGGCGCCGGACACAGCATGGCCCGCACCGGTGGCGGGCATGGGCGGCGAACCTGCTGGCCGGGACAAGAGATCAAGTGTAAGCCGCAGGCGCCGGGGGTGTACAGCCCCCTGTTGGGTGTAGCCTGCAGATGGCTTGGAACTGGGGTGCAATTTTGCTGTTCAAGCGCGGTCTTTGGTGCTCAAATGAACCTGGCACCGGTTTTTGTACCTAACGCAATAAGGCATCGCTGCATCCTGGCGATGCCGGAACGCAGCAGGAGGTCTTATGGATGCAATTGGCAACTTCGTCGCACGCTATGCACGCGGTCGTGAAGAAGAATTCACCATTGATGAGTACCTGGCGCTGTGCAAGCGCGAGCCCATGGCCTACGCCACCGCCGCCCAGCGCATGCTGGCCGCGATCGGCGAGCCGGAGCATGTGGATACCCGCAACGACCCGCGCATGTCGCGCTTGTTTGCCAACAAGGTGATCAAACGCTACCCCGCGTTTGCTGATTTCTACGGCATGGAAGACTCCATCGAGCAGGTGGTCAGTTTCTTCCGCCACGCCGCGCAGGGGCTGGAAGAGCGCAAGCAAATCCTGTACCTGCTGGGCCCGGTGGGCGGGGGCAAAAGCTCCATCGCCGAAAAGCTCAAGCACCTGATGCAAGAGGTGCCGTTCTATGCCCTCAAGGGCTCGCCCGTCAACGAGTCGCCGCTGGGCCTGTTCGATCCCGGTGAAGACGGCCCAGTGCTGCAGGAAAACTATGGCATCGCACCGCGCTACCTGCAGCGCGTGCTGTCGCCCTGGGCGGTCAAACGCCTGGAAGAATTTGGCGGCGACATCCGCCAGTTCAAGGTGGTCAAGCGCTACCCCAGCATCCTCAAGCAGGTCGGCATTGCCAAGACCGAGCCGGGCGACGAGAACAACCAGGACATCAGCTCGCTGGTCGGCAAGGTGGACATTCGCAAGCTGGAAAGTTTTGCCCAGGACGACACCGACGCCTACAGCTTCTCGGGCGGCCTGTGCCTGGCCAACCAGGGTCTGCTGGAGTTTGTGGAAATGTTCAAGGCGCCGATCAAAGTGCTGCACCCGCTGCTGACCGCCACGCAAGAAGGCAACTACAAGGGCACCGAGGGCTTTGGCGCGATCCCGTTCGACGGCGTGGTGCTGGCCCACAGCAACGAGAGCGAGTGGAAGGCCTTCCGCAACAACAAGAACAACGAGGCTTTCCTGGACCGCATCTACATCGTCAAGGTGCCCTACTGCCTGCGCGTGAGCGAAGAAAGCCGCATCTACGAAAAACTGGTGCGCGAATCCTCGCTGGGCGGTGCGGTGTGCGCACCCGGCACGCTCAAGATGATGAGCCAGTTCTCGGTGCTCACGCGCCTGAAGGAGCCGGAAAACTCCAGCCTGTACAGCAAGATGCAGGTTTACGACGGCGAAAGCCTCAAGGACACCGACCCGCGCGCCAAGAGCTACCAGGAGTACCGCGACTATGCCGGTGTGGACGAGGGCATGAGCGGCGTCTCCACGCGCTTTGCGTTCAAGATTTTGTCCAAGGTCTTCAACTTCGACAGCACCGAGGTGGCCGCCAACCCGGTGCACCTGATGTATGTGCTGGAGCAGCAGATTGAGCGCGAGCAGTTCCCGGCCGACCTGGAGACCAAGTACACCGGCTTCATCAAGGAGTTCCTGGCGCCGCGCTATGCCGAATTCATCGGCAAGGAAATCCAGACCGCCTATCTGGAGAGCTACAGCGAATACGGCCAGAACATCTTCGACCGCTATGTCACCTATGCCGACTACTGGATACAGGACAACGAGTACCGCGACACCGACACCGGCGAAGTGTTTGACCGCTCGGCGCTGAACGCGGAGCTGGAGAAGATCGAAAAGCCCGCAGGCATTGCAAACCCCAAGGACTTCCGCAACGAGATCGTCAACTTCGTGCTGCGCGCGCGCGCCAACAACCAGGGCAAGAACCCGAGCTGGACTAGCTACGAGAAGCTGCGCCTGGTGATCGAGAAGAAGATGTTCTCCAACACCGAAGAGCTGCTGCCGGTGATCAGCTTCAACGCCAAGGCCAGCGCCGACGAGGCCCGCAAGCACGAAGACTTTGTGACCCGCATGGTGGCCAAGGGCTATACCTCCAAACAGGTGCGTTTGCTTTGTGAGTGGTACCTGCGCGTGCGCAAGAGTTCATAGAAGAAGGATGTCCCGCAACGCTCGTCCGCTTTTTTGAAGGATTGAGATGGCACTGCACATCATTGACCGCAGGCTGGCCGGCAAGAACAAGTCGATCGGCAACCGCGAACGCTTTGTGCGCCGCTACAAGGAGCAGATCGGCGACGCGGTGCGCCGTGCCGTGTCGCAGCGCGGCATCCGCGATATCGAGCAGGCCGAGAACATCACCATTCCCAAGAAGGACATCAGCGAGCCGATTTTTCACCACGGCCAGGGCGGCGTGCGCGACGCCATCCACCCCGGCAACACCGACTACCTGCGCGGCGACCATATCGCCCGCCCCGAAGGCGGTGCCGGCAAGGGCTCGCAGGCCAGCGATTCGGGCAGCGGGGAGGATGACTTTACCTTCACCCTCTCGCGCGAAGAGTTCATGCAGTTTTTTTTTGAAGACCTGGCCCTTCCGCACCTGCTGCGCACCCACATGGGTGACAACCCGCAGTGGAAGTCGCGCCGCGCCGGCTACACCCAGGATGGCACGCCCAACAACCTGGCCATCGTGCGCTCGCTGCGCGGTGCCCTGGGCCGGCGCATTGCGCTGGGGCGTTCCAGCCGGCGCGCGCTGGAGGAGCTCCAGGCCCGGTTGCAGGAACTGCTGCGCCTGGGCGGCGACAGCCAGGCGATACGCCTGCTGCGCCTGGAAATTGCCGAGCTCGAAGCCCGCTTGCGCCGCATCCCGTTTCTCGACCCCATAGACCTGCGCTTTCGCGCCCGCGTCAAGGTGCCGGTGCCCAGCAGCCAGGCCGTGATGTTTTGTGTGATGGACGTGTCGGGCTCGATGGACCAGGCACGCAAAGACCTGGCCAAGCGCTTCTTCATCCTGCTCTACCTGTTTTTGACGCGGCATTACGAGAAGATCGACATCGTTTTCATTCGCCACCACACGCAGGCTGCCGAGGTGACCGAGGAGCAGTTCTTCCACTCCACCGAGAGCGGTGGCACGGTGGTCAGCAGCGCGCTGGTGCTGTTGCAGCAGATCATCAAGGCGCGCTACCCCGTGGCGGACTGGAACATCTACGTGGCCCAGGCCAGCGACGGCGATAACTTCACCAACGACAGCGACAACTGCCGCAAACTGCTGGCCGAACAGATACTGCCGTTGGTGCGCTACTTCGCCTATGTGCAGGTGGCGCAGGAGGAGCAGAACCTGTGGACCGAGTACCAGCAGTTGCTTGAAGAACACGGTAACTTCGCCATGCGCAAGGTCTCCGATCCCAGCGAGATCTACCCGGTGTTCCGCGAACTGTTCAAGAAGGAAGGGGCGACCGCATGAACTCGGTGCACTACCCGGTGCTGGAGCGCCGCTCCACAGAAAACCTGTGGCGCGTGCCCTCCAGCGGAGACCGCCGCCCGCGCACGGTGCTGCAGGCCCCGCACCCGGCACCGCCGCGCGCCGCACAGCCCTTGCCCGACCCGAGCGACTGGACCTTCGATCTGATCGAGCGCTACCACGAGGCCATCGCCCGCACCGCCGAGCGTTATGGCCTGGACACCTATCCCAACCAGCTGGAGATCATCACCGCCGAGCAGATGATGGACGCCTATGCCAGCGTGGGCATGCCGGTCAATTACCGCCACTGGAGCTACGGCAAGGAATTTCTGGCCACCGAGCGGCGCTACCGGCGCGGCCACATGGGGCTGGCCTACGAGATTGTCATCAACTCCAACCCTTGCATCAGCTACCTGATGGAAGAGAACACCACGGCCATGCAGGCCCTGGTGATCGCCCACGCGGCCTATGGGCACAACAGTTTCTTCAAGGGCAACTACCTGTTTCGCATGTGGGCCGATGCCTCGTCCATCATCGACTACCTGGTCTATGCCCGCAATTTTGTCAGCGAGTGTGAAGAGCGCTACGGCCTAGATGCGGTGGAGTCGGTGCTGGATTCGTGCCACGCACTGGCCAATTTTGGCGTGGACCGCTACCGCCGCCCGGCCAAGCGCACGCTGGCGCGTGAACGCTCCGAGCGGGCCGAGCGCGAAGCCTACGCCCAGCAGCAGGTCAACGAACTCTGGCGCACCCTGCCGGTGCGCGCGGGCCGGGGCGACGGCCCGCAGGCGCAAGAGCGTTTCCCCAAAGAACCGCAGGAAAACCTGCTGTATTTCATCGAGAAAAATTCCCCTCTGCTGGAGCCCTGGCAGCGCGAGACCGTGCGCATCGTGCGCAAGGTGGCGCAGTACTTTTACCCGCAGCGCCAGACCCAGGTCATGAACGAGGGCTGGGCCACCTTCTGGCACCACACCTTGCTCAACACCCTGTACGACGAAGGCCTGCTGAGCGACGGCATGATGCTGGAGTGGATGACTTCGCACACCAATGTCATCTACCAGCCGCCCGTGAACCACCGCGCCTACAGCGGCATCAACCCCTATGCGCTGGGCTTTGCCATGTACCGCGACATCCAGCGCATCTGCCAGCACCCCACGGACGAAGACCGCGCCTGGTTCCCCGACATGGCCGGCGCGCCATGGCTGCCCACGCTGGACCATGCCATGCGCAATTTCAAGGACGAGAGTTTTGTGGGCCAGTACCTGAGCCCCAACCTGATGCGCGAGATGCGCCTGTTTGCCATCCACGACGACGAGGCCGAGGACGAGCTGGAGGTCAGCGCCATCCACGACGACGAGGGCTACCAGCGCCTGCGCCAGACCCTGTCACAGCAGTACGACCTGGGCACGCGCGAGCCCAATATCCAGGTGTGGAACGTCAACCTGCGCGGTGACCGCACCCTAACCCTGCGCCACACCCAGTACAAGGACCGTCCGCTGGGGGACAGCACGCTGGAAGTGCTCAAGCACGTGGCGCGGCTGTGGGGTTTTGGCGTGCACCTGGAAAGCGTGGACGCTGCGGGGGGGATGGTGCAGGAGTGGAGCGTGTCCAGCCCGGCGGAGTAAAGTGCCTCCGTTCGGGCTGAGCTTGGCCTGTCCTGCGCTTGTCGAAGGGTTGAAGCCCTTCAATTGTCCCAGTCGCTGCCACCACCGGCGTCGCTGCTGCCAGCGTCGTCCCACGCGGTATCGCTGATGCCGAAATTGTTGCCGCCCATGTCGGTGTTTGTCGGCAGAGGTTCAAAGCCATTGTTGTTGAACGCGTCGGGTGGGGCGGCGTTGTGGTGGCCACTCATCAGATTGCGGCCAATCGCCTCGGCCGCCATGACGCCGGCGCCCACGGCCAAGCCGGTGGCCACGCCGCCCATGATGCGGCTGCCCATGCCCGGGGCGGCCTGCTGGGGGTAGCCTTGCGGATAGCCGGCGGGTGCGTAGTTGGGTGGATAGGCGGGCTGCATCGCGCCGCCGCCCGTGCCAAACGTTTGCGGACCGTTCAAGGGGTTGGCGTAGGCCGGCTCCTGTGCGTACTGCACGGGGTTACGCCTGCGGAAGACGAAATATGCACCCACGATCACAACCCCGGTCAGCAAAAGGGGCAGACCCCAGGACCCAGAGGACGGTGCGGGTGCCGCCGCATAGCCGGCAGGCGCGGTGGTCATGGGCCGGGCAACGGGCGCTGCGAGTTGCGCACGCAGAGCCTGCACGGCCTCGGGTTTGGCAAAAGGCAGGCCTGGCGCAAACTTCTCGGCCTTGTCCAGTGATGTGCGTGCATGGTCCAGTTGGCCCTGGCGCGCATACAGTTCGGCCTGCACATAGTAGGCCTTGGCGCTTTGGGGGTGCGAGACCAGCACCTGCTGCACCATGACCTGGGCGTCGGCCAGCTTGCCGGCCTGGGCCGTGGCGTAAATCTGGCCCATGGTGGGCTCGGCCTGGGCCATTGCCAAGCCGGTGGCCATCAGCGAGGCCACGACCAGCCACTGGGCCAGAAGTTTAAAAACGGATTTCATCAAGCTACCTTTGTGAAAACGGAGGTGTCTGCCATATGGTGCCGTGACCCTGCAAATTCAAGAGCCATCGGGGGGGGCGGGGTGCGTCCCCAAAGCAAACAGCCACCGGGTTGCGATGGCTGTTGGAGTTCACTGAGGCCGGTAACGGCTGCCAGGGATTACTGCTTGGCGGGGGCTTCCGGCGTAGCGGGCTTGGCAGTGGCCTTGGCTTCCAGCTTCTTGGCCTTGGCGGCGTCGCGCTTGGCCTTCATTTCTTCGCGCTTGGCTTTGGCAGCTTCCTGCTTGGCCTTGAGTGCTTCCATCTTCTGCTTGCGTGCCTCGGCCTTGGCTGCTGCGTCCATGGGCTTGGCAGCTTCTGCGGCCTTGGCCGGTGCGGCGGCTACGGCGGGGGTAGCGGGCGTTGCTGGCGTCGCAGGTGCTTGGGCAAATGCACCAAAGGTGGAGATAACCAGAGCGGTAGCGATGAGCGATTTCTTCAGCATGTCAGTTCTTCAAGGTCATGGCGATGTTGCCATGGTCCTATAACTACCGGGGCTACGCCGGCGTTTACGCGGCTTGTGTAAACCTCTGTAAAGCTGGTGCCGATGGGTCCAGGCTTGGGGCCTGCTTTTAGTCGTGTCGTTTGGTATCGCGCGCCAGAATCATGCCGGTCACGGCGATCAGGACACCCAGCAGGGAAACGGGCACAGCCAGGTGGAACCAGGGCGCCGTCATCAGGCAGCCCAGGGCAAAGACCAAGCCGACAAACACCATCAAAAGCCCGCAAGTACTCATGGTTCCGTTTCCGTGGGAGGGGTTGCACCCAAAACGTCCGGCCTGCTGGTGGCCTGACTGCAAAGCACTCTATCGGCGGTGGCAGAACTTTTCTATCCCCCATTCGGGTGAATTTGGCCCCGAAATGGCTAGGGAAAACCCTTGGATGACGCCGGCCTGTTGGGCGATGTGGCGACTGCAGTTGAATTGGTTCGGAAACTTTGATTTATTCTCAAAACAATAGCTTCATGCGCAATAAAAATGAGCGCCATGGCCCTATTTCGCTTGAAAAACCTGCGACCGCAGCGCCTGCGGGTCCAGTATCCGCAACCCGCCGTACTCCACCCGAATCGACCCCTGCGCCGCCAGGTGGTTCAGCGCCTCGTTGACGCGCTGGCGTGACAGGCCCACCAAGTAAGCCAGCTCCTGCTGCGTGATGCGCAGCACCTCGCCCACGCCGGGGTACAGCACCGGGTTGAACAGCGCGGCCAGACTGCGGGCGACGCGGATGTCGGGGTTGTTCAGGCGGTCGATCTCGCGCGCTGCGATGAACTGGCCCAGGCGTTCGTTGAGCTGGTTCATCACAAAGCGGTTGAAACCGATGGAGTGGTCCAGCAGCCAGTGGAAGGTGTCCACGTGCAGGCCCGCCACCAAGCTCTTGCGCAGCGCCTGGATGTTGTAGCGGTAGGCCTCGCGCTTGAGGGCTGTGCCTTCGCCAAACCAGCCGCCGGGGGGCACGCCAGTGAAGGTCATGGTCTGGCCCTCGGCGTTGTCGGCGCTCATCTTCAGCAAACCGTCCACCACACCAAACCAGTAGGTCACCGGGCGACCCATGCGGGCGACAAACTCGCCGGGGCTGGCCTCGGCAATGCGCAGGTCGTCCACGGCGCGCTCGTGTTCGTCGGCACTCAGCAGTCGCATCCACGGAATCGCAGCCAGTTCGGCCTCCGTCAGGGGGCGGCGGCGCTGGTGCAGGGTGTTGTCGATCAGCATGGACAAGAGGGCGAGCAGGCGGCGTAAGTTACGGATAAGCGAAGGGAAAACACCTACCAAGAATGGTTCAAATTGTCGTCCAAACGACAACTTAACGTCAATGCTCGTCGAATAATCGCGGCCATACGAAGCGACGCCGTCCGGCTACAAGGAATGGGAATGCAAACGACTTTTCCGCAACTGCTACTGCAACACGCCCGTGCGCGGCCCGAGGCGCCCGCCATGCGCGAGAAGGAATACGGCATCTGGCAGTCGCTCTCGTGGGCGACCCTCGCCGCGCTGGTGGAGCAGTTGGCCGCAGGCCTGCACCAGGCCGGTCTGCGCCGCGATGACCACCTGGTGGTCATCGGTGCCAACCGCCCACGGTTGTACGCCACCATGCTGGCCGCGCAAAGCCTGGGCGCCGTGCCCATTCCGCTGTACCAGGACGCAGCAGCCCCCGAATGCGTGTTCCCCATCAACAACGCCGAGGTGTGCTTTGCGTTTGCCGAAGACCAGGAGCAGGTCGACAAGCTGCTGGAGATCCGCGCGCAGTGCCCCCAATTGGCGCACATTTATTTCGACGATCCGCGCGGCCTGCGCAATTATGAAGAGCCGGGTTTGGCTTCGGTGGATGCATTGCTGGCGTCGGGCAAAGCCTTTGTGGCCGCACACCCCGATTTCTTTGTGCAGGAGGTGGCCAAGATCACGCCGCAGGATGTGGCGGCGATGTTCTTCACCTCAGGCACCACGGGCAACCCCAAGGGCGTGGTGCACACGCACGATTCGCTGCTGAACCGCGCGCGCGCCGGGGCCGAGTTCGACAAACTCACCAGCGAGGAAGAGGTGCTGGCTTATATGCCGGTGGCCTGGATCGGGCAAAACATCTTCAGCTACGCGCAGTGGCTGTCGTGCGGCTATGTGGTGAACTGCCCTGAGGCCAGCAGCACGGCCACCATCGACTTGAAGGAAATTGGCCCGACCTACTACTTTGCGCCGCCGCGCATTTTTGAAGGCTTGCTGACCAGTGTGATGATTCGCATGGAAGACGCCGGCGCCATCAAGCGCAGCATGTTTCACGCCTTCATGCGCGTGGCAAAAAAGGTGGGTCCCGCGTTGATGGACGGCCTGCCTGTGGGGCTGGCGGATCGTGTGCTGTACGCGCTGGGCAATGTGCTGGTCTACGGCCCGCTGCGCAACAACCTGGGTTTCAGCCGCGTGCGTGTGGCCTATACCGCAGGCGAGGCGATTGGTCCAGACCTGTTCACCTTTTACCGCTCCATTGGCATCAACCTCAAGCAGCTCTACGGTTCCACCGAAACAGCCGTGTTTGTCTGCCTGCAGCCCGACAACCAGGCGCGCTCCGACACCGTGGGCGTGCCCTGTGCCGGCGTGGAAATCAAGGTGGCCGACAACGGCGAAATCTTGGTCAAGTCGCCGGGCTTGCTGCGCGAGTACTACAAGAACCCCGCCGCCACGGCCGAGGTGCTGACCGCTGACGGCTGGTACCACACCAGTGACGCGGGCTTTATCGATGCGCATGGGCATCTGAAGATCATCGACCGGGTGAAGGACGTGGGTCGCATCAAGGGCGGCGCGTTTGACGCCGCGATGTTTGCGCCCAAGTATGTGGAAAACAAGCTCAAGTTTTTCCCCTACATCAAGGAAGTTGTGGCCTATGGCGATGGCCGTGAGAAGGTCTGTGTGCTGGTCAACATCGACTTCGATGCCGTGGGCAACTGGGCCGAGCGGCGCAACCTGCCGTACGCCGGCTACACCGATCTGGCGCAAAAGCCCGAGGTCTACCAACTCGTCAAGGAGTGCGTGGAAAAGGTCAACGCCGACCTGAGTGTTGACGCGCTTCTGGCCGGCAGCCAGGTCAGCCGTTTCCTGGTATTGCACAAGGAGCTGGACGCGGATGACGGTGAACTGACCCGCACCAACAAGGTCCGCCGCGGCTTTATTGCCGACAAGTACAACGTGCTGGTGGATGCGCTGTACGGCGGCAAGACCAGCCAGTTCATTGAAACCGTGGTCAAGTTTGAAGACGGACGCACCGGCAGCGTGAGCGCGACCCTGCGTATTGAGGATGCAAAGACCTTTGCACCGGTGAAGGCGGCAGCATGACAAAAAAGAAGATCGGCGAGGTCATCCTCGACGTCAAAAACATCTCGCTGAGCTTTGGCGGCGTCAAGGCATTGACCGATATCAGCTTCAATGTGCGTGAGCATGAAATCCGCGCCATCATCGGCCCCAACGGCGCGGGCAAGAGCTCCATGCTCAACTGCATCAACGGTGTCTATACGCCGCAGCAGGGTTCCATTGCCTTCCGCGGCCAGACCTTCAAGCACATGAACAGCCACCAGGTCGCGGTGATGGGCGTGGCGCGCACCTTCCAGAACCTCGCGCTGTTCAAAGGGATGAGCGTACTGGACAACATCATGTCCGGCCGCAACCTCAAGATCAAAAGCAACATCCTGCTGCAGGCCCTGCGGATTGGCCCGGCCGAACGCGAAGAGATTGCGCACCGCGAGGCGGTGGAACGCATCATTGATTTTCTGGAAATCCAGGCCTACCGCAAGACACCCGTGGGCCAGTTGCCCTATGGCCTGCAAAAGCGCGTGGACCTGGGCCGCGCACTGGCCATGGAGCCACAGGTGTTGCTGCTGGACGAACCCATGGCCGGCATGAACGTCGAAGAGAAGCAGGACATGTGCCGTTTTGTACTGGACGTGAATGACGAGTTCGGCACCACGGTGGTGCTGATCGAGCACGACATGGGCGTGGTGATGGACATCAGCGACCGCGTGGTCGTGCTGGACTACGGCAAGAAGATTGGCGACGGCACACCCGATGAAGTGCGCAACAACGCCGACGTCATCAGTGCCTACCTTGGAACGAGCCACTGATATGCACTACCAACCTTCGCCGTTCGGGCTGAGCTTGTCGAAGCCTTTTCTACAACGGCATCACTGCGTGCGAGCCCTTCGACAGGCTCAGGGCGAACGGGGATAACTATGGCTTTCTTTCTTGAAACCTTGCTCGGTGGCCTGATGGCCGGCATGCTGTATTCGCTGGTGGCGTTGGGCTTTGTGCTGATCTACAAGGCCTCTGGTGTTTTCAACTTTGCACAGGGCGCAATGGTGCTGTTCGCCGCACTGGCGATGGCGCGTTTTGCGGAGTGGATTCCGCTGCGTCTGGGCATTGCTGACCCGATTGCCGCCAATGTGCTGGCCTTTGTCGGCGCCGGCGTGGTGATGTTTGTCGTGGCCTGGATCATCGAGCGGCTGGTATTGCGCCACCTGGTGAACCAGGAGGGCACTACGCTGTTGATGGCCACGCTGGGCATTACCTATTTCCTGGAAGGCATTGGGCAGACGCTGTTTGGCAACAGCATCTACAAGATCGACATCGGCATGCCCAAAGACCCGGTGATGATTCTGGAGAGCGCCTTTGAAGGCGGCATCCTGATCAACAAGGAAGACCTCTATGCCGCGCTGATCGCGGCCGCGCTGGTGGCGCTGTTGAGCCTGTTCTTCCAGAAAACTGCCACCGGCCGCGCACTGCGCGCGGTGGCCGATGACCACCAGGCCGCGAAATCCATCGGCATTCGGCTGAACCGCATCTGGGTCATTGTCTGGTGTGTGGCCGGTGTCGTGGCGCTGGTGGCCGGAATGATCTGGGGCAGCAAGCTGGGTGTGCAGTTTTCGCTGACCACAGTGGCGCTGCGCGCCTTGCCGGTGGTGATCCTCGGTGGCCTCACTTCCGTGCCAGGGGCGATTGTGGGCGGCCTGATCATCGGCGTGGGCGAGAAATTGTCGGAGGTCTATCTCGGGCTGTATGTGGGGGGCGGGATTGAGATCTGGTTTGCCTATGTATTGGCGCTTGGGTTCTTGCTGATTCGACCGCAGGGGTTGTTCGGCGAGAAAATCATTGATCGCGTATGAAATACGTGATCAATGATTTCGGTGGAGGCTCACTTTGCGCAGCAAAGTTATGCCGTAACCAAAATTATTGACAGGTCATAGTTCATGTTCTACAGAGAAAACGGCCAATTCAAAACCACCTACCGGGCGGACCAGCAGATACTGCCCATCGCGCAGGACCGTTGGGGCATGCTGGTGCTGCTGCTGGTGGCGTTTGTGGCGATTCCGGCCTTTGCCAACGCGTACTGGTTGACCAACATCCTGATTCCGTTCCTGATCTTTGCGCTGGCGGCCGTGGGCGTGAACATTCTGGTGGGCTACTGCGGGCAAATCTCGTTGGGTTCGGGTGCTTTCATGGCGGTGGGTGCGTACAGTGCCTACAACTTCTTTGTGCGCATCGACGGCATGCCGCTGGTGTTGGCGCTGGTGCTGGGGGGGCTGTGCGCGATGCTGTTCGGCATGGTGTTCGGCTTGCCCAGTTTGCGCGTCAAAGGCCTGTACCTGGCGGTGGCGACGCTGGCCGCGCAGTTCTTTTCCGACTGGATGTTTTTGCGCATCCAGTGGTTCACCAACTACTCGCCATCGGGCTCGGTCGCGGTCAACAACCTGCAGGTGTTTGGCGTGGCACTGGACAGCCCCTTGTCCAAATATGTGTTCTGCCTGAGTTTGCTGTCGGTCATCGCGCTGTTGGCCAAAAACCTGGTGCGCGGCGCAGTGGGGCGCGAGTGGATGGCGATCCGCGACATGGACGTGGCGGCTGCGGTGATCGGCATCCGCCCGATGTACGCCAAGCTCAGCGCGTTTGCGGTCAGCTCCTTCATCGTCGGGGTGGCCGGGGCGCTGTGGGCCTTCATCTACCTGGGCGCCTGGGAGCCGGCAGCCTTCTCGGTGGACCAGTCGTTCAAGCTGCTGTTCATGGTCATCATCGGCGGCATGGGCTCCATCGTGGGGGCGTTTTTCGGCGCGGCCTTCATCGTGGTGCTGCCGATTGCCCTGAGCCAGTTCCTGCCCTTGCTGGCCGGCGCATTTGGGATTGAAATATCGACCGCGGGCGTGTCCCATGCGGAGCTGATGGTGTTTGGCGGCCTGATCGTGTGGTTCCTGATTGTGGAGCCCCATGGCCTGGCCAAGCTGTGGTCCATTGCCAAGCAGAAGCTGCGCCTGTGGCCTTTCCCCCATTGACCTGTATCGAGGTCTTGCAACGTGTTCCCCCGTGCTTCCTTCATCATTACTAGGAGAGACAAATGAAGCTTCGCAAACTCGCAACCGCCGCCGCTCTGGTGGCCACCTGTGGCGCTGTCTTGGTGGCGGGCAATGCCTTTGCCCAGGCCAAGGAGCAGTTCATTCCGGTGCTGTCCTACCGCACCGGACCCTACGCGCCCAACGGCGTGCCGTGGGCCAATGGCTATGTGGATTACCTCAAGCTGGTCAACGCGCGCGGCGGCGTCAATGGCGTCAAGCTCAGCTATGAAGAGTGCGAAACCGGCTACGACACCGCGCGCAGCGTGGAATGCTACGAGCGCCTGAAGGGCAAGGGCGCGTCGTTTGTGCAGCCGCTGTCCACCGGTGCCACCTTCGCCATCACCGAGAAGGCACCGGCCGACAAGATTTCCGTCGTGACGGTGGGCTACGGCCGCAGCGAGAGCGCTGACGGCACGGTGTTCAAGTGGAACTTCCCCATCGCTGGCACCTACTGGGTGGCCGCCGATGCCATCCTGCAGGCCATCGCCAAGAAGGAAGGCGGCTTTGCCAACCTCAAGGGCAAGAAGATTGCGCTGGTCTACCACGACAGCCCGTTTGGTAAGGAACCCATTCCGCTGCTGCAGGAGCGTGCCGCCATGCACGGCTTTGCGCTGAGCCTGCTGCCTGTGACCGCGCCCGGCGTGGAACAAAAAGCCACCTGGCTGCAGGTGCGCCAGAACCGGCCTGACTACGTAGTGCTGTGGGGCTGGGGCATCATGAACAGCACCGCAATCAAGGAAGCGCAAGCCACCGGCTACCCGCGCGAGAAGATGTACGGCGTGTGGTGGGCCGGTGCCGAGCCGGACGTGAAGGATGTGGCCGAAGGCGCCAAGGGCTACAACGCCGTGACCATGCAGCACGGCGCCGAGCCGCAGTCCAAGCTGGTCAAGGATGTGCTGGCCATGGTGCACGACAAGGGTCAGGGCACCGGACCGAAGGAAGAAGTCGGCCAGGTGCTGTACATGCGCGGTGCCATGAGCGCCATGCTGGGCGTGGAGGGTATTCGCGCCGCGCAGGAGCGCTATGGCAAGGGCAAGGTCATGACCGGCGAGCAGGTGCGCTGGGGCCTGGAGAACCTGAACCTCACGCAGCCCAAGCTGGACGCACTGGGCTTTGCCGGTGTGATGCGCCCCATCAGCACCTCGTGCGTGGACCACATGGGTGCTTCGTGGGCGCGCATCCACACCTGGGACGGCAAGGCCTGGAAGTTCACGTCTGACTGGCTGCAGGGGGATGAGCAAATCATCAAGCCCCTGGTCAAGGCCACGGCCGCCAAGTACGCCGCCGACAAGAAGCTGACGCCGCGCACGCCGGCTGACTGCCAGTCTTGAGCGGCGGGTGCCGCCCAAGACTTTGTCTTGCAAGTTTGCACCCACCCCCAACCCCTCCCGCCAAGCGGGAGGGGCAGCAGCTCTAGCGAGCTGCCAATCGACAGGCTTGCTGCGCAAGTCTGTCGATTGGTGAAAGCAAAGGCCTATGGAACCGAAAAACATCGTTCTCAACGTCAACGGCATCGAGGTTATCTACAACCACGTGATCCTGGTGCTCAAGGGCGTGTCGCTGCAGGTGCCCGAGGGCGGCATCGTGGCCCTGCTGGGTGGCAATGGCGCGGGCAAGACCACCACGCTGCGGGCCGTCTCCAACCTGCTGGCGGGCGAGCGCGGCGCGGTGACCAAAGGCAGCATCGAGCTGCGCGGCGAGCGCATCGAAAACCTGAGCCCGGCCAACCTGGTGCAGCGCGGTGTGGTGCAGGTCATGGAGGGGCGCCACTGCTTCGCCCACCTGAGCATTGAAGAAAACCTGCTGACCGGCGCCTACACGCGCAAGAGCCGTGCCGAAGTGGCGGCCAACCTGGACAAGGTCTACAGCTACTTCCCGCGCCTCAAGACCCGCCGCACCTCGCAAGCGGCCTACACCTCGGGCGGCGAGCAGCAGATGTGCGCCATTGGCCGCGCGCTCATGGCCAACCCCAGCATGGTGCTGCTGGACGAGCCGTCCATGGGCCTGGCACCGCAGATCGTGGAAGAGGTGTTCGAGATCGTGAAGGACCTCAACACCAAGGAGAAGGTCACCTTCCTGCTGGCAGAGCAAAACACGCAGATGGCGCTCAAGTACGCCGACTACGGCTACATCATGGAGTCGGGCCGCGTGGTGATGGACGGCGCGGCCGACTACCTGCGTTCCAACGAAGACGTGAAAGAGTTCTACCTGGGCATGGGCGGCGGCGAACGCAAAAGCTTCAAGGATGTGAAAAGCTACAAGCGGCGTAAGCGTTGGCTGGCCTGAAGTTGCTATCAAAAATATAGCTGTTTGCGCATATTTCACGGGGGCTGCGGCCCTAAATCACCCTTTAAAACCCCTCAAAACCACCTGTAGCGCACCATGGCCCACTTCTACGACGCACTGGAAACCCGCAGTCCCACCGAGCGCGAGGCCGCGCTGCTGGCGGCGCTGCCGGGGCAGGTAGCCCTGGCCCAACGTGCCGCGCCGGCCTTTGCCGAATCGCTCAGGGAGGTGGCCCCGGCCTCCGTGACCAGCCGCGCGGCGCTGGCCCGCCTGCCGGTGGTCCGCAAGTCCGAGTTGCAGGCGCGCCAGCAGGCGGCCCGTGAAAAAGGTGGCGATGTGTTTGGCGGTTTCAGCGCGATTCGCTACGGCGCCGCCATGCCGCGCGTGTTTGCCAGCCCGGGCCCAATCTACGAACCCGAAGGCACGGCCAAGGACTACTGGCGCATGGCGCGCGCCATGTTTGCCGCAGGCTTTCGCCCGGGCGAGTTGATCCACAACTGCTTCAGCTACCACTTCGTGCCGGCCGGTTCCATGATGGAAACCGGCGCCCACGCGCTGGGCTGCACGGTGTTTGCGGGCGGCACTGGCCAGACCGAACAGCAGGTGCAGGCCATGCGCGAGCTGCAGCCGGCAGGCTACATCGGCACGCCCAGCTTCCTGAAGATCATTGTGGAAAAGGCCGCCGAGATGGGTGTCACCCTTCCCAGCGTGAAGAAGGCCATGTTCGGCGGCGAGGCGTTTCCTCCGTCCTTGCGCGACTGGTTCACCGCGCATGGCATAGCCGGCTACCAGTGCTACGCCACGGCCGACCTGGGCCTGATTGCCTACGAAACCGAAGCACGCGAAGGCCTGGTGCTGGACGAGGGCGTGATCGTGGAAATCGTGCGCCCTGGCACTGGCGACCCGGTGGCCGAGGGCGAGGTGGGCGAGCTGGTGGTGACCAGCCTGAACCCGGCCTACCCGTTGATCCGCTTCGGCACGGGCGACCTGTCGGCCATCCTGCCGGGCGCCTGCCCCACCGGCCGCACCCACACGCGCATCAAGGGCTGGATGGGGCGTGCCGACCAGACCACCAAGGTGCGCGGCATGTTCGTGCACCCGCAGCAAGTGGACGCCATCGTCAAGCGGTTCCCCGAAGTGGCCAAGGCCCGCCTGGTGGTCAGCGGTGCCATGGCCAACGACGTGATGACCCTGCAGGTGGAGACGGCCTGCAGCGGCCCCGATGCGCTGGCTGCCAAGATTGCCGAGGCCATACGCGATGTGACCAAACTGCGCGGCGAGGTCACTATCATGTTGCCAGGCTCCTTGCCCAACGATGGCAAGGTCATAGAAGACGCGCGCAGCTACCAGTAGACGTACCGGTCGGCCTGCCGCACTGCGAGGGGACAACAAGATGATGGTGTGGCTCAAACGAGGGGCTTGGGGCATGGCTGCGTTGGTGCTGCTGGCCGTGGTGGCGCTGGGCATCTATGTGGCGCGCGCGTTTCCGGTGCTGGACGGTGTGCTCTTGGCGCAGGGTCTGCAAGCCCCCGTGCAGGTGCAGCGCGACGCGGCCGACGTCACCCACATCCAGGCGCAGTCGTCCCATGATGCGCTGTTCGCGCTGGGCTACACCCACGCGCAGGAGCGGGGCTGGCAACTCGAATTCAACCGCCGCGTGATGCACGGCGAACTGTCGGCCGTGTTTGGCGAGGCCACGCTGGAGACCGACAAGCTGCTGCGCACGCTGGGCATCATGGGCGCGGCGCGGCGCCAGTGGGAGGGGCTGCCAGACACCACCAAGGCGGCCTTGCAGGCCTATAGCGACGGTATCAATGCCTTCACCACCCAGACCGGCCAGGCGCGCGCGCCCGAATTCCATGTGCTGGGTGTACAGCCCGGGCGTTGGCAGCCGGTGGATAGCGTGGGCTGGTCGCTGATGATGGCGCTGGACCTGGGTGGCAACTGGGGCACCGAATTCGCCCGCCTGACCGCAGCCCAGGTGCTGACCACGCCGCAGCTGTGGCAATTGCTGCTGCCCTACCCGGGCGAGAAACCGGCCGCCACGGCCGACCTGGCCAAGCGCTATGCGCAGTGGGGGGTGTACCGGGATCATTCCGAGGATGCTACAAAAATAGTAGCTGACGGTGCAAACCCTGTAAAGGCTACAGGCAAAAATGATTCAACGTCTGACGTGCAAATGGCACTCTGGTCGGAGGAGTTTGCGCGCAACACCGGCAACGTCGAGGGCAAGGGCAGCAACAACTGGGTGGTGGCCGGTTCGCACACCGTGAGCGGCAAGCCGCTCTTGGCCAATGACCCGCATTTGGGCCTGGGCGCTCCGGCGATCTGGTATTTCGCGCACCTGCAGGCGCCGGGCATGAACGCCATCGGCGCCACTTTCCCGGGCCTGCCCTTCGTGGTGCTGGGCCGCACCGACAAGGTCGCCTGGGGGGTGACCAACACCGGCCCCGATGTGCAGGACCTGTACCTGGAGCAAATCCACCCCGAAGACCCCACGCTGTACCGCGTGCCCGACGTCAACGGCAAGCCGGCCTGGGCCCATTTCAAGACCCACCCCGAGGTGATCCAGGTCAAGGGCAAGCCCGACGTGCAGATGGTGGTGCGCGAAACCCGCCACGGCCCGGTGCTGAGCGACGCGCAGAAGGTGCACGGCGAAGTGCTGGACCTGCGCCGGTTTGTGCTGGCCCTGCGCTGGAGCGCACTGGATGCGGACAACCACACCGTGCAGGCCGGCATGGAGACCATGGGTGCGCAGTCGGTGGACGATTTGATGAGGGCCTTTGCCACCTGGCACTCGCCCATGCAAAACGTGGTGATGGCCGACGTGAACGGCAAGATCGCCTACAAAGCGGCGGGCAAGGTGCCGCTGCGCAAACCCGCCAATGACATCATGGGTCTCGCGCCGGCGCCCGGCTGGGATGCGCGCTACGACTGGGACGGCTGGATTGATTTCCAGCACGCACCGGCGGACGACGGCGCCAAGAAGGGCTGGGTGGCCACCGCCAACCAGCGCATTTCCGCGCCCAACTACCCTTTCTTCATGGGACAGGACTGGGGCGTGGCCTACCGGTTTGACCGTATCGAGCAGTTGCTGGCGCAGACGCCCAAGCACGACATGGACAGCATGCACAAAATCCACGGCGACATCACCTCGCTGGCGGCACAGCGCCTGTTGCCGTTTGTGCAAAAGGTGCAAAGCACCCATCCGCTGGCGGGTGCCGCGCTGGCACAACTGGCCGATTTCAAGGGGGTGATGGCAGCCGACCAGGCCGCGCCACTGATCTTCGCCGCCTGGGCGGACGAGCTGACGCAAGGCCTGCTGACCCCGAAACTGGGTGCGGCACGCATGAAGGCGCTGTACGGCAAGCGCCACTTCCGTACCGCCATCGAAGGCATTCTGGAGCGCAACGACGCCTGGTGGTGCGCGCCACTGAGCTGCGAAGCCCAGTCGGCAGCGGCCCTGGGGCGTGCGCTGGACCGGCTGCAGGCGCAGTACGGCAGCGATGTAGCCGCGTGGCGCTGGGGCCAGGCGCATCTGGCGCTGAGCAGCCACAACCCGTTCCACAACGTGGCGGCGCTGGCGTCCTACTTTGATGTGGCGGTGCCCACGGGCGGCGACGGCTTTACCGTGGACGTGGGCCAGTACTGGCTCAACGACGCCAAGACGCCGTTTGCCAACCGCCACGCCGCCAGCATGCGCACGCTGTTTGACCTGGCCGACTTGGAAAACTCGCAGTTCATCTACCAGACTGGCCAGAGTGGCCTGGTGTTTTCACAACGCTACCGCGACATGCGCGACGAGTGGGCCCAGGTGCGATACCGACCGTTGCAGATGCAGCCCGTGGCGTATACCCACAGCCTGACGTTGAAACCCTAGGGTCACACCGGGTGCATAACCGGAGAGGTGCCGTTAGACTGGAATCATCCTTGTTCTACGGAGCCGCCACCATGAAAAAAATAACTGCCGTTGCCGTCGCCATGGGGGCCCTGCTGGCCGCCCATGCCGACACCTACCCTTCCAAACCCATCACCCTGGTCGTGCCCTACGCCGCCGGCGGACCGACCGACCGGGTGGCGCGCGACCTGGCCGAAGCCCTGCGCAAACCCCTGGGTGGCGCCACCATCCTGGTGGACAACACGGTGGGCGCGGGCAGCTCCATCGGGTCGAGCCGGGTGGCGCGTGCCGCGCCGGATGGCTACACCATCCTGCTCAACCACATCTCCATGGCCACCATGCCCAACCTGCTGCGCAATATGCCGTTCAAGGTGGAGAGCGATTTTGAATACCTGGGCATGATCAACGAGGTGCCCATGACCTTGATCGGTCGTTCGACCCTGCCGGCCAAGAACTACAAGGAGCTGTCGGGCTGGATTGCCCAGAACAAGAACAAGATCAACCTGGGGCATGCGGGGGTGGGCTCGGCCTCGCACCTGTGCGGCCTGCTGTTCCAGAACGCGGTGCAGGTGGAAATGACCACCGTACCCTACAAGGGAACGGCCCCAGCCATGGCCGACCTGGTGGGCGGGCAGATCGACCTGATGTGCGACCAGACCACCAACACCACGGCGCAGATCGAGGGCAAAAAGGTCATCGCCTATGCCGTGACCTCGCCCAAGCGACTGACCACGCCGGCACTCAAAGACCTGCCCACGCTGGCGGAGTCGGGCCTGAAGAATTTCGAGGTCAGCATCTGGCACGGCCTGTATGCGCCCAAGGGCACGCCGCCGGATGTGGTGGCCAAGATCAATACCGCGCTCAAGGCGGCGCTGAAAGATCCCGAGTTCCTCAAGCGGGAAGAGAGCCTGGGCGCCGTGGTGATCACCGACAAGCGCCTGGAGCCGGCCGAGCACAAGAAGTTCGTGGTGGCCGAGATTGCCAAGTGGAGCCCCATCATTGCGGCGGCCAAGGAATACGTGGACTGACGGGTGCGGCTACCGTGCTCCAACGTGCAGTGGTGGAGCGTGGGGGCCTAAACCCCCCAAACGATTTCTTTGTCGGCCCGCTGACAGCGTTTGAGCATCTCGATGAAGGGCAGGGCGCGCTGGCGCAGCGAGATGCCCTCGAAGCGGGGCGGGGCTTCGCCCCGTTCCTGGGCCTCAAGCGCCGCCTGTGCGCGCTGGGCCTCTTCGTGTGCCACTGCGGCCTCCAGCGCCTGGACCGCGGCAGGCATGTCTTGCGGCAGCAAAATGCCCTGACCGTGTGACGGCGTGGCGTCTTTGCCGATAATCTTCAGGATCTGGCGGCCGTTGGGCTCCAGCATGATCAGGTCACCGGTGGCACGCGATTTGAATTTGTACATGCGAGTTTGAGGAGAACATGAGTGGCAAACCTTCACATCCGGCGCGAACACGCCCTGGGGCTGGCTGCGGCCCGCAAAGTCGCCTTTCGCTGGGCCGAGCAGGTCGAGGAAGAGTTCGGCATGGAGTGCACCTACGAAGAGGGGAAGACCAGCGACGTGGTGACCTTCACACGCTCTGGCGTCAACGGCACGCTAACGGTAACCAAGGACCTGTTCGCACTGGAGGCCACACTGGGTTTCCTGTTGGGGGCCTTCAAGGGCCGTATCGAGGCCGAGATTGTCAAGAACCTGGACGAATTGCTGGCGCCCAAAGCCGCCGCGAAGAAAAAGGCCCCGAAAAAATAGTGCTGCATCGCTATTGTTTTGATAGCTTCATGCGCACTATATACGGGGGCTTTGACCTGATTAACTGAGGGATTCGATCAGGTCGATGTACTGCTGCATGGCGTCGTCGCTGCTGGTGCCCTTGAAGCCGTTCCAGGCATCCCACTTGGCGCGGCCCACCATGTCGGTGAAGCCGGGTTTCTTTTCGGTGTTGTCGCCGGTGGTGGCCTGCTTGTAGAGGGCGTAGATCTTCAGCAGCGTGCTGTTGTCGGGCCGTTCGGTCAGCGACTTGGAATTGGCGACAGCGGCTTCGAATTGGTCTTTGAGTTTTTTGGCCATGGGCTCTCCGTTGGATTGTGGGTAAGGTGTGGCCGCTATCTTATAAGGTCTGTGGCGTCGGCGGTTTGCCTGCAGAATAGGGCCGCACGCCGCGCCGGCCTGCGCACCACTTATCCCGATTCTGGAGTTCCGATGGTTACCCGTGTCATTGCCCAAAAAGTCGCCCAGAGGGCCAAGCAGCGTGTGGCGGCCAGTGTGGCCCCGGTGGCGCCTGCCGCGCGCCAAGCCACCAAACGGGTACGCAAGGTGGCCCGGGTGGTGCAGAAGAATGTGACCGATGCCGTGGCTGGCACCCTGGGCCTGCACGGCGAACGCATGGGCCGAGTCGATACGGCTTGGCTGCGCATGGATTCGGACAGCAACTTGATGATGATTGTGGGCGTCTGGGTGCTCCAGCCCGGCATCCGCCACGATGCGCTGGCCCAGCGCCTGAAGGAGCGACTGCTGCAGTACCCGCGCTTCATGCAATGCGCTGTGGAGGACGCGGCTGGCGCCACCTGGATGGCGGACCCAGACTTCGATATCGCCCACCACCTGGTGGTCGAGACCTTGCCCAAAAAGCCCGACGGGCGCGAGCAGGAGGCGTTGCAGGAGCGCCTGGCCGCGCTGTGCATGGAGCCACTGGACCCTACGCGCCCGCTGTGGCAGTTCCACCTGGTGCCGCATTACAAGGGTGGCTCGGCGCTGATGGTGCGCATCCACCACTGCATTGCCGACGGCATTGCGCTGATTTCCGTGATGCATTCACTGGTGGATGGCGGTGCGCCGCCGCCACTGCGGCCCGCGCGCGAGGTCCGCAGCGGTGGGCTGGACGGTGCCGAGGACTGGATTGCCGAGACCCTGATCAAGCCCTTGACCCAGATGACGGTGAAGGCCATGGGCATGGCAAGCGAGGGCGCGGTGCGCTCCATGGGCATGCTGATGGACCCGCAGGCCGGCATGGAAAAGGGCATGCACGACTCGCTGGACATGGCCAAGCTGGCCTATCAGGCGGTGTCGGACCTGGCGTCGCTGGCGCTGATGCCGGACGATTCGCCCACGCGCCTCAAGGGCACGCCGGGCCACACCAAGCGGGTGGCCTGGTGCGCGCCGCTGCCGCTGGTGGAGGTCAAGGCAGTGGGCAAGGCGCTGAACTGTTCCGTCAACGATGTACTGCTGAGCTGCGTGGCCGGCGCCATCGGGGAATACCTGAAGGCCCACGGCGAGGTGGTGGCGGGCAAGGAAATCCGTGCCATGGTGCCGGTGAACCTGCGCCCGCTGGACCAGGCCCACAAGCTGGGCAACCAGTTCGGCCTGGCACCGCTGGTGTTGCCCATAGGCCTGGACAACCCGGTAGAGCGTGTCTACGAGGTACGCCGTCGCATGGGTGGCCTCAAGGGCAGCATGCAGCCTTTGCTGGCCTACGGCTTGCTCGCAGTGGCGGGCGTGCTGGTCAAGCCGGCGCAGGACGCGATGCTGAACCTGTTTTCCAAGAAGACCACGGCGGTCATGACCAATGTGCCGGGCCCCGCCACCAAGCTCAAGATCTGCGGCTCCACCATCGAGGAGTCGCTGTTCTGGGTGCCGCAAAGCGGTACGGTGGGGCTGGGGGTGTCCATCCTGAGCTACGGCGGCGGTGTGCAGTTCGGCATCGTCTCCGACGCCACCCTGTGCCCGGACCCGCAGGCCATCATCGATCGCTTCGAGCCCGAGTTCGCCAAGCTGTCTTTGTTGACTTTGATGTTGCCGTGGGGCGAGTAGTTCTGGAGTTGTCCCTGCGCAGTGGTGCAATCGGGGAGAGGGGCAAGTCCGCGCCGGGCCGCCCCAAGCGGACTTAGCCTCCTCGGGGGGCAGCGACCCGCGCAGCGGCGGAGCGTGGGGGCCATCCTACTCCGCGAGTTCAGCCTGAGCCATCTGGACGTCGAGGTGCTCCAGCGCGTCGCGCGGGCGGGTGGCGGCGGCGCGCTCGTAGAGTTCGGTGGCTTCTTCCATGCGTGTGTCGCCTTCCAGGATCACCAGCCCGTTCGCGTATTCGATCAGGGCGATGGGCGACTTCGGGGTCAGGGCCAGACCCTGTGCGAACAGCTGCAGGCTGATGTCCTTGCGGGCACCGTACGTCATGTTGGCGATCAATGCGCCCACCTTGTCGATCACCTCGGCATGGAAGGTGCCTAGCGTGATGTAGGCGTCGGCGTGCAGGGGCTGCAGGCGGATGGCGTTTTCCAGGGCCGACTTGATCTTGCCCCCCACGCCCTGGGCCAGCGCCTTGGCCACGCTGATGCCCTGGCTGTAGCGGCCCAGCGCGTAGGCTTGCAGGAAGTAGGCATTGGCATTGTCGGGTTCAGCCAGCGCCTGGGCGGCTGCGCGCTCAGCGGCCTGCAGGAACAGTTCCTGTTTGGTCTTTTCCTTGGGCTCCAGGTAGTTGGCGTAAATGCAGGCGGCCTTGTTGGCCACGGTAATTCCTGGGGGGCCGGCCTTCAGGCCCGCGTCAAAGGCCCTGCGAAACTCGCCCTGGTGGAACAGTGCCCAGGCTTCCAGCACCTTGCGCTCGGTGGGCAGGGGTTCCTGGTCGCCTGCATGCAGTCGGGCCCACTGCCTGCGCAGGCTCGTGGCATCGAAGGCGTAGTCCCGGGTGTGGGCGAATGCGGTCCAACTGGCCATGTGGTGGTGTCTCCCAATATTCCGTCGTATGGCAGGTTGCTGCTCTTGTGTGACGTGGTGGTAATGAAGGTGGCTCAGGGGGCGTCGTAGGCGCCCACCAGGCTTAGCAGGTGGGCCCGTTGGCCGGCTTCCAGGTAGGGTACCAGCAGGTTCAGCACATGGTGGGCGCCGCGCAGCAGGGCGGCCTGGGCGCTACTGGGCTCCAAGGCGTTGCGTGGGTCGCGCACATATTCAAAGCTCAGCCAATAGGTCAGCACCACCACCATGCTGGTAGCGGTGGGTTCCACCTCGCGCGAGTCGATCTTCAGCGCGCCGGCACGGCTCATGCCGTCGAGCAGGGCCTTGACCGAGCGGGTCTTGTTCTTGAGCACGAACTGAAAGTGGGTTTCCAGGCGGCGGTTCTTGCTGAGCAGGTCGTTGAGGTCGCGGTACAGGAAGCGGTACTGCCAGATCAGCTCGAACAGTGTGTGCATGAAGAACCAGGCGTCTTCCACGTCGCGCACGTTGTCACTGGCATTGAGCAGCTCGTTGAGCGACTTCTCATACTGGTCGAACAGCGAGTTGATCAGCTCGTCCTTGGCCGGGTAGTGGTAGTACAGGTTGCCCGGGCTAATGCCCATCTCGGCCGAGATGAGGGTGGTGGAAACGTTGGGCTCGCCAAAGCGGTTGAACAGCTCCAGCGTCACTTCCAGAATGCGCTCCGCAGTGCGGCGGGGGGCTTTTTTGACCATGGCGCGCTCAGCGGGCCAGAGGCCGCTGCGAAGCGGCCACCACATCGCCCAGATCGTCCATGACTTCCTGCAGCGTGGCGATGGCCCGGCCGATGCGGGTCGGGGCCTTGGCCGGGGCCGAGAGATGGCGCTTGGGGTCGTCCAGCACGTCGTGGCGCAGGGTGATGCCATGGCGCGCCAGCTTGGCCGACAGCCCGGTCTTGCGCGAGCGCAGCATCTGGCGCGTCTGCTGGTAGGCGTGCTCGGCCAGGTGGCGACGCTGCGCGTAGCTGAAGGTGTTGGCCAGGTACAGCTCGGGGTCGCGGTGGTCGGGCTCGATCAGCACGATGTCGGTGTCCGGGTACGCGCGCTCGTACTGGCGCATGCCCAACTCCATGCGCGAATGGATCATGGAGCGGAAGGTCTGGCTCAGCACGGACGGCAGGCCACCGTCGACGATGCGCGGGATCTTGCGCTTCTCGGGCGGCAGGTCGCGCTGCATGACCTTGGCCACCTGGGGGGCGGTGGCGTCAAACGGCACCAGCGGGTTGAGGCAGATCAGCAGGTCCACCCCGTCTTCCAGCGCCACCGAAGCATGCATGGTCTTCTTGAGTGCGCCATCTACGTAGTACTGGTCGTCGATTTCGACCGGTGGAAACAGGCCTGGCAGGGCCGAGCTGGCCTGCACGGCCTGGGAGATCGGCACATGGTCCCAGCCCGGGCGACCAAAGGGCGCGGCTTCGGCGCTGTCCAGGTTGGTGGCGACCAGCGTGAGCTTGGTCTTGAGTTTGCGAAAGTCGTTGGTGCGTCCGTCCTGGCTGAACAGGCGCGCCAATTGGGTGTGGATCTGGCGGTTGGAGAAGGCGCCAGTGGGCAGGCCGGGGCCCAGCCGCTCGAGGGCGCCGATCAGGGATTTGCGGCCCACCGCCAGTTGCCACAGGGCCGACAGCACCAGGCCGGGCAGCATGATGCCGCGGCGGGCAAACTCGCCATAGGCGGGCTGCATGAGCCACGAGGGGTCGAAGGTTTCCGACGGTACGCTGTCGTTTTCAATGAAGGAAGCGCACAGTTCGCGCGGCGTCATGCCATTGGCCAGTGCGGCGACGATGAATCCGCCGGCCGAAACGCCCACGTAGTGGTGCAATTGGGTGAAATCCAGCCCTTCCAGGGATTCTTCCAGTGCGCACATCGCACCGATTTCGTAAATGGCACCCAGCGGGCCTCCGCCGGCCAGTGCCAGGGCGATTTTGGGAGCGTTCTTGGATTTCGCGTTCATAGGCACAAAGTGTAGATGGGCGTACCGCGCTTTTTTGTTGCGTTGCAGCACATTGGATGTGGAGTGATTGGAGGGATATCAGACGGCGCAAAAAAAGGGCGCCTGGGCGCCCTTGGGTTTGCGTGCACGCAGGGGTCAGGCCTGGGCGGGGGCCGTCACAGCGGTTTCCTGTGCCTGGGCGACGGGGGCAGTGCGCTTGGGAGCAGCCTTGGGCTTGGCGGCTTTGGCCTTCGGAGCGGCGGCCTTGACGGGCGCCTTTTTCGTGGCGGCAGCCTTGGGCGCGGCGGCTTTCGGTGCGGCCTTGGGAGCAGGGGCCTTGGTGGAGAGCTTCTGCACGGCCTTGTTCAGGTCGTCGATGCGGGCGATCAGGGCATTGACGTCCTTGGCAGAGGGCACGCCCAGCTTGTTCAGGGCCTTGGCCACGCGCTCTTCAAAAATGCCTTCCAGCTTGTCCCACTGACCGGTGGCCTTGGAGGAAATGCCGTTGGCCATGGTGGACATCTTGGTGGTGGCTTCGGTGATCTTTTCCTCGGCGGCGGCTTGGGTCTTGCGCTGGATGCTCACGCCTTCCTTGACCAGTGCCTCAAAAGCCTTGGTGCCTTCGGCTTGTGCGCGGGTGAATGCGCCCAGACCGGCTTGCCAGATTTGCTGGGCCGAGTCCTTGACGGAGCCGCTCAGGTGCACGCCGGCGATTTTCTTGGAAGTGTTTTTCTGCAGTTTCTTGACCATGGTGTTCTCCGGATGTCGGGTGCTAATTGATGATGGTGCGACTCTACGCGCTCAGATGTCAAGCGTGTAGGGTGGTACTCCTAACTGATCCACGAAATTTCGGACCTGCACGCAGCACGCAGCACGCAGCACGCAGCACGCAGCACGCAGCACGCAGTGTGCGGGTTTACGCTGAATGGAGGGGGTAGCCGTTTCAGTCAAAATGGATCGCTCTAACAGGAGTTGGTATGCAGTATTTCGTCACCGGAGCTACCGGGTTTATTGGCAAGCGTCTTGTCAAAAAGCTCCTGGAACGCAAAGGTGCGGTCGTGCATTTCCTGATCCGCAAGGAAAGCGAAAACAAGGTCGACGGCTTGCGTGCATTTTGGGGGCTGCCCGCTTGCAGCCCGTATTCGGTGACCTGACGACCAAGAAGCTGGGTCTGACGACCGATGCCGTGAAAGCCCTGAAAGGGCAGGTCGACCACTTTTACCATCTGGCCGCAGTCTACGACCTGGGCGCCGACGAAGAGAGCCAGATTGCCGTCAACATCGAAGGCACCCGCAACACCGTTGAGCTGGCCAAGGCCAGCGATGCCGGGCACTTTCACCACGTGTCGTCCATCGCCGCGGCAGGCCTGTACGAGGGCGTGTTCCGCGAGGACATGTTCGACGAGGCGGAGAACTACGACCATCCCTATTTCATGACCAAGCACGAGAGCGAGAAGATTGTGCGAACGGAGTGCAAGGTGCCGTGGTCGGTGTACCGCCCCGCCATGGGGGTGGGCGAAAGCACGACGGGCGAGATGGACAAGATCGACGGTCCGTACTACTTCTTCAAGCTGATCCAGCGCATGCGCCAGCTGCTGCCGCCGTGGATGCCGGCTGTGGGCCTGGAGGGCGGGCGCGTCAACATCGTGCCGGTGGACTTTGTCGTCAATGCGTTCGATGTCATCAGCCACAAGGCCGGCATTGCCAAGAAGTGCTACCACCTGGTGGGCTCGGACGGCTACCGCGTGAGTGATGTGCTGGACATCTTCAGCAGGGCGGCGCATGCGCCCAAGATGAACCTGTTCATCAACGCGGCGCTGCTGGGCTTCATCCCGCGCAGCGTAACCAAGAGCCTGATGGCCCTGGCTCCGGTGCGCCGCGTGCGCAATGCGGTCATAAAGACCTGGGCTTGCCGGAAGATATGCTCACTTTGTGAATTACCCCACACGCTTCGACGCCCGCGATGCACAAGCAATGCTCAAGGGCAGCGGTGTGGAGTGTCCGCATCTGAAGGATTACGCTTGGCGTCTTTGGGACTACTGGGAGCGCCATCTTGATCCGGACCTGCATATCGACCGTTCCCTGCGCGGAACTGTCGCTGGCAAGGTAGTGCTCATTACGGGAGGGTCGTCTGGGATTGGGCTTGCGGCTGCGCACAAGTTTTCGGAAGCCGGTGCTATCACCATCATTTGCAGTCGTGACGAGGACAAGTTGGCGGAGGCCTGCAAGGAGGCCAAGGCCAAAGGTTATACCTTTGTGGCCTATCCGGCGGACATTGCCGACATGGCGGACTGTGACCGCTTCCTCCAGTTGCTGCAGGATAACCATGGGGGCGTGGACTTCCTGATAAACAACGCAGGCCGCTCTATCCGTCGTGCCATCGAGTCGAGCTAGGACCGCTTCCACGACTACGAGCGCACCATGCAGCTCACTACTTTGGCTGCCTGCGTGTGACGATGGGGCTGCTGCCCGGCATGGTGGCCAAGAAGAAGGGCCATGTGGTCAATATCAGCTCCATCGGGGTACTGACCAATGCGCCACGCTTCAGCGCCTACGTGGCATCCAAGGCGGCACTGGACGCGTGGACGCGTTGCGCGTCCAGCGAGTTTGCCGACCAGGGCATTTCATTCGCGACCATCAACATGCCCCTGGTGCGCACGCCGATGATTGCGCCGACCAATCTTTATAACAACGTGCCCACGCTGTCGCCGGAAGAGGCGGCGGACATGATCGCGCAGGCCTGCATCTTCAAGCCGGTGCGCATTGCCACGCGTCTGGGCATCACCGGGCAGCTGCTGCATGCGCTGGTGCCGCGCATTGCCCATATTGCGATGAACACCAGCTTCCGCATGTTCCCGGACTCCACGGCTGCAAAGGGCATCAAGCCCGGTGAAAAACCGGCCAAGCCACAGCTGTCAGCCGAGGCCATTGCCATGCAGCAGATGATGCGGGGCATCCACTTCTAGTCCATGGGCCAAGGGGATGGCCTGGGGCCGTCATAATCGAGGGGCGCCATAGGGCGCCTCTTTTTTTTGTACCTAGAAACCCCGTGAGCCAACCTACCATTACCCCGATCATCCTGTGCGGCGGATCGGGAACGCGCCTGTGGCCTCTGAGCCGCAAAAGCTTTCCCAAGCAATTCGTTCCCTTGATTGACGGGAAGAGTCTGCTGCAGCTGACGCTGGAGCGGGTCGCGCTGGTCAGTGCGGATGTGGTGTGTGTCGCGGCGGAAGAGCATCGGTTTCTGGTGGCCGAGGCGGTGCAGGCCGCACAGGTTCGGGCCAAGATAGTGCTGGAGCCGTCAGCGCGCAATACGGCCGCGGCCATGACCTTGGCCGCGCTGCAGGCGGCGCCAGAGTCGCTGTTGCTGTTTTGCCCGGCGGACCACCATATCCCGGACGCCGCGGCGTTTGCCGCCATGGTGGATGGCGGGCGTGAGGCCGCCGATGGCGGTGCCATCGTCACCTTTGGCGTACAGCCCAGCTTTCCGAGCACCGCCTACGGCTATATTGAAAAAGGCGCGCTGCGCCGCGATGGCGCCTGTGATGTGGCGCGCTTCCTGGAAAAGCCCGCGGCGGACAAGGCCCAGGCCCTGCTGCTGCAGGGCAATGTGCTGTGGAATGCCGGCATCTTTCTGTGCCGGGCGCAAACGCTGCTGGACGCCATGCAGGCGCATGCGCCGGACATACTGAAGAGTTGTGCAGACGCGATGGCCGGCGCCCGCCCGGACCACCTGGGCACGCAGGACTTCATTCGGCCCGACGCTGCGGCCTTCAATGCCTGCCGGCAGCAAAGCATCGACTATGCGGTGATGGAGCACCACGCCAATGTGGCGGTGCTGCCGTTTAACGGTGCCTGGAGTGATGTGGGCAGCTGGAACGCGGTGGCCGACCTGGCGACGCCGGATGCCGACGGCAACCGGGCCGCCGGCGAGCTGGCCGACGCCCACTTTCTGTCCTCCCGCAGCACCTATATCCATGCCGCGGGCCAGCGCCCGGTGGTTGCTTTGGGAACCCAGGACCTGCTGATCATTGACACGCCGGATGCGCTGCTGGTGGCCCATGTGGGCCATGCCGAAGCGGTGAAGGAGGTGGTGGCCAAGCTGGACGCGCTGGATGCCGCCCAGGCGGTGCAGCACAGGCGCGTGGCGCGGCCCTGGGGCTGGTATGACAGTGTGGACGTCGGGGAGCGGCACCAGGTCAAGCGCATTGGCGTCAACCCGGGGGCTTCCTTGTCCTTGCAAATGCACCAGCATCGGGCGGAGCATTGGGTGGTGGTGTTGGGCATTGCCGAGGTAACCAATGGCGACCAAGTGCAGTTGCTCAAGGAGAACCAGAGTACCTTCATACCCCAGGGGCAGGTGCATCGCCTGGCCAACCCTGGCAAGGTTCCCCTGGAAATCATCGAGGTGCAGTCCGGCTCCTACCTGGGCGAGGATGACATTGTCCGTCTGCAAGACACTTATGGCCGCACCAACGGCTGAATGGTGAATGCAATCGGCCGATGCGATACCTTGGCTGAATAGGCTGGTGGTGCCGGCCAAGCTTCTCAAACGCGTGGTCCCATCACTTTCCCTGCATTGCTGCGCCTTAAATCTAGGGGGTAAAATGCACGCCCTACAGGTAAACTTTGGAGGTGGCGATGCACTGGTATCTCGTTCATACCAAGCCCAGGCAGGAAGTCTGCGCCCTCGACAACCTCCAGCGGCAAGGTTATCAGTGCTACCTCCCGACCGTTCCATCAGAAAAGCTCCGTCAGGGGGCGCTGACGCTTGCACACGAACCCCTGTTCCCCCGTTATTTGTTCATCCGTTTGGGCCTTGGAGATTCGGCCAAGAGCTGGGCGCCCATTCGCTCCACCAAGGGCGTCAGTCGTCTGGTCAGTTTCGGAACCGAACCGGCGAGGGTAGACGATGGCCTGGTAGAACTGTTGCGGACACACGAAGCCTTGGCGCAGGTCGAGCCGGTACGGCTGTTCAAGCATGGTGAGCGCGTTCGCCTGACCGAGGCGCCGTTTGCAGGTATAGAAGGCATCTACCAGATGGCCGAAGGCGAGCGTCGGGTGATGGTGCTGATCGAGATTTTGAGCAAGCCTGTGGCGGTGCATGTCGCACCTGCCAGTTTGCGCAAGGCGAGCTAATACGCGCGTAAGGTAAGGTCTGGTTGGCTGAAAGCCTTCCTCGGATTATGGATACTGTGGCACAATGCCACCCGTGCGTGGATCGAGCTCGGGGCAATGCCCTTTACCGCTTTGTATTTTTCGCACTGTCTGCTAACCCTCCTCTGTACCGCGCTTGCTGATCGTGAAACGGCACGGCGGTAGCATGGCTGAGTGCTGTAATCGTTGTCCTTATTTAACGCCAGTGTTGATGGGCTTGACAATGCCTGACATGATCCCGGTTTGGGCAGTACCCCGTTGATTCAAACGCAGTTCCCTCTTCTCCATCTGCTACTTGAGCTGTTTCGGCATGTGGCTCTGAAGCGGCGTGTGCACATGCTATTGCTGCTCGTGTTCATGGTGGTCGCCTCATTTGCTGAGATGGTCAATGTCGGTCTTGTGGTGCCGTTCTTGGCGGCCCTTTCAGCTCCCGACAGAGTTTTCGACTTTGCGATCGTGCGTTCGGTTGCTGCCATGTTTGGCATAACGCAGGCCGGCCAAATGTTATTGCCCATGACATTTTTGTTTGCAGGGGCTGTTGTGGTGGCATGCGGAATGCGTCTGCTGTTGCTATGGGCTACCAGCGAGCTGAGTCATGCAATTGGAGCTGAATTCAGTATCGACATCTACCGACGGACCCTGTTTCAGCCCTATGCAGTACATATCAACCGCAATAGCAGCGAGGTGATCAGTGCGATCACGGCGAAGACGAATCACGTCATTGCCGTCATCATGCATGTCCTCACTTTGGCCGGTGCTGTGGTGATGATGCTGGCCATCCTGGTTGCGTTGCTGATGCTGGATCCGGTGATCGCCCTGGTTTCGTTTGGCGGCTTTGGTGCAATTTATGCACTCATCATCCAATCCACCAAACGCCGGCTGGTGTACAACAGTCAGTGCGCGGCACAGGAATCGACCAAAGTCGTGAAGACCCTGCAGGAGGGGCTTGGAGGCATCCGCGATGTCATCATCGACGGTAGTCAGGCGGCCTATTGCGAAGTCTATCGGAGTGCCGATCTGCCTTTGCGACAGGCGCTGGCGAGCACGGCCTTCATCAGCGCGAGCCCGCGCTTTGCTGCCGAGGCGCTCGGCATGCTGTTGATAGCCGGCATGGCCTATGCGCTGACGCAGCACGGCGGCATCGGCGGTGCCATCCCCATCCTGGGGGCTCTGGCGCTCGGCGCCCAGCGGGCATTGCCAGTGATGCAGCAGGCCTACAGTTCGATTGCCGGTATTCGTGGATCACAGTACTCGCTGCAAGATACCGTGGACCTGCTGAAGCAGCCACTGCCGGTGTGGATCAATGATCCCTTGCCAGAGCCTGTTCCTTTTACGTCCAGCATTCGCTTGGAGGGCATACGTTTTCGTTATGGCGAAGACAAGCCCTGGGTACTGCGCGATGTCGATGTGGAGATTCCGAAAGGCGGACGCATCGGCATCATCGGTGCGACCGGCTGCGGAAAAAGCACTTTGATGGATGTCGTCATGGGGTTGCTGGAGCCATTAGCCGGGCGAATGTTGATCGACGATCAGCCCATCACGGTACTGAATCAGCGAGCCTGGCAGCAGCATGTGGCGCATGTGCCGCAAGCTATTTTTCTCTCTGACAGCAGTATCGAAGAAAATATAGCCTTTGGTATACCGCGCGATCGTATTGACAGCGAGCGTGTGCGCCAAGCGGCTCGCCAGGCCCAGATCGCGGATCTGATTGAGGGCTGGCCCCAAGGGTATCAGACGCCGGTTGGCGAACGCGGCGTGCGACTCTCTGGTGGCCAGCGGCAGCGTATTGGCATTGCACGTGCTCTTTACAAGCGCGCCGACGTCATTATTTTTGACGAGGCGACCAGTGCGCTCGACAGCGAAACTGAGCAGGCAGTCATGCAGGCCATCGGTAGCTTGAGCAGCAACCTAACCGTTATCATCATCGCCCATCGCACGTCAACCCTGAAGGAATGTACCCGCATCATCGAGCTTGAGCGGGGAGGCATCAAAAGGGCTGGTAGCTATCGGGAAATTATCCAGCCTCACGCTCACCTATGACGCAGCACATGCCTTACGAAGTAATTCCCTACGGCCGCCAGGACATCAACCAGGCAGATATTGACGCAGTGGCCGCGGTATTGCGTGCTGACTTTCTCACCCAGGGGCCGGTAGTGCCTGCTTTCGAGCGAGCGGTGGCGCGCTATTGCGGCGCCCGCCATGCCGTTGCTACCAACAGCGCCACCAGTGCTCTGCATGTCGCCTGTTTGGCGCTCGGAGTCGGCCCGGGCGATGTCGTGTGGACGACGCCAATCACCTTTGTCGCCAGCGCCAATTGCGCGCTGTACTGCGGTGCTGCCGTGGATTTTGTGGACATTGATCCGCGCACGTACAACATGTGCCCCGAGCGGTTGGCGGAGAAGTTGAAGCAGGCCGAGAAAAGCGGTAAGTTGCCCAAGGTCGTCATTCCGGTGCATATGTGCGGGCAGTCCTGCGACATGGCAGCCATCCATGCGCTGGCAGTGCGATACGGCTTCAAGGTGATAGAAGACGCTTCGCACGCCATTGGCGGCAGCTACCGCGGCGATCCGGTCGGTTGCGGTCGATATAGCGACATCACTGTTTTCAGCTTCCACCCGGTGAAGATCGTCACTGCAGGCGAAGGCGGCATGGCCTTGACCAATGATGACGGCCTGGCGCGTCGTATGGCACTGGCCTGCAGCCATGGCATCACCAGTACGGCGTCGGAAATGACGTCGCGACCCGCTGAAGAAATGTGGAACTATCAGCAGATCTCGCTGGGTTTCAATTTCCGCATGACGGACATCCTCGCTGCGCTCGGCCTCAGCCAGATGCAGCGGCTCGACGACTTCGTGACGGCGCGCCACGCCATCGCAGATCGCTATGAGGAATGGCTGGACGGGTTGCCTATCGTGCGGCCGTATCAGCAACCGGACGCTCGGTCCAGCTACCACCTCTACGTCATCCGTCTCAAACCTGCGGATGTCAAGCGCAGTCAGCGCGAGATATACGAAAGCCTGCATGCGGCGGGTATACGTGTGAATCTGCACTATATCCCGGTCTATCGCCAACCGTATTACGAGGCATTTGGCTTCCGCCCCGGGTATTGCCCAGCGGCGGAACAGTACTACCGGGAGGCCATGAGCATCCCGATGTATCCCCAGCTGACCCAAGAGCAGCAGCGCCGCGTGGTCGATTTGATGAAAAAGGCAATGTCTATATGAAGCTTGCGGTTATCCCTGCTCGAGGCGGCAGCAAGCGGATTCCTCGAAAGAACATCAAGGAATTCAATGGCAAGCCGATGATTGCGTGGTCCATTGAAGCGGCGCTTGCCTGCGGACAATTCGACAAGGTGATCGTCTCCACCGACGATGCCGAGATCGGCGAAGTAGCGTCGAAGTTCGGCGCAGAAGTGCCCTTTGTCAGGCCCGCCGAGCTGTCCAACGACCATGCCGGTACCACCGAGGTGATCGGTCATGCTACCCAGTGGGCACTTGGTCAGGGCCATGATGTTCAGGCCGTCTGCTGCATCTACGCAACGGCGCCCTTCGTCCAGGCCGATGACCTGCGCCGCGGCTGGGACCTGCTGTCCGGCGGGGACTGGGACTATGCATTCACGGTGACCGAGTTTGTGGCGCCCATCTTCCGGTCTTTCCGTCAGGCGGCGCAGGGCGGCATTGAGATGTTTTTCCCGGAGCATTTCCTGACGCGCTCGCAGGACTTGCCGGTGGCGCTGCATGATGCCGGCCAGTTCTACTGGGGCCGGCCGCAGGCCTGGCTGGAGCGCCGGCGGGTTTTCGATCTGCGATCGGCGCCCATCATCATTCCGTCTTGGCGCGTCCAGGACATAGACACCGTCGAGGACTGGACTCGCGCTGAACTGATGCTGCGTGCCTTTACCTCGCTGAATCCGTCGGATTGATGCGGGTCCTGATCCGGGTAGATGCTACGCAGGAGTCCGGCTCCGGCCACGTGATGCGTTGCGCCGCGCTGGCGCAGCGCCTGCGCCGTGCCGGCGCCCAGGCCGACTTCGTTTGCGCCCCTTTGCCTGGGCGGCTGCACGACTGGTTGCTGCGGCAGTCCTATGGTGTGCACCTTCTGGACCCGCTGGACAGCGGCGCACCGGAAGGCTGGCGCAAAGATGCGCAGCAGACGGCGCAGGTTGCCCGCGCGCTTGGCGCCGTGGACTTGTTGGTGGTAGACCACTATGGTCTTGACCGACGCTGGGAAACCGCCATGCGTCCCCTGGTGCGGCGCATATTGGCCATTGATGACCTGGCGGACCGCGACCATGACTGCGACATTGTGCTGGACCAGAACCTGCACCGCGACGCGCCCGTCCGCTACCTGAACCGGGTGCCGGTGTCCACGCGGCGGTTCGTCGGCCCCGGCTATGCGCTGTTGCGCGAAGAGTTTGACGATCCGGCGCTGCTTCGGGCTCGGGACGGCGCGCTGCGCCAACTGCTGGTGTTCTTTGGCGGCACTGATCCGGGTAATCAAAGCCTGAAGCTCGTCGAGGCCTTGCGGGGCATGGGAACGCTGGCGCCGCAGGCCACGCTGGTGCTGGGCCCGGCCCACGGGCACCCTGAGGTGGTGCGGGCGCTGGCGTCCGGGGTGACCGGGCTCACCGTGCTGGACGCGACCGACAATATGTCGGCACACATGGCGCAGGCCGACCTGGCGATCGGCACCTGTGGCGTCGCCGCTTGGGAACGCTGCGCGCTGGGCCTGCCCAGTCTGGTCGTTGTCACCGCAGAGAACCAGCGCGAGGACGCGCAAATGCTGCATGCGATGGGCGCCGTGCTGAACCTTGGAGATGCGGCCGACGTGCTGGTGTCCGATTGGATCGATGCGTTGCAGTCGCTGCGGACCGCGCCGCATCGTCTGCAGGCAATGTCGGTGGCGGCTGCGCAGGTCATGCATGGGCGCAGCGCAGCGTTGGCAGAATTCGAAAACACACTCTTGAATGGCTGAGGCAGATCATCCCTTGTACCGTCACCTGCGTGATGCCTTCGGTGCCGCGCAGGTACTGCCCGTGGCGCGCGCGTCGCTGGGCTTGATGGCCAGTCTGCAGGTCTGGCGCGCGGGGGGCCACGCACCCGTAGTTGCGCTGTGCGCCAACGTATGCCACGACGTGGTGGCGGCCGTACTGGGAGCCGGCATGCGCCCACTGTTCCTGGACATGGACCCGGCCAGCGGACAGGTGCCCGAGTCCGAATGGCGGCGCGCGCGTGCACAGGGGGCTTCGGTGGCGCTGGTGGTTCATCTGTACGGCAATCCGTCAGATGTGGCCATGGTGAGAAGACACTTTCCTGCCGGGGACGCCCTGTTGGTGGATGACGCGGCGCAGGCGCTGGGCGTGCAGACGCCTACCGGTGCCGCCGGCGGTTTGGGGGACATTGGCTTGCTGTCATTTGGCCCGACCAAGCACATCAGCACCGGGGGCGCTGCGTTGCTGTTCCGTGCAAGCACGCTTGCGCAGGAGGTGCATCTGGCGCTGCAGGCGATCCCGATGGTGTCGGTGGCGGAGGCTGACAGGATGAGGGCGCAGTTTCGCAAGGGGCTGGAAAGGGCGCGCCAGCAATTGCGCGATACCGCAGGGCAAGATACCGCGGCGTTTGCCGGCCTGCTGGATGGATATACGCCGAGCCTGTCGGAGTGGCCAGGCACCGTAAACCCTGAAGCTACTTGGCAAGCGCTTCAGGGCTATGCGTCAGCACGACAGTCTCGTTGCGACAAGGCTGCGCTCTGGGCGCAGCTGTTGAGGGGCACTGGCCTGGAGTCGGTGGGCATGGGGCCGCAGTCCGTGCCCTGGCGCTTTGTCTGCCGGCTGCCTGGCTTGGCTTGGGCGGACCAGCACCGGCTTGGCCAGTCGATGCGCCAGGCGGGCCTTGATGTGAGCCATTGGTATCTGCCCGCGCACTGGATGTGCGGCGAAGTCGCCGGCAGCCTTCCCGGCGTGGAGCGATTGGCCCGCGAGGTATTCCAGTTCTGGCTGGACGACGCAAGCACGCTGGAGTCCATCCGGGCGCAAGCAGGGGCTGTCCATTCGTTGCTGGAGACGCTGCCATGACAGTGGGCCACGCATGGCAACCCCAAGGCGGAGTCTGTGTGATTTCGCAGCCGACGTTTCTGCCTTGGCTGGGCTGGTTCGACCTGGCGGACCAGGCTGACACCATGGTGATCCTGGACGACGTCGCGTTTTCCAAGCAGTCCTGGCAACAGCGCAATCGCATACGCACCGCGCGCGGGCTGGAGTTCCTCAGCGTGCCGGTGCGCACTACCGGGCGCCTGGGTCAGCGAATCGACGATTGCGAACTTGCGGACCAGCATTTCGTTCGCAAGATGATTGCGTCGCTGCGAACGAACTATGCAAAGGCGCGCGGGGCCGCCATGCTGGACGAGTTGGCCGAAGTGTTGGCGAAGGGCGCAGCGACAGGCAAGCTTGTGGAGCTCAACTGCGCGCTGATTGACTGGATCGCCGCTCGGCTGGAGGTGCAAACACCGATGGTGCGGGCGAGCACACTTAATGCTGGTGGCCAGCGGGGCGAGCATGTGGCCGTGCTGTGCGAGGCACTGCAGGCCAACAATTACCTGTCCCCTGCAGGTGCTCAGGACTACCTGCGGGAAGACCGCGCCGCATTTGAATTCCGTGGTATCGAAGTCTGGCTGCATGCCTACGATCACCCACAATATACGCAACGTCACGATCCATTCATGCCCTACGCCAGTGCACTGGATCTGATACTGAATGAAGGGGCACAATCGGGCTCCATCATGCGTTCCGGCCGCCGTCCACCCCAATTGTTGGGAGAGGTGCCCATGGAGAAGGAGCAAACAGATTGAAAATCGGTAACCATGAAATCGGGCGCCACCACGCGCCCTTCGTCATTGCAGAAATGTCCGGCAACCACAATCAGTCGCTGGACAGGGCGCTGGAAATCGTCGAGGCCGCGGCACGGGCCGGCGCCCATGGCCTGAAGTTGCAGACCTATACCGCCGACACCATGACGCTCGACATCGATGAGCGCGAGTTCCATATCGGCGACCCAGACAGCCTGTGGAGTGGCACCTCGCTGTACAAGCTCTACGGACAAGCCTATACCCCATGGGAGTGGCACGTGCCGATCTTCCAGCGCGCGCGCGAACTCGGCATCGTTCCTTTCAGCACGCCGTTCGACGACAGTGCGGTGGATTTCCTCGAGAGCCTGGACGCTCCCTGTTACAAGATCGCCTCTTTCGAGAATACGGACCTGCCCCTGATCCGCCGCGTGGCGGCTACCGGCAAGCCGCTCATCATCTCGACCGGCATGGCCAGCCTGGCCGAACTCGACGACACCGTGCGCGCCGCCCGCGAGGCCGGCTGCCGCGACCTGGTGCTGCTGAAGTGCACAAGCACCTATCCCGCCACGCCGGGCAACACCAACATCTTGACGCTGCCGCACCTGCGCGAACTGTTCGGCTGCGAGGTGGGCCTGTCCGACCACACCATGGGGGTAGGCGTCTCCGTGGCCAGCGTCGCGCTGGGGGCCTCGGTGATAGAAAAGCACTTCACGCTGCGTCGCGCCGATGGCGGGGTGGACAGCACGTTTTCCATGGAGCCGGAGGAAATGGCGCAGCTGGTCACCGAAAGCGAGCGTGCCTGGCAGGCCCTGGGGCAGGTGTCCTACGGCCCGACGCAGGCGGAGCGCAAGTCGCTGCAGTACCGGCGCACGCTGTATATCACGCGCGACCTCCAGGCCGGCGACGTCCTCAGCGAGGACAACGTCCGCGCCATCCGGCCGGGCCTGGGCTTGCCGACCAAGTATCTACCGGCGGTGCTAGGCCGCCGTGTGGTGAAGGATGTGCGGCGCGGCACCGCGCTATCCTGGGATCTGATCTGACATGGATACCCCCTGGTCGGTGTTGGTACTGGGCTGCGGCAACATTGCCGGCGGCTTCGATCAGGAGCGACCCGAGGATGCGCTGCCCTACACCCATGCCGGCGCCTATCGCCTCCATGGTGGTTTCTCCTTGCTCGCCTGTGTGGAACCCGACGCGGAGCGCCGTGCCGCGTTCATGCGACGGTGGTCGGTTCCCGCGGGCTTTTCAAATATGGCCCAAGCTGTCGCTGCCGGTGTGCGCGCCGACGTCGTAAGCATCTGTACGCCGACGGCCTGCCATGCGACGGATCTCGCGGCCGTGCTGGCGTCGCTGCATCCACGGTTGGTGTTCTGCGAGAAGCCCGTGACCGGTTCGGTCGACGAGACCGCGGCGTTGGTCGAGCAGTGTGAGCGCCTGGGCGTCGCGCTGGCGGTGAACCACAACCGGCGTTGGGACCCGGCACTCAGACGGCTGCGCGATGACATTCGCAGTGGGAAGCGTGGCAGTCTGCGCAGCGTGGTGGGCCTGTACAACAAAGGCATTCTGAATAACGGCTCGCATATGCTGGACCTGTTGCGGTTCCTGTTGGGCGAGTTGGATATTGTGTCGGTCGGACAGCCGGTGGCGGACTATTCCGACAGCGACCCGACGCTGCCGCTGACCCTGCGCGGCGCGGACGGTACGCCCATCGTGTTGGCGTGCGGCGATGCGCGCGACTTCGCCCTGTTCGAGCTGCAGTTCGTGTTTTCCAGCGGCGTGGTCTCCGTGGAAGACGGCGGCAGTCGCTGGCGCGAGCGCCGAGCCGTTCCCAGCGCGGACTTCGCCGGTTATGTGGCGCTGGACGAAGGGCAGATGGCGCCCGGCGGCGATGCCGAGTGCATGCTGGCCGCAGTAGACAACATCCACGGCTACTTGGCGCACGGCGCTGAACTCGCCAGTACGGGGTATAGCGCGCTGGCAGCGCAGCGGCTGTGCGAACAGGCGCGCCAGATGGCACACATTTGATTAGCAAACATACGGAGTGACGGACATGACCACCCCCCCATCCGAAAAACTGGCCCTGCTCGGCGGGCCACGCCTGATCCAGCACAGCTTCAAGCGTTACAACCCCATCGGTCGCGAAGAAGTAGAGGCCGCCAAACAGGTGGTCGAGAGCGGCGTGCTGTCCCAGTTCCTGGGCGTCTGGCACGAGGACTTCTTTGGAGGCCCCAAAGTGCGGGAATTCGAGCGCCAGTGCGCCGAATTCTTCGGCGTGCGCCACGCGATCACCGTCAATTCGGCCACATCGGGCCTGATCGCGGCCGTGGGCGCCATCGGCATAGAACCAGGTGACGAGGTGATCGTCAGTCCCTGGACCATGTGTGCCAGTGCCACGGCCATCTTGCACTGGAACGCGATCCCGGTGTTTGCCGATATCGAGCCCGAGACCTTCAACCTGGATCCCGCCTCCATCGAGAAGTGCATCACCCCCCACACGCGGGCGATCATGGCGGTGGATATCTTTGGCCATTCTGCCGACATGGACGCAATCATGGCCATCGCGCGCAAGCATGGCCTGAAGGTCATCTCGGACGCTGCACAAGCCCCGGGCGCGATGTACCAAGGAAAGTACACCGGAACGTTGGCCGACATCGGCAGCTTCAGCCTCAACTACCACAAGCACATCCACACCGGCGAGGGCGGGATACTGGTTACCAATGACGACGCGCTGTGTGAACGCCTGCAGCTGATCCGCAATCACGCCGAGGCGGTCGTGGGGGCCAAGGGCCAGGAAGACTTGTCCAACATGGTTGGCTACAACTTCCGTCTCGGCGAAATCGAATGTGCCATTGGAATCGAGCAGCTGCGCAAGCTGCCGGCCCTTGTGGCGACTCGGCAGCGGGCCGCAGACCTTCTGACCGCCGGCCTGCGCGGCCTGCCCGGGCTCAAGACGCCGCTGGTCCGACCGGACTGTACCCACGCCTACTATGTGTACCCGATGGTGCTCGACGTCGATTTGCTGGGCGTGAGCCACGAGCGGATCTGCGCTGCGCTGACGGCCGAGGGCGTCGAGGGACTCTCGCCGCGCTACGTCAACGTGCATATGCTGCCGATGTACCAGAAGAAGATCGCCTATGGCTCACGCGGCTTCCCCTGGACCTCCGAAATCTGCCGCCGCGAGGTGGACTACAGCCACGGCATCTGCCCGGTGGCGGAAACGCTGCAGGAGAAAAATTACCTGGGGTTCGCGATGTGCCTCAACGACCTGACGGATGACGACGTGGCGCTGATGGTGGCGGCGTTCCGCAAGGTGTGGGGACAGATGGGCAGGCTGGCCTGACTTCCAGGGGAATCTACGGGTGAGCAGCACTTGGGAGGTGGCGGAATGCGGGGATCTCGCACGCTGGGATGAGTTCGTCATGGGGTCGCCGCAGCGCAGCGTGTTCGTTCAGTCACGTTTCCTGCAGGCCTTGCAGGCGGACTTCCGTTTGCTGGTCTGCCTCGAACAGGGCCACATCCTGGCGGGCGCCGTGGTCATGATGGACGAACGGGGGCTGCCCATGCGATCCGTGTTCCCGTTCACACAGTACCAAGGGGTGCTGTTTGCGGACCATGCGGGATTGCAGACCCACAAGCGCCAAGCGCGAGAATTCCGCCTCGCCGAATGCCTGGTGGCGGGCCTGACAGAGCGGTATGCGGGACTTTGTCTTTGTCATTCCTGGCGCATGCCGGACCTGCGCGCCTTCCAATGGCACAACTACCATGTGCCGGGCGGGCCCCGGTTTCGCCAAGATCTGCGCTACAGCGCGGTCCTGACGCGCGAGGCCTGGGAAAGCCCGCAGACCCACCTAGCCGCGGTGCGCAGCGTGAGGCGCCAAGAGTACAACAAGGCGATCCGTGGGCTGCAACTGGTAGAGCAGGCTGACGAGGAAATACTGGTCGAGTTGTACCGGCGTACCTTCGAGCGGCAGCAGATTGCAGTGCCAGCCCAGGAAATCCAGCTGGTCCGAGCCTTGCTTAAAGCTTCGTGCGCAGGGGGATTTGGCAAGATGGCCGTGGCGACACTGCCGGACGGCACGCCGGTCTCCGCCGTCCTGTTTCTGCGGGACGACCGCAGCGCCTACTATCTGTTCGGGGCAAACGACCCACAGTACCGTCACTGTTTTGGCGGGACAATGCTCCTGATGCACATGATCGCGGACGCCTTTGGGCGTGGCTGCCAGGAAGTCGACTTGGTCGGGGTGAACTCGCCCAACCGGGGGGACTTCAAGCTCAGCCTCAATGCGGAACTGCGCCCTTACTTCATCAGCACATTGGAGGCTGCGTGACATCGCCGGACTTCGCTTCGTTGCCTCAACCGGTCGGAGTCGTTGCGCACGATGCCGGTGCCGCCAACCTGCTCGCGGCCTGGGTTGCCGAGGCGGAACTGGGCCCTCTGCAGGGCTGCTTGGCCGGGCCGGCCAGCGCAATCTTTGCCCGAAGTGTTCCCGGATTGCAGTCGCAGCCGCTGGCCGAACTCGTGGGGCAGTGCCGGACGATCATCAGCGGCACAGGGTGGGCGAGCGACCTGGAGCACGAGTCGCGGCTCAGCGGCCGGCAGGCCGGATGCCTGAACATCGCGGTCATCGACCACTGGACCGATTACCGCGCACGGTTCGTCCGCTCCGGTCAGGAAGTCCTGCCCGACGCCATCTGGGTTGCCGACGCCGATGCACTGCGACTGGCACAGTCGGAATTTCCCGGCCTGGCGGTTACCGCATGGCCCAACGCCTATCTGCGGGGCCAGGCTGCGGCGGTTTCCCGGCGCGAACCAGACTATGCCGAGCGCGCGAGCCATGTCCTGTACCTCCTGGAGCCTATCCGCGACGACTGGGGGCCACTACCGGTCCCGGGTGAGTTCATGGCACTGGATTACTTCGTGCAACACCTTGCGGCGCTTGCCCTGCCGCAGCCCGTCCGCTTGCGGTTGCGTCCCCATCCATCCGATCCCCACGGGAAATATGATGCGTGGCTGCAGAGGAATGCCGCGCTGCGACCGGAATTGGACGCCAGTTCCACGCTGGAAGAAGCGCTGGCCTGGTCGGGTACAGTGGCTGGCTGCCAGACCTACGCCATGGTGGTCGCGCTCGCCGCGGGCCGGCGTGTGGTCTGTACCATTCCGCCGGGTCGACCTGCGTGTGCGCTACCTCAGGCCGGCATCGTCCGCCTGGCCCAACTGGATGCTTGAGTGCCAATGAAATACTGCAAAAGTTGCCTGCAGCCCGATACGCGGCCCAACAGTCGCTTCAATGACGAAGGCATATGCCCGGCCTGCCACTATGCCGGCCTGGTCGTGCATGTGGACTGGCAGGAGCGGTACGAGATCATGCAGGATCTGCTGCGCCAGTTCCCGCGACGTAAAGGGCAGCATTTTGATTGCATCATCGGCGTCAGCGGAGGCAAAGACAGCACTCGCCAGGCTTTGTTCGTGCGCGATAAGCTGGGGCTCAACCCGCTGCTGGCCTGCCTGAGCTACCCGCCGCAGCAAGTGAGCGAACGGGGCGTACGCAACGTATCCAACCTGATCAACCTGGGCTTTGACGTGGTCCTGTCCACGACGGCGCCGGAAACCTGGCGTTCGCTGATGCGAGAGAGCTTCCGTCGCTTCACCAATTGGGCCCGTTCCACGGAGCTGGCGCTGTTTGCTTCGGTACCGCAACTGGCGATCCGGTACAACATACCTCTGATCTTCTGGGGGGAAAACCCAGGGCTGCAAGTGGGAGACCTCAAGACGCTGGGGCGCACCGGCTACGACGGGAACAACCTGCGGTACATGAACACACTGTCCGGCGGCGCGATGAACTGGATGCTGGAGTCCGGTCACGATATCCGCGACCTGCATCCATTCGTCTACCCGACGACGGAAGAGTTTGACGCGGCCGGGCTGCAGATCGTCTATCTGGGCTGGTTCATGGGTGACTGGTCGGAAGTGAACAATGCCATGTATTCCACGGTGAATGGATTGGAGATCCGCGAGGACACGGTCGAGAACACCGGGGACCTGTACGGCATCACCGCCCTGGACGAGGAATGGGTCACCCTCAATCAGATGATCAAGTACTACAAGTTCGGATTCGGGCGCGTGAGCGATTACGTGAACGAGGACATCCGCGTGGGTCGGATCACCCGGGAGCAGGGTGTGAAGCTGGTCGAGCAATACGACGATGCTTGCAGCCCGGCCTACATCGCCAGTTTCTGCGAGTACATCGGGATCAGCGTCGACCAGTTCTGGGAGCAGGTCCATTCGTCGCTGAACCGGGATTTGTTCTACATCGACGACGGTGGCCGCATCCGCCGCAAATTCAAGGTGGGAGTGGGATTGTGAAGCCAATCACCGTCGGTTTGATCGACTACGGCATGGGCAACCATGCGTCGGTAACGCACAGCCTGCGCGACATCGGGCTGCGGGTACGCGCCAGCGACGATCCGCAGGCCCTTGACCAGGCCGACCTGCTGCTGTTGCCGGGAGTGGGCGCCTTCCCCGCTGCCATGCAGGAGCTGCATCGGCGCGGCCTGGTGTCCTACCTGCAGGAGCAGGCCCGTGCGCGCCGCCCTATCATGGGCATCTGCCTGGGAATGCAGTTGCTGACCAGCGCGTCCTATGAGCATGCCCATACCACGGGGCTTGACCTGATCCCGGGCGACATCGTCCCGTTCAGTGATGGGGGATGGCACATCGGCTGGAACACGCTGGAGGTGGCCCACGAGGACGCGCAGCTGCAGTCCAGTGATGGCAAGGCGTTCTATTTCAACCACTCGCTTTACTTTCGCGGGGCCGACGAATTCCAAGCCGCGCGAACCCGCCACGCCGTGCCGTTCGCATCGGTGATACGGCGTGGCAGCGTGGTGGGGCTGCAGTTCCACCCGGAAAAAAGCCAGGGCGCAGGCCGGGAACTGCTGCGCAGCCTGGTAGAAGGACTTGTTCATGCTTAAGAAGCGCCTGGTGGGGGTGGTTACCGTCCGCAATGGCTGGGCGGTGCAGTCGTTCGGCTACCGTCGCTACCTGCCGCTAGGCCGGCCGGAAACGCTGGTCGAGAACCTGGACCGATGGGGTGTTGACGAAATTCTGGTGCAGTCCATCGACCGCACCACTGCCGGGCTCGGCCCGGACTTCGACTTGCTGGACCGGCTCGCGCGCCTGGGCCTGGGCACGCCGCTGATCTATGGCGGCGGCATCCGAGACGCCGAAGATGGTGTGCAGGTGGTCCAGCGAGGGGCGGACCGCGTCACCGTGGATACCCTTCTGCATGACGACCTGTCCATGGTGCGGCGCCTGAGCGATCAGTTGGGCGCACAGGCCGTCATCGCGGCCATGCCGGTGACGGCCGCCGCAGGGGGGCTGCTGCACCTGGACTATCGCCGGCGCGAGGAATTCCCCTGGCCGGAAGCGGTGGCCCAAGCCATAGAAGGCGGCGTCGTGTCGGAGGTGCTGCTGGTCGACTGGCGCCACGAGGGTTCACCGGCGGCATTCGATGAGGCCATCGTCAACGCCATGCCTTGCAAGGGCGCCGCGCTGATCGTGTTCGGCGGTATCAGCCAGGTGGCGCAGATGCGTTCGCTGCTGGCGCGCCCGCAGGTCGCCGCCATTGCCGTGGGCAACTTCCTCAGCTACCGTGAGCATGCGGTGCAGGAATACCGCAACGAACTGGCCAGCGCCGCGCTGCGACCGTCCACTTACGCCACCGAATACTCCCTGATCCGAGATGTCTGAACTTCAGTTCTGCCGGCGCTGCCTGTACAGCACCGCCCACCCCCTTGGCCTGACCCTGGATCACGAGGGCATCTGTTCCGGTTGCCGCATCCACGAGGAAAAGGACCGGCTGGACTGGGACGCGCGCTGGGAAGCCCTGCGCGCCCTCGTGCAACCCTACCGGGATCCCACGGGCCGCAACTATGACTGCATCGTGCCGGTGTCGGGCGGCCAGGACTCCCATTACATTGTTTGGCTGGTCAAGGTGCGCCTGGGACTCAACCCGCTGCTGGTCACCTACAACAAGTACTTCAACACCCCTCTGGGCATACGCAACCTGGCGAACCTGCGGACCCGGTTCAATTGCGACATCCTGTACCAAAACGTCAATCCGACCGCTGTCAAGAACATCACGCGGGAAACCCTGCGCCAGTTCGGCAGCGTGTACTGGCCGATCCTGGCCGGTCACACGGTGTTCCCGGTGCAGACCGCTGTGCGATACCGCGTGCCGCTCATCATCTGGGGTGCACACCAGGGGCTGGAACAGGTCGGCATGTTCTCGCACGAGCACGAAGTCGAGATGAGCCGCCGCTACCGCAAAGACCACGACCTGATGGGGCATGAGGCCGATGACCTGCTCACGGTGTTCAATACCCTCAAGGAAAGCGATGTCTGGCAGTACCGTTATCCGGACGACCGGGACCTGCACGCCGTAGGAGTACGTGGCATCTACTTGGGGAACTATGTGCGCTGGGATCCCAAGGCGCAGCATGAGCAGATGATCCGCGACTACGGCTACAAGACGGCCGCCTTCGGCCGGACTTTCGACTGCTACGACCATGTCGACTGTTTCAACTACATGGACCTCCACGACATTCTGAAGCTTTGCAAGCATGGTTACTCCAAGGTGACGGACCATGCCTCGCGTGAAATCCGCTTCGGTCGCATCGACCGCGATCAGGGACTGGCGCTGGTGCGCCGCCACGAGCAGGAGCCGGCCCGGTACCTCGACCAGATCTGCGAGTGGCTGGGCATGCACCCGAAGTCGCTGCAGTTCGTCATGAACGAGTTCCGCAACACCGATTTCTGGGTCGAGGAGTCGCCGGGCCGCTGGCGCTTCAACGGATGGAGTACACGCCAGGGCGGGTGCGCTGAGGCACCCGTGCTGCAGGGGGATGCGTACTTTCTGGCCAATGACCGCCTTGAATACAATGCCGGCCCCGGCTACGTCACCATTGGCAAGGGCTATCCATGACATGGAACAACAAGGAAAGATGACAGCATGAACTACAAGACTGAGCAGGAACACTTCTGGTCCGGCGACTTCGGCGACGGTTACCTCAACCGCAACAACGACGAGCAACTGGTGGTCAGCCGCATGGTGCACTTTGGCCGTTTCCTCCGGTCGGCGCCGCTGGTGGGTTCCATCATGGAGCTTGGCTGCAACGTCGGCATGAACCTTCAGGCGCTGAAGCGGCTCAACCCGGGGTTCGATATCGCAGCCTACGAGATCAACCCCAAGGCGGCGCAGATGGCGCGCGACCTCGGTGTCGCCGAGGTAACCACCGGGACCGTGATCGAACCCATCGACACCGGGCGCACTTATGACCTCACCTTCACCAGTGGCGTCCTCATCCACATCAACCCCGAAGCGCTCGGTGACGTCTACGACAACCTCTATCGCCTGTCGAACCGGTACATCCTGATCAACGAGTACTACAACCCGACGCCAGTGTCGGTCGAATACCGAGGCTCCAGTGACCGCTTGTTCAAGCGCGATTTCGCCGGTGAACTGATAGACCGCTACGGTCTGCGCCTGCTGGACTACGGCTTCCTGTACCGCCGGGACAACTACTTTCCGCGTGACGACTCGAACTGGTTCTTGCTTGAGAAGCCGGCGCGCCCCTAACACACAACCAACGGAAACACGGCATGTACAAACATACGGAAGAGGCGTGGCTCACTTGGAGCGAAATCAACCAGATCCAGAAGCGGCGACGCATCGTCTTTTTCGGCCGCGGCGAATGGATGGAGAAATCGCTGCCCTACCTGATCGCACCCGCCGCCTACGTGGTCGACAACAACCGCTACGAGCAGGGCCAGGTGGAGCAGGGCCTGCACATCCATGCGCCGGACAAGCTGACGTCGGAGGATCTGGACTCCGTCTTCGTCATCATCACCACCAACAGTTTCCCCGACGTTGACCGGCAACTGCGCAGCTACGGCATGCTGCCGGGCATCCATTTCTGCGTTTCCCCGTCGCTGAAGAACTTTCAGGTGACTTCGCGCGTCCATGGTCATAGTCAGACCATCCATTTCACCTGCTCCGACCAGCCGGACCGTGGCGGTGGCTTCTACAGCTACGACATAGCGACGCGCGAGAAAACGCAGCTCATAAAAGGCCATTGCCACGGCATCGCGCAAAGTGGCGACATCGTGGCCCTGGTGGATGACCTGGTGGGCGTGCGCATCATGAACACCGACCTGGAGACCCTGCGTGTCATCGACATGCCACCCAAATCGCGTCCGCATGGCATCGCGATCTGCGGGCAGCGCCGCCAAGTGTTCGTGAATTTCTCGGGGCGCGATGCGGTGGGCATCTACGACATCGACACCGGAGCCTTCCAGGGCGAGATCCAGATTTCCGAAAAATTCCAGAAGACCGGCGTCGCGCAACACCACATCAACGACTGCACCGTGTACGGGGACTACCTCTACCTGAGCATGTTCTCCGGGTCCGGCAACTGGAAGATCGGCATGTACGACGGGGTCGTCATGCAGTTCGATATCGACTCGCGCAAGTGCCTCGGGCCGGTAGCCATAGACCTCTGGATGCCGCACACCCCCATCGTCATCAACGGCGTGCTGCACTACTGCGACTCGATGCGTGGCATCGTCTCCGATACGACATGGCGGTCCATGACCCAGCTGACCGGGTTCGTGCGTGGTATTACCTATGACGGCATCTACTACTACATCGGACAAAGCGCCCACCGGTATATCGACCGGCGCGCGCAGACGACCAACAACATCTCGCTGGACACCGGAATCTTTCTGGTGGATGCGGTCAACAAAGTCACCAAGTTCTTCTCTATTCCGGACCTCACGGACATCAATAGCGTCATCTACATCAAGAAGGATTGAGGTACTGCAGGAAATGACCATGGCCTGGAGCGGAACGATGGCGCAACAACGAAAGGCCTGCCTGTGACCGACGCGCCGGTGCGGCGTCGCGTGGTGCTGCACCAACGGCTGGGGCTGGGGGGATGGCTGCTTGCCTGGGCGACGGGCCGCAGCTGCCTGCATGGCGGGCAGACGTTCGCGCTGCGCCAGTGGCTGAAGCGGAATCCTGGCGCGGGCAACACGGCACGACCACTGAGCTACGGTGATCTGGATCACAGCCCGGGCGTTCGGCGCAATGCCTATGCATTGGCGCTGCAGCAGTCTCAGGCGATTGGCCAGCGGCTCCGACCCTTGTCTGAGCGGGTGGAACGGGAGCTAGGCGTGGACATGGCCCTGGTGGTGCGCAAGTTCCTGGTGGAGACGCTCTTCGCAAGCTACGAATTTCAGGGGCTGGCGCACCAGTACCAGCGAGAGCATCCACAGGCAGTGCTCGCGCTGGAACCTATTCCCGGCGATGCCGGGGCCGGCGCAGGCAGCGCCCGCAAGCGCTGGCCCGGGGTCCGCTATCTGTCCGGCCTGCTGGCGCTGCCCCTGTATGCCTGGGCGTTCGTCCGGCGGCATTTCGACTCCTCGGAGGCGGTGCTTGAAGACGCAGTCATCTGCGAAGTCGACGGCCCCAAGATGCTGGCCATGTTCCTGGACCTGTTTGGCGGCCGTGCCGACCTGTGCTTCGTCACCGAACCCCAGTATCGGCACCACTTCACCGAACAGCAGATCCGCACGCATCGCATTGCGTCCCGCAGCCTGGGGCCGCTGGCGCGGGCGCGGCTGCACGCACTGCGCCGCATCTTCGTCGAGGAAGGCTGGTCCTGCCGGCGCGACTGGGCGCCTTTGGGTGGTTTGCTGTTCGAACTGTACGGAACCCTGGCGCGTGGCCTGCTGCAGACCGTGCCGGCGCGTCGCTGCACCTACTTCGCGTACGAACACCTGTTTACCTCGAAGGCGGTGCGCAACGAATTCATGCGCGTGGACGGCAACCGGACCGTGTCAGTGCCGTACGGAACCCATGTCGACAGCCATTTTTTCGCGCCGTCCTTTGGGTACAACTACGACATACTTTGCTCTTCCGGCGAACTGCAGGAACAGGTCTACCGACTGCAGCAGGCGCGGACCCCTGTCGTGTTGCGTACCGGGCCCTACGAGGCCAACCAGTCTGAGCGGCCGGACGCGGGGCGGGCAGCGCGCATTGCGCCGCTGGCTGCATTTCGTGGTGAAGCGACCACCATCACCATTCTCTCCAGTGGCATCCAAGATGAAACCCGCACTGGCGAAGTCAAGCTCATGGAGCTGGCGCGCCGGCTGGCGATGCAGCCCGGGGTTCGGGTATTCCTGCGACCTAAGCCGGTGCCTCCACCCGAGAAGTTCCGCGGCTTTTACGATGACGCGTGCGCGGGCGTTCCGGGCATGCTTCTTACGGGACCGGAGTACCGGCTGACCGATTTCCTTGGCGTCACGGACTTGTTTGTCACCTTCTGGTCGCATTCTGCGGCAGACCTGTGTGCTGCGGGAGGGGCTGTCGTAAGCATTGATTTCATGGACGACGACGCGGTGCCCCTTTGGCAGACCGACCAGCCGGATTGCTTCCTGCCCGAGGCAACGGCGTTCGACCGAATCATGGACTGGGTGGCGGATAATCCACCAGGGACCCGGGCCGTCCATGCCGCGCGCATGGAGGCCTTGCGCGGCCGGCTCTGCCAGCGTGCGACGGACTTCAATGCTTACAAGGCCGCACTGCTGAAGCAACTCCAGCCGTGGATGCCAGCCGAGGCCCGGGCGTCATCCGGTATCACTGAAATATGAAATACAAAAAGATCCTTGTCACCGGTGCCGACGGCTTCATCGGCTCTCACCTGACCGAAGCCCTCGTGCGCCGCGGCTATGACGTGCGCGCCTTCGTGCTGTACAACTCCTTCAATTCCTGGGGCTGGCTCGACCAGTGCGGGCCAGACGTGCGGGGCCGTTTTGAGGTCTTCGCCGGCGATATCCGTGACCCGCACGGCGTACGTGCCGCCATGGAGGGCTGCGACGCGGTACTGCACCTCGCGGCGCTCATCGCCATCCCGTATTCCTACCACTCGCCCGACACCTACGTCGACACTAACGTCAAAGGCACGCTGAACGTCGTACAGGCGGCTCGCGAGCTTGGAGTCGGACGTGTCGTCCATACCTCGACTAGCGAGGTCTATGGCAGTGCCCAGTTCGTGCCGATCACTGAAGAGCACCCGCTGCGGGGCCAGTCACCCTATTCGGCCAGCAAGATCGCCGCGGACCAGATCGCCTATTCCTTCTGGGCATCCTTCGAGACGCCGGTGGTCATCGCCCGCCCGTTCAATACGTACGGGCCTCGCCAGTCGGCGCGGGCTGTTATCCCGACGGTCATCTCCCAGATCGCTGCCGGCCAGCGGCAGATCCGCCTGGGTGCGGTGACGCCCACGCGCGACTTCAATTACGTGCAAGACACGGCGGGCGCATTCATCGCGGCGCTGGAGTCCGATGCTGGTCTGGGCGAGGTGGTGAATTTCGGCAGCAACTACGAAATCTCGATTGGCGACACCGTCGGGCTCATCGCGCAGATCATGCAGACCGACGTCGAGGTCGTGACCGACGAAGTGCGGCTGCGCCCCGGAAAGTCCGAAGTCGAGCGCCTGTGGGCGGACAATGCCAAGGCCAGGGCGCTGTTCGGCTGGCAACCGGTCTATGGCGGGCCCGAAGGCTTCCGCCGCGGCTTAGCCGAGACCATCGCCTGGCTACGCCAGCCCGAGAACTTGCGCGGCTACCGGGCCGACGTCTACAACATCTGACCGTATGGGCGACCGTACCAATATCCAAGGCCCGCTGTCGGCATCCGTCGTAGCTGCGATACAGCGGGTGATCGGCGCCGCGCCGGCTGCACTGCACGAACCTCGGTTCGCTGGCCGGGAATGGGAGTACCTGCGGGAATGTCTGGATTCCACTTTCGTATCCTCAGTCGGTAAGTTCGTCGACCGATTTGAGACGGACTTGGCCGACTACACCGGCGCGGCGCACGCAGTGGCCACGGTCAATGGCACCGCGGCGCTACACGTGGCGCTCATGCTAGCGGGAGTGCAGCCGGGTGACGAAGTGATCATCCCGGCGCTGACCTTCGCGGCGACAGCCAACGCGGTGACCTATTGCGGGGCGGTTCCCCATTTCGCCGACAGTGACCCGGCGACGCTGGGCATAGACCCGGTCGCGTTGCGCGAATGGCTGCGTCACAGAACCGAGATGCGCCAGGGCGTGTGCACGCACCGCGCATCCGGGCGGCCGATCCGCGCAATAGTTCCCATGCATGTGTTTGGCCATCCTTGCGACATGGAAGGCATCTGCGCGACCGCTCAGGAGTTCCGCCTGGTGGTGGTGGAAGATGCGGCCGAGTCGCTGGGCAGCGTGTACCACGGCCGCCATACCGGCACTATCGGGCAACTGGGCACCCTCAGTTTCAACGGTAACAAGACCATTACCACTGGCGGCGGCGGCGCCATCCTTACCAATGACCCTGCGTTGGCGCGCCGGGCAAAGCATCTGACGACTACGGCCAAGATCCCCCATGCCTGGGAGTACCGGCACGACGCGGTGGGATACAACTATCGCCTACCCAATTTGAACGCAGCGCTAGGGTGCGCACAGCTCGAGCAACTCCCTGCGTTCGTGGACGCCAAGCGCGCGTTGCACGAGCGCTACCACGATGCCTTCGCCGGAGTGGCGAGCGTGCGGCTACTTGACGAACCGGCCGGCAGCCGCAGCAATTACTGGCTGCAGGCTTTGGTGCTGGCCCCGTCCGTGGCCGAGCAGCGCGACGCCGTGCTGGCGGCGACTAACGCCGCAGGCTGCATGACACGCCCCATCTGGACGCTGATGCACGAAATGCCGCATTTCGCGGCATGCCCGCGGATGCCACTGCCGGTGGCGACGGACTTGGCTGGGCGCGTCATCAATATTCCGAGCAGCCCTGGGCTGCAGATGGGTGGAGTGGAATGACCGATATCCTGCTGCTGGGTGCGGGTGGCCATGCACAATCCTGCATTGAGGTACTGGAGAAGGCCCACGGTTTTCGGATTGCTGGCCTTGTTGGGACGCGGGACCAGTTGGGGCGGTCCGTGCTCGGCTATCCCGTACTAGGTACCGACGAGGACCTGCCAGTCCTGTCCAGACGTGTGCGCTATGCGTTGGTCTGCGTAGGCCAAATCCAACCCACGCAGCTACGCGCCAGGCTGTTCGCGCAGGCGCGTTCGTTGGGATTCGAGCTGCCGGTGGTCATAGCTGACGACGCCCAGGTTTCGCGGCATGCTGTGTTGGGGAGCGGGACCATCGTGATGCATGGTGTGGTCGTCAATGCCGGTGCCCAGGTCGGCGCGAACTGCATCTTGAATACGCGATGCTTGGTGGAGCACGGGGCGCAGGTGGCGGACCACTGTCATATCGCCACGGGCGCCATCGTCAATGGCGACTGCCAGGTGGGCGAGGGGAGCACCCTGGGCAGTGGTTGCGTGCTGCGCGAGGGGGTTCGCCTTGGTAGGGGCTGTCTGGTTGGTATGGGGCTCGCGCTCCGCCATGACCTACCGGACTGCGGCGTGTTTACCGGTCAGCGTAAGGAGGCATGCCAATGAAGACACTGGTGATTGCCGAAGCAGGCGTGAACCACAATGGCGACATGGACTTGGCTCGTCGGCTGGTGAACGTTGCCGCCGACGCCGGGGCCGACCTGGTGAAGTTCCAGACCTTCAGCGCGGACCGGCTGGCGTCGGCGTCGGCTAGGAAGGCCGAATATCAGTCGCGGACGACGGGGGAGCAGGAGTCGCAGCGCGACATGCTACGGCGGCTCGAGCTGTCGGAGCCGCAGCACCACGCGCTACAGGAACAGTGCCTCACGCGGGGCATCGGATTCTTCTCCACCGGCTTCGACATCCAGAGCGTCGACCTGCTGGTAGACATCGGCCTGCGACTATTCAAGATCCCGTCGGGAGAAATTACCAACTTACCCTACTTGCGGCACATTGGCGGGCTGGGCGGCGACGTGCTGCTGTCTACTGGCATGGCTAGCCTGGGTGACGTGGAGGCCGCGCTGGCAGTGCTGCTTCAGGCCGGCACGCCCAGGGACCGCATCACCGTGCTGCATTGCACCACCGAATACCCGGCGCCAATGGATGGGGTCAACCTCCGGGCCATGGTGTCCATGGGGCAGGCCTTTGGCGTGCGTTATGGCTATTCCGACCATACGGAAGGTATTGAGGTGGCAGTCGCTGCGGTGGCCCTGGGGGCCTGCGTTATCGAGAAACATATTACGCTGGACCGCAACCTACCGGGGCCGGACCACCAGTCGAGTCTGGAGCCCGGGGCCTTCCGAGCCATGGTCGGTGCGATTCGCAACATCGAGCAGGCATTAGGTGACGGCATCAAGCAATGCACGCCAGCGGAACGCGCCAACATGGCGGTCGCTCGTAAGTCACTGGTGGCGGCTTGTGCCATTGCCCAGGGCGAACGGTTCCATCCGGGCAACGTCGCATGCATGCGGCCTGGCACCGGTCTGTCGCCTATGCTCTGGGACAAGGTGATGGGGCGCACGGCCATGCGAGGATTCCATCCGGGCGAACTGATCGATCTATGAAGCGCCTCATCTGCGTTATCACCAGCACTCGCGCGGACTACGGCCTACTGCGCTGGCTCATGCAGGGCATTCAGGACGACCCGAAACTGCAGTTGCAGGTGCTTGTCACTGGCATGCACCTCTCGCCCGAATTTGGTCTGACTTGGCAGGCCATCGCGGACGATGGCTTTGCCATAGACAGCAAGGTCGACCTGCTGCTGAGCGGCGACTCTCCGGCGGCTGTCGCTAAGTCCATGGGGCTCGGCCTGATCGGATTCGCCGATGCCTTTGCTGGACTGCGGCCAGATCTGGTAGTGCTGTTGGGGGATCGGTTCGAAATATTCGCTGCCGCGGCCGCGGCGTTGGTGGCGCGGATCCCGGTGGCCCACCTGCACGGCGGCGAAACCACAGAAGGTGCGTTCGACGAGGCGTTCCGTCATTCGATCACCAAAATGTCCCAGATGCATTTTGTCGCGCACGGAGACTACCGGCGCCGGGTACTGCAATTGGGCGAGGATCCGGCGAAGGTCTGGGTGGTAGGTGGACTGGGCGTGGACACACTGCGCCGCACCCAACTGTTGGACCGGTCTTCGCTAGAAGCCTCGCTCGGAATGTCACTGGGGCTAAGGAACCTGCTGGTGACCTTCCATCCCGCCACTCTGGAAGAAGGCGGTGCCCGTGCGCAGATGCAGGCGCTGCTTGACGCCCTGGCGCCGCGTTCCGACACTCAACTGATTTTCACCTTGCCCAATGCCGACACGCAGGGGCGGGAACTCGGTGCCATGATTCGCGCCTTTGCCAGCCGGCACCCCAACGCCCACGTGTTTACATCCCTGGGCCATATCCGGTACCTCTCCTGCATCGCACAGGTCGATGGGGTGATCGGCAATTCGTCCAGCGGCCTGCTGGAGGTTCCCAGCTTTCGCAAGGGAACCGTCAATATCGGCGACCGACAGCGCGGTCGTCTGAAGGCGAACAGCGTAATCGACTGCGATCCGACCGCCGCCGCGATCAGCCAGGCGTTGGAGCGCTTGTATGCGCCCCAGTTTCAGCAGGTATTGGCCGGTACCGTCAATCCCTACGGCGATGGCGGGGCAAGCGAAAAAGTACTGGCCGTGATCCGTGACATCCCCTTAGCGGGCCTGGTGAAGAAGCCTTTCCATGATTTCGCGGTATCAGGGGAGCCCCGATGAGCAAGCAGGACGCACGTTGGAAACAGGCCATCTTGCCAAGGGACGCTACATTGCTCCAAGCGATCCGAAACTTGGACCAGGTAGCGATCAAAATCGTCTTGGTCGTCGACGCTGACGGGGCGCTGGCTGGAACCGTATCCGACGGCGATATCCGGCGGGGGCTGCTGCGCGGGCTGGGCATGGAAAGCACGGTCGCCGAGGTTATGCATGCCAACGCGCTGGTTGTCCCGCCTGAAATGGGGCAGGAGTTGGTGCGCCAGCTTATGGTGGCCAACAAGATTCAGCAGGTGCCGGTGGTCGACGATTGCTTCAGGGTTGTCGGTCTGCACCTTTGGGACGAAATGCTGGTGCCCGGCGCGCGCACCAATCTGATGGTGATCATGGCTGGCGGCATGGGCACCCGGCTACGGCCGCATACCGAGAACTGCCCCAAGCCGCTGCTACCAGTGGCCGGCAAGCCGATGCTCGAGCACATTATCGAACGTGCGTATGGCGAGGGGTTCCGCCGATTTGCGCTAGCGATCAAGTACCTGGGTCACATGATTGAGGGCTACTTCGGGGATGGCTCCCGACTGGGGGTGCAGATCGATTACCTGCGCGAGCAGGAGCCACTGGGTACCGCCGGTGCACTTAGTCTACTGGACCCCATTCCGCAGGAGCCGGTGATCGTCACCAATGGAGATGTACTTACCGACATCCGCTATGGCGAGCTGCTGGATTTTCATGTCAGTCACCACGCCGAAGCCACTATGGCGGTGCGTGTCTACGAGTGGCAGCATCCGTTCGGCGTGGTTCATACCCGTGGTGTCGACATCGTCGGCTTCGAGGAAAAACCGGTTTCGCGGTCGCACATCAATGCGGGTATCTACGCGCTGGACCCGTCGGCCCTGTCCCTGCTTGGACGGGGTGGGCACTGTGACATGCCCACGCTGTTTGAGCGGCTGCAAGCCGCGGAACGGCGTACGGTCGCCTACCCGATGCATGAGCCGTGGCTCGACGTTGGCCGCCCGATCGACCTGGAAAAGGCGCGCGCTGCGGCGGGGGCGGGCGCGGCATGAAGCTGCTTGCCCTGGTGCCTGCACGCGGAGGCTCCAAGCGCCTGCCGGGCAAGAACATTCGCCTGCTCGGGGGGCGCCCGCTCATCCAATGGAGCATTGACATCGCACGGGGATTGCCCGAGATCACCGATCTACTGGTGTCCACCGACGACCCTGAGATCGCCGAAGTCAGCCGCGCGGCAGGCGCGCTGGTGCCGTGGCTGCGCCCGGACGGACTGGCCACGGATACGGCTACCAGTGTGGACGTCGCACTGCATGCGTTGGACTGGTACGAACAGAACCGTGGCGCGGTTGACGGCCTGCTCATGCTGCAGCCGACATCGCCCCTGCGCTTGCGCCAGACGGTAGAGCGGGGCATTGCAACGTTTGCTGCCGGCGGCGGCCGGGCAGTCATTGGCGTAGCGCCCGCGGCGACTCATCCGGCATGGACATTTCGCATTCAGGGAGACCGGCTGTTCCCGTGGAGCGATGGTGCCGGGCTTGCGCTGCGTTCGCAGGACCTGCCGCCCGCCTATGAGGTCACCGGGTCGTTCTACCTCGTGGCGCCGGCCGACCTGCGCCGGCACCGGACCTTCTTTACCGAAGACGCCGTGCCGCTACTGGTCGATGGCCAGCGTGAGCGGGTGGATATCGACACGGAAGAAGACTTTGTTCTGGCGCAGACTCTGCTGGCGCTGGAGGGAAAGGCTGACCTGTGACTACAGGTTTGGCCGGTGGTTCACGCCTGGATCGGGATTCGATGGAATACGGAGCCGCGCAGGCCCGCCCCAGGGTTGCGATCCTGCTAGGTGCGCCGTTCACCGACCAGAATGTTGAGCGGCTGGGCCTGTTGTCGCTAGCGCAGCATTTCGACGTCTTCGTTGTGGACTGTGCGCGACTGATCGGCCGCAACCCGGACGCGATCGCCGCGCAGCGTGCAACTTGGCCACACTACCTGACGGCCGATACGCCGGATGCGCTCAGGCAGGCGCTGCAGTCGTACGGCGTGGGCTGGGCCATCGACAACATCGGGCTGGACGTCGAAACGGCCTGGCTGGGGGAACTGGTTCAGTCGTTGGGGATCTGGCTCGTTAGTGTCCAGTCGGGACTGTTGCCTCAGTCCACTCTGTTCAACCGGCTGCATTCGTTCTTGGTACGGCCAGGAGCGAAGGATGCTGCAGCACTGGAGGCTCCGTCCCAGTCGCATGATCAGCTGTCTGTGCCCGATTCGGCAACGGCGGTCGACAGCTTGCAGGCTTACGGTGGCAAGATTTTCCGGCGGTTGGCCTTGGCGTGGCGTCGGCGGCAACGGATCCCCGTCCCGGACCTGGTCCTGCTGGCGGGCGATGATGCGTTGCGGCAGGGCAACTCAGGCCGGGCACCGGCGCGGATATGGATTGGGTCAGAAGATTTCTACAAGTTCCGGGAAGTCGAGGCCGCCTTGGCAGCGCAAGGGCTGGCCAACCCGCGACCGCCGTTTGTGCTGTTCGTCGACGTCTGCCTACCCCATGCGAGCGACTGGAAGTTCCTTGGCATCAAACCACCGATCTCAGCATCCGAGTACTACCCTCGGCTGCGCGGGCTGTTCGACACTGTCGAACGCTGTCTGGGCATGCCGGTGGTGGTAGCTGGTCATCCCAACTCCCGCGGGGTTTCGGACTACGGCACGCTGGTCGGTGGGCGCGAACTGGTGTTTGGCCAGACCGCTGCGCTGGTGATGCAGTCCAGCCTGGTTCTGACCCATGCGAGTACGGCGACCTCATTTATTGCGATGGCGAATAAGCCGTCGGTCTTCGTCAGTTCACGGGCCATGGATCGCACTTATTATGGCGGCCGCGTGCGCGCCATGGCTCAGGCCATGCGCAGCCCACTGGTGATGCTGGAGGACGCCGCCGAACTTGCGCCTTCTGCGTTGCCGTCCCGAGCCGATACGGCCGCGTGCCACCGTTACGTCGCCCGTTACCTGCGCAGCGACCGCTCCACCGAGGTTCAGCCTTGGGCGGCCCTCATCGATTACATCGCTCGGCACCCATCCGGGCGCATCCACCGCTGAGCGCCGTCTCGGTCGCCAGCCCCGCCGCAAGGCAACATATAAGAGAAAGGCTAACCATGCATCCCTTCGAAGCCGTCAGAAATTTTGAAAGCGACCTCGCTGAATACGCCGGCAGCAAGTACGCAGTAACCGTCGAGAGCTGTACTGCGGCGCTGCTGCTTTCCTGCGCCTATCTGAAGGTCGATGTCGTAACCCTGCCCAAGCGGACCTACCCCTCGGTGCCTTGCTCGGTTATCCATGCCGGCGGTCAGGTGCGCTTCGAGGACCTGGAATGGGAAGGCATTTACCAGCTCAAGCCGTATCCCATCTACGATGGTGCCAAGCGTTTCCGCCGTGGCATGTACATTCCGGGCTCGCTGCACTGCCTTTCCTTCCATGCCAAGAAGCTTCTGCCCATCGGTCGTGGCGGCGCCGTGCTGACGGACGACAAAGCTGCCTACGACTGGCTCAAAGTAGCGAGCTTCGACGGTCGTACACCCGGCGTTCCCTTGTCGCAGGACAATTTCCAAATGATCGGCTGGAACTGCTATATGACGCCCGAGCAGGCCGCCCGCGGCCACCTGCTGCTGTCCATGGCTGCCGACTACAATGAGGACCAAAAGGAAGTGCCGCCGTACCCGGACTTGTCGCAGTTCCCCATCTATTCCAGGCGCTGAGCAAATTGCCACTACCGAAGCTTCACTTTCATTCGGATTGCGAATTTTTCTCCGGTAGTGAAAACATGCTGGCGAACCTGTTTGGACACCCGACGCTGCGCGAGCATTTTCTCTTGAGCTTCAGCTACCGGGCCACGCCGCGCTATGAGGAAGGTCTGCGGCAGCGCGTGGCGGTGGACTTCCCGACCTGGCCGCTGGATCTACCCAATTTGGATGCCCTGCTGCTGCCGCGATGGCTGGCGGGCCGGCGCCTGCTGGCGGCGATCGCGAGACAGATCGCCTACCTGCCGCTGCTGGCCCGCGAGGTGGCACGGTTGCGCATGGTGCTTGACGAAGTCAAGCCGGATATCGTTCACATCAACAATGGCGGCTATCCCGGGGCCTTGTCTTGCCGCGCCATGGCGCTGGCAGCCAGGTTGGCCGGGATACGTCGGGTAATCATGGTGGTGAACAACCTGGCGGTACCCTATGACCGCTCCTCCCGCTGGCTGGACTGGCCGGTGGATCGGTTCGTGGCCGGCGCGGTGCAGCGGTTTGTGACCGGATCCGCCGCTGCCGGTCACAGGCTGACCAGCGTGCTGCGGCTGCCGCCTGCACAGGCCGGGGCGATCCACAACGGCATCCGCGTGCGCGCGCAGCGTGCAACGGTGGACCAGACGCGTCAGCGCCTGGGGCTGGCGGGCTTCCGGGGCATGGTGTTGGGCATAGTTGCATTGCACGAACCGCGCAAGGGCCACCAGGTGTTGCTTGACGCGCTGCAAAGTCTGCACGCCTCCGGGGTCGGTGCGGCGCAGTTGAAGTTGCTGGTCGAAGGCGACGGCCCGCTGCGCCATGCGTTGCAGGCAAGCTTGGCGCGGGCGGGGCTGGCCGACATGGTACAGTTCGTCGGCGTCGAGGAATACGTCTTTGATTTCATGGCCGCGGTCGACGTCTTGGTGCTACCGTCCATACGCGACGAAGACTTCCCCAACGTTATCCTCGAAGCGATGTCGCTCGGAAAACCGGTGATCGCCACACGCCTGGCGGGCATCCCCGAGCAGGTCGACGACGGCGTCACTGGTCTGTTGGTGGACTCCGCCGACGTGGGCCAGCTGGCGCAGGCCGTTGGCCGTCTGGCCGGCGACGACGCAGGTCGCCGCGCGATGGGCGAGGCGGCGCGCCAGCGCTTTGGCGAGCGGTTTGCCTGCGACATTGCGATGGACAACTACCTGCGCCTCTACGCAGAAATCCTGGAACAACCACCCCGTCGGGACTGACATGTTTGAGATCTATCGTGGCCGCAAGGTCTTCATTACCGGGCACACCGGCTTCAAGGGCTCCTGGCTGGCGTTTCTGCTGCACGAGGCCGGCGCTGAGGTGATGGGCTTTGCCCTGCCGCCGGCGTCCGAGGGCAGTCATTTTGAACGTCTGGGCCTGGCGGACAAGGTGCACCATGTGGTGGGCGACATCCGGGACGCCGCCGCTCTGTCGCGTGCCATGGCTGGCTTCCAGCCGGACTTCGTGTTCCACTTGGCTGCGCAGGCGCTGGTGCGCCCGTCGTATGCCGACCCGGTCGCCACTTTCGCAACCAACGTGATGGGCTCGACACACCTGCTCGAAGCCGTGCGCGGCTGTGCCTCGGTGCGTTCGCTGGTCTACATCACGTCCGACAAGTGCTATGAAAACGTGGAATGGATATGGGGCTACAGGGAGAACGACCAGCTCGGTGGTGCCGACCCGTACAGTGCATCGAAGGCGGCGGCCGAGCTGGTGTTCTCGTCTTACGTCCGTTCGTTCCTGACCCAACGCCCGTCGCTGGGCGCAGCCAGCGCGCGCGCGGGCAACGTGATCGGTGGCGGTGACTGGGCGGTGGACCGCATCATCCCCGATTGCATCCGCGCTGTGGCTGCGGGCCAGCCCATCGTGCTGCGCAACCCGTCGGCCACCCGTCCCTGGCAGCATGTGCTGGAGCCGCTCTCAGGCTACCTGCTGCTGGGCGCGCGCCTGTTTGAGGAGCCGGCGCGCTGGGGGGGCGCCTGGAATTTCGGGCCGTCCACCCACGAAGTCCGCACCGTGCAGGACGTGGCCCAGCACATGGTCGACCACATCGGCTCCGGCTCCATCCGGGTGGAGCAGCAACCCGGGCAGCTGCACGAAGCCCGCCTGCTCCAGCTCAACTGTGACAAGGCGACCCAGCTGCTGGGGTGGCACCCGCGCTGGGGTGTCGACCAGGCGCTGGATGCCACGGCTGCGTGGTACGCCCGTTCGCTGGCGGGTGAGGACGTCCAGGCTGTCACGCACAGCCAGTTGCAAGCCTATTTCCCCGAGCTGGCCTGAGCCGTCCGGGCAAGCGACATCACACACCTCGCAGACGACATGGACTACAACACGGCACTGCGCAGTGGCGAGCAGGGCGTCAGGATGCTGGGCCTGAGGTGGCGCGCTGGTTCGCCAACCGCAGCCCCATGCGCCACGGCCTGGCGCATCTGTTTCCGTTGCATTGCATCGATTTCCGGCTGCACGCCGTGAAGTGAGGTGATGATGTCCCCCCTTGCGCGTGAACCGGGCCATACCCGGCGCAACCCCTACAACTTCCTTTGAGCCCCATATGATCGACGGCGTGGTTTTGACCCCCCTGCGGCAGATATTCGATGAACGCGGCAAGGTGATGCACATGATGCGCTCCGATTCGCCGGTATTTACCCAATTCGGCGAAATCTATTTTTCGTGCACCCATCCAGGCGTGGTGAAGGCCTGGCACCTGCACAAGAAGATGACGCTGAACTACGCGGTCATCTCGGGCGAGATCAAGTTTGTGCTGTACGACGACCGTCCTGGCAGCCGAACCCGTGGTGAGGTTCAGGAAATCTTCCTGTCGCCGGAAAACTATTTCCTCGCCACGGTGCCGCCCATGGTCTGGAACGGCTTCAAGGGCATGGGGACGGCGACCGCGATCGTCGCCAACTGCTCGACGCTCCCCCACGCCCCCGACGAGATCGAGCGCCGGCCACCAGACGACCCGTCAATACCCTACGATTGGCGCCTTGTCCACCGCTGACAATCAGCATCACACTGGGATCAGTTATGAAAGTCATTCTCCTCGCCGGCGGCTTTGGCACCCGGCTTTCCGAATACACGGATATCGTGCCCAAGCCGATGGTTCCGGTCGGTGGCAAGCCCATCCTGTGGCACATCATGAAGACCTATGCGCACTACGGCCACAAGGATTTCCTGGTCGCCCTGGGGTACAAGGCCGAAGTGGTCAAGGACTACTTCCTCAACTACCGGGCGCTCAATGCGGACTTCACCGTCAACCTCAAGTCTGGCGACGTGATGCCCCACCAGCTCGATGAAGTGGACTGGCGCGTGACCCTGGTCAATACAGGCCAGGACTCCATGACTGGCGGCCGGGTGCGGCGCATGCGTAGCTATGTTGGCAATGAGACCTGCATGTTGACCTACGGCGACGGCGTGGCCGATATCGATGTCGAAGCCCTGCTGGCCTTTCATCGCAGTCACGGCAAGCTGGTGACGGTGTCTGCGGTCCGTCCGGCGGCGCGTTTTGGCGAGCTGGAGCTGGACGGCGATTCGGTCGTCAGCTTCAAGGAAAAACCGCAGTTGCACGAGGGCTGGATCAATGGCGGTTACTTCGTCATCGAACCCGGTTTCTTTGACCTGATCGACGGCGACGACACCATGCTGGAGCGGGCCCCGCTGGAGCGGGCGGTGAAGGCCGGCCAGCTGGCCGCCTACCGGCACGACGGTTTCTGGCAATGCATGGATACCAAGCGCGACCATGACCTGCTGGAGTCCCTCTGGAGCAAGGGCGCGCCCTGGGCAGTAGGGGGCTGATGGCCGTGCGGATATTGGTAACTGGTGGCCAGGGCTTCGTTGGCGCGCGGCTGGCGCGCCAACTGTCTGACGACGGCCACCAGGTGCGGGTCGCCTCCCGCAGCGGGCGGGGCTCGCTCGCGTGGTTGCCGCAGGCGCAGGCTGTGCAGATGCGCTGGGACGACATAGCCTCGCTGGACGCCGCCTGCGCCGGCTGCGAACTGGTGATCCATGCGGCAGGCATGAATGCACAAGATTGCGCAGCCGACCCCGCCGGCGCGCTGCAGTTCAACGGCGTGGCGACGGCTATGCTGGCGCAGTCGGCGGTGCGCTCCGGGGTGCGCCGCATGGTCTACCTGTCCACGGCCCATGTGTATGGCAGCCCGCTGGTGGGGCGGTTCGACGAGCAGTCTTGCCCGCGCAACCTGCACCCCTACGCAAGCTCGCACCTTGCCGGGGAAATGGCGGTGCTGCATGCCGCCAGCCGCGGCGCGATGGATGCCACGGTGGTGCGCCTGTCCAATGCCTGCGGGGCGCCTGTGACGGCGCAAGCCAATTGCTGGATGCTGCTGTTTAACGACCTGTGCCGCGAGGCCGTGGCCCATGGCCGGCTGACCCTTCGCACCGATCCGCGCCAGCAGCGCGACTTCATCCCTATGGCCGATGCGGTGCGCGCCATTGCCTGGCTGGCGCAGCTGCCGGCAGGGCAGGCGCAGGGTATTGTCAATGTGGGCGCTGGCCGCGGCTGCACGCTGCTGGATATCGCCCACCTGATCGCAGCTGGGGCGCAGCGCGTGCTGGGCTACGAACCGCAGTTGCACCTGCCCTCCGTCAGCGGCGACGAGCCTGCGCCGCTTGAATATCGCATCGACCGCCTGCTGGCCACAGGGTATGTCCCCCGGCCGTCCATGGATGCCGAGGTCGATGCCACGTTGGCCTTCTGCCGGGCGCAAGAGGCAAGGGCATCATGAGTGGTGGCGTGCTGGTTACCGTCGTCATCCCGAGCTACAACCATGCGCACTTCCTGCCGCGTGCACTGCAGTCGGTGCAGGCCCAAGGCTGGAAAGACTGGGAAGTGGTGATCGTGGACAACCACTCCACCGATGGCACCGACGACGTGCTGCAGCCCTGGCTCGGTGAGCGGGTGCGGCTGCTGAAGATCCGCAACAACGGCGTCATCGCGGCGTCGCGCAACCTCGGCGTGCGCGCCGCCCGAGGCGAATGGATCGCTTTCTTGGACTCGGACGACTGGTGGGCCGCCGACAAGCTGGAGCGTTCGATGGCACTGGCGCTGGCCGGAGCCGACGTCGTTTTTCATGACCTCACCATGGTCGATGCCCGCGGCAGGATGCGCCCCTGGCGCCGCTCGCGTGCCCGGAGCATCGGTGAACCGGCCTACGAGGACATGGTGGCCAATGGCTGCGCTCTGCCGAATTCCAGTGTCGTGGTGCGCAAGGCGCGGCTTGACGCCATTGGCGGCCTGTGCGAGGACAGGGAACTCGTGGGCTGGGAAGATTTTGAGACCTGGCTCCGGCTGGCGCGCAATGGCTGCCGCTTCGCCCGCTTAGGGGGCAGCCATGGCTACTACTGGATAGGGGGCGGCAACTTCACCAACCCGCGCCGCACCTTGGACAATATCGACGCCTTCCTGGCGCGTCATGCCGGAGCAGGACAGCCCACGCCCTGGTGGTGCAATTACGCGCGAGCGGTGGCCTACCGCGGGCTGGGCGAAGCCGACAAGGTGGGGCCCTGCTTCGCCGCCGCATGGCGGGCCCGGCCAGGGCCGCTCAACCGGCTGCGCATCGCCGCCAAGTGGCTGGTATCGAGGTGACCGGTCATGAAGTCTGAGAACCTGTTACGCCGCCTGGCAAGCTCCGGGCGGGGCGCACGCGCTGCTGGGCAAGCCAATCAGTGCTTGGGGCGGGCATGAAAGTGCTGCTGGTCAACCACTTGCTCGACGCCGTCAGCGGCGGGGGCACGGCCGAGCGCACGTTGCAGCTTGCGCGGGGAATGGCGCAGGCTGGCGTGGACTGCACGCTTCTGACGCTGGACATCGGTC